>JAABUM010000550.1_pt1 | contig 64215 bp, 56 predicted proteins | sample 5559161 | NCBI WGS metagenome assembly JAABUM01 (sample SAMN10711868, study PRJNA513369) | rock metagenome | isolation source: Antarctica rocks | place: Antarctica: Victoria Land, Siegfried Peak nord
CCTCGCGGAGCGCCGCCCGGACCACCTGGGCCTTGAACTGTGCTGAATGATGCTTTCCCATCTCTTGAGTCTACGCCTTTACGTTTTCAGCCTCCTCTCACTGTCCAGATCCCTGGGTCCACTATACCTCGTCGTCGTGTACTTTGCCTGGCAGGCTTATAGGCAGGATAAGTTCAAGGTCATAGAGCCATTTCGACTAACAGATTATCTACGCTTGGAAGAATACAAAACAAAAAGGAGAATCCGCATGCCCAATCAAACGTCCCAGGATGTGAATAGACAAACACCTCCACCACCCATATCAGATCGCCTTGCCGATGCACATGATCCAGACCTGTCCATGGACCTATTCAAGGATTGGCGAGAAGTCGTCCAGGACCCTAAAAATGGTAAGCTCAGGAGAAATATTTGGGGGTCCCTCAAGGCCAATCTTCGCTAGCTGTTGACAGCGCTAACCGGGACTGGCGAGGGAATAGCGGGTGCGCGCCTCTTGCCGCGTGCCCGTATCATAGACGAGGGTAAGGTTGTCGATAGCGATGTCCCAGTCGTATGTGCGGGCGCCGAGTAAGCGGATGGCGGCGGCCGCGCTATCCACATCAATATCTCCGAAGCCGATGGTGATGTGCGGCATCCACACGTCGGGGTGGTAGTAGTCCACGCGGCTAGTGCTAACAGGCGCGATGGCATGCCACAAGGTGTGGTGCAACCGCGACAATTCCGATGTGCGCACAACGGGTAGATAGAGCACCGGCCGCGCGCCCGTGAACAGCCCCAGTCCTGTTGTCCGTACGTGGAACGACACGGTGTCGCGCGCAACCTGTCGCACGATGGCCGCGAGCTTGTCGACCTCGTATTGCTCCGCGACGTGGTACGAGAAATGGGGGAACGGCGTCACGTAGACACCGCGCACAGAGCACACCTCGTCTAACTCCGCCCATAGGGCCTCAACTAGCCGGTAATGCGCGCTATCCAGCAGCGAAACGATGCCGTGCATGTGCTATATTCCTTTGCGAAGCGCATTTGACGCCACACCTTCAGTTGGCCGAATAGGATAGAATAGCAGGACAAGATGACACCACAATTGATCGAGGTTGTATATATAAGAGATTATAGTCTCCGCCTGACATTTGCCGACGGCGTCGTTGGTGATATTGACCTGCGGGACGAACTGTGGGGACCAGTCTTCGAGCCGCTGCGGGACATTGAGCTATTCAAACGCTTCAGCCTTAACCACGAACTAAATACCATTTGTTGGCCGACGGGAGCCGATCTGGCGCCGGAGTTCCTATATCGAGCCGCACGGACGGTACAACAGGCGGTCTGAAAGAGAGGACGCGTATGGCGACGGATGAGACGATCAAGAGCCCCGACGAGGTGTCGGCGACGCTGGAACAGGCCTACTACGACCTCATGACCGAGGCGCGGCTGGCGCGCGTGGGGCTCAAGGAGCGACAGGAGACGGCGCCGATTGTGGCGCGCTACGAGGCGCTCTACACGAAAAGGCAGATCGAGGCGTTGCGCGGCGAGATGGAACGGGCTGGCGAGGATGGAGAGCGCCGCGAAGAGTTGACGCGCCTGCACAACGCGCTGCTGGAGGGCTACGTCGAGGCGCGCGTGGCCGCCCTCGACGACGAGGTCGTCTCCTCGTTCGCGGCGGCCACGGCGGAGGTCGACGGCGAGACCTACCCCTTCCACGCGCTTACGCCCGCGATCTCGATCACGGACGACGCGTTCAAGCGCGAACGGCTGTTCGAAGGCGTGGTGAGGGTGGTCGCGCCGCGCGACGCGCTGCTGGGCCAGCTACACCAGGAGACCGAGCGGGCCATGGCCGAACTCGGCTACGCGAGCTGCTACGACTTCTACGCCGCCGTAAAACGGGTCGACTACCCGCGCTTCGCCGCTGTGGTCGCGGACGCGTTGGAGCGGACGAACGGTCTCTACGAGCAACACGTCGCTCCATGGGTCCAGGAGCAAGTAGGCCGCCCGCTCGACGGGCTCTCCAACGCCCACACCTACTGGCTGCGGCGCAACCAGGCGCCCGCGCATCTGTTCCCCAAGGATCGCATGGCCGAGGCCCTGCGCGGCTCGCTCGCCGCCATGGGCGTCAACCTCGACGCGCAGGACAACATCCTGATCGACGCCGAGGACCGCCCGTCCAAGAACCCGCGCGCCTGCGTCTTCCCCGCGCGCGTGCCCACGGAGGTGCACCTCATCATCAAGCCGACCGGCGGCAAGGGTGACTACGACGCTTTCTTCCACGAGGCCGGTCACGCCGAGCACTACGCCAACGCCGACCCCGCCCTGCCTTTCGCCTTCCGCATGCTCTCGGCGTCGATGGCGCAGCCCGAACTGTTTTCTTACCTGATGGAGAACCTGGTCAACGACCTTGGATGGCTGGAGACCTACCTGGGCCTCGCGCCCGCGGACGCCCGCTTCGTGGCCCATCGCGCCGCCCTGAGCGACCTCATGCTGTTCCGCCGCTACTGCGCCAAGTATCTCTACGAGTACACGTACTTCACCCAGGGCGGCGATGGACCCGCGCTTTACGCGGGCAACCTGCGCCGCTACACTGGCTTCGCCTACCCGCCCGCGTTGTGGCAGTACGACCGCGACAGCGGCTTCTACGCGGCCGACTACCTGCGCGCCTGGTTCGGTCACGCCCAGGTGGTGACGGCGTTGCGTTCACGCTACGGCGTCCAGTGGTGGGCCGATAAGCGGGCGGGCGCGGACGTACGCGCGCTGTGGCGTCGCGGCGTGCGGCCTGAAATCGAGGATATCGTGCGCGAACTCCGCGCTACACCGTGGGACGCCGCGGCGCTGGCCAGCTACTACACGGAGCGCTTAACGCGATAAGGGACCTGGAGCCTGCGACTGCGGTCGCAGGCTTATCGGCTCTTTTTGCCGTTGTGATGTATCGGCGTGGGCGTAGGCTTAGGCAGGGCGGGAATGGCATTGACAGGCAGGGTCACCTTAAACTGCCCGCTACGAAGTAGACCGCGTGTGATGGCGCTTTGGGCACGGGCGACGTCGAGTTGGTAGCCGGTGACACCCGGACCGGGGCGGCGGTTGGTCGCGCCTGAGAGCTTGAAGAGGTAGTCGCGCAAGACAAACTTGTTGACGCGCTGGACGGCCGGCACATCGACGCTGTGCGTGAGTAACCCCAACTGGAAGGCGGCTTGGCGCGGCAAACCGCCGTCGCGCCCTGTGCGCACGGCGTGAAACGCGGTCAGGCCGCGGTCGAACGTGTAGCCGAGGGTGTGCGCCTGGACCTGGATGGGCGCATGGTTCCGCCACGAAATCGTCACGTCGCGGTAGAGTTGGCCCAGGCCGTAATCGTGCAGGTTCGCCATCACCTCACCCTGCGTCTGGCCGCCGACCGCGATGCCAGCGGGCTGTATGTAGACATTGGGGTAGACGCGGTCGCGGTAGTAGTACTCGAACACGCCCCCCGCGACGACGAGCACGACGAGCACGATGATGAGCGCGATGAACGGATAAAAGCGGCGACGGGGCGGTTGGCGCAGGTTGCGCGGCTGCTGCGAGCGCAGCGCGGCGCGCTGCGCCAGCGACATCGGCGCCGGACGGTACTCTCGGACCACGTATTTCTCTCCTACCCTACGATTACACCGCTATATTGTATGCGATAGGGCTATTACTGAGGGTTATAGCGTGTTGAGGGCGTTCGTGTCCACTCGCCAGTAGTCAGTAGTCAGTAGTCAGAGAGCCGGTTAGACCACAAATCGCCCTGCTTTTCAAGGCTGTTCGTCACATAAGAACTGACTACCGACTACCGACTACTAACTACTGGTTAGGGCGTCAAGCGATGCAGGTCGCGCGGGAACAGCGTCGTCTCACGGATGTTGGCGGCCTCGACCAGTCGCGCCACCCAGCGCTCCAGCCCGATGGCAAAGCCGCCGTGCGGCGGCATACCGTACTTGAAGGCTTGCAGATAGCCCGCGAACGGCGCCGGGTCGAGTCCGCGCGCCGCCAACGCGGACACGTAGTCGTCGTAGCGGTGCAGGCGCTGACCACCGGTCACCAGCTCTAACCCTCGAAAAAGCAGGTCGAAGCTATACGAATACTCCGGCCGCTCCGGGTCGGGATAGGTGTAGAAGGGACGCTTGACCATCGGGTAGCCGGTGACGAAGAGGAAGTCCGAGCCGTGCGCGCAACGCGCCCATTCCCCAAGCAGACGCTCGTGCGCTGGCGCCAGGTCAGGCTCGCCGCGCACGTCCTCGCCGGTCTCGCGCATGATGAGGCCCTGGGCGTCGGCGAAGTGGATCACGGGGATCGACGCCGGGACCACCGGCAACGTCAGGTCGAGCAGGGCGACCGCGCCGACCGCCTCCGCCGCGATCGCCTCCACCATGCCACGCAGAACGCGCGTTAGCAGCGCCATCACCGTCGTATGGTCCGCGATGAAGCTCACCTCGACGTCGAACGACACGTACTCGTTGAGGTGACGGGGCGTGTCGTGCGGCTCGGCACGGAAGACCGGCCCCACCTCGAAAACGCGCTCGAACACGCCGACCATCATCTGCTTGTACTGCTGTGGGCTCTGCGCCAAATAGGCTTGACGGTCGAAGTAGTCGATGGCGAAGATGTTGGCGCCGCTCTCGGTCGCGGCGGCCACAATCTTGGGCGTCTGGATCTCCACGAAGTCCATGGCGCGCAAGGTCGCGCGGAAGCCGGCCAGCGACGCGTCGGACAGGCGAAAGATGGCGCGCCGGCGCGGGTGACGCAGAGCCAGTGGGGCCACGTCGAGGATCGTGGGCAGTTGCGCCTTGAGGTCGGGCTTGTACAGGTCGAGCGGGGGCCGCTCACTCGCGGGCGCGACGACCGTGATCGCCGGCGCACGAAGCTCGACCCCGCCGGAAGCCTGCGGCTCAACCGCGACGTGACCCTCAACCAACAGCACAGACTCATGGTGCAATGCGGCCAGGAGTTCGATCAGAGCCGGGTCTTCGATCACGATCTGCGCGACGCCCTTACCGTCGCGCAGGAGCAGGAACGTGACATGGCTGAGCCGGCGCAAGCGGTGCAGCCAGCCGGCGAGGCGGACGCGTTCGCCAGTGTGTTGAGCCAGTTCAGTTGTCCAGATGCGGTCGGCGTCCAGGGTCGTCGCGTCCAGGGTCGTCGCGTCCAGGGTCGTCGCGTCCAGGGTCGTGGTCATGGTGATACCTCCACCAACAAAGCAATACCCTCTACCGTCATGCGGACGATAGGGGGTCCTCGTGGTACCACCGCAATTCGTCGCCATCCTACTGAAAGAACGGCAACCTGGGATGCCCGATAACGGGGGCCTACCGGCGGGTCTTACATCTCAGCGCCCGGCCGTCCCATGGGTCTGGCGCCTGAGACTTCTTCCCCGCGCGACGGAGGGTCGGCGTGGACAGGTCGGAGGCCGCCATCCCAGCCCGCGGCGGCTCTCTATGCTCCGGCGTTGCCCGCGCCCCGTCTCCGTTAGCGCTATCTGTATGAAGGTAGCGTATCATATCCAATGCACAACTCGTCCACGGCGCGCACGATCACGGCCAACCGCTCGATGCTATCGGAGAGCTCTTGCATGGTTTCGCCGGGGTGGGCGAGCACGGACATGACGATGTCGCTGAACCCATCGGGACGCAGCGGGAAGGAGTCGACCGCTCGCACGGAACCCTTCTCGTTAATGTAGTAGCGCCGGTTGAGGGCGAAAAGAACCTGTGCAAGGCAGGAGGCGCACTGGAACAGCGAACCCGCCCCGTAGTAGGGGTCGCCGCGCGACGCCCCTTTGCGGGCCGTGTTGAGCGCGAAGCCGCCCTGCCACAAATACGTGCCGATCAGAGCGCGCCGCAGCAGGGGCGGGTATGGCTCCGCCAGCCCTTTGAGGGCGGCCACCACGCCGGTTGAGTCGTAGAGGGGGCGGCAGTAGTGGACCTCGCCCAGGTAGATGTGGCTGTGGAAGCCGGCAGGGTGACCCGGCTGGGGATGGTAGGTGGGCCGGCCCGCGCGGCACTCGTCGACGACATGCCGGACGCGCGCGAGGTCGCGGTAGAGCCAGTCCACCGCGCGGCCGCCGATGGTGAGCCAGCCGCCGCCGTTGATCCACGGTCCCCAGCCGCCGAAGCCGGTCACAAGGTCGGCGGTATGGCGATCGTCCAGTTCCCGTGCCAGCAGGCGTAACGCATCAATGGAGGGCGGACGGTCGGGCTCGTAGTAGAGGGCAAGGTCGATATCCGACGCGGGACCGGCGTCGCCGCGCACCCACGAGCCACCAAGAACGACAGCCGCGACCCCCTCGACGCGCCCAAGCTGGTCCGCGACCTCACGCGCCAGAAGCAGCATTGTAGCTATAGATTCGGGACTACCCATGCCCGTATCATACACGGGCGTGCTTTGGAGCGACGAGCCGGTTCATGCTTGGAAGCGGCGCCAGCGCATAGAAAATCGCGAGCGCCAGGAATAGGCCCAGGCCCGCCCCGACACTGAACAGGGAGAGAACGAGATCAAGCATGTAGGCGGCCGGGCCGACGTAGTAGCTCCACGTCGTGCGGCGCACCGCCGCGTGATCGGTATCATCGCCCATCAGCCGCCGGTTACGGATGCCGTACCACCAGACGGCATTGAACAGGACAGACCCCACGACATACGTCCCGGCGTAGATGGCCATGGCCGCGTTGCTCTCGAACAAGGGATGGCCCGCCGGGAAGGTCGCGACAACGTCTTTATGGTCGGGTCCATTCTGCCCCAGGTACCGCGCGAGCAGGGCGGCGGGGAAAGGCAGTACCGCGACCCACAGCAGGAAGACGATGTTGAGCAGCAGGAAGACGTGGTTAGAACGCTTGATCTGCGTGAACATCTGGTGGTGGTTGGTCCAGATGACGCCGATGGTGAGGAAGCTGAGCACGTAGCTCAGGTAGCTCGCCAGCTTGTCGTGGAGGAACGCGCCTAGCGCGGGCGGCCGCGCGGCCGCGCCGAACGCCGGCAGGAGATCGAGCACCAGCAGGGTGATAGCCACGGCGAAGACGCCGTCGCTCAGGGCCAGGATGCGCTCCGTGCCCGTGTACCCACCCGCCGCCGCGCCGCCTTCCCCGCTCACCTGTCCCTCCCGGCCACTCTCTGACTCACCATTCTGACCGCAAGCATACCATGTCGCGACACACTTGTGGACTAGCTGGATGGGTAGGCCGCGGCGGCGAATGGCCGCGGGGTGGACGGTGTGCAGGAGTACACCGTCCGCCCCGCGGCCATCCGCCGCCGCCGGGGCATCGGTACCTACGTCCCGCGCGCCTCGTTCACACGCCGAATGAAGGCAAAATCGTCCGGCGTCGGCGCGCGCTCGACATCGGTATAGGCGTTCCGCCGATAGTTCTCGGCGATCGTCCGGCCGATCTTCGGGTCGCTCTGAAACCCGCGCATGGTCCGCTCCGTCAGAGCTTTCCAGCGATCGGCCAGCGCGCGGGCTTGCGCGCTCGTCGGGTCGAGGTCGCGGTTGGCCCGCACGTCGGCTAGGAGCGGCGGCCACGCCTGCTCGACGGCCTGAATCTCCTCGGCCGGGATATCCTTGCCAACCTCACGCATACGCCGCGGCAGTTCCTCTCGCGAATAATAGTCGCTCATGTTGTCCTCCTGTTGTGCGAGTCCCTCACGCGCGGCCAACGAGGCTCTATTCACAAGCTCCCAGTCCCAGGAGCCCATCGCCCGGTGGTGGTCAAGCAGGGCGTTCAGTGCCTGGCCGACGCGTTCAAAAGAGGAGATACGATCACGGATCACGTCCCTCTGGATGCGCATCGATGCCTCCAGGTCAAAGTCGGGACGGCGCAAAATCTCGCCGATGGACGCCAGCGAGAATCCGAGATAACGGAGCGTCAAGATCTGCTGTAGGCGCAGCAGGTCGGCCGCCGCGTAGAAGCGGTACCCCGCCTCGGAACGCGACGCCGGCCGCAGCAGCCCGAGCCGATCATAGTGGTGTAGCGTCCGGATCGACACGCCGGTCAGCTCCGCGAACTCTCCGACTCTGTAGACACGATCCATCTCTCATCTCCTATAGAGAGCATAGACCCTGACGTAGCGTCAGAGTCAAGAGGCAATTTGTGGGGATGTTAGTCGAAATCGACCGGCCATTCGGGGTGGTGGTACAACGCGAAGAGGCGGGCGATCTGAGCGGGGGTGACGCGAGTGAGCGACAGCGCGGGGATGTCGCCTGCGGGGAAGAAGCCAACGTCGTCGGTCTCGGCGAACGCCGTCCCGTGACCTTGCCGCCCTGCTGTGGCACGTTCGATGGGAGAATCATCGAACAACTCGCACAGGAAGAAAACCTTGTAGACGTAGTAGGGAAGTGACGGGTGGCCGTGCTTCTCACGGTCATAGAGGGCGAGCAGCCTGGCGGCCCGCACGCGATAGCCGGATTCCTCGTAGACCTCGCGCACGGTCGATGCGGCGGGGGACTCGCCGGGGTCGGCCCAGCCGCCCGGCAAGGTCCATAATCCGTCGCTGCGTTCGCGCACCAGCAAGACGCGGTCGTCGCGGAACACGACCCCGCGCACGTCGACCTTGGGTGTGACATGACCCCGCTCGCGCGCGAAGAGGTCGCGGATGGCGGCGGGGTCGGCGTCGGTGCGCGCGGCCAGCATCTCAGCGGCGATGGCGCGCACGTCTTCATAGCGCTCGGTGTCGTAGGGGTTCGTACTGTAGGTCAAGCCATTCTGCGCCAGCGTCTCCAGACGCTTGGCCCACGCGAGCCAATGCGGATCCAACGTGGTCCTCCAAATGTTGTAGGGGCGTAGCGCCATACGCCCTCGGTTGCAAGACAGGCGCATGGCGATACGCCCTTACGACAAGGATACTGCCCGTTCTGGATACGACGACGAAACCGCCGAGGAGCGCTGTGTGTCGCTGTACCACGAGGGGTCCTGCCCGCCGCTTTGCCGCCGTGCGTCCTTGATATCTTCCTCGGGGAGAGGGTCACGCCAGCGGCTTTTGCGTCGAGCCAGAAAGCCGCCAACGAGGGCTTCGTAGCGGGCGGAGTCGGAGCGTTTCTTGCGATTGTCCCAGTTGCGCCCCTTCTCGGCGTTGCAGTGGGGGTGCGTCAGACCGAGGTTGAGCAAGTCGTTGGCGCCACCCTCAGTGCGCGGCACAATATGCTCGATGTTGGCGCCGAAGCCGCCGCGCGCGTCGAAGGAGAGGCGCCCGTTGCAGATGAGGCACTTGCCGACCCACGACCTATCGGCGCGCTCGAAGGTATTGTCGGTGCGGGCGATTTGTTCTTTCAGCGATGGCGCGGGCATTGCTTGTTCTCTCCTCTTTAGCCATGACACCCCAGTATACCGCGCATAGCCGACATATTATGTCATCTAGACCGGCGCCGGAGCCCGACGGCGCCTATTCCTCCAGTGGCCGCACCGGCTCCGCGCCGCGCGGCTCCAACTGCCGCCACAACGTGTCCTCGTACGGCTTACCGTCGAGGGCGAGAAAGACGGCCGGCCGCGCCTCCCCGCTCTCGCGCAGGACGATCGCCGCGACGTCTTTGCGCTGCGCACGGTCGGCCGGATCGAGCCCAGCGGCGCGCACCAGCGCGACAACCCGCGCCACCTCAGCGACCAACCGGGCGTGATCCAGGTTGAGCCTGGCCGCCGTCGTGTCGAGCCAGGGGCGCATCTCCTCGGGGACGACCTCGCGCACCGTGTCCAGGCTCGTCCCCGCGCGCAGATGCTCCCACACGACATGCTCACTCAACCCTGAGATGATGCGGTGCAGGCGCACGTAGTCTTCGAGCTTTACTTTCACGCGCAGGTTATGCTCGGGCCAGAACAGCACGAAGCCCTCGAAGTTGGGTCGCTGCTCACGCATGAGCGCCTGCCAATCGCCCGTCAGTGGCTCCTCCTCGACGTAGGGCAGGCCCAGCCGGCGCGCCTCGCGGTCGACCTCGGCGTACGATAGTTCGTGGCCGGTCGCCGTGACCACGAGCCCGATCAGGATAAGGCCCTCCTGCTCGTACTGTACGACGATGCGGTTTTCGGGACCGACAAGCTCGAAGACGTAGGTGAGCGCGCGATCAAGCAGCGGATTGAGCGGCGCGGCGTAGCGCTCGTCCCAGATCTCCGTGGCGCGACGCGCCTGCGTGGACACGAACGAACCGCGCGTCGCCATGCGATAGCCGCCGGCGTAGGGGTACGTGAGGATCAACGACCCATCAAGCTTGTGCGTCACCTCAGGCGCGCCCAGCGTGGCGAGCGCGTCAAGGCGCGTTTCCGGCCGCTCTCCCGCGTTGAAGAATTTTTTGAAAGGGTGGGCGATGACCTCACCATCGGCGGTCACGATCGTGCCACGGCAGTCGAGCAGGATGGGAAAGCGGTCCCAGGCCACCTGGAATTGCGCCCGTGCGGTGTAGTTGAGCAGCCACAGGCCAGCCGTGGGATCGGGGTGCGGCACGATGGACAGCAGCCCCTCCGCCTTGATGCGTCGCAACTCATCCCAATCGACGCGCACCGTCTGTATCCTTCCCGTCCGGTTCCGCGGCGAGCGCCCGCTGCTCCTGTTCCAACCGCTCGGCGACCCACGAGCGCATCAGCGTCTGGTAGGGCAGGTGGCGCCGCGCCGCGACCTCCTTGAGGGCGGCGACCATGTCGTCGCCCATGCGCATTGTGACGAGGCCCATGCGCTCGCCATCCCCTTCCGGGCGCTTACGCGCGCGTGAGCCCTCGCGCCCTGGTCCGCGCTTCAACTCGGGCGGCGGGTTGTTGGTGACGTCCTCGCCCTCAAAGAAATAGGGCGCGCTACTATGCGTATCCCAAAAATCGCGTGCCTCCTCCTCGGTGGCGAACGTTGGTACATGCGGTGGATAATCCGCAGGCATCTCGGGATCAGGGTCGATTAATTCTCTCTCAATGAACTCGCGCATATGTCCTCTTCTCGTCTTTATCCATATCGCGCGCGCTGATGACGCGCACTTGCGTGCCTCGTAGCACACAGATAATCAGCAGGTATCGCCCGCTATCGTCCTGCCCGTAAACGCGATAGATTTTTCCCTCGCGACGTACGTAAGGTCCATTGTAGAAAGCCTGCTCGGCATCTTCAGGATAGACGTTGTGCCGCTCGATGATGTGCTCGCTATTGTTATCGTCCCACTCGAACTCCGGCCACGACCAGTTGGGCATTGTGGACTCCTACACGCAGTATACCTCGTGTACATACCGTGTATATACACGGGGTTGGGGTTGGCAATCACGTAGGGGTTGGGCGCCGGGCCGCCGGTGGAGTATGAGACAATATAACACGTCATGGATAACATCGAGAGGCAAGCACAGCTATCGCTCGCGCGCATCATGCCACGCCTGGAGCTGGAGTTCGCGGCGCACGTCGGGACGCCCGCGTGGACGGCGTTCACGCGCCGGCTGCACGAACACTTCGCCGCCTTGTTCCGGCCGCTGGTCCGCCTGTACGGCGGCCACTACGACTTTTTCTATCACCTGGAGAGCGTCGTGGGCATGGCCGCGCGGATGTGGCTGGCGCGGCCAGTGCGGCTGCGCGTGCGCGACGACAAAAGCGAGGGCGCGCCGGAGTGGTTCCAATCCGAGCGCATGCTCGGCGGCGTCCTCTACGTCGACCTGTTCGCCGGCACGCTCGACGGCGTGCGCGCCAAGATCCCCTACTTCAAAGAGTTGGGCCTGACCTACCTGCACCTGATGCCCCTGTTCCTGGCCCCCGCGGGTAACAACGACGGCGGCTACGCCGTCAGCGACTACCGCGCGGTCGAACCCGGCCTCGGCACGATGGACGACCTGGAGCGCCTGGCCGAGGATCTGCGCGCCAACGGCATCAGCCTCGTGCTCGACTTCGTATTCAACCACACCTCGGACGAGCACCCCTGGGCGCGCCGCGCTCTTGCCGGCGACGCGGAGTACCGCGACTACTACTACATTTTTCCCGACCGCACGCTGCCCGACCAGTACCAGCGCACGCTACGCGACATCTTCCCCGACGCGCGTCCGGGCAGCTTCACCTACCGGCCCGACATCGACGCCTGGGTGTGGACGACCTTCAACAGCTTCCAGTGGGACCTCAACTACGGCAACCCCGTCGTGTTCGCGCGCATGGCCGAGGAGATGCTGTTCCTGGCTAACCAGGGGGCCGAGGTGTTGCGGCTCGACGCCGTGGCCTTCGCCTGGAAACGCCTGGGCACACCCTGCGAGAGCCTGCCCGAGGTACACGACTTGGTCCGGGCCTTCAACGCCGTGGCGCGCATCGCCGCCCCCGCGCTGCTCTTCAAGTCCGAGGCCATCGTGCATCCCGACGAGGTGCTCTCCTACATCAGCTCCGACCAGTGCCAACTCTCCTACAATCCGCTGCTGATGGCGCTGCTATGGGAGTCGCTGGCCACGCGCGAGACGCGCCTGCTCAACATCTCCATGCGCGAGATCTCCATGCGCGAGCGATCCGGCATCGACCCACGCTGCGCCTGGGTCAACTACGTGCGCTCACACGACGACATCGGCTGGACCTTCGACGATGGCGACGCCCAACGCGTGGGCATCGACCCCGTAGGGCACCGCCAGTTCCTCAACTCCTTCTACACCGGCCGCTTCCCCAGTTCGTTCGCGCGTGGCCTGCCCTTCCAGGAAAACCCGCGCACGGGCGATGCGCGTATCTCTGGCACGGCGGCCTCGCTGGCCGGTCTCGAACAGGCCGTCCACGACGCCAATCCAGCGAAGATTGAGTTGAGCGTCCGCCGCATCCTGCTGCTCTACGGCGTCGCGCTCACCATCGGCGGCATACCGCTGATCTACCTCGGTGATGAGGTGGGCGCGCTCAACGACTACGGCTATCGCGCTGACCCATCCAGAGAGGACGACAGCCGCTGGGTCCACCGCCCGCGCACGGACTGGTCCGGGGTGGCGCGCCGCGATAGCGCGACCACCGTGGAGGGGCGCGTCTACGCGGGCCTGGCGCGGCTGATCGCGCTGCGTAAGGGGGCGCCTGCGCTAGCGGACGGCGCGCTGGAGATCGTCGAGACCGACAACGGGCGCGTCTTCGGCTACGTGCGCCACCACGAGGACAGACGCGTCCTGATCCTGGCGAACTTTAGCGAGGGCACCCAAACGGTCGCCGCCAACACGATCCGGCTCTACGGCCTGGGCTACGCGTTCACCGACCTTGTGACCGGCGACGCTCTCACGCTAGGGGAGGATGGCCTCACGCTGGAGCCCTATCAACTCACCTGTTTGGCTCCCCGGCAATAAGATAAGAACAGCGCCTTTCAGATCAAGTCGGGCAGCAGTCGGCATTGCCCTCGGACGCATCGGCGCCAACTAGACCCAGGAGCGGGTCTTGTGCGCTAAAGACCTTCTCTTCTAGCGAGTTGATAGGCGACACCACGACCGCATCTCGTCCCCCCCTCTGTAATATCCTGGGCTCATGCGTCCTCTCCACGTCGTCGACCACATCCAAGATGTTTGTCGATCCCGTTATCTCGATCCTTTTGGGCTCCGCGGCCATCGTATCCTCTCCCTCCACACGCTCACATTGCCTGTATTACAAGGATACACAAATCGGTTGTGCCGGCGCGGTAAGGGTCTACCGCCCACCACCCATCGACTAGCCAAAGGCCGCGACGGGTAGGGCGAAGAAGACGATGGCTGCCATGGCGTAGAGCGCGAGGAGTTGTACGCCCTCGAGCCAATTGCTCTCGCCATCCTGCGCGATATAGGTAAAGACGATGACCAGCAGGCCCAGGATGGCGATCTCGACGGGGCTGAACACGAGGTTCATGGGGTGTGCGAAGAGGCTGTAGAGGACGACGACCGGCGCCACGAAGGTGGCGATCTGGATCGACGACGCCGAAGCGATGCCGAGCGCGAGGTCAAGGCCCGAGTCGCCGCTCGGCGCATCAGTGGGGGAACCGGCCCGCTGAATGGCGAACCTGATAGCGGCGTAGGCCTCGGCGACGTTGCCGGCGTTGGCTACGATGATGATGCCGACGAAGACATCGGTCCAGCCGAGCGCCTGCGTCACCGCCGTCACGGTGCCGGTCAGGATATCGGTCACGGGGATGAGCGCTACGGTCGCGCCAATGAGGACGGCCACGCTGACCCAGAGGGGCCAGGAACGCCCAGTGTGCGCCTCATCATCCACCACATCCGTCGAGGTACGGACCTCGCGCCCTCGCGGCTCATGGCGGTGGAGCGACTCGAGGCCGAAGATGCCGTAGGCGACGTAGGCGGCGTAGGCCAGCAGTAAGACGACGGAGATGCCGACGCTGATGCGCTGGATAGTCGCCGCCGAAGGGTGGCCGCCAACGAAGGCGCCTATGGAGGGAAAGAGCACGGCGGCGAAGGTCAGCATCATGAGCACGCTGTGGCGCCCCGCCTCGTCGCGCTTGAAGCGTGGCCGCCCATAAATCAGGCCAGCGGCGACGTAGCAGACGCCCATGATGAGCGCCGAGTTGCTGATGAGCGCGCCGATGAGCGTCGCCTTGACCAGGGGGATCAGCCCCTTCTGCACGCCGAACACGCCGACCAGCAGGTCGGGGGCATTGCCGAAGGTGGCATTGAGCAGGCCGCCGATCTTACCGCCGAGCCGGTCGGCCAGCGCCTCGGTCGCCGAGCCGATAAAGGAAGCCAACGGAATGACGGAGCTGACGGACAAAACGAACTGTAGCCATGGCAGCGCGTGGAAAGTGGCGGCGGCGATCGTCGCGGGGACGAACAGCAAGAGCACGCCCATCACGAGATCCTCGCGCGGGATAGAGCGCCGGGGCGGCCGAATAGGGCTGGACATGAAAACAGCGCCCTCCTTGATTGGTCGTGGAGCCGCGGCTTACGCGCGCACGAGCACATGGTCGTCCGCAAGACGCGGGCCATAGTTGCCAGTTGCCAGTTGCCGAATCCTAACAGTTGGTCGCGGGCGCGCCCCCCAATGGTGAGACGCGGCCAGCCGTGCGCCCGCGGCGCTAGACGCGCGCCGCACGGCACCCCGCTCGGGGCGCGCGCCCGTGCAGTGCGCTCAGCCTCCCGACCATTCCCCGTGCAACGCCGTGTGTTCGCGCCTCGTCCCCCGGCGCCCTTTCCTGGTAGGACGCGCGTCCTAACTAACAGGACTATTCTAGCATGGATTGTGGGGTTGTCAAGGAACACAGGCGCCGGACGGGGTGGGCTATCGGCCGCGCCTGGCCCCCCCACAATCGTGGGGCGCGCCCGTTGGTCGCTCCGTGATAGCCGGAGAGACGCCTACACTGTAGGGATACAGGCTATCCTTTGAATCCCTAGTTGGATATAGTACGTATCAAGGTATCAGCTGGCAACTGGCAACTGGCAACTAGCAACTAAGAACCCATGATGAGCACACAAGAGATCATCATCCGGCTGTTGGCCGCGCTGCTCTTCTCAGGCAGCGTGGGGTTGCAGCGCGCCCTCACAGGTAAGGCCGCGGGGATGCGCACGCACATCCTCGTGGGCGTGGGCTCGGCGCTCTTCACGCTGATCTCGCCCTACGCCTTCCCGTCCGCCGCGCCGAACGCGGACCGCATCGCCTCACAGGTGGTCACGGGCATCGGCTTCATCGGTGGCGGCGCCATCCTCAAGGAGCGCGGCTCGATCAAGGGGCTGACCACGGCGGCCGGCATCTGGGCCGCCGCCGCGCTGGGGATGGCCAGCGGAGCCGGCTTGTACACGATGGCGGCCGCGACCACCATCATAATCCTGGCAACGTTGGTCGTCCTGCGCCGGATCGAAGTCCGTTTCCCGCGTCGTGCGCTGGAAGCCTGGGTCATCCACCTCTCGTTCTCGGGCGATGTCACGCTCCAGAGCTTACACGACGCGCTCATGACGCATTGCCGCAAGGTGTCCCTGGTGGAGCTGGAGCAAGACGAGGACACGCAAACATGCGTCGTCTTCGCGGTAGAACTACCGCATCGCTTCGACATCATGGCGCTTACAGCGTCGCTACGCGCGGCCGGGGGAAGCCGCATCGCCTGGCACGTCGGCGGGAACGCGGCCATGGAGGGGGGCGATTAGAGAGTTGATGGTCTGCGCGATCAACTCCCGCTGACCCGGATAGATGAGCAAGGCCCCCAGCGTGGCGGGGTCGACGAAGGTGATACACAGGCCTTCGTAGCAGGCGATGGGTTGCGTCTCGTCGTAAGGCGCGTAGAAGAGCGTCGCTACGCGCGGCCCGGTGGGCGTCTCCAGCGTGACCGCCGCGCCGAACGTCAGCGCGGTAGGGGCGACGTGGCAACCGGTCTCCTCGGCCAACTCGCGCCGCGCCGCCTGCTCATCCGTCTCGCCCGGCTCGACGGCGCCGCCGACGGTCGCCCAATGGTACGGATACACTCCATTGCCGTCGCGCAGTTGGAGCAAGATCCAGCCGCGCTGGTCGATGAGCAGGACGCCGGCGCCCCTGGAAAGTCGGGAGTCGGGAGTCGGAAGTCGGAAGTAATCCTCGATCAACGCGTCTATTCCCCTTGGCGCAACTGGCGTGTCCTCGCATGACTAGTGTAGCATGAAGACACACGACTTCCGACTTCCGACTTCCGACTTCCGACTTCTTAGGGGGCGCCATGACATTCTCGATTGTAGGCTGCGACACGACGACGGGCGAGGTGGGCGTGGCGGTGCAGAGCAAGTTCATCGCCGTCGGCTCCGTGGTCCCGTGGGCACGCGCGGGAATTGGCGCCGTGGCTACACAGTCGCTCGCCAACACGACATACGGGCCCGAGGGTCTGCGCCTGCTCAGCGAAGGACTCGCCCCGCGCGATGTCATCGAGCGTCTCGTCGCCGCCGATATCCGGCGCGCCGACCGGCAAGTCGGTGTTGTCGACGCACAGGGTCACGCCGCCACCTACACTGGTGAGGACTGCACCGCGTGGGCGGGCGGGCGCGTGGGCGACGGCTACGCCGCGCAAGGCAATATCCTGGTGAGCGCGGCCACGGTCGACGCCATGGCTGAGACGTTCGAGGTGACGAGGGGATCGCTCACGGAACGTTTGCTCACCGCGCTGGAAGCGGGCCAGGAGGCGGGCGGCGACCGGCGCGGACAGCAGGCGGCCGCGCTACTCGTGGTGCGCGAGGGCGCCGGGTACGGCGGCTATAACGACCGCTACCTCGACCTGCGCGTCGACGAACATCCCACACCGATCGCGGAGTTGCGGCGCATCGTCGAACTCTATACCCTGTACTTTCCGCCGGCCGGCCCGCGTGAACTCGTCCCGATCGACGCGCCGTTGGCGCGCGAGTTGCGCGCGATCCTGACGCGCACGGGCGACTACACGGGGACCGCCACGGGCGAAGTGGATACGTCCGCTAACGCCAGTCTGGATGAGGCGACGCGCGCCGCCCTGACGGCCTACATGGGGCGTGAAAATCTGGAGGGACGCGGGGCCGAGCGAGACACGATCGACGCTGTGGTCCTGCGCTATATGCGCGCGCCGCGCTAGCGATCAGCGATCAGCCGTCAGCTTTATACTGTGGTTACCCGCGGTATTATCAACCGCAAGAGCGGCAACCAATAGCTGACGGCTGATTGCTGACGGCTGTTATGCGAGCGACTCGCCCGCCGCGATGAGGGTACGGGACACAAGGGCGCGCACGCGGCTAGCGCGGCGCACGGAGCGGGCCTGGTGGTAATCGGCCGCCTCCGCCTGTAGCTGTTGCATATGAGCGTTAGCCATGTGTAGCACGTAGTCGGGATGTTGTAGCAGATGCATAGTCGTTAATTATCCTTTAATTAGTAGTGCGGCCTGAGGGCCGCATACGGTCATTGGTGGTGTATCCTTACACTTTGTAGTATAACATACACTAAGTCTTTTGGCAAAATAATATTCGTAATTGTTGCCATAGCGCCGAATATCAGGAGGGGTATCGTGGACGTGAAGCGCTACGTCATCATTGGCAACGGTATCGCGGGTACCGGCTGCGCCGAGACGCTGCGCAAAAACGACTCTGCCTGCCACATCACGCTCTGCGCCGACGAGCCGTACCCATTGTACAACCGTGTGGCCTTGCCGCCCTTCCTCAAAGGCCAGGCGGCCGAGAGCAAAGTGCTCATGCGCACCCGCGAGAAGCACGAGCAGAATCGCATCGACCTGCGCCTTGAAACGCGTGTGACGGGGATATGCGTCGAAGAGAAGACGGTCACAACGCACACCGGCGAGGAACTGCCCTACGACGCGCTGCTCATCGCCACGGGCGGACGCCCCAACGGCCTGCCGGTCCCCGGCGGCGACCTGCACGGCGTCGTCAACTTCCAGACGCTCGATGAGAGCAAGCAGATCAACGCGCGCATCCTCGAAGCTAAAACCGCTGTGACCACGGGCGGGAGCTACATCGCCTACGAGTTGACCGACGCTTTCCGCGCGCGCGGCCTGGAGACGACGTGGGTGATGCGCGGCCCGCGCTTCCTGCGCCGCACGCTCGACGCCGAGGGCGGGCGCGTCGTCGACGCCATCGCGGCCGACCACGGCGTGCGCGTCATCCACGGCGAGGAGATCGCTGAGGTGCACGGCGCCAACGGCGTCATCACCCACGCGCATACGACCGGCGGGCATAAGATCCAGGCCGATATGCTGGGCCTCGGCCTGGGCCTGACCCTCAACACGGAGTTTCTGGCGGAAACGGGCGTGCGAATCGAGGGAGGCGGCATCCTCACCGACGAGAAGCTCAGGACCACCATGCCCGGCATCTACGCGGCGGGCGACGTGGCCGTATTTTACGATACGTTCCTCGAAGCGCACAGCCGCATGGGGACCTGGGACAACGCGTCGAGCCAAGGGCGTCTGGTCGCGCGCAACATGGCCGGAGCCGACGAGGCGTACATCGAAGTACCAACCTATACGACGACAATGTTCCACTCCAAGCTGCGCGTGGTGGGCATCACACCCGAAAACAGCGCCGAGGTGGAGAGCCTCAGCAAGTGTGACTACGACGCGCGCGCCTACACGCGCCTGTTCTTCCTGCACGATCGCCTCGTCGGCGCCGTCGCCATCGGCGAGATGCGCAACCGCAAAGAGTTGCTGACGCTCATCAAGACGAAAGCGCCGCTCGCCGCGCAGGCTGAACGTGAGGCTGTTTTGGCGAGTTGCTAAATCTCCGCATAAAAACATGCGCTTATCCATGGGTGTGCGCTACGCTACGGGGTAGGAGAGAACACGCGCGATGGATATACTGCTAGCGCTCGTCCACTGGTTGCATACGCTCGGTCTGGCCCTTTGGATCGGATCGCTGACGATGCTGCTGCATGTACTGCGCGGCCGTCGCGTGCGGCCTGAGGACGTGGGTATGCTGGAGCGGGCACGCGCCCGCTCCAGCATCGTGGCCTTATGGGCGGTCGTCGCGCTGCTGGTCACGCTCGCGATCGAGGTGTGCGTGAACGCCCTGACCATGGCGGGGGGCGATATCGAAACGGCCTTCGGCGCGGCGAGGTTGCGCGCGTTGCTCTTCGACTCACGGTATGGCGTGACCTCGGTCGCGCAGTGGCTCCTCCTCGTCGCCTCACTATGGGCCGCGGGCGAGTGCGGACGGGCGCGCGCGGACGCCCCACAGCGCGCGCCGCGCCCCAACCACCAGGCCCTGGGTATCGTGGCTCCTGTGTGGCGGCCGCGCGTCTGGCTCTCGCGCGACGCGTGGCTGCGCGTCTCCGCGATCCTCGCGGTAGGGGTCTTACTCGCCGCCGCCGCGGCCAGCCCAGATGGCGCCGCCCCACTCACGACGGCGATCGCGGCGCTGCGCCTGGCCGCCACGGCGCTCTGGCTCGGCGGGACCATCGTACTGGCCGTAGCCGTCGTTCCGTTTGTGTCGTTTGTCGAGAGCGGACGCCGGCCCATGGCCTTGCTCACGAGGCTCAATCGCTTTACACCCATCGCCTTGCTCAGTATCGTCATCCTCGTCGTCACGGGGTTATGGGACAACGCCCACGCCGGAACCGTCGAGCCTCGGCCCGGCCTGGATTCACGAGTCTCCCTGCTCGCCACCGTCGCGAACGTCGCCATCCCCATCAAAATGGCGCTGTTCCTCGTCATCATTGCCGTCAGCGTTTGGAGCCTGCTGGGGCCGCGCCGGCGCCTACAGCAGATCACACTGCGCGTGCGGCGCGTTCCATCGCTCGCGCCACGGCGCGACGCGCTGCTGCGCATCGTCCGGCGCGCCGTAGCCATTACTGCCTGGTTGGCCGCGCTGGCGCTCTTGTGTGGAGCTGTCGCCGATCTTTACCCCCAACAGGGACAGGCTGCCGCGACCGGCCTGCGCGACCCTCGCGCCGCCAGCGCGCGGGCGGGCGCGACGACCGTGCTATTGCGCGCCAACCCTATTAGAAGCGAAGGCGGCGCGGCCAGCCTTATTGACATCGACCTGAGCGACGCCACGGGCGCGCCGGTGAACGCGACAACGGTCACGGTAACGGCGCGCTCACTGGAAGCGCGCGCGCTAACCACGCCCTCCGTCACCGCGACGCACGTTGGAGTCGGACACTATCGCGTGCGGGTACCACTGCTGGCAGGCGGTCGTTGGCGCCTGATGGTGGCCGTGCGGCGCGGGGCCAGCATCGCCACCGCGCTTTTCGCCCTGACAGCGCCCACGCCGGCCGCGCCCCCTACAGCCACTGCTATATCGCGCCCCGCGCCAAGCGTTTATGGGTGGCGTGACGTAGGTCCGGTCCTCATCACGCATGCGCTCGTCGCCGCCCCGGACAACCACGCGCTCCTCTACGAAGGTACGGTCGAAGGCGTGTACCGCTCGACCGACGGCGGGACGCACTGGACCGCAGCCTCGGACGGCCTCTCTGAAGCGGCGCGCGAGGTATGGTCGCTCACCTTCCTACCCGACCACTCGCTAGTCGCGGCCACCGGCGGCGGGATCTACCGCTCGACCGACGGCGGGGCGCACTGGACCGCCGCCGGCCTGGAGACGCACGCGATCTACACCCTGGCCGCGCACCTGGCGGGCCACATCGTGCTATTGGCCGGTGGCGACGGCGGCGTCTATCGCTCGGACAACATAGAGGCAGGGACGGGGAACGCGCGCTGGCGTCAGGTCTACGACAGCGGAGCGGCGGCCGTTACCTCGCTGGCGTGGCCCGCGGCGCGGCCCGCCCTCGTCGTCGCGGCGATCAACCCCGGCGCCGGCGCGCACGGACCACGCCCGGTCATCATGAGTGACGACGGCGGCGCCTCGTGGACGGCGCGAGCGCGCGGTCTGCCCTCCGGCGCCGGCGCCCTATCAGCCGCGGTCGCGCCTGGCGTGCGCGTAGTCTACCTCGGCACGCTCGACGCGGGGGTCTACGTCGCACCCGTGACGCAAGAAGGGGCGACATGGCAGGGACGCGGCGCGGGCTTACCGGCCGCCGCGCAGGTCGGCTCGTTCTCCTTCGACCCCGCGCGGCCGGCCACACTCTACGCCGCCACCACCGATGGTGTGTACCGCTCAACCGACGGCGGCGCCCACTGGAGCGCTTTCGGTACGGGATTGAGCGGGGACGCCACGGTCGTGACCGCGCTCACGCTCATAAGCGGGACGCACCCCGTTCTCTACGCCGCGACCGCCGCGGGGCTCTACAGGTACGTAGTCGATAGTCGATAGCCGGTCATCGCGGAACACTTCTATGCGGTGGAGACCATAAGCTCGACGCCTGGCTGGATCGCTTCCCTGCCAAGCCGACCGAGGAGTTGGCCCCCGCGGCGTAATACTACTTTGGCGTGATCCGTACAGGCTTTAGCGATGTTACCAAATTGTCGTGAGCGGTGCGGCGCGAATAGCCGCGTCGCGTGTGACAAGCGGTACGCCCAGATGTAGCGCCGTTGCCGCGATGATCCGGTCCGGCATGTCTGGTACCGCGGACCTGGAGACCTGCCCAAGAGCTTGTGTGATGGCAAGATCCAATATGACTAATACCAGCGGACTGTCTACGTGAGTCAGCCCATTCTCGACGAGCTGTAAGGCTGTTTGTACTATCCTGCCCTTCTCCACCAGGTAACGTATCTCGACGAGCGATATCGCCGACACATAGACGGGATCTCCATTCTGCTCTGCGTGCGAAAGCACGTCATGCGCCAGGTGAGATAGCTGCCTTGGATCGAGTATGTACTAGAGCAGGACGTGGGTGTCGATGACGATAGCACTCACAGGTTGTCTTCGCGGGGGAAGTTGCCCCACATCTCCCGGCGCGCTTCGTCAATATCTTCTCTGGTTATCTTTACACCAAGGTCAGCTCCTATTCCCATGAGGCTCCGGTGTGGCCGTGGGGGCGCGCTCTTTTGTCGCAGCGACTCCATGAAGTCCAGCACCTCTTGCTGTCTCTCCGGTGGCAGCTTACGCAGCTTTTCCAGCACAGCTTGTTCGACGGTCATGAGTCGCGCCTCCTGTCGCCCATTGAGGTTCAGGTGAATAACCTACACATGGAATTAGCTTACAGCGGGCGCGGTATACTGTACAGTCACTCAACAGCCCATGTCTTTGACATCGCGCAGGCCAACGGCGCCATCCTGATCATCGTCGGCGACCGCGACTCGCGCGTGACCGATGTGCTGCTGGGCAGTGTCGCCCATAAGATCGCGCACCTCGCCGATTGCCCCGTCTTGTTGGTCCGCTGACCCTAGCCGTCCCACAAACGCCGCGACCCACGCACTCATAGGTAAAGCAGCGTCGCGGTCGTCACGATACCCCGCCACCGATAAACCGCGCGTACCAGCGCCCGCTATCCTTGACAATGCGCTGTTGTGTCTCGTAGTCGACGTAGACGACGCCGAAGCGCTTGCTGTAGCCCTCGGCCCACTCAAAGTTGTCCAGCAGCGACCATACGAAATAGCCCTCCAGCGGCGCGCCATCGGCGATGGCGCGCGCCGCCGCCGCGAAGTGCGCCTCCAGGTAGGCGCGCCGCCGCTCGTCGTGCACAGCGCCGTCGGGCGCGACCACGTCGTCGAAGGCCGCGCCGTTCTCGGTTACGTACATGACCGCTGGGGCGTAGTCGCGGTGTACGCGTACCAGCAACTCACGCAGCCCCTCAGGATAGATCTCCCAATCCATCGCGGTGCGGTCCGCGCCCTCGACACGCACCGGCTCACCTAAGGGTTTGCGCCCGGTCGGGTCGGCCGTGACGACGACGCGCTGGTAGTAGTTGACGCCCAGGAAATCCACCGGCGCCCCAATAGTCTCCATGTCGCCAGCCTGGATATCGGGCGCGTGGCCGAAGCTCTCCAGCAGGTCGGCGGGGTAGGAGTCCTTGAAAATGGGGTCAAGATACAGCCGATTGGACAGCCCATCGGAGAGGCGCGCCGCCGCTTGGTCCTCCGGGCTGTTCGTGGCGGGGTGGACGGGCGTGAGGTTGAGCGTTATGCCGACGCGGGCGCCGGGGCTGTTGCGGCGCACCACGGGGACGGCCAGCCCGTGGCCGCGCAGCAGCGCGTGCGTGGCGTCGATGGCAAGCGCGGGGTCTTGCAGGCCCGGCGCATGGACGCCCCAGCCGTAGCCCAGCCAGGCCGCGCACCACGGCTCGTTGAGCGTGATCCAGTCCTTGACGCGGTCGCCCAGCCGTCGCGACACCACGTCGACGTAGGCGGCGAACGCCTCGGCCGTCGCGCGTCCGGTCCAGCCGCCGTATTGATCTTGCAGTGTCTGCGGCAGATCCCAATGGTAGAGCGTGGCGAAGGGACGGATACCGGCGGCGAGCAGTTCGTCGACCAGCCGGTCGTAGAAGTCGAGCCCTTTGGTCTCGGCACGGCCGGTCCCCTCGGGCAGGATGCGCGGCCAAGCGATGGAAAAGCGGTAGGCGCGCAAGCCCAACTCTTTCATCAGCGCCACGTCCTGGGGATAGCGGTGGTAGTGCTCGCAGGCGGGATCGCCGGTGTCACCGTTCTTGACCTTACCCGGCGTCGCGCAGAAGCGGTCCCAGATCGACTCACCGCGTCCGTCTTCGCGGGTCGCGCCCTCGATCTGGAACGACGCCGTCGCCGCGCCCCACAGGAAGTCAGCGGGCATACTCGGATTCGTGTTCGCGGTCGCCATATACTATGTCCTTATCATTAAAGTTTGTCTGTCTTACAGTGTCGTATCGGGCGCATCGGCGAAGAAAGCGGCGACGGCCGTGCGGATGGGTAGCGTGGGCGACACGAGTTCACCGTCGGGGGCGACGCGCTGGCTGTGTGCGAAGTCGCCCAAAAGGGCGTCAGGCTCGCTATAGACGAGCGCGTCTCGGCGAGCTGGCCGCACGATCCAATACTCGGGGACACCCGCGCGCGCGTACGCCTGACGCTTCACGGCGGTGTCCGTCGCGGGATTACTGGGCGAGAGTATCTCGACGAGGAGCGCGGGGACGCCCTCGACACGACGGTCGCGGATGATGCCCATATCCTCGCGGCGGATAACCAGCACATCCGGCTGCACGGGATCGCAGCCGGGCATGAAGACTCCCAACGGCGACCAGATGGTCAATCCTATACCGGCGTCGTCTATTTGTGCAAATAGCATACGGGCGATTTGCCGGATGATCCACTGGTGAAAAAAGCTTGGCGCCGTCGACATATATAGCACACCCCCAATGACTTCGTAGCGGTTGCCGTCATCCGGCAGCGTTTCCCAGCGCGCCCGGTCCCACGTCGCATCGTGCGAACGCAGGGCCAACTCAGGAACAGTGACCATAGATGTTAAACCTCCGTTGGATGCGCCCCCTCAATGACGCCACGCGGCCTGACCTTAAAAGGTCATGGTAGACGACGGACCTTAAAAGGTCTGTGTGGACGCGACCCACATGACATACATCATACCCTGGCGCGGCACACGCGGCTGACTCCTGCCGGCCTTTCAAAGTCTGGTCCCTGCCATGACCTTTTAAGGTCAGGCTCACGCCACTCACCACCTATCACTGCGCCGCGTAGCAGCGCACGAGATGCCCCGGCGCGGCCTCGGTGACCTCGGGCGTGCGCTCGGTGCAGATGGGCATGACCAGCGGGCAGCGCGGGGCGAAGCGGCAGCCCGGCTTGGGGTTGATGATGGTCGGAATCTCGCCGCGCGCCTCCACGCGCGTCTTGGCCGCGGCCGGGTTCGGCGCGGCGGAGATCAGCAGGCGCGTGTAGGGGTGGCGCGGGTTACTCATCAGCTCTTTGCTGGGAGCTTTCTCCATCAGGTGGCCGGCGTAGAGCACCATCGTCTCGTCGGCGATGTAGCGCGCGCTGGCCAGGTCGTGCGTGATGTAGAGATAAGCCAGATCGCGCTCCTCCTTGAGGCGCCGCATCAGGTTCAGGATACCCATGCGGATCGAGACGTCGAGCATACTAATGGGCTCGTCGGCCAGAATCACCTCAGGATCAACTCCCAAGGCGCAGGCGATAGCGACACGCTGGCGCTGCCCGCCAGAGAGTTGGTGCGGGTACTTGGCGGCGTACTCGCCGGCCGGCTCCAGCCCGACCGTGCGCAGCAGGTTGTGGATCTCCCGCTCCTGCTCCGCTCCGCGCAGCCCTTTATGAATGGCCAGCGGGCGCGACAGGTGGTAGCCGACTGTCTCCACTGGATTCAGGGAGCCGAATGGGTCCTGGAAGATCATCTGCACGTCGCCACGGTATTGCAGCACGGCCTTGCGGTTTTGGCGCGCGAGAGCGTTGTGGCCTTTCAGTAGCACCTGGCCCTTTGTGACGGGGTAAAGCCGCGCCAGCAGGCGCGCGATGGTGCTCTTGCCGCTCCCGCTCTCGCCCACAAGCGCCAGGATGCGGCCCTTCTCCAGCGTGAAGCTGACGTCGTCGACCGCGTGCACGTAGCGCGCCTCGCCGCCGAGGCCGAACGCCCCACCGCCGCCCGCGCGGAACCACTTGGTCAGCCCCCGCACCTCCATCACCGGAGTGTGCGTCTGTTGCATTGATGTCTCCTTATCACGAGTGGCGAGTGACGAGTGACAAGTGGCGAGCAAGTAGTTCTCGCCACTCGCCACTCGTCACTCGTCACTGGAATATAGATGGCACGCCACCTGATGCGCCGGTCCGATCTCGCGCAGCAGGGGCTCGGCCCGCACGCAGGCGGTCATCGCATGTGGACAGCGCGGGTGGAAACGGCAGCCGGCCGGCGGCGCGATCAAGTCGGGCGGCGCGCCGGGGATGCCGGTCAGCTCCACCTCGGGTCCGGTCAGCGCGGGGAAGCTGTTCATCAACCCCACTGTGTAGGGGTGTTCGGGACGGCCGAATAGCTCACGCGCGGGGGCCAACTCGGCGATCCTGCCCGCGTACATGATGGCGATGCGGTCGCTAAACTCAACCAGCAGCGAGAGGTCGTGTGTGATGAACAGGATCGAGAAGCCGAATTGCTCCTTCAGGTCTTCGATCTGCTGCATGATCTCCTTCTGCACCACCACGTCGAGCGCCGTAGTCGGCTCATCCATGATGATCAGGTCGGGGTTGAGCGCCAGGGCCATAGCGATCACGACGCGCTGGCGCATGCCGCCGGAGAGCTCGTGCGGGTAGCTCTTGAGCCGCGCGCGCTCGATACCCACCACGCGCAGCAGTTCGCCCCCACGCTCCAGCGCCTCGCGCTTACTCATTTTCGTGTGCGCCTGCAGCGTGTCGACGAAGTGCGCGCCGATGCTGATGACCGGGTTGAGCGCGTTCATGGCGCTCTGCGAGACGATGCTGACGCGGCTCCAGCGGAAGCGACGCGTCTCGTCGGCGCCCATCGTCGTGACGTCGCGGCCGTCGAACAGAATCTGTCCACCCGCGATGTAGGCGGGGGGCTTGAGCAGCCGCGTGATGGCGTTGGCCACGGTGCTCTTGCCGCAGCCTGACTCCCCCGCCAGGCCCAGGGTCTCGCCCTTGCGCAGGCTAAACGACACCCCCTGCACGGCGCGCACGGGCCCACGCGCGGTGGCATAGTAGACGTGCAGGTCGCGTACGTCGAGCAGGGGCGCGCCGGCCGGGACCTGCGCGGCGGCGGCGTCGACGGGAGCGACGCTCGTAGCGGCTTGGTCGAGTGTCATCGCGCCGCCACCTTTCCCGAGGAGGCCACCGCTACCGGCGGCACGGCGTCGCGCGGGATCTTGATTTTCTCGGTGCGCAGGCGCGGGTTGCTGATCTCGTCGATACCGAAGTTGACCAGCGCGCAGGCCGTCCCGACCAATGCGATGGCCAGGCCCGGCGGGAGAAACAGCCACCAGGCGTCGACCTGCAACGCGGAGGCGTTCTGCGCCCAGTACAGCATGCTAAACCAACTCACCTGGCTCAGGTTGCCGTAGCCCAGGAACACGAGCGCGGCCGTTGTACCCAGGGCGAAGAGCACCGTCCCGATGAACCCGCTGACCACCAGGCTGATCATATTGGGCAGGATATCGCGCAGCACGATGCGCATGCCCGACTCGCCGCGCACAACCGACGCCTGGATGAAGTCTTTCTGGCGCAGGCTCATGGTCTGACTGCGCAGCACGCGCGCGCCGAAGGCCCACCCTGTCAAACCCAGGATGATCACGATGGGCACGTAATCGTTCTTGGCCTGGATGAACGATGTCACGACGATGATTAGCGGAAAGCTGGGGATGACCAGCACGATGTTGGTGATCAGCATCAGCACTTCATCGACCCAGCCGCCGAAGTAGCCGGCGCTCATACCGACGACCACGGCGATCGTCGTCGCGATGACGCCGACCGAGAAGCAGATGACCAACGCCACGCGCGTCCCATCCACCAACCCCAGAAACATGTCGCGGCCTTGTTGATCCGTACCGAGCCAGTGCGCGGCCGAGGGCGCCTGCTGTGGCTTGACGGTGAAGTTACCGACGTTGGGATCACCCTGCCAGATGAGCGGTCCGAAGATGGCCACGAGCACGAAGAAGGTGAGGATGGCTACGCCCACGGCCGCCTTACGGTCGGACAAGATTAGGCGTAGCCAACCCGGCGCGGGGAAGCCGGTCCGGCGCCGCGCCGTCACAGGGACGAGGGGCGTCCCGCCCGCCCCCGCCAGCGCGGGGTCCGTCTCAGTCATTGGGTACATGTCCATGGCCGCGTACTCCTTCTAGGATGTGTTAGGATGCCCGCGCGCGCGGGTCCAGGCGCGCGTAGACCAGGTCGGCGGCCAGATTTGCCAGCAGGACACACACCGTAATGACGAGCAGCAGGGCCTGGATGACGGGATAATCTTGCACGCCGATTGACTGCGCCATGAGCAAGCCCACGCCGGGATAACTAAAAACACTTTCGATCAATATCTGACCGCCGACCAGATAGCCCAGGCTCAGCGCGAACCCCGTGATCTGGGGCAACACAGCGTTGCGCGCCGCGTAGCCAAACATGACGCGCCGGTCGGACAGGCCGCGCGCCTGCGCCATCGTGATGTAGTCCTCGGAGAGGACGTTGATCATGGTGTTGCGCATGCCCAGCAGCCACCCACCGACGGCGACGAGGACCAGCGAGAAAGCCGGTAAGATGGCGTGCGACAGCACACTACCTACGAAGGCCAGCGACAGTTCCGGCTGCAGCCCGTCGGTAAAGGCGTGGTTGATCGGGAACAGGTTCAACTTGAAACCCAGGAAGTACAGCAGCAGCAGAGCCAGAAAAAAGAAGGGGAAGCTGCTGGCCAGCAGCGAGAGCGGAGGCAGCAGGCTATCTAAAATGCCGCCGCGCCGCCAGGCGGCCAACGTCCCGATGCCAGTCCCGAGCACGAACGCGATGATCGAGGCCAGACCGACGAGGAAAATCGTCCAGGGCAGGCTCTGCGCGACGATAGTCGACACACGATTGGGGAACTGGTTGAAGGACACGCCGAAGTCGCCGTGGACCAGGTTGCCCAGGTAATGCCAGTACTGCAGGGGCAGCGGATCGGTAGACAGCCCGAGCGAGGCCGCGATGATGCGGAAGGCGTTGGGGTTGTCCGCGAACTGCTGCGCGTGCGTGGCGTAGATGGCCGCGGCGGGGTCGCCCGGCATCACGCGCGGAATGAGAAAATCAAGTGTAATGGCGGCCCAGAGGGCGGCGGCGTAGAACAACAGGCGACGGGTAACAAAGCGCATGATTGATTATATCCTTATTACGCCCTCCAGGCCCCTAATAGTTTTTCCAAAGGGTTACTTTGCGGCGAGGCGTACCCCCTGGGACCACTCCCCAGAGGGGTCCCAGGGGGCGCCGCTTCAAACAAAGCTCCCTGGTTCCGCGCTAAGAGGCGTCGGAGGGACGGCGAGAGGGCGGGGGCGCGGCATGTACGCCCCCGTCCTCACAGAGGGCAAACCTTAGTGCGCTGGCTTGAGGTGGGTCAGCACGATCAGGCGCATCGGATTCGCATCGGGTGTGCCGGACGCGTAGTAGTTGCTGGCGTTCGGGAAGCCGGTGTAGTACGTCGTGTTGTAGTTCTCCTTGATCAGACCGTTGATCATGGGGATGACCGGCAGATTTTGCACGAAGATCTGCTGCATCTGGTCGGCCAGCGCGTGTTGCTGCGCCGAGTCGGTCGTGGTGCGGAACTTGGCGAGCAGCGCGTTCATCTGGGGGTTCTGGTAGCGCGTCCAGGCGTCGCCGCCGGCGGCGGTGCCGACCGGCTGGATGTTGGTCGGGCCCATCAGCTGGTTGTAGTAGTCGTACGGCGACTGGTTGCCGTAGCTCCAGACCGTCACGACGGGATAGACGCCCTTCTGCACGTTGGTGTACCAGGGGCCGAACGTCGCGATGGCCTGCGGCGTGGCGTCAATGCCAATGGCCTTGAAGTTCTGCGAGAGGATCTGCTGGATGCCCACGAAGTCGGAGAAGCCAGCTACGACCGGGAGGTTGAACGCGACGGGCTGGCCCTTGGGATCGATCAGCTTACCACCCTGCATCTTGAAGCCGGCCTTCTCGAGCATGGACAGCGCCGCCTGGGGGTTGTACTGCGCCAGGGTGTTGGGGATACTCTTGTCGACCCATTGAGGGAAGGCCCCGCTGAGCCCCGTGATATTGGTCGGCAAGGTGTAGCCGTACTCGGCGTTGACGTTGAGCGCCTGGCGGTTGATGGCCATGCTCAGCGCCTTGCGGAAGACGGGTAGGTTGTAGGGGTACTTGGTGGCCGTCACGTAGAGTGTGGTTGGCGTGTCGCGCGGAGCGTAGTAGTGGTGGTAATTGGGGTTCTTGGCGTCGTAGACCGTCTGGACGTTGTTGATGAAGTCGCCTGACCAGTCAACCTGCCCCGACTCGAGCGCGAGCGCCGACGCGTCGTTGCTCTGGAACGCGGTGTAGCGGAGCGAGTCGACCTTGAGGTTGGCCGCGTTCCAGTAGTTGGGATTGCGGCCCAACTCGTAGCTCTGCGAGGAGAAGCTTTTCACCTCGGTGAACGGGCCGGTCCCCACGGGGTCGGCCCAGGCATAGGTCAGCGGGTTCTTGACCTTGGACCAGATGTGCGCGGGCAGGATAAGCAGGTTGTCCACCAACGGGCCGAACGTCGTGACGTTGGCCGTCTTGAAGTGGATGGAGACCGTGTTGCCCGATGAGGACACGCCCGTGGCCAGCCCGCTCGCGCCCCACAGACCGATCTGATCTAGGGCTGTGTTAGTCTTGCCCAGGTTCAGGGTGAAGAGCACGTCGTTGGCCGAGAACGGCTGGCCGTCGGACCACTTGACCCCCTGGCGCATCGTGAAGGTCAGCGTCTTGAGGTCGCTACTATACTTGTACGATGTGGCCAGCCACGGTGTCTGCTTGCCGTTCGCGGTAGGGTCGACGATGTAGAGGGGCTCCAGGATCACATGCACCGAGGAGATCTGCCCAGCGAGCGCGAAGGGGTTGAAGTTGCGCACGTAGGGGCTCGCCTGTTGTCCGATCGTGAGCGGGCGCATCGCGGCCTGGGGCCGCGCGGCATGCGCGGGGACAGCGACGACGGTCGACACGAGCGCCGCGCTGAGTAGAGATGTCGCGGCGATCTTCGCCGACTTCAATGTAACCATTAGTGTACTCCTCGACGAGTTATGCCCCGACGCGCGTGATTGACGCGTCGAGCGGATGAAAAGCGACGTATATACGGTCGCGATCGAGACCTTACATGATCAGGGGTAGCGGGGTTGCGCCTCCTTTCGAGGGAACGCGGACGGTGGCGAGCGGTTCCCCGCCGTCACGGCTGGCTGTCCTAGCGACATAGCTACGGCCACTCGCGAACCTCCTTCTACTCTACACAACCCAGATGACTTGTTAATGAACCGAGAATTGCTCGGCCGAGAGATACGGCCGCGCCGCAGCCTCTCCACGCTCTTTCATATAGCGCATACACGCCGCTGTTCCGGTAGCGGTTACAGTCGCGAGGTCGTTGATTGGGAAGGTACCACACCGGCGCACGATTGTCAAAGGGGTACGGATGCACGGGGTGTGCGTGGGCAATATTGACAAACATATGACGTGTGTGCTATCGTCGCAGATGCATACGCTGACGACCGGGAATAAACCGATAGCGGTACCGGACAGTCATCGCTGCCTCGTGAGCACGGGGCGCAGATGCGCTGGAGCATGGACGCCGCGGGCGCAAAGTCGCGCTCGATAGCTTTTGGATGGAGGAAGACATGATGCTAGCCGCGAAGAAATTTGTCCCGATCCTGATCAGTATGGCCCTCCTCGCCGTCGACCTGACGGCGGGCGCGAGGGGGGGCGCCGTCACTGCGCGCGCTGATAGCGCCACGCCGGCGCGCGTATCGGTGTCCGTCGACACGGGGACATCCTTGGGCGCCATCCCCCCGGTTGCTTTCGGCCTCAATGCGTCCGCCTACGACGGCGCCTTGCTCGATCCGGCTGTTCCTGGACTTGTGCGCGCGGCGGGCGTGGGCATCATGCGCTATCCCGGCGGCGCGGAGGCCGACGTGTATCACTGGCAAGACAATACCATCACTCCCATCACCCCCGGAAACCTGGGGGGTTACGCCGATCCGAACAATACCTATGACCACTTCATAGGGCTCGCCGCCAGCGCCGGCGCGCAGGCAATGCTCACCGTCAACTACGGGTCCAATATCAACGGGACCGCCGGAGGCGACCCGCAAGAGGCGGCGGCCTGGGTCCGCGACGCCAACATTGTCAAACACTACGGCGTGCAGTACTGGGAAATCGGCAACGAGGTGTACGGCAACGGGACCTACGGTCCCTACTTCGAGACCGACCTGCACCCCGACAAAGGGCCGACCGCGTACGCCAACCACGCGTTGGAGTACATCGCCGCGATGAAGGCGGTCGACCCGTCCATCAAGATTGGCGCGGTGCTCACAGCGCCGGGCAACTATCCGGACGGACAAACGTCGGCGCTGTCCCCTCAGCCATGGAACGATACAGTGCTGCCTATCCTCTGCCCGGCCGTCGACTTTGTTGACGTGCACTGGTATCCGCAGGACCCCGCCTCGCAGAACCCCAACCCCCTCCCCGAGTCGGACGCCAGACTACTCCAGAGTCCCGAACAGGGCAACGGCGCGCGGACCCCTTCGATCCCCGCTATGGTCGCCACGCTGCGCGCAAAGATCGCGCAGTACTGCCCCAGCCGCGCCGCCCAGATACAGATTATGATCACCGAAACCAACTCGGTCTCGTACAACCCTGGCAAGCAAACGGTCAGCCTCGTCAACGCGATCTTCCTGGACGACAACTATATGACATGGCTCGAGAATGGCGTCACCAATGTCGACTGGTTCCAACTACACAATGGCCCCATGACCGGCGCCAACATCAACACGAGCCCATCGTTATATGGAACGGCTACCTACGGCGATTACGGCATCTTGTCTAACGGCCAGTCGCCCGAGCCTCCCGTCGACACGCCTTTCCCTCCGTACTATGGGCTGCAGATGTTGACCCACCTCGGGCGGCCCGGCGATCAGATGGTCGCGTCGTCCTCGGACCAGAGTCTGATCTCCGTCCATGCCGTCCGTGGCGCCCAGCGGCAGCTCAGCGTGCTGCTGATCAACAAGGACCCCAACAATAGCTACAACGTCAAGCTATCGCTGTGCGGATATTTCGCGCTCCCCACACCCACCGTCTACTCCTACGGCATCGGCAGCGCATCCATCACCTCAGCCCGAGCGACAGCCGAGGGAAGAGGACTGCGCCTGAGCTTCACGCAGGCTGTCCCACCATATTCGCTGACGACGATCGTCTTCAGAGGCGTGCACATTCCCCAATATCGCCCCGCCGCATGCCGCGTCGCCCAGCCATGACGGTGAGATGGTAAAAAATCGTTAGCGCACAGAAGTCCTGGGACTTCTGTGCGCTAACAAGAAATTTGATGGCGGTGACGGTCGTGGATCGGGAAACTATCACGGACGTAGCATAGTAATAGAGGCGGTATGAAAGACACGTTGGACGGGCACGCGCCGGGGCCACGTATGGTGATCAGGGACATCGCGGCGCTCGCGGGCGTCTCGGTAGCCACGGTCTCGCGCGTGCTCAATGATCGGCCCGACGTGTCGCCCGCCACGCGCGACCTGGTGCTGCGGCATATCCGCGAGCGCGGCTTCGTGACCAGCCGCAACGCCCGCGCGCTGGCCGGCGCGCGCACCGGGCTCATCGGGCTCACCGTCCCGTATATGGTCGACAACTACTTCGCGCAGATCCTGGCCGGCGCGACCGACGCCATCTACGAACGCGATGCGCGGCTGGTGGTCTGCCCCACGCGCTACGAGCACGACCGCGAAGTGTCGCTGCTCGAACGGCTGATGCACGGCACCACCGACGGCGCCCTCTTGATCTTGCCGTCCGAGACGTCCGCCGAACTGACAGCGCTACACCGACAGGGCTACCCGTTCGTCGTCGTCGACCCGGCCGTTCCGCTGGACGAGGAGATTCCCGTCGTGGCCGCCGCCAACTGGGCCGGCGGCAAATCGGCCACCGCGCTCCTGATCGCCCTCGGCCACCGGCGCATTGGCGTCATCATGGGCCGGAAAATCGAAAAGGCGAGCAGCGATCGCCTGGCCGGCTATCACTCGGCCCTGCTCGAAGCCGGGCTTCCGGCCGACCCCGCGTTGGCCGTAGAGTCCGACTTCACTATCAACGGCGGCTGCCGCGCCGCGCACGACCTACTCGCGCGTCCCGCGGCGCCGACGGCTATCTTCGCGTTCAACGACAACATGGCCGTGGGCGCGCTACGCGCCGCGCGTGAGCGCGGCCTCGACGTGCCCGGAGACCTCTCGGTAGTGGGCTTCGACGACGTCGAGATAGCCGCCGTGGTGACACCAGCCCTCACCACGGTGCGCCAACCGCTCCAGGAACTTGGCCGCGTCGCGGCCGGTGTACTCTATCGCTTGCTCGACGGCCAACCGCTCGACGCCACGCGTATCGAACTCTCTACGCGCCTGATCGAGCGCGCGTCGACGGCAGCGTCCGCCGAATGAGATGTAACATCTAACACCCCACATTCGCTTGACAATCCATAGGGGGGGAAGGTACTGTGGAAGTCGGGATCGCCACGGGCGAACAACGATAGCGCGCATAACGAGAACCCGAGAGGAGGAACACCTCGGCGTTTCCGTATAGTCCGACGAGATCAACATCGAGGAGGATGTGACGTCCATGAAACAGATCGACACGCGAAACCACCGCTGCTGGCGCGGCGTCTACGCCGCCTTCCTGGTCGCCCTTTTGGCATCGCTCACCGTGGCCGTGCAACCCTCCCAGGCGCGCGCCGCCAACGGTGGGGACGGGGCGCTCACCACGGCGCAGCGGGACGATCTCCTCAGCATCGCCCGCGATACGTGGAATTTCTACAAAGACGACGTCGACCCGAACACCCATCTGCCGCTCGACAACCTGGGATACACAAACAATCAGGTGACGGTGCGCGGCTCCTACACCTCGGCCTCTAACATCGGGGTGTATCTCTGGGCCGTGGTGGCCGCCCACGATCTCGGTCTGATTAGCCGTCCTGAGGAGAGGTCCGAGCTCGCGGCCACGTTGACCGAGGTCAGCCACTTGAAGAAGGACAACGGGTTCCTATATCAGTGGTACGACACGACCACAGGCGCCACCATCGTCAACCCCGGCCAGGCCGACTGCTCGACGGAGCCGACCCCGACGTTCGATAATTGTTACTTCATCTCCAACGTCGACAACGGCTGGTACGCGTCGGGCCTGATCGTGGTGCGCAACGCCATGCCCGAGCTGCTTCCCCTGGCGGACAGGCTCTTGAGGGCGATGAACTTCGGACTTTTCTATGACAATCGCCCGCAGACCGCGTGTAACGTCAATACAGCCATACCGGGTAATCAGCCGACGGGGCAGATGTTCGGCGGTTATTACGTGGGGCTGCCCGTCGACGGGTCTACCGCCGCCGGCCCCAATTGGCCGCACTACTATCACAACGGCGCTTTCTACAGCGACCCGCGCATCTCAGCCTACATTGGTATGGGCCTACATCAGATGCCCGGTGACGTGTGGTGGCGCAGTTGGCGGGTACTGCCGCCCCAGCAATGTCCGTCCGACCCCGACTTCTCCTGGCAGGGCCAGTGGCCGGTCGCAGGCTACTGGCACGTATACAACGATCCACAATCGGGCAAGCCGTTCAATGTCTGGGAAGGTCACTACACCTACCCTGGGACCGATCTTACCTTCGTCCCGACGTTCGCGGGCGGTATGTTCGAGGGTCTGATGCCGAACCTGGTCGTGCCCGAGACCACCTGGGGGCCACAAAGCTTTGGCCTGAACGACTTGCGATGGGCGCAGGTCCAGGTGAAGTACGCGACCGAGCAACTGCATTACCCGGTCTGGGGCCTGTCCCCATCCAGCACGCCGGATGACACTGGAAATTATGGCGGCTATGGCGTGGATGGGCTGGTCTGGCCGTACGCCACGAAGCAAGGCTTGTCGCAGTCATATGGCGCGGCTACCGAAACCACGGTGACACCGCACGCGTCCTTCATCGCCCTCGATGTCCTGCCGCGGCAAGCCTACGCCAACATCCAGGCCCTACGCACACTCTATCCTGATATTTATAGGGCGGACGGCGGCTTCTACGACGCGGTGGCGCCCGTGGCGTTCAGCTATAGCAACAACGGCACGACGTATAACGTGCCGGCCGGACAGGTCGGTCACCGTGATCTGGTGCTCGACCAGTCCATGATCATGGCGGCGCTGGACAACGCGCTGAACAATCGCGGCATGCAGCGACACTTCGCGCATGATGCCGTCGCACGGATGGCGTACCTCTATCTGTCGTACGAGAAGATGTCTATCGCCGGGTAACGGCGGTACGCGTCGCGATGATGTCGCGCTGCCGATACGGCGCGACATCGCCGGTGAGGACGACGGCCTGCTCACAGCGGATATCGGCCGACGACGCGCCCACGCTGAAGACGAACTCGCCCGGCTCGGTGACGAAGCGCATGCGCGGGTCGTAGAAGGCCAACCGCGACGGGTGCACGGTGAAGGTGATCTGTTTCGCCTCTCCTGGGGCGAGGAACAGGCGCGCGAACCCGATGAGCATGCGGTCGGGCCGGGCGACCGACGCGGCCACGTCACGATAGTACAGCTGCGCCACCTCATCGCCCGCGCGGCCGCCCGTGTTGCGCACGGTCACGGCGACCTTGATCGGCGTCGCGGTATCCGTGGCATGTACGGCAAGGTCATCGTACGCGAACGTCGTGTAGCTCAGACCGTGCCCGAAAGGGAACAGCGGCGCCGTGGTGGAGTCGACGTAGTCGCCGAAGAACATGGCGCGATCCCCTCCCGCCCGCGCGCCGGCGTAGACAGGGACCTGGCCGACCGACCGGGGCAGGGTGATGGGCAGGCGTCCACTAGGATTGACGGCCCCCGTCAGGATATCGGCCAAACCATGCCCGCCCTCCTCGCCCGGCGGGACCAGCAGGACGGTCGCGTTGGCGCGCGCGGCCACGCGGTCGAGCGTGTGTACGCGCCCGCTGAGTACGACGACGACGAGTGGCGCGCCGGTGTCCGCGATCGCATCGACAAGCTCTTGCTGCACGCCGGTCAGGCCCAGCTCCGTCGCGTCGTTGCCCTCGCCCACGGTGACGGGGCGCAGCAGGCCGCTCCTCCCCGCCACCACGACCACGGCCACATCGGCGTCGCGCGCCGCCTGTACCGCCGCGTCGAAGCCGGAGCGGTCGTCGCCCAAAACATCACATCCCACGGCGTGCCGGATCTCCACGCCCGCGCCCAGCGCCGCACGGAGGCCGGCGAGCGGCGTGACGTGCGGCGTGTAGTAGGGGCCAGGGGCGTAGGCGCCGCCGGCTTGCGGAAGCAACTCCACCCCCTCAACCTCGACCTGTGCTGGAACCGCGTAGATGATCTCCAGGTGCGCTGGGTAGTGGTAGTCGCCTTGCAGTAGGCGCGCGTCGTCCGCGCCCGGCCCGATCACCGCGACGCGACGCACGGTAGGCGCCAGCGGCAGCACACCGTCGTTGGTGAGCAGGACCGCGGACTCCGCGACGGCTTGGCGGGCCAGCGCGCGCTGCGCGGGCGTGTCGAAGCTCGCGGATGCGGCATCGACGTCAACGTAGGGCTGCTCGAACAGGCCAAGCGCGACCTTCATGCGCAGCACCCGGCGCACGGCCGCGTCGACCACCGCCAGCGGCACACGCCCGGCCTCGATCTCCGCTTTGAGGGGCGCGCCGTAGAACCGCTGCGCGGGCAGTTCCATGTCGAGCCCGGCAAACAAAGCGAGCCGCGCCGCCTCGCCGGGGTCCGCGGCAACGTGGTGGTGCTCCAGGAGTTGCTCGACGGAGAAGTAGTCGGCGACGACAGCGCCGCTGAACCCGAGTTCGTCGCGCAGCAAGTCATTGAGGATGGCGGGGCTGCCCGCGCAGGGGAGTCCATCGACCGAAGAGTACGAGTTCATCACCGCGGCGAGTCCCACCTCGCGGATGGCGGCGGCGAAGGGTTCAGCGTAGACCTCGCGCAGTTCGCGCGGCCCCAGCTGCACCGGCCCCCAGTTGCGCCCGCCCTCCGACATGGCGTAGGCCAGGAAATGCTTGCCTGTGGCGACGACGCCCTGGCGCGGGTCATCGGTCTGGACGCCACGGACGTAGGCGACGCCGAGCGCGCCCACAAGCACGGGGTCTTCGCCGTACGTTTCCTCGACCCGGCCCCAACGGGGATCACGGGCCACGTCGAGCACGGGCGCCAGGGCCAGGCGGGCGCCGACGGCCAGCATCTGCGCGCGGATTACCCCCGCGACATCCTCGATCAGGGCGGGGTCCCACGTCGCGGCGAGCCCGAGCGCCTGGGGAAACACCGTGGCGCCACGGTGGCAGAGACCGCCGATGGACTCCTCGTGAACGACGACGGGGATGCCAAGCCGCGTACGTTCTACCGCGACCCGCTGAATCGCGTTCATGAAAGCGGCGCTCTCACGCGGGCGGAGGCCGGTCGAGGCGCCGATGCGTGTGATCTGCCCGATACCATGTGGCATCCGCGCGGCAGCGACAGCGGGATCGAAACCGTCCTTATCGACCAATGTCGTGCTCCAGAGACAGCCAAGCTGCGCCAGCTTCTCGTCCACAGTCATCATGGCGAGAAGGTCCTCGACGCGGTCGTCGACGGAAGCATGCGCATCACGGTAGAGCGGCGTCGCGGTCATCATGGGGTATTCTCTTTCATCTGTCTTGTTTCACTGTGCCGCGTAGCAGCGCACGAAATGCCCCGGCGCGGCCTCGGTGACTTCAGGCGTGCGCTCGGTGCAGATGGGCATGACCAGCGGGCAACGCGGGGCGAAGCGGCAGCCCGGCTTGGGGTTGATGACCGTCGGGATCTCGCCGCGCGCCTCCACGCGCGTCTTGGCCACGGCCGGGTTGGGGACGGCCGAGAGCAGCAGGCGCGTGTAGGGGTGGCGCGGGTTGCTCATCAACTCCTCGCTGGGCGCCTTCTCCATCATGTGTCCGGCGTAGAGCACCATCGTTTCGTCGGCGATGTAGCGCGCGCTGGCGATGTCGTGCGTGATGTATAAATACGAGATGCCGCGCTCGGCCTTGAGTTGGTCCATCAAGTTTAGGATGCCCATGCGGATCGACACATCGAGCATACTGATGGGTTCGTCGGCCAGGATGACCTCGGGGTCGACCGCCAACGCGCGGGCGATGGCGACGCGCTGGCGCTGGCCGCCTGAGATTTGGTGCGGATATTTGGCGGCGAACTCCTCGGGTGGGGTGAGGCCAACCGTGCGCAGCAACTCTACCACCTTGTCCTCGCCCGCGCGGCCCTTCAACCCTTTGTGGATGGCCAGCGGGCGCGCCAGGTGATGCCCCACCGTCTTGACCGGGTTCAAGGAACCAAAAGGGTCCTGAAAGATCATCTGCACGTCGTTGCGGTAACTCAGTACCGCCCGCCGGTTTTGATGGGATAGCGCGTCGCGCCCCTTGAGGTGTACCTGTCCTGCGGTCGGCGGATAGAGACGCGCGAGCATACGCGCGATGGTGCTCTTGCCGCTCCCGCTCTCACCCACGAGCGCCAGGATGCGCCCTTTCTCCAACGTAAAACTCACGTCATCAACGGCGTGCACGTAGCGCCGTTCGCCACGCCGCAAGAGGCCGCCGCCCCCCACCGCGAACCGCTTGGTGAGGCCACGCACCTCCATCACCGCCTGTGTCTGCTGCATTGAGGTCTCCTTATCATCATGCCCGCGACTGATACCACGCCTGCGACTGCGGTCGCATGGCAGCATACCGGCGCTGCGGCGCCAGGAGGGGTTGTTGTAGGGGCGTATTGCATACGCCCGGCGTGCGACCACGGGCGTATGCAATACGCCCCTACGCTGCCCCTAACCGACCGCAGTCGGCGCTTGTTTGCCATCGGGGTCCCCACCGCAGTGGGGAGGCAGTCGCAGGCCCTATGACGGATACAAATGGCACGCTACCTCATGCGCCGGGGCGATCTCGCGCAACACAGGTTCGCGCGCGGAGCAGACGGCCATGACGTGTGGGCAGCGCGGGTGGAAGCGGCAACCCGCGGGTGGGGCGGCCAGGTCTGGCGGCGCGCCAGGAATACCGGCGAGCCGTTGCCGCGGCCCCACGATGGACGGGAACGAGCTCATCAACCCAACCGTATAGGGGTGCTTGGGCTCCCGGAAAAGCTCACGCGCGGGGGCTAGCTCGGCGATCTTACCGGCGTACATGATGGCGATGCGGTCGCTGAACTCGACCAGTAGCGAAAGGTCGTGCGTGATGAACAGGATCGAGAAGCCGAATTGCTCTTTGAGGTCCTCGATCTGCTGCATGATCTCCTTCTGCACCACCACATCGAGCGCCGTAGTCGGCTCGTCCATGATGATCAGGTCGGGATTGAGCGCGAGCGCGATAGCGATGACGGCGCGTTGGCGCATGCCGCCAGAGAGCTCGTGCGGGTAGCTCTTAAGCCGCGCGCGCTCAATGCCCACCACGCGCAGCAACTCGGCCCCGCGCTCCAGCGCCTCGCGCTTACTCATCTTCGTGTGCGCCATAATAGCGTCCGCGATCTGCGCGCCGATAGATGTCACCGGGTTGAGCGCGTTCATGGCGCTCTGGAAAACGATACTGACACGGCTCCAACGGAAGCGGCGCAGCGTCTCGGAGTCCATGGCCAGGACGTCCTGGCCGGCGAAGCGAACCTCACCGCCGGCGATGCGCGCGGGCGGCTTGAGCAAGCGCGTGACGGCATTGGCGATGGTGCTCTTGCCGCAGCCCGACTCGCCGGCCAAGCCCAGCACCTCGCCTTTACGGATCTCGAAAGAGACGCCGTCGACGGCGCGGACAGGGCCACGTCCGGTCAGGTACTCCACGCGCAGGTCGCGCACTTGCAGCAGCGGCTCACCTGGGGCTACCGCCGCCGCGCGCAGCGCCGCTTCGTCGTCACGGGCGGGGGATTGTCGTAGCGTCATCGGGCTGGCTCCTTCCCGACCACCGGCGTGGCGGCGAGGCGGGTCCGCGCGGCGCGCGCCGGCTTGCCGCCTTCGGTACGTAGCCGGGGGTTACTGATTGTGTCGATGCCGAAGTTGATCAGAGCGAGGGCCGTCCCCACCAACGCGATGGCCAGGCCCGGCGGCACGAACGTCCACCAGGCCCCGGTCAGAAACACCTGGTTGCTCTGCGCCCAATACAGCATGGTGAACCAACTGATAGCGGTAATATTACCGACACCGATGAAGAGGACGGCGGCGGCGATGCCGATGGCGAAGAGCGCCGTGCCGATAAAGCTGCTTACCACGATGCTGATCATGTTGGGCAAGATCTCGAAGAGGATAATGCGCCAATTAGACTCTCCACTCACCTGCGCGGCCATGACGAAGTCCTTGTTGCGCACGCTCATGGTCTGGCTGCGCAGGACACGCGCGCCGAAGGCCCACCCAGTCAGGATCAGGGAAACGATGATGGGCGCGTCGCTGTTGATATGTATCCACGAGGAAATGACGACGACGAGGGGCAGGCTGGGGATCACGAGGAAGACGTTGGTGATGAGGCTCAACACCTCGTCAATCCACCCGCCGATATAGCCGGCGGCTGTCCCAACGAGGATGGCCAGGATAGTCGCGCAGATAGCGACCGAGAAACCGACGATCAGCGGGGCGCGCGTGCCGTCGACCATCTGCAAGAACATATCGTGGCCCTGCTGGTCGGTCCCGAACCAGTGCGCCGCCGAGGGCGGCTGCCGGATGGCGTTGTAGTCCGACGCCGTGGGGTCACCCTTGAAAACGAGCGGGCCGGCGATAGCGACGAGGACAAAGAAACCCAGGATACACAGGCCCAGCGCGGCGCGGCGATCGGCGGCGAGCAGGCGTAGCCAGCGCAGCGCGCCAAGACGCGGCGAACGCCGCACGATCAGCGTCGCTGCCGGCGCCCCCGCGCTGCCGGGAACATCGCGCCCCGTCTCGGTATCGGCTATTTGCGGCAGTTGCATAGCGCGACTCTCCTTGCTAGCTGGAACGGACGCGCGGGTCGAGGCGCGCATAGACGAGGTCGGCGACAAAGTTCGCCACCAGGACGCCAATCGTGATGACCAGGAGCAGGGCCTGGATCAGGGGGTAATCTTCGGAGGTGAGGGCGTTGGCGAAAAGAAATCCAACTCCTTGATAGCTGAAAACGATCTCCACCACGACCTGTCCGCCAATGAGGAGGCCCAGACTGACGGCGAAGCCGGTAATCTGCGGCAGGAGCGCGTTGCGCGCGGCGTACGCCAGCATGACGCGGCGGTCGGTGAGACCCTTGGCTTGCGCCATCGTGATGTAGTCCTCGGACAGCGTGTTGATCATGACGTTGCGCATGCCCAGCAACCACCCGCCGATGGTGACGACGACGATAGCCAGGGCCGGCATGATGGCGTGCGCGAGAGCGTCGCCGATAAATGAGAGCGAGAAATTGGGGACGGTTCCCACGGTATAGCTATGGCTCGTCGGGAACCACTGCAACTGCACGCCGAGCACGTAGAGCAAGAGCATCGCCAGGAAAAAATAGGGGAAACTGCTTGTCAACAGCGTGAGCGGGGGCAACACGCTGTCGAGAAGCCCGCCGCGCCGCCACGCGGCCAGGACGCCGAGGCCCGTGCCCAGAAAGAAGGAAATGAGCGCGGCCAGACCGACCAGGAAAAGCGTCCAGGGCAGCGCGGCGCCGATGACGCTGGACACGGTCGCGGGGTAGAGGCTGAACGAGAGGCCGAGGTTGCCGTGCAGCAGGTCACCCAGGTAGTGGACATACTGTATGGGCATGGGGTCGTTAGAGAGGCCCAGCGACGTTTCGATGGCGCGCAGCGCGTTGGGGTTATCTTTGAGCGCCATGGCGTGCTGGGCGTAGATCGCCTCGGCCGGGTTACCGGGCATGAGCCGGGGGATAGCGAAGTTGAGTGTGATGGCCGCCCAGAGCGCTACCAGATAGAAGATGATGCGGCGGAGGAGGAAATGCATGTGCTGTCCTTTTAGTCTTCCCCCTCACCCCCGACCCATGGCTAACTGGCCCATCGGCTGCGGCCGACGGTCCAGTTAGCCATGGGTCGGGGGTGAGGGCCGCGGTGTTTCTACTGGCCCGTCGGCTTGAGCGTCGTCATGACGATCAGGCGATCCGGGGTAGTGTACGGCGCGGCGTTCACGTAGTAGTTGCTCTGAGTGGGGAACCCCGTGAAGTGCGTCGTATTGTACTCATACCACACAGGGTTGATGATGAGCGGGATCGACGGCATGTTCTGCACGAACAGACGTTGCATCTGGTTGACCAACGCGTGCTGCTTACCCGAGTCGATAGTCTGCTGGAACTGCGAGAACAGCGCGTCGAAAGCGGCGCTGTGGTAGCGCTCCCAGTTGTTGCCGGTCGCCAGCTTGCCCAAAGGCTGATAGGTTGTGCTGCTCAACAGGTCATGGTAGAACTGGTACGGCGTCGCGCCGCTGTCGCTCCACGACATGGTTCCTGTGAAGTTGCCCGTCTGGCAGCGGCTGAGGTAGTCGCCGAACTGCACCGGCTTGGGCGTCGCCGTGATGCCAAGTTGCTTCACGTTCTGGGCAATGATCTGTGTCATAGCGTCCCAGTCGTTCCAGCCCTGCACGACATTGATATCGAAGGTAACCGGCGCGCCCTTGGGGTCCATCAGCTTGCCGCCAGACATCTTGAAGCCCGCCTGCGTCAGCATCTTTTGCGCCGCCGCCACGTTGGGAGTCTGCATCAGCCCAGAAATGCTCTTGTCTTCCCAGGAGGCGAACTGGCCGCTAAGGCCCGTCAGGCTGCTGACCGGCCCGTAGCCGTACTCGGCGCTCACCGACATAGCCTGCCGGTTGAGGACCATACTGATCGCCTGCCGTAGGGCCGGGAGGCTGAAGGGGTACTTCGCGGTGTTGAGCGAGAGCAGGATCGGCACGGTCCCCGCGTAGTAGTGGTGGCCGTTAGCGGTCTTGTTGTCATAGACCTGTTGCGCCTGGGGAATGAAGAGGCCGGCCCAGTCGATCTTCCCGGCGGTCAGATCGGTTGTCGCGGAGTCGTTGCCGTTATACGATGGGAAGCGCATCCTATCGAACGTCGGCTTACCCTTTTGCCAATAATAGGGGTTCTTGGCGACATCGTAGCTCTGCGGTGAGAAGTTTTCGACTTGCGTGAAGGGGCCGGTGCCGACGGGATTCGGGTCGGTATAGGTATCCGGCTTGCCGATCTTGGACCAGATATGCTGAGGGAGGATCATCAAGTTGTTGACGATGGCGGCGAAGGCGCTGGCATCCACCTTTCGGAAGGTCAAGGACACTTGATTGGAGCCAACAACCTTGATCGTGGGCCGGCTGTCCGCGGCGGAGAAGCCAACTTGGTCGACCGCCGCGTTGTTTTTCTCAAGATTCATTGTGAACGCGACATCTTTAGCCGTGAAGTCTTGCCCGTCGGACCACTTGACACCCTGGCGGATCGTGAAAGTCAGCGTCTTGAGGTCTGAACTGTACTTGTAGTTTGTCGCTAGCCAGGGGATGGGCTTACCGGCCTGAGAGCCGATGTACGGGACGATGTAGAGCGGCTCGTAGATACCGGCCTTGGACGGCGCGAGCGGCTGGGCGGTCAGCGGGTTGAAGTTGCGCGCGAAAGCGCCACGCGGGCTATCGAAGAAGACCAACGTCGTCGGTGAAGCCGCATGCTGTCGCGCGGCGTGCGCGGGAACAGCCACGGCGGCCAGGGTGAGCGTGGCGCCGGCGAGCGCCTGAGCCGTTACCTTCAGTGGTTTCGGAAAAGCCATGATAATCACGCTCCTCGGTGAGCAGTAGTCCGCCAGCGTGCGCCGGCGGGTGTTGGACGTCGATACGATGGAGAGGACGAAAACCTCCTGTAGAGACCCGTCCCTTTTTTTCTACAACTGAGTCGCGCCGCGTCCCTCCTTTCTTTAGTCCTTCGCCGATTATTATGTCGCGCATGAGCGCCGCGATCCTGTTCATCTTGTTTCACGGCACACCCTGTAGGTAGCTTGTAGGTAGATTGCATCCACCCTGCTCATGCGATGAAGATAGCTATCGTAGCCTCCCCGCTATTACGTCGGTCACGGCGCCATGCCAGGGGGATGCATGTCGCGCCGCGGAGGGGCGCATGACTCGCGCACGACGAGCGATGTCGCCAATTCGACATGGGAACTCTCCAGCTCATCGCCTACGGTGAGCCGCAGCAACATACTCGTCGCAAGAGAGCCCATCTCTTTCATAGGCTGGTGTATCGTCGTGAGCGCGGGATTGACAATGGCGGCCAGGGGCACATCATCGAACCCGACGACGCTCATGTCGTCGGGGACGCGCCAGCCGCGCGCGTGCAGCGCCTTGTAGACGCCGATCGCCTGCCCATCATTGCCCGTGAATATAGCGGTGGGCGGCTCAGGTAGGTCCAGCAAGGCAAGTGTCGCCTCATAGCCGGTCTCGGAACTAAAGTTGCCGGGCTGCATCCACGCTGGATCGAGGAACACCCCCGCCTCAGCTAGCGCTGTGCGATACCCCGCGAGCCGAGCTTTGGTACACCCGTAGGGCAGGCCGCCGATAGCCGCGATACGGCGATGCCCGAGCGAGAGCAGGTACTCCGTCGCGGCCAGGCCGCCGGCGAAATTCGTCGCACCGACCGACGGCGTGTCCGGCGTGCGCTCACCACGATCGTCGACGACGGCGAAGGGGATGCGCCGCCGGCGCAACTCCGCTAGATGCGCCGTGTGGCCATCGGGCAACACCAGGATCGCTCCATCGGCCGCGTGTTCGACCACACGCGACAGCCATTGGCGCTGGCGGCGGGCTTCATCATGCGTCACCGTGAGCACCATAGAGTATCCGGCGCGATCGAGCGTCTCTTCGACACCCTGAATAATCTGCACGATATACGGGCTATCGAGTTCAAGCACCACGAGGTCAATCAGGCCGGTGCGCCCAGCGCCCAGCGCCCTGGCCGCGCTGTTCCGCACGAAACCTTGCTCAGCGATCACGCGCTCGACGCGCTCCCGCGTCGCATCGGCGACATCGGGACGCCCATTCAGCACCTTGGAGACCGTCGGCTTCGAGACGCCAGCCAGCGTAGCGATCTCCGTGATCGTGAGCTTGCGGTCGTCCACGTACTGTGTCGCCATGTTGCCGTCCTCTTTCGATACCGATATCGGAACTTGCAGCCATCATAGCAGGAATGTAGGCGGCCTGTCAATAGAGCGCGTTTACTACGGCGTGCATCTAAGGCACAGGGCGCACAGGATCGTGCTATCGTCATACACGGGTAGCAAATCGAAACCGCTATCGACATCAACTAGCCCGGTGATAGGCGATGGATACGGTCGTTGTGGGACGCTACGCTTAGGGGACGGAGCGATGCGCCTCGGCGCGTGGGTCGACCGCGTGCCGGAACATACACAACAATTGCCCGACGTGGAAGAGGGCCGGCGCCGCGCTCGGACAGGCGGCGAACGGGTCGACCGGCACGATAGCCAGGCGCTCCAACAACACGCCGCTACGCGCGTCAAGCACGAGATACTCACGCTCGCCCGGCGCCAGCGTGTCGTGGACGATATGGATCGGGACCAGCCAGACGGGCTGGCGCCGTAGCGGCGCCAGCGTCGTCACGGGGCCAATGGGCAGGACAGGACTGGTATCCGTTAGCGTAACGTAGCGGGCGTGGCGCGTGTCGACGTGTGTGTTGGCGCGCAGCGCACCGAGGGTGGCGTCCAACTTGGCGCTAGAGAGTGAGCCGGCATCGTGCTGCGACAGCAAACTCCACTGCACGTTGCTGTCAACGATATCCGGCCCGACGCGCCTGAGCGCGATTGCAAGGTCGGCGGCCGCTGGCTTATCCGGCGCGCCGTACGACACCGTCGGCGTCGCCAATAGGCTGTCGAACGAGGAGCGCGCGTTGAGCCGTCCCGCGACAACAGCCCCCGCGCCGGCAAGCGCGAGCGCTACGGCCACTATCATGCTCAGTGCGCGCGTTCTACGAACCATCAGGCGTTACGCCGCCAGATAGAGTAGTTGAGCAACGCGGCGAAGCTAACCCATAGCAGGTAGGGCGTGAGCAACAATTGTGTTTTTGCCATCCAAGAACTCCTTATTCGAATAGTCCGTACTTTAGTACGACAGCGCGGGACGGAGGCGGACCTTGTGGTACAGCGCGCGTACCGCCAGGCGGACGCCGAGGCTCTCCAGCACGACCTCGTCTCCGTCGCCGTATGACGTGGGAACCCAGTCGTCGTTGTCTTGCCGGCGATACACATGCACGGCCACGCGATCCGCGGCGGCGAGGACATACTCGCGGAAGGTAGCGATCGTGCGATACTCGGCGAACTTGGTCGTACGGTCCTCGCGCGCCGTGGAGTCGGAGAGCGTCTCCAGGATGAGGGTCGGGTAGCTGATGTAGTCGAGTTCTTCGTCGTCCGCGCTATCGTCGCGCGCGTCGCAACTCACCGCCAGGTCGGGGTAGCGAAAGATACGCGGGCTGATGCGTACTTTCATATCTGAGTTGAAGACGCGGCACGGGCTCGCATCGAGCGCTTCATCGAGCAGCCGCCCGGCGTTGATGGCGATGCGGGAATGGGCGCGCGTGCCGCCGGCCAGCGCGTAGACCGTCCCGTCCACGAACTCATGCTTGACCGCGCTGTTTCGCTCCAGCCAGAGGTACTCCTCGACGCTCCACCGCCGTCCCTTAGGTTCAGCTACCATACCGTGTCTCCTCCCTGCCTATAAGTCGGTCTCCGCATACAGTATCCCACGGTTGATTACAGCGTGACCGGCGGCGTGTAGATCGAGGGTCACAATGGGCGCCATCACCGCTATCAGGTGGCCTCCTGGCGCAGTGTGGTGTTGCCCTCCCAGAAGGGCTCGTGCACGGTGAAGCCGAGGCGACTGTAGGCGGCGCTAGCCGGCGCGTTGTCCTCGCGCACGTTGAGCACGACGTCGCGCGCGCCACGCTCCATCAGCGCCCGCGCGACCGCGCCCGTCACCGTCGTGCCAAGGCCGCGTCCGCGGTACTCCGGGCGCGTGAATACATTGCCGATCACGGCGATACCGTGGCGCGCCGAGAGGGCGTGTGTACCGGCCACCGCCGCCAGACAGCCGTCGACGAAGGCGCCGTAGTAGACACCGCACGAAAACATGAATGGCGTGAAGACCGTTTCCGGCCACACCGCGTAGAGCGCCTGTAGCGCCGGCAAGTCGGCCGGCGCGAGGGGCCGTACATCGACGGAGGACGCAACGGTGGGAGCGGGCTTGAGGCCGTGCGCGGCGACGACCATACGCAGCATCGTCCACTTCTTGTCGACGTGGTAGCGCGCCTCGACCGCCGGCAGGTCGGGCCGGCGCGCGATCAGCAACGGGTTGGGCGGCAGGCCACGCGCGCCTGACAGGATCGCGCGCACGCCATCGGCGCTCCCCGACGGCAGCAGCGAGGTGAAGCCGGGCGGCGCGTAGACGAGCGCGACGGCCTCGACGCGCCCCGCGCGCACGGCGCCGATGTAGCGCGCGTATTGGCGGTGTGGCGGCTCCAGATCGCACAGCGCGTAGGCCGCCCAGTGCCTGTACGCCTCCAATATCGGCGCGATGACCGCGTCGTCGGTCAAGTCAACGATCTCTCTATCTCTATCCATGCCGTTCTCTGCAATTGGCGCGCTACTCAGCCTATACGCTACCATTAGCGCGTGTTCGATGATATAGCAATCTTGCTCCGTAGGCTCGCCCATCAGGGCCGTCCTCTCATGTTTGACCCGACCGACCTCGTGTACGGCCCTGATGCGAACAACGCTCTGTACCAACTCACGAGGCGTTGTGGAGGGCGAATGCTCATCGATGTAGGGGAACGCCCCAGATTAGTCAAATCTTTCCGCGATTGGACACTCATCGTCCTTGATCGAGCGGCAGGCCGTGAACCGAGTACACTGCTAGGTATGCAGGTGGCTCCGATCATCGCACGGATGGTACAGCCGGGGACAATTATTAGATTCGACCTGACCCATGTGCGGGATCTCCCCAGCGTACTCGCGGGCATAGGGGATTATGGCGATAGTGTAACCGCCTTGGAGCTTCGCTACATCGAGGATCATTGGCACGACTTCAGAAGGATCACACGGTTCTATCACAGTGATCGGGAGGTAAGACCACCATGGCGGTAAGCATAAGTAATGTTGTCACGCTCGATGGGCAGGGCGGCGATCTCCAGATCGAGATGCATGAGGAAACACGGCCCACTTTTTACCTCAGAACACCAGCAAAGCGTTTCCGTCTTGGTGGTCTAAGTCTTGAATATATGGTTCCTCGCCTACTTGTAGGATTGAACCTGACAGAGGCGGAGATCGAAGCGGGCTTCCCCGATGAGCCGGTGGACGGCTACAAGGTCCGCTACGTCCTGGCGTTCATGCCTGAGCGCTATTCGCTGTACATCGGGGTGCGCGGGGCGCGGCGGCTCCTCTATTTCCAGGACGGCGGCGATACAGGCGCGGACGAAGACGCCTGCATCAGGTTGTCCAAGGAGCAGACCGCGCGTTGGCGCGAGCAACTGCGAGCGCTGGGCGCGTAGCCTGCGGCATTCAGCGCTACCACAATCCGGGAGCCTGAGTGGCGCGTACGGGCGTATCCACTGCGACCCCGTCCAGTTAAGAACCGTGGCGCGAGGGTCAGACGTAAGCATTATGGATAACATTGTGTCGCGCGTGCGCGACTACATCCTGCGCCACGCCATCTTCGCTGACAAGGACGCGGTCGTCGTGGCCGTCTCGGGCGGCGCCGACTCACTGTGCCTCCTCTATATACTCCATGGCTTGGGCGCCGCACTGAAATTGCGGCTGCATGTGGCGCACCTCGACCATGCTCTGCGCCCCGGCGCGGGCGATGACGCCGCCTACGTGGCCGCGCAAGCGCGCGTGCTTGGCCTCCCCTATACGGTGGAGCGCGTCGACGTCGCGGGCCTGGCCCGCCGTGAGTGCCTCTCCATCGAGACGGCGGCGCGCGCGGCGCGTTACGGATTCCTGCGTGCAGTCGCGGCGCAAACAGGCACGAGGATCATCGCGACGGGCCACACGCGCGACGACCAGGCCGAGACGGTGTTGATGAGCCTGGCGCGTGGCAGTGGGCTCAATGGACTGACCGGCATGGCGCCGCGCCGCGCCGATATCGCGCGGCCTTTGCTAGAGATCAGCCATGCCGAGACGCTGGCCTATTGCGCGGCGCGGGGACTGACGCCGCGTGAGGACGAAAGCAACACGTCTCGGCTGTACCGCCGCAACAGGGTGCGCCACGACGTGTTGCCCACACTCGACAAAATATATCCCAACGCGGGGGCCAACATCGCGCGCGCGGCGCGTCTGCTGGCCGGGGACCTCGCCCTAATCGAGCAGTTGGCGCGCCGCGCCCTCGACGCCGCCATCGTGAACGTCGACGCCGCCATCGTGAACGTCGACGCGACAAGGGCCACGTTGTCGGCGGCGCGCTGGGGCACGGCGGAGCCCAAGTTGCGCCCGCACATGGCGCGATTGCTCCTGCGAGGCCTCTTGGGCAGCGCCGCGGGCTTCAACGAGCGCGCATACCACGCTATAGAGGAGGCGTGCGCGCCGGACGCGCCAGATACGACGCTTACGCTGCCGAAAGGTCTCACCCTGGCGCGACACGGCGACGTCGTGACCCTAGGTCAGGTCGAGCGGTCACGGGCGCCTGTCGTCCTGCGCGACACGGTGTTGCCTGTGCCGGGCATGGTCGACACGGAGGTCGGGCGGCTGCGCGCCGGCATGGTCACGGCGCCGCGTGACTGGACGGCTATACCGGCGAACGTCGCGTATCTCGACCCACACGCGGCGGGGCCGGCGCTCATCGTGCGAGCGTGGCGCGCCGGCGACCGAGTACGTCCGCTCGGCATGGCCGGGACGCGCAAGGCGCAGGACCTGTTCGTCGACCGCAAGGTCCCACGCGCGGCGCGGCAGCGCGTCCCCATCGTCGAGGGCGCGCGCGGCATCGCCTGGATCGGGGGGCTCTGCGTGAGCGAAGACTACCGGGTGGAGCAGGGCGCGGAAGCGGTGTGCGTGACCTGGGAACCAGCGCCTGGCCTTAAAAGGTCATGGCAGGGCACGGACACTGAAGTGTCTACGCCGGATTGACGCGCAAGAGACCTTTTAAGGTCCGGTCCCTGCCATGACCTTTTAAGGTCAGGCCGCATGGCGCCATCGTGAGGGGCACCCGATTGGAGGATTGGTTAGAGCCGTGAGAAAGCGCCTGCTATACTAGAGCAAGCAGCAATCTACCCTTTTTGCGGCGCGTCCCCACGACGCGCGGCGTGCTACCCAATGGATGGAGGTCCATCATGCCGGACGCCAAGTGGCTCCGAAATAGCTTCTTCTATCTCATCGTCCTCATCTTGCTCGTCTTCGTCGTCGTCGCCCTCGTCAGCGGCAAGCCAAGCGGTACCTCGACGACCTTGACGGGCCTGCTGAACCAAGCTCAATCCGACTATCAGACGAGCCAGCCCCATCACGCGGACACCTTGATTCAGGATGGTCAGAACCTGACGTTGACCGATCGGCCCAATCAGCAGGGTAATCTCACCGCCACGATGGGACAGAATGACACCATATCGCCGTACCTGACGCAATTTGGCATCGATCCCAAGACACAGATCAATCTGAAGCCGAACCCGCCGAGCAGCCTTGGCAATTGGGTGGGGCTGCTGGGGACGCTGTTGCCCGTGGTGCTCATCGGCGGCTTCCTCATCTTCATGATGCGGCAGGCGCAGGGCAGCAACAACCAGGCGCTCTCGTTCGGCAAGAGCCGCGCGCGCATGTTCACCGGCAGCCGGACCAACGTCACCTTCCAGGATGTCGCGGGCGTCGAGGAGGCCAAGCAGGAGTTGGCCGAAGTCGTCGAGTTCCTCAAATATCCCGAGAAGTTTGCCGCGCTCGGCGCTCGCATCCCGCGCGGCGTGCTCCTGATCGGCTCACCCGGCACAGGTAAGACCCTGCTGGCGCGCGCCGTGGCCGGCGAGGCCGGCGTGCCCTTCTTCTCCATCTCCGGCTCGGAGTTCGTGGAGATGTTCGTCGGCGTCGGCGCCAGCCGCGTGCGTGACCTGTTCGATCAGGCCAAGCGCAACGCGCCCTGCATCGTCTTCGTGGACGAGATTGACGCGGTCGGACGCCAGCGCGGCGCCGGGCTCGGCGGTTCGCACGACGAGCGTGAGCAGACGCTCAACCAAATCCTGGTCGAGATGGATGGCTTCGACACCAACACCAATGTGATCGTGGTCGCGGCTACTAACCGCCCCGACGTGCTCGATCCGGCGCTGCTGCGCCCCGGCCGCTTTGACCGCCAGGTTATCCTCGACCGTCCTGACATCAAGGGACGTAAGGCCGTGCTGGAGGTCCACGCCAAGGGCAAGCCGTTGGAGAAAAACGTATCGCTCGATACGCTGGCCAAGCAGACGCCCGGCTTCTCCGGCGCCGACCTGATGAACTTGCTCAACGAATCCGCCATCCTGGCGGCGCGCCGCAACAAGCGCTCCATCGGCATGAGCGAACTCGAAGAGGCCATCGACCGCGTCACGGCCGGCCCTGAGCGCAAGAGTCGCATTATCAGCCCGAAGGAGAAAGAGGTCACGGCCTACCACGAGGTCGGGCACGCCCTGGTGGCCAAGATGCTGCCCAACCTCGATCCCGTGCACAAGATCACGATCATCGCGCGCGGCATGATGGGCGGCTACACGCAGCTGCTGCCGACCGAGGATCGCTACCTCTACACGCGCTCGCACTTCGAAGATACGCTAGCCTGGAGCCTGGGCGGCCACGCCGCCGAGCAGATCGTCTTTGGTGAGATGACCACCGGCGCGGAGAACGACATCGAGCGGTCCACCAAGCTGGCGCGCAAGATGGTGATGGAGTACGGCATGAGCGACAAGCTCGGCCCGCTGCAGTTCGGGCACAAGGAGGAGATGGTCTTCCTGGGCCGCGACCTGGGTGAGCAGCGCAACTACTCCGAGGCCGTGGCCGTGGAGATCGACCAGGAGGTGCGCCGCCTGATCACCCAGGCCTACGCCAAAGCCAAGGAGATCCTGGAGCGCTACCGCCCCCAGCTCGATGCGGTCTCGCAGCGCCTGATCAAGGACGAGACGCTCGACGGCCCCACCTTCGACGCCATGCTTGGCATCACGCCGGTCGACCCGGCCGCCGGCATCGCCTCGCTGCGCCTGACCGACGCCAACAACGCGGAGGCGTAACGGCAACGCCACTTTGATCACTTGGAAATAGGAGGGGGCCGTGGCTAGCTAGCCACGGCCCCTCCATCTTTGTGACTGCCATACCTTGCGGATGTACGTGGTTTCAGCGCACAATGGTGGAAATGGGCCATCCGTTTATTAGTTCGAGGCAACCAGTTGGGGACGCGGCTTCAAGTGTGGGCGGAATGAAACACTCGTTGAAGTATCAGGTTATCATTACCTGGTCCGAGCGCGACGCGGCGTTTGTCGCCAAGGCCCCTGAGTTACCCGGCTGCATGGCTCACGGCGCTACCTATGAGGAAGCCTTGAGGAATACTGACGATGCCATGATTTTCTGGCTTGACACAGTCCGTGAGGATGGTATCACCATCCCTGAGCCGCGCCAATACGCGGCCGCAGGATAGGGCCCCGGTCGGGCATAGCTGGCGAGAGGATAGAGCTATGGTGACACAACAAGAAACGCGGCCCATGACCGTGGCGGAGTTTATGGCGTTGCCAGACGACGGCAACCTGCACGAGTTGGTGAGAGGAGAGTTGCGCGTCATGCCCCCACCTAAAGGAGTCCATGGGCTTATCGAAGCGCGCTTAGTCGCGGCGATTGATCGCTATCTTGATAATAAGGCTCGTGGACTTGGATGGGACGAGCGGCAAGGTATCACAGCGCGCAACAAACTCGTCGGGTTCGCCGCGGCTGGCGAGTTCGGTATTAGATTTGATTTGCCGGACGACCCGAACCAGGTCCGCGGTCTCGATGGCGCGTACGTCCCCGCGGATCAACTCGCCGATATGTCCTGGGATCGCAAAGAATACTTCCCAGGAGTGCCACGGCTCGTGATCGAGGTTGTTAGTTCGACGGATCGCGCCGGGAAAGTTATGGAGAAGGTGCGAGACTGCCTCGACGGTGGCGCGCGCCGCGTCTGGTGTCTCTACTCAGAGCAGCACACTATCTCGATGTACCACCCCGACAGCTCCTCGCGCATCATACGTGGCGTCGATGCGATCCTGGCTGACGAGGAGTTATTGCCCGGTTTCAGCCTGCCGCTCAACATGGTGTTTATCGACGAGTAGAGTAGCGAAGATGAGTGCCATCTGGGCATAACCAGCGGGAGGATAGACCTATGGCGACACAACAGGAAACACGGCCTATGACCGTGGCGGAGTTTATGGCCCTGCCCGACGACGGCAACCTGCACGAGTTGGTGAGAGGAGAGTTGCGCGTCATGCCCCCACCTAAAGGAATACACGGCCGCGTCGAGACAGCAATCATTGAAGCAATCGGCCGCTATCTCTATGACACCGCCCTTACGCTGAGCTGGGAGCCGCGTGAAGGCATCACTGTGCGCGACAAGCTCGTGGGTTTCACTGCGGGAGGCGAGTTCGGCGTGCAATTCACCTTGCCGGACGATCCCAACCAAATCCGCGGAGCCGACGCCGCGTACGTTCCCGCCGACCAATTTGCGCGTGTTTCCTGGGATCGCAAAGAGTACTTCCCTGCGGTACCACACCTCGTGATCGAGGTCATCAGCTCGTCGGAGCGCGCCGATGATATCATGGAGAAGGTGCAGGACTATCTCACCGGCGGCGCGCGCCGCGTGTGGTGTCTGTACCCCGCGCGGCGCGCCGTCTACATCCACGACGCCGACGGTCCCATGCGTGTCGTGCGTGGCGCCGACGCCGTCTTGACCGACGACGACCTGCTGCCCGGCTTTAGCGTCCCGTTAAACATGGTTTTCGCTGTAGAGTAGCGTAGAGGAGTAGCGATGATGGCGAACCTGGATCTGACGACGGCGCCGCGTTGGCGTATGATCGGGCCGCACCGTGGCGGCCGCGTCGTAGCCGTGGCCGGAGACCCACGCGACCCCATGACGTTCTACTTTGGCGCCTGCGCCGGCGGCGTCTGGAAGACGACCGATGGCGGAACGTACTGGGAGAATATTTCGGATGGCTTCTTCAACACCGCCGCCATCGGCGCCCTCGCCGTCTCCGACTCCGACCCCAACGTCATCTACGCAGGGACCGGCGAGTCGACGATCCGCGGCAACGTCTCGCACGGCGACGGCGTCTATAAGTCGACCGACGGCGGCCAGACCTGGGCCAACGTGGGCCTCGGCGACACACGCCACATCGCCAAAGTCCGCGTCCACCCACACAACCCCGACCTCGTCTACGTCGCGGCGCTTGGCCACGCCTGGGGTCCCAATCCCGAACGCGGCCTCTATCGCTCGCGCGATGGCGGCGTAACCTGGGAGCATATCCTCTTCCGCAGCGACCGCGCCGGCGCGATCGACCTGTCGCTGGACCCGCGCAACCCGCGCATTCTCTACGCGGCCTTCTGGGAGGCGCAACGGACCCCCTACAGCCTTAGCAGCGGCGGGCCCGGCAGCGCTCTCTACAAGTCGACCGATGGCGGCGACACCTGGACTGAGCTTACCGCCAAACCCGGCCTACCCACGGGCATCAAGGGCAAAATCGGCGTGGCCGCGTCGCCCGCCCAAACGGGCCGCGTGTGGGCGCTCGTCGAAGCCACGGATGGCGCGCTGTTCCGCTCAGACGACGGCGGCGAGACGTGGCAGCGCATGAGCGACGAGGGCGACCTACGGCGGCGCGCCTGGTACTACATGCACGTCTTCGCCGACCCGCTGGACCCCGACACCGTGTGGGTGCTCAACCTATCCTGTTGGAAATCCTCCGATGGCGGACGCACCTTCACGGAGATTCCGACGCCACACGGCGACAACCACGACCTGTGGCTCGATCCGCGCGACCCGCGGCGCATGATCGAGGGCAACGACGGCGGCGCCTGCGTCAGCGTCAACGGCGCCACTTCGTGGTCGACGCTCGACAACCAGCCCACGGCGCAACTCTACCACGCCGCCGCCGACACGCGCTTTCCCTACCGTATCTACGGCTCACAGCAGGACAACAGCGCGATCAGCCTGCCCAGCCGCTCCACGCTGGGCGCTATCACCAAGCTCGAATGGGTCGAGCCGGGCGGCGGCGAAAGCGGCTACATCGCGGTGCGCCCCGACGACCCCGACGTCGTCTTCGGCGGCGCCATCGGCAGCGGCGCCGGCAACGGGCGGCTGATCCGCTATGACGGTCGCACTGGCCAGAAGCGCAACATCACAGTCTGGCCCGAGGAGTTCGGCATGGGCGACGGGGCCAAAGACTTCCCGATGCGCTTCCAGTGGACCTTCCCGGTCGTCCTCTCGCCACACGACCCGCACACGCTCTACGTCACCGCCAACAGGATCTTCCGCTCGACCGACGAGGGCGCGAGTTGGGAGCCGCTCGGCCCCGACCTGACGCGTAACGACCCCGCCACGCTGGAGCCGTCGGGCGGCCCCATCACCAAAGACAACTCAGGCGCCGAGGTCTACGGTACGATCTTCGCCTTCGTCGAGTCGCCACACGAGCGCGGCGTGTTCTGGGCTGGCTCCGACGACGGCCTTGTGCACCTCTCGCGCGATGGCGGCGCGACCTGGGCGAACGTGACGCCGCCGGAACTGCCGGAGTGGGCGTTGATCGAAGTGATCGAGTCATCGCCGCACGACCCCGCCACGGTCTACCTCGCCGCGACCCGCTATAAGCACGACGACCGGCGTCCTTATCTCTACCGGACGAGCGACTACGGGCAAACCTGGCAGTCCATCGCCGGCAATATCCCCGCGCACGAGTTTACACGCGTCATCCGCGCCGACCCCGCGCGACAGGGCCTGCTATACGCCGGTACGGAAACGGCGATCTATGTCTCCTTCGACGACGGCGCGGCCTGGCAAATCCTGCGCGGCAACCTGCCCGTGGTCCCGATCTACGATTTGGCGATCAAGGACGACAATCTCATCGCGGCGACGCACGGCCGCTCCTTCTGGATACTCGACGACCTGACGCCGCTACGACAGTGGGCCACTGACGCCGATCCGCCGGCGGTACACCTTTTCCAGCCAGCCGCGACGACGCGCTTCAAAGCCTATGAAGGATACGGCAACAAGCCGGGCACGGGCGTCAACTACCGCATGGCCGGACCGCTGGTCGTAACCTATCGCCAGGAGAAAACGCCGGAAGGCGCGACGCTCGACCACTTCCTCGACGCGGGGCAAAACCCGCCCAACGGCGTGATCATCAGCTATTACCTGCCCAAGTCGCCCGCTGGCGAAACGACCCTCACCTTCTTCACCGACCAGGGGGAAGAGATCAGGCGCTTCTCCAGTAAGCCTGAACCGGCGGATACGGGGAGCGCGGGCATCTCGCCCGTCCCCACGCCTGAAGGGCACGCAACGGGGACGGGCGAGCAGCGCAGCGAGCGTCCCGCGCTCCCAGATAATGCACGAGCCCTGCCAGTGGAGCAAAGCAGCGAGGCGTCGTCCTCCGATGAGGCGCGTGAGACGGGCGCCGAGGGCATGGAGGGGGCGTCGGACGTCGATGCTACGGCCGGCGAAGGCGAGTTACGCGTCCCCACTAAAACGGGGCTCAACACGTTTGTGTGGAACCTGCGCTACCCCGACGCCCATAAGGTCGCGGGTGACAAGAGTACGGAAGAGATGCTGTCCGGTCCCGTCGTTCCACCGGGCCGCTACGAAGCGCGTCTGACGACCGGCGGACAAACGCACAGCGCGTCTTTCGAGGTGCGCAAAGACCCGCGCGTGGCGGCGACACAGGAGGACCTAGAGGCGCAATGCGCCCTGCTGCTGCGTATCCGTGATAAGCTCTCGGAGACGCACGACGCCGTCAACTCTCTGCGCGCCGTCCGCTCACAGGCGGAGCAGTGGGAGCGCCGCGCGGCGCCGCAAGCGGAAACGAAGGCGGTGTGCGACGGGGCCGTCGCACTCAAGCGGGCACTGACCGAGATCGAGGACGCGCTGATCCAGGTCAAGGCGGATAGCCCACTCAGCTACCCCACGCGGTTCAACGAGAAACTGGCCGTCCTGACGAGCGTCGTGGACAGCGCCGACGCCGCGCCGACGCGGCAGGCGCAGGCGGTCTACGACGACCTTGCGCGCCGCATCGACGAGCAGTTGGCGCGCCTGCGCGAGATTATGGCAACGGATGTCACGGCGCTCAACACGCTGATTCGGGAGACGAACCTGCCGGCGATCAGGGCTGTGTGATGGTGATGGCGCCTGCCATGCGCTTATAAGCGCATGGCAGGCGCCATCACCATCGTTGGAGCACCCGTCACGGGTTGTGTTGGCTGTCGATAGCAATAGCTAGGAGTAAGGAGGACAAGATGGAAAACTTACGCGAAGTGGCGCCGTTCTTTGTGGGGATGTTAATACCGCCGCTGGTGACGATCGCGGCCCACGGCCGCTGGTCGAGGGTCTTCAAGAGCGTCGCTAGCTTTGTCGTGGCGCTGATCCTCGGCATTTGCACGAGCGCCATAGCGGGCGAACTCGCCGCCGGCTTCCCCGACGGGCTCATCGCCATCATGATCGATACCTCGCTGGCCTATACCGGCTCGCAGTTGGCCTATCGCCTTGTTTGGAAGCCGATCCAGGCGCGCCGACGCCAGCTCGCCATAGGAGCGACGCGGGTATAGCACAGCCCTAGCTTACAAAGGACAGTCCAGGGATTCCCGACCCTTCTACTACGGATCTGTATTAAGTTGCGCACGAACTGCTTGTGCAAAATCTTTGAGTCCTACGCCGTCCATCCTGTCAAGAAGATTTCGCGGGGTCAGCAATCGTTTTTTGAGGTCCGCGGCCTGATCCACCACGAGCCGCACCATCGTTAAGGGATGAGGGCTTCGTATCCAGATACGAAGCCCTGCGGGAATGTACTCTCAATCGCTGCCATCAAGACCCCAACACGCCCCAACGAAACCACAATTATCGTCACGTACTTTATCTGTGAGGCAATGGGGTCCCGATCAGGTATACTTACTAAAGGCGACGTTAGCGTCCGCTTACAGATCCCCCCCCACACCATGCGCCCCCTTACGCCCAGGCCGTGCGCTGTCGTGTGTGACGTGGCACGATACAAAGGAGGGCAGGCTTTTGACGACGGAGCGCGTCACATCGTGGCGACACAACCTGCGCGCCTACGCCCGCATTACGGGGCTGCTGCGCCCTCACCTGCGCCTGTCGCTCCTCTGCGTCATTTGCCTACTGCTCTCGACGGCCTTTTCCTTTGTCGTACCGCTCGCGCTACAAAAAATCATAGACAACATCGCCGTGCCGCACGGCCGGACGCGCGACCTCGTCATCGCCGCGCTGGTCATCTTAGTCGCTAGTTCGCTGCGCGGGCTCTTCGCCTACGGGCAGGGCTACCTCTCGCAGTCGGTCTCACAACTCGTGGCCTACGACCTGCGCACCATGGTCTACGACCACCTACAGAGCCTCGACTTCTCGTTCCTCGATCGCTCGGAGACGGGCGACCTGATGTCGCGCCTGACGGTCGATATCGAGGCGGTGCGCAACTTTATCGTCCTCGGGTTGCTGCGCGCGGCCCTGGCCGTCGCGACCTTCGTGCCCATCTCGCTGTACCTGTTGTGGCTCGACCCGCCGCTGGCTCTGGTTACGCTGGCCTGCGTGCCGGTGCTGGCCGTCCTGGCCTGGCGGGTCTCCATCCGGTTGCGCCGCATGTGGCTCGACGTGCAGGACCAGACCGGCGCGCTCGGCACGGTGATGCAGGAGAGCCTGGCCGGCGTGCGCGTGGTTAAAGCGTTCGCGCGCGAGGAGTACGAGACCGCGAAGTTCGACCGGCAAAACCAGGAAGTGCGCGCGCTCAGCCTCGACGCCATGCGCCTCTCGGCCTGGAACCAGCCCTTGATGGTGCTCGTGCTCAATGTCGTCACGGTGCTCGTCGTCTGGATCGGCGCCGCCACGGTCATCGACCACTCTCTGACTCCCGGCACGCTCGCGAGCGTTATCCTCTTCGTGCTCTTGTTGGCCACGCCGGTGCGTACCTTCGGCTTCATGGTGACCTGGTTCACACGCGGGCTCTCCGGCGGGACACGCATCTTCGAGGTGCTGGACATGCCGCCGGCCATCGCCGACGCCCCGGACGCGCGTCCGTTGCGCGATGCGCGGGGGCAAGTGCGCTTCGAGAACGTCTCCTTCTCCTACGAGGGGGGCGCGGCGGTGCTGCACGATATCGCCATCGACGCGCAGCCCGGACAGGTCGTCGCCCTGCTCGGCGCGACGGGGAGCGGCAAGAGCACGATCTTGCAGCTGCTGCCGCGCTTCTACGATGCTACTAGTGGCCGCGTGACCATCGACGGCCACGACGTGCGCGACGTGACACTGGCCTCGTTGCGGCGCAATATCGGACTGGTGCTGCAGGATGTCTTCCTGTTCAACGCCACGCTGCGCGACAACATCGCCTTTGGCGTCGCCAATGCGACCGACGCGCAGGTCTTCGCCGCGGCTAAAGCGGCGCGCCTGCACGACTTCGCGCTTACCCTCCCCGACGGCTACGACACCTGGGTCGGCGAGCGCGGCGTGACCCTCTCGGGCGGCCAGAAGCAGCGCGTGGCTATCGCGCGTACGCTGCTGCTTGACCCGCGCATCTTGGTGCTCGACGACGCGACCTCGGCCGTCGACATGGAGACCGAGTACCTCATTCAGCAAGCCCTCGACGTGGTGATGCGCGGACGCACCACCTTCGTGGTGGCCTCGCGGCTGCGCACGATCAAGAACGCCGACCAGATCTTGATGCTGGAGGACGGCCGCATCGTTGAGCGCGGCACGCACGCCGAGTTGCTGGCGCGGCGCGGCGCCTACGCGCGGCTGTACGACTTGCAACTGCGCGAGCAGGAAGAATATGAGGCGCGCACGCTCTCGACGCGCCGCAGTGAGCAGGGGGCGGCGCGATGAAACTACCCTCACCCCCCAGCCCCCTCTCCCTGTGCGCAGGAGAGGGGGAGCTACTAACACTGCCCTACGCCTCCCCTCTCCCACGGTTAGGGAGAGGGGCCGGGGGTGAGGGAATCCTGCCATGAGTGCGAAACGTAGCGAGTCATACGTCGCCTACCGCCGCCGCAGCGCCGTGCGCGAGAGCGACCTCGCCGGGCTGGACGAGGACGAGTCGGCCTCGTTTTCCTGGGACCTGATCAAGCGCTTCGGTCCCTACATCGCCCCGTATAGGGGCGCGGCTATCGCCAGCGCCGTGCTGATGGTGGTGTCCACGCTGGCTAACCTGGTCACGCCCCTGCTCATCGGCAAAGTGATCAACCTTGTGCAATACGGCCACCTACACAGCGCGAGCGGCCTAACGGGCATCGGGCTGTTGCTGCTCTTTGTCAACGTCGTGGCCTGGCAGGCTCAGTACTGGCAGGTCTGGACCATGTCGTGGGCCGGCCAGCAGATGCTCTACAAGCTTTCGTCGGACATGTTCGCGCACCTGCAGCGGCTCTCGCTCAGCTTCTACGACCGTACCGAGATCGGCCGCGTCATGTCGCGCCTGCAAAGCGACATCGCCGTGCTGGAGAACATGCTGAGTTCTGGTCTACTCTCTATCTTGGGCTCGCTGATCGCCCTCGTCGGCATCGTCGTCATTATGTTGGTCGTGAACGTCGGGCTGGCCCTACTCGCCTTCACCGTCCTGCCGGTCATGTTCATCATCGCCGCCTTCTGGCAACGCTACGCACAGCGCTCCTTCCGGCGCACGCGCGCCGCCATCTCGCTGGTCAATTCGACCTTGCAGGAAAACATCTCGGGCATGCGCGTGATCCAGGGTCTGGCGCGTGAGGGACGCAACAGCGAAGAGTTCGACGACCTCAACCGCTACAACCGCGACACCAACGTGCAGGCCAGCCGCACCGCAGCGCTAATCTTGCCGCTGGTCGAGGTCGTCGCCGCCGTGGCTACGGCGCTCGTCATTATCTACGGCGGCATCATGGTCATGCATGTGCAACTCAAGACAGGTGACCTCGTCGCCTTCATCCTGTACATCAACCGCTTTTTCGACCCGATCCGCGACCTCAGCCAGCAGTACACGCAGCTGCAGCGCGGCGGTGTCGCGTCCGAGCGCATTTTCCAGATCCTGGGCGTGCCGGTCACAATCAAGGACAAACCGGACGCGCCCGTGCTGCCGCCTATAGACGGCGCGGTCGAGTTCAGCCACGTCGACTTCGGCTATACGCCCGACCACCCCGTGTTGCGCGACCTGAACCTGCGCATCGAAGCCGGCCAGACCGTGGCTATCGTGGGGCCGACCGGGGCCGGCAAGAGCACCATCTCCGCGCTGCTGGCGCGCTTCTACGACGTCAGCGCCGGCGCCGTGCTGATCGACGGCACTGACGTGCGCGACGTCACACAGCAGTCGTTGCGTAGCCAGATCGGCATCGTGCTACAGGACCCCTTCCTGTTCACGGGCACGATCCGCGAGAATATCCGCTACGGACGCCTCGACGCGAGCGACGCCGACGTGGAGCGCGCCGCTCGCGTGGTTGGAGCGCACGACCTCATCACGCGCATGCCGCAAGGGTACGAGACGCCTATTCGCGAGCGGGGCAACAACCTGAGCATCGGGCAGCGGCAGCTGATCTCATTCGCGCGCGCCCTGCTGGCCGACCCGCGCATCCTGATCCTGGACGAGGCCACGGCCAACATCGACACCGTCACCGAGTCGATCGTGCAAGAGGGCTTGCGCCAACTGCTGCATGGGCGCACCGCCGTCGTGATCGCTCACCGCCTCTCCACGATCAAGAACGCCGACCGCATCGTGGTGTTACAGGCGGGGCGCATCATAGAGCAGGGCATGCACCTTGAGCTGCTGCGGCGGGGCGGAGCCTACGCCAACCTCTACGCCATGGGCTTCCAGCACCTGGCGAGTTAAGTAGGCAGCCAAAGGTTCGTGCATCAATTGGCAGGGCAAGGCGCCTGGCGTTACGTAGGGGCGTATCGCTATACGCCCATGCGGATTGGTCTCTCCACTTCGCTCCGACAGCCCAACCGACGGTTATGGGTCGGGCGGGCGGGCAGTCGTCGGCGTGCGCCGTCCATTAATCGTCGCTGTGGCGACCACGGGCGTATAGCGATACGCCCCTACACCGCGGTGGGTAGGCCACAATTTTTATCGGACAGAACTGTATGGCATACGCCCGCGCGTTCGAGGCCACGGGCGTATGCTACGATACTTCACGAGCTTTCCGCCACGTCATACGGTAGATTGAAGCGACGCGCCGCAGTTGCCGCAGTAGCGGCCCGCGGGCACGGTCTGGCGGCACTCGGCGCAGACCACTTGCCCAGGCGCGGTCTATGGCGGCGGGGGCGCCTGTAGCTCCGCGCCACAGGTCGAGCAGAAGCGCGCGTCCTCGTGGTTGAGTACCCCACACCGCTGGCAGTAGACGCCGTGCGCCGCTGTCGCATCCGTCGGCGTCGCGCCCATCCGCGCGCAATAGTCGTCGATGGCCGTCCAGATGTCCTGGTAGAGCGCGTAGGTCCGCGCGCCCCGCAGCAGCGGGAAGATGAGCAACGGGGGGAAGAAGATCGCGCCGATCAGCATACCGCCGAGTTCGGGGTCGGCCAGATTGAGCCAGTTCGATTGGCCCATGCTCGCGGTGAGGCCGTCAGGCGTGCGTGCGAGGCTGACGCCCATCGCGTTGCGGATGCCGCGCCAGCCGCTGTGCCGCCCCTGGCCGATTTGGACCAGGATCTGGTCGCCCTGGCCGGCCCGCTGGGCTACGGTGTGGTAGCCCTGGTTGAATGTGGCGACAAGATAGTCCGCCAAGCCCTCCGGCAGAACGTTCCCGCGATAAGTGCGTTGTTCCAAAGCCGCTCCTCCTGTACCTTACTCCCAAACAAACGCCTGCGCCTATTCTGCCACAATTGGCTAATCTGTGACAGCGCATGGCAGCGACGCCGGCGTGCCCCACGATGGTGAGAGGCGGCCTGCGACAGGGGGCACGGGCGATGCACGGGACGCAGCACGGGGCGACGGCCCGTGCAACGCTCGTGCAACGCTCGTGCATCGCCCGTGCATCGCCCGTGCATCGCCGTGCGTCAGCGCCCCACGACGGCTCCGCGGGCGGGGGCGCGTGGCCGTCGATGGTCAGTTGCACCCCCAAGTTCTTCGGCGGCCCCCGCCAGCGGGGACGCGTGTCCGCCCGTCCGCGCACAGGCGACAAGGTGAGGAGCGGCCCGCGCCCGGGGGCGCGTCCCGTCCCGTGTCCCACTCGCATCAAGCTAAGAAATGAGCAGGGACGCTCTTTTGGCATCATAAGGGTGTAGATGACCTTAGAAGTCAAAGGAGTGTCCCTATGACCACGGTAACAGATTTGACCCAAGCGCTGCAGGC
>JAABUM010000551.1_pt1 | contig 64113 bp, 4 predicted proteins | sample 5559161 | NCBI WGS metagenome assembly JAABUM01 (sample SAMN10711868, study PRJNA513369) | rock metagenome | isolation source: Antarctica rocks | place: Antarctica: Victoria Land, Siegfried Peak nord
AGTTAAGTACGCGTTAAATACTTTAAAGAATACTAGTATAATTATAATACTATTTAAAGTTTTATATAAGGTAAAGCTAAGAGGGTTCTTATTATTTATAATACTAGAATCTAACTTTATAATAGGAGATTTTCTTTATAACTAAGAATCTATTAGGAATAATATATTTAATACTATTAAATTAGCCTAGGCTAAAATAGCTTATAAGTAGGATTTAAAATATCGCGTATTAAACCTATCTAGATATACTTATTTAAAACTAGTAAAAATAGGGGACGTTAGGTACTACGTCCCTAAAAGTTTATCCCTTACTACTAAGAAGGTAGGGTCTTATAGAATTCTATAAAAAATAAGCCTACTTACTTATAAGCTAGAGCTTCCTCCTAATATAATAAAGATTTACCTAATTATCTTAATTATCTATCTTAAATAATTAAAAGCTAACCTATATAACTAAAATATACCCCTACTAGCTCTAATTATTATCTAGGGTTAAAAAGAATTTATAGTAGAAAGAATAATTCAAAAGGAAAAATAGGGTAGGTAAAATAGGTATTAAGTTAAGTAGAAAGGCTATAAAGAGGATACCTATAAGCCTACCTAGAGACTTAAGGAAGATATACTAGATATTATTAATAAGTTTAAAAAGTCTTATACTTACTAAGATAGGGATTAAAGAATCTATATTTATACTAAGATATTAAATAAATAAATAGTAATAAAATAGAGGCTTTATAAGAAAATTACTATTGGATAAAAAATATAGTAATAGCTAAAAATACTAAAACGGGTATTCCTATACTTAGCGTTAATATATATTCTTTTACCTATACCTTAATTTAAACTATAACTTATTACTTATAATAATAGATTATTATACTACTATTACTACTAAAGTAAGGTCCTTACTACGCTAGTTTTATAATTATAAAGAAGATAAATACTATTATTATTAACTATCTAAGGCGTAGATTAAGGCCTACCTAGTAGATTAATTAAAGATTAGGGTTAATAAGGGCTATATCTAATACTTCCCTATTATAAACTTCTATAAATTTAGACTATCTATTAAAGAAACTCTTAAATATCTACTTAATACTTCTAGCCTACTTTAAGTATAGAGATTAGAAACTAAACTTACTAAGATTCTAGACTACTTAATAAGAAGTTAACTTATCTACTTAAACTAGTATTTAAACTCTATAGTATTAAGATTCCTTTAATATAATATTTTTAAAAAGCTATTACCTTTATATAGCCTTATCTATCTAGTTCTTAATAACTAGTACCTCTCTTTCCTACTCTAAGGAATTTTAAGGAAATCTACCTAGAAAGTATAAATCTAGCGGGCCTAATAGCTAAATAGAATTTCCTTAAATATAACTATATTAATAGTATATAATAAAAACCTTTATTAGGTAAAAGAAGATATTATTTAATATCTATTTATACCTTTAATTATATACTCTAAGGATTATAATAAATACCCTTAGGGAGCCGTATTTATATTAATATAGGAGTAGACTTAGAAAGAAGCCTAAGTCTATTTAGAAGCTCTTAAAAGATTTTAAGTATTTAACTTTATTACCGTTAAGGCGGCAGTTAGTCTTTAAAATAGGGTTAAAAACTTTTCCTTTTAAGACCCTAATAACTACTTAGAACTATATTTAAGAGCTCCTCCCTCTTAAGTCTTTAGAGTTAACTAAGATCTTAGATACTTAAAAGATAGTATTATTAAGGTATTAAATAAGAATATAGGGAAAAGAAAAATAATAATAGTAAATCTAACCTTAAATATTTTTAATTCTATTAATAAATTAAAGGAATACTAGGAAAGGGGACCTAGCGTATTATTAGATATTAACTAGGACGTAGAGTTAAGAAGTATAAGTAGCCTATTATTAAGTATTAACTAGGAAGTAGACTTAAGAAATATAGGTACCCTAAAAAAAAATCTTAGGATAAATAGTAGGGGGTCTAAAAATACTAGCGTTATAGAATTTAGGTAGGATAAAAGAAGGTTAATTATAAAGGTTAGTATAGAGGAAACTAGCTAACTCTATACTATACTTATAAGTAAACTTAAGGAGTACGCTAAGATTATAGATAAGGACGTAGCTATTACCTATCGCGATCTAGAAGGCTATACTAGAAGGGAGGTTTATAATAGGAAAAATATTAGGGAAAAATTTATAAGCCCGAAATTATAGGAACGGGTAAACTATAATAGCTACCTTAAGTAGCTTATAATAAACACGTTTCCTAGTAAAGTTATATAAGACCCTACAGCGAAAATTAATAGAGATAATTTTATAGTATATTATTAGGCGTTTATAATCCTACTAGATTTTTAGGCTTTCTAGGCTATATATCTTAATATTAAAAAGTGGAGCTAATTCTAGAAATTAAATTTTAATACTAATAGATAGCTTACGGGTAATTTTTAACCGCACGGGGCTCCTACCCTTATAAAAGATAATAAAGGCTAACTCTAATTTATAATCTAGAATAGTTTTTAACTCTATAGAGATATAGGGGAAAGAATAGGAAAGAGTAGAAAAATTAGCGTAAGCTACTAGAAATTTACTAAGGAAAAGAAGGTCCCTAGTATATTAAAAAAGACTAGGTATAAGTTCTAGGGGACCTCTATCCTATATATATAATACCTAGCAATTAGGACGTACTTAGGAAATTACCCCTAAGAAAGCGAGTAAAAATCGGGAATACTAAGGCGGTTAAGTCTAGAAAATATAAAGGTTTCCTAGTATTAGGTATAAAGTCCGGATTACTAATATTCTAAAAGAAAGGAAAGACTAAAGGTAAGGTAGCTAAGTCTAAAATACTAGTATTTCTAAACCTATTCTTAATAATAGATTTATTATTAAACTAAAGGACCGTCTTAAATCTAGAGTAAATTTAACTAAGTCTACTAAACCTACCTAAGTTTCTAAAAGTAAGAATCCTAGAAAGGCACGAAGTATAATTATAAAAGTAGGTAGATAGTCTTAACTAATAGGTAATAGAACTCTAGGCGCTTACTATATTTATAGATAAAAAGGTTAAGGCCTTAACCCTTTTTAGGTTATAATAGGACTAGTCGCTATAACTACTATCTAATAAATTTAATAAACTTACTATTACTAATAATAACGCTACTAGAGAATAATATAAATTAGATATTAATAAGATTTTAGAGAAGTTAGATAACGTAGTAGTTACTCTAAGTAAATACTTCCCTACTTTAGAAGCCCTAGTATTAGAATATAATCCGGATAGTAAAACTATAACCTAAAACCTTAGAAATTAGCTTAATTAAGAAGATTATATTAAAATAGATAAGGATAATAGATTACTATAATAATAGCTTAGGGCGAGCTTTTTCGTAACGGCGGGAGATATTATAATATACTTTTATTAGTAATTAATATAGCTTAGCGTAATCTACTTAGGGCGCTAAGCCTAATATAGCTTAATTTAGATAGGTAGACTAGACGTCTTAACGTCTAGAGAATGACAGCTCTTACAACCTATAAATCGTACCGGTTTGTTCGTGCCTTAATATTAAAGCTTATTAACTTAAAGTTAATCTTAATTTTATTAAAAATAACTTAAATTAATAAATTAAAATAAATAAGATCTTTAATAAATTTATAAATTATAATATATACCTTAATTTATATAACCTCTAAAAAGGGCTTAAAGTTAATTAAAATCAAATAGTTATTAATTTTTTTAATTAAATAATTATAACCTAAGTTAGACTTAAAGATTATAATTAAAGTAAAAGGAAAGCTCTTATTATTGCTTTAATTATTAATTATTATATTAAAAGTCTACCTTTAAAAATTTAACTTTAAATAATAATTAATTAATTAACTTTAATATATGTTTTATGAAGTCTTAAGAAGATTCTACTAATAAAGATATTAAAGATAAGGATATTAAAAGAGGAGGTATAAGTTTATCACCTTTAACTTATAAGTTAAAGAGAATAATTTTATTAAAAGTATTTAATAATAATTTATTAACTTCTAACTTAAAATTATTATAACTTAAATATAATTATAATAGTTAATAATTATTATTATCTTCTTTAATAATAGGCTTTTTAACTTCCTTTATAATAGCTTTTAATAAGTAAGTAAAGAACTTTAACCTAGAATATTAATAAATAATAATTAGGATATTAAAATAAAAATAGGATTTAAAGAGTATTAATTTAACTTAATTTAATTTAAAAATTATAAAAGGATGATTAATAAGTTATTTATTATAATAAGTTATCTTTATATTTTTAAGGATATAAACTTTAGGGGGCTAACTTAATAAAAAATAGCTAGGCTAGTAATTATAATAATAAAAAAAGCTAGCTTTAAACTTAATTAAATAATTAATAATTACTTAATAAAATTTAAAAGAATTAAGATAATTAAGGCTTAGCCTCCTTTTATAAAGATTCCTTAAGGGGCTTAACCTCTTTTAAAGAGATTTTTTAAGGGGAAATAATTGAATAATATTAAAAGGTATAATATAATAAAGTAGAGATTATTATAAAAAATAATATTTATTATAACTATTTAAAAGGAGGAAGTATCTTTCTTTCTTTAAGTATAAAATAGTAATAATCTACTTAAAGAGGCTTAATAAAGGGAGTATTAATAAGATTTCTACTTATAAAATTAATATTTATTATAATAATAAGGCTAAAAGTAGGTATTTACTTAAGGGGCTAGATATAATTATTTAATAGCCCTTATATTAATAATAATATTATAATAGCCTTTATAACTAGTCTTTAAATCTTATAATTATAAATTAATTATAAATTACTTATTATTTAAAATTACTTATAATAGTAAAAGTTAAGTACTTTAATAAGAAATTAAAGAATATTAAGTAATATATATAATAATAGTAATTATTAACTTATTAAAGGGTATTAGAGGCTATTAAGACTTTAATATTATATTAATTAAAATAGGATAAGTAATAGCTATAATTAAAATAAATACTTATACCTCTAAGCTTATAACCTATTAAAATATATAATAGAATAGTTAATTAAGTTATTAAGTCTAGATATATAAGAATTAAGTATAAATACTAAGAGACTACTTAGTTATATATTACTAAGGATACTAGCGTCTTAGTCTATATTTTAATACTTATTAATACTAAGAGGGTAGTAAGTACTATTAATACCTTTAATAGGTTAGATATTATCTAGTAAGTAATTAAATAAGTAGTATTTAATAAGAATATAATCTATTTTTATTTACTTATAATAAAATAAGTAGTTATTTAAGTATATGACTAGTATAATATAACTTATAATATTTATAACTTATAATAGGACTTTATCTCTTTAATCCCTATTTCTATTTATAATATACTTATAGTAGGTATTATTAAAAAATCTTATAAGTATTTATATAATATCTTAAATTATTAATATTAACTTTATAATATAAGTTTTAATATACTACTACTCTAAATTATAGGTACTATTAATTAGCCTAATCTAAGTACTAGTCTAACTCTAATATAGAATATTATTAATACTAGTAAAGTATTAAATACTAATACTATTAATATTAATAGACTAAAAACCTATTATTTTTAGATAGTACTAAATAAAAATAAAACTACTTAAGATTATAAATCTATATAAGTTATATCCTTTAAAGATAATAATAAAGATTATAAATATAAGGTTAGGCCTAAGTAAAATAATATAAATACTTTAGTAGTTATAAAGTTATAAAAGGTAGTATAAAAGATAACTAATTATAAATTAAATAAAGCTAATAGTATATCCTATTATAAGAAGCTTTATATATACTTTTATAAGATATTCCTCTAGGCTTTACTTAATACCCCTTTAAAATAAAGGAAGAGTATAAGGTATTTAAATTATTTAAATATTTATTATTTAAGGATATTCTTTAGAATAGTATTACTATACTAATTATAACCCTTATAAATATAGGTTATAATATTATTAAAACTTCCTTTAAAGGGGATTATATAATTATTTAAGAAGTTAGTAATATAGAGAATAGAGATCTTTTTATTACCTTAATAGAATATAAGAATAGTATATATCTTTTTAATAATAATTAATAGCTACTACCCTAGAAATAAGATATACTATATAATATATTTATCTAACTAATAAATAAGAGTATATATAAGCGCTAGGTAACTTTAAGCTACCTTAAATATAAACTTACTAAGTAATATTAAACTATTCTCGTTATTAATAATACTATTTTAAAAATCTAGTATAAGGGTTTTATTATCTTTATAATAGATTTAGTAAACTACTCTAATTATAATAAAGCTATATAATTATACTAGGATATATTTAATTAGAATATTATACTTATATAAATTAAGACTAATAGTAAAGTAATTAAAATAGGGTTCTCCTAATTTAATTAAAATAGATATAAGTTATAAGCTATTATAAAGCTCTATTAATATTATATTAAATAAAGAATTAAAAATAAAGATATTATTACCCTTATAAAGTACCTTATATAAGTTAATATTATTAAATAATTATTAAGATTAAAGGATAGATTATATAATATAAAGTTTATAACTATTAATAGCTATTAAAGAGAGAAGAAGTTTATAATAATCCTTTTTATAATAGTATTATATATATTAGGCTATATAGCCCTCCCTTTCTACCTCCTCTCTAAGGTCTTTTATATAAGTAGTATCTTAGTATTTATTATAAATTATATAAGAATCTAAATAGGTAATTAGCCTTATATATAAGCCTAATATAAATTATTCTAATATTTAATTAGAGTAGGTAACTATTAATAGGGACTCTTTTAATTTATATAGATTAATTGATTAAGAAAGCTATTAAAGCTATTAAGAATAATAAAGTATTAGGGAGGCGGAAGCCATTCCGCCATTACTAAGCGAAACGTATAAACTAGAGCAGATTCTATATTAGTATACCAGTAAAATTAAAAAAAGTAAACGACCTCGTTTACTAATTACCTATTCTATCCATTCTTATATATATACTAAGGCCCTTATTAAGGTCTATCCTTATATGCCTTTACTAAATCACTAGCCTTAGATAGATCCGCTAGGTTATATTATAAATTATCCTTATTACTATAACTAATCTATTTAACTAAGTACTAAGTCTTTCCTCTTAAATACCTCTTATCTAGTAATCTCTCAATTTCGTACTTATCCCTATAGATAGTACCGTCTTTAACGGTAATAAGTAGTAGCCTATTACTAAAAGTCCTACCGTATAGATTAATACCTTCCATTTTTAGCTCGAGCTATATAACCGATACTACCGGCTATATATATATTATAGGGGGCAGCTTAAGTTAATAGGCGAGTAATCCCACCTTTTATAGAATCTTAAAAGGACTAGTATACTATTATAAGAGTTTCCTATTAGTAACGCCGGGGATTTTATATCCTTTATATAAATAGAGAAAGACTTTATTATTTTCTTTAAATTATAGACCTTTATATTTACTATTATACCTAGACTTTATTATTATATTATTAAAGGCTATAGCATCTTCCGCTTATTCCTAGTAGGTAAGCCGTAAGCTATTAAAGGCTTTTATAGGGATATCGCTAACTACTAGTATATCTATACCATTATTCACCTTCAAATTATAATAGAGCTTATTAGGAGTATATCCTATAGTAGTAAGGGAGTTATTAATATTAGCCTAGATATATAGGAGTATATAATCCTATTAATTCTAGGTATCTAGATAGTATATAAGGTAGAATTATATAATAATTTTTATAGTTTAATTAGTACACTCGCTCTATCTATTAGTTTATAGATAATAGGTAGTAGATATAAGAAATTTAACTCTAAGGCGTTTAAAGATCTCTTACTAAAAGTCTAATATAAATTAAGGATCTTAATTACTAATAATACTACGTGGAATTCCCTAGTCGTAGGATAGTAAAGATAAAATTATAACTTAGGCTTATTAGGAGGCTTTCTAAGTATTAATACCTAATAGAAGAAGGACCTTCTTAGAGAACTTATAAGTAATTATTAGTAGGTAATTTATACCTAATAATATAATAGGAAGAGTAACTATAAAGTTTATTATAATTATATAAAATAGTATAAGCGGAGTTAGTATAAGCACTTACTTATTATATAGTAGATATCTTCTTATTTAATTAAGTTAGTATTAAGGGTAGTAGCTAATATAGGCTTAGAGGTTCTTAGCTAGATATCTAATATATACTATATAAGAAAGTCCGTTATAATATCTATAATAACTACTATAATTAGAAAAGTCGTAAGCTTATTTAAATAATTCTTTCTTTATAGTAGGGGGAATATATAATTACTACCTTTTCTTACTATTAATATAAAAAATAAGCTTATCCCTAAGAATAAATAATATCCCAGGTTTATTATATTCTAAAATTACGTCTAGATTACTATTTACGGGAAGCTTTAGTATGTTAAGGATCTTTTACTATTACTCGTTATTTTAATAGCCCGTCTATAGTTAAGATTTAAAATCCTCCGTTATCTCTATATTTATTATATAGTAGATAGTAAGGCTATTAAAGTCTTTAGTATTATAAGAAAGACTATTATAGGATATAAGAAGAATATTAAGAATCCTATCTAATAAATCGGCTATTTTACTCCTATTTATAGTTATATAGAGCCTAGATAACGTATTAGGTATTATATTTAATTTACTAGATTTATAATATAATTCTAAATTAAATAAAGAAAGGTACTAAGAAGCCTATATAAGCTAGAGATTTAATTTATTTATACTTATAGTCCTTAATATCAATTATTTTAATATTAGGATTATAGTAGAATAATTAGTATAAATAATTATAGGCGGTTATAGATTTAATTTAATTATATACTAAACCTTCCTAATAACCTATATAATACTAGTAATTTCTAATTTAATAGGCTAATAGTTCTTCTCTATATTATTAAGATAGCGACTAAAAAATATAATAGGCTATATATTAATCCTCGCGAAAGGCTTTAATAACTATATAGGATCTCCCTTTATATAGTATATAATAGCCGTAAATCCTACTACTTTTAAGGTATCTAGATCTATATATAAAACCCTATTATAATTATAGTAAATAAGAAATTAGGGAGTCTTAAAAGCCTCCTATAAATTATAAAAAGCGCTAAGCTCCTCTTATATAGGTTTATAAAAATTACCCTAATTACCTTCCTTTTCTATATATAACCCTTTATACCTAAACTAAGGCCCTTATTAAGGACTACCTTTCTCTTTTATAAGGGGTCCGCCCTCTACGTATATCTCTTAATTAATAAATAGAGCTATCTAGTTAATCTAAGAAATATTTCTAGGTTAGTTAGGTTCTACAGCAATTATAGTAAAGTAATAGTAGTGATTTTCTCTTTTATTATAAATATCTCTAGGCCGTTAACGTACTAGCCTAGTAGGGTAATAGAAGGGTAGCTAATATATAACTTTAATAGTAATAGGCTTATATACTTCTACTAGAATAGATTAAAGACCTTATATAAGTATTTAATATACTCTTATAAGGTATATAAGTAAGTAATAATATTATTAATATAAGCCTTAGTAAACGCCTAGTATTACTAGAGAATAGTATTAGTCTATTATTAAATATATAAAGGCGAGCTCTTATAACCTATAAGGGCTATTAAAGACTACTCCTAGTTATAATAGCTTATAATTATAAGCTTATAATAGTCCTTAACCTAGACGCGGAACTAATAAAACTATCCTATAGTATTAATAACTATTATATATTAATAACCTTATACTAATACTATTATATCAGCTTATAAGGGGAGTAGATATATATTATTCTCTATAATTTTATTAAGCTCCCGTATATTAATTATAATACGGCCTTTTCGCCTAGTAGGAGTATTACGCTAAACTATAAAGTAGGGATAGTTAAACGGGGTTAGCTAATCTAATTATATAAGTTTTCCTTAGGCTTAAAGCTTATTAAAGGTCTTATTAATAATATCTTTATCCTTTTACCTAAGAGGATATACTTATATAGGTTTAGATAATATATTTAGCTTTAATAGAATTAGTATCTATTATTCTTCTAGGATATTAAATATATCCCCGTTATCTATAAAAAGATCTTAGTATAATTTAATAATTTTAGCTAATTAATCTATAATATATACTTCTCTATAGATTCTAACTCTATTCTTAAGCGTATTCTTAAGACTAGGGTTAATAATAGTACTTAACTCTATAGAAAGAGCCTAATTAATAGATATAGTAGATACTATAAATATTATAAGAGCCTTCTTATTAACTATAATTAAAAAGGATATAGCTAATATAGCTATTATAATAGCTATTATAGTAATTTTAGCGTATTTACCCTTCTAACTATTACGCTAACCGCTAGTTATAAGGCTAGAGTAGTATATATTAACTATAAAATATCTATTATAATTAAACTCTTTTATAGTCCCTAATCTTACCTTCCTAGGAATAATAATATCCTTATTAGTATTATTTTTAATAAAGACCTTCTTAATAGAAGTATTAATAATATAAGCGAATATACTACTAGCGTACCTAAGATAGAGATTATAGGAGGGCTTAAAGAGAAGGTCTTAATTATCTAGTAGAGTTCTATTAAAGATAACAGCTACTAAGGCGGTAGTCTTTATAGGAATTAAGAATTTTTTCTTATTCTTAATTACTTATTTTACTAGTAAAGAGTAAATTTAAGTACTTATTAAGATTTTAATATTTTAATAGCTATTAATAGTAATTTATTACTTTATAAAATCTAATACTATAGCTTCTAGAGTAAGGATATTAGCTCCTATAAGTATTTTAGCCTTAAGATTATCTATAATATAAATTTCCCTAGTAATACTTATAACTACGGGCTTATTATTATTAACGAAGCCTCAAAGGAAGAAAAGTTATAATAGTAAATTTATTAGAATAATAAATTTTAGACCTAAGACCCCTAATAGGAATACTAGTAGGTATAGTTTTAATTTTTATACCCGTAGGGATAAAAGTTATATCTATAATTAGTATTATATATCCTAGATTAGAATAGACTTTAATATCTTTATTATTAGTAGTCTACCTAATAGCTATAATAGTATAGTAATAGTTCTTAAAAGTATAGCCTATCCCTTATATATCTACTACTAATAAAATAATTATAATAGGATCCCCCGCAGAGTAACTTACTAAGTTAGTATTTACTAGAGTATTTACAGCTAGTAGATTAATTATAGAAGGCTTTAAGATAACTATAAAAGGCTTTAGTAAGGTAGCCTTCTAATATTAATTATAAAGATAATTAAAGAGTTTATTCTTTAATAGGAATCTTAGTTAGTAGTAATAATATTTATAATCTAATAAAGGAATAGTTATAGAGAAATAGTTTCTAAGGTTATAACTATTATCTACCTTAATATCTTCCATTACTAATACTTAATAATATTATAAGGTTTCTTCCTAGGACGGTTTATAAGAACCTTCCTAGTAGAAGTTAGAGGGCTTATAAGTAAAATCCTAGTATAGACCTTCCTATTTATAACCTTAAGGGCTCTAAGAAGGCTATCCCTTAGAGGCTTCCTTAATAGCGGCCTAGTAGACCTATAAAGGTCTTAGAGGCTATTACTATTATTCCCCTTATAGTTTAAAAGGAAAGTAATTTCATTAATTCTAATTCTAGTTTTAATTTTAATTCCCCTAGTATTAAGGACCTTATTAAGGTGCCCTATTAAAGGAATTAAACCTATTTAGTAGGGCTAGTACCGTTATTTAAAGTCTTATAGGCTATGCTAGGAGGATATATATATTTACGCCCTAATTACCCTATTAATAGCCTTAGTAGGGTTAATAGCCTAGTAGAGGCTTCTAATATTAATAGTAAGTATTATTATTATTTTATAACTATAATTAAGGTAGCGGTAACTACTAGGAGGGCTATTAAGATTAAGACTAAAATTAAGACTAAAAAGGTTAAAACGGAGATTAATACCTACTACGCTATTTTTACTAAGACGGCTAATAAGATTTTAAGTATTAAGACGTATAATTCTACTATTAATACTTCCTATAATCTAATAAGGTAAGGAACTTATTATAGTTAGTATTATTACTAGGTTTAGGGATATCGCGCTAGATTTCTATATTAAGACTATATTAGATAAGAAGAATATAATCCTTTATTACCCTAATCTCTAAATCCTTAGCTACTCTTATAATAATTTAAGAGTACTCCTAAGGCTCTCTCCGTCGAGAAGCATCTTATATAGTATACTCCTTATAGATTAGCGTGCTTATACTAATATAGCATAGGGCCTTCTACCGTTATATTAATAGACGATACTATTTATTAATATTATAAGTAATAAGAATTTATTACCTTCTCTAAGGTTAGTAATATACTATCCCTAGGCAGTTCCTTAGAGATATAGTTAAAGGTTTATATAGACGACGGTATTACCCCTTACTTAAATAATATCCTTAATACGGTCTATAAATATATAAATATCACAGAAATAGGTAGTCTTACTAGTATATTTAATATTAGAGGCGGTATCTATAGATTTATTATTATAGAAAGGATTAAAATATCTAATATTATTAGGATTAAAGCGGGGAACACTATTATTATAAGGTACTCTAGAAGGTATACTAGGATCTACTAGTCCTAGCGCTAGTAGTAGGGCTAGTAGTATAATACTAGTAATTATTTCTTATAGCTTAGTACGCTAAGCCTTAATAAAACCGACGTTTTTACTTATAACTAGACGTTAGGCTGGTCTAATAGGCTATTTATATATAGCTTCTTCAGTAGAAGTCCTACGAGTCGTAGGATTAGTACTAAAATTTAGCGGCGTAATACTTAGTATTACTAAGGGTATTCTTATAGGTAACTTAATATTAGACAGAGCGAGAGTAGAAGATATAATAGTAGGTATTTTAACTAATAAGAACCTCTTAAGACTATTCCTAGTTAATAGTAGCTAATACTTTATAAAATATAATAAGAGTTATAAGAGACTTTAGTAATATTTAGTACTCTTAATAAAATATCTAATTACTTTTTAAAAGGCGGGGCTATTAATAGCTTAATTAAATAGATAGAAGGGTAGTTCTACTAAGGTAGCACGTTAATTACTTGACTTAGGGATTCCTAGTTATACGGGATATTAGTAACGGGTGATAATATAGTTAATATAATAGCTAATAGTCTCTAGTACCTTATATATATATATATTACCAGTATCTTAAATAAATATATAGATTTAGTTTACTAATATAATAAGATATTAATTAAGGGGTAGTAGTTAAGCTACCTTAATAGCTTTCTTTTAGAGAAAGGCTTCTTAGATCTTAGGGAAGAAATATAAAAAAGTAATAAACTCATATAAAGTTTAATAAAAGAGGCTACTAAAGTCTTTAATAGTAAGCTATAATAGTATAAGGTTATACCTAAGTATAGTAGTAGAGTATACTATTAGGGCTCGTCGCTATTATAATAGATAATAATAAATAGAGATAGATTAGTTATAAAGAAATAAGCTTCTCTATACTACTAGAGGACTTTAGGGATTATTAGTACTATAAGGGTAGCTTTAGTATTTTAGTAGTTTAAGATAATTAATTAGTGTTATAAAGCCTTTTATATAGTATTACTACTATATTAATAGGGACTCTTTTAATTTATATAGATTAATTAATTAAGAAAGCTATTAAGGCTATTAAGAATAATAAAGTATTAGGGAGGCGGAAGCCATTCCGCCATTACTAAGCGAAACGCATAAACTAGAGTAGATTCTATATTAACTATATTATATATAATATTAAACTACTATTATTAAATCTTAGTATATATAACCACGATATAAAGTTAGATAATAAAGAAGTAGATTTAAATATAAGTTGATAAGAAGAGATAGGGGACTAGGGTAAAGTTAAAGTTCATAATATAACCTTAATTAAGCTAGTAAAGGGAGAGAGAGGGATATAATAAATTTATAGCTACTAGCGCTAATAACTTAACCCTAGTTAAAGTACCTATTAATAGGTAGTAGGGGCCTAAAGGGTATTAAAATTAATTATAAGTAGTAGAATAAGTTAAATAAACCTAGTATAATCTAATAAATTAATAAGTATATAGCTATATAGCTATATAAAACTAGGTTATAAGTTAATAAATTATATATTAAATTAAATCCTTTTCTTAAGCCCTCTTTTATAAGAGTAAGTATAATTCATAAATTAACTATTATATTACCTACCTTTAGCTAATATAAGTTATTTACTTAAAAAGAAATATATACCTATATTTGAATTAAGGTAAGTAGCCTAAATAATTACTAAGGTATATTTAGTAATAAGAAGTAATATATTATATTCTACTTTACTTAATATCTAAATAAGTTTTTATCTTATTATCTTTATTAAATAAATTTTTATCTTATTACTTTTATATACTTTATTAATTATAGGGAATAATCTTAGATATTAAATTTAGGATATACTAAGTAGTAGCTCTTTATAATAATATATAAATAATAATTATTTATATATATTAAGTATAATAGCTATTAGTATAAACTAGTAAGGTTAGACTTAATAAGGTTATACTTAATAAGGTAAGTAAAGGTATATAATTCTATTAATAAACCTTATTTAAAATAAACCTTATTAACTAATTATAAATAAAACTTATATTTAAGATTACTACCTTTATATAAATTATAATTACTATTAAGTTAAAGAAAATATTACGTTATTAGCTAGGGATAAGATTTATATTACCTATTTAAATTTATTAATATAATATTACTAATAAAATATAATAAATCCTATAATAAGATAAAAGACCCTCTTTATTTAAATTTAATTAGAATATATAATAAGACTACTATAATAGACGTAGATTAAAAGCTAGTAAGAGAGGATATTAAAGAATAGTATAAAAAGGTAGATATTAAAGTAAACATATTAAAGTAAAGGAGTAGGATTTTATTATATAACTAAGTTAAAAGTATAAGTATAATAAACTATACCTATTAAATAGTTAAATAAAAATAGTAAACTTACTACACTCTTTATAATAGTATAACGGGTTTACTTAAATATTAGATAATAGGATTATAAGATTAAGTAAAAAAAATAAAGAGAAAAAAATATATAAGAAATAATAACTATTATCCCTTTAAGATATAAGTTTAGACTACTTAATAATAGAAGATAGTATAATAGTATTATTAGCCCTAAAGTAATAAATAAAATAAGAGGCCGCGTAGGATTAAGATATAAGGGATATTATAAGGGTACTACGTAGTAACGTGGCTATTAAGTACTATAAACGGTGCGTAGACGCTTATATATAGAACTCTCTATTCTTATTAATAGTAAGACTAATCGCTACCCTTCCCTTTAGGGGGAATTCCCTCCTCTATATACTATAGGTAAAAGGGTAGCGTAGCGCTATTATATATTATAGATACTACGTTAATAGTAGTACTATATTCCTAACTAGTCCTTATAATTATCTCCCTATCTAGGCTCTTAGGCTCTAAGAGTATAAAAGGTTATAATTTATAGGAGATATTCCCTTAATAATAGAATATAGCTTTAATAAGAGCGTAATAATATAATTAATTATAAGGCCCTCTAAGTTAAGCCTTAAGGAATATATAGTTTTATTAAACTATAATAATTATAGATAATACTCCTATATATAATCCTTATACTATAATATATTCTTATTATAATTCCTATTATTCTTTATTAATTTATTATAAAAGTAGTTAGAAGTCTTAGTATTTTAAAATAAATAGGAAGTTATTACTATTAAGGGTTTATTAAGTACTTAAGGCGTACCTCCTTTATATAACTTTAATATTATTCTTCTAATTATAATATCTTAATTTTTTTATTTATTATATTAAGTCTTTTCTACTTCTTATTTATATTATTACCTCCTCCGCGCCTTATTATACCTCTTTATAATCCTAGTAGTTACTTTATAAATAATCCTTAATAATTAACTTACCTTCTACTAATTAAAGAAGGCTCCTACTATCTCTTCTTATAATAGTACTTAACCTCCTTTATTAAGTTATTTATAGCCTATTCTTATATTATCTTATATAATATACCTCTAGTACGCTATATTTTAAAGTAAAGAGTTATAAGTCTAATATTTTTAATTAAGGCCTCGCTTATCCCTTTAATAGTATAGTCTATATACGCGCCTCCCTTAGCTCTATTAGGTATAATTACTATAAGTATCTTAACGCTAAGTATAAATAGGAAATCTCTACTTCTACCCGCTAATCTTATACTTACCTCTTATAAGCCTTAGACGTTATAACTACTTTAGATACTAGCTCTAACCTCCCTTAGCTTACTAAATTCTAGTAAGCTTTTAATAGGCTTATTTACTAGTATTATTACTACCTCCGCCGCGCCTCCTATACCCCCTCTACCGCCGCTACTCCTATTAGGGTAGACCCCGCTATTACTATCTATATTATAAATGCCCTTAAGGGCATTCTTAATATCCTTTACTAGTATATATATATTACTCTATCTCCCCTCCTAAAGCCTTATTAAAGCCTTATTAATATATTATAAGAGCGCCTCCCTCCTATTATAAAGGATAAAGATAAGGATAAGGAGGAGGATCCTATTAATAGTAGTAGTAAAGGTAATAGGCCTAGTACTACTACTAGTATAATATAGCGGGCCTCCAATATAGTACCCTTAGTAGCCTTAGGTATCTTTTCTTTTTTATTAATAATAATTAAAATCTCTTTCCCTCTTATATAATATAAACTTTATATTAAAATATAGGGTCCTACTAAGACGCTAGCATGCTTAGTAATATATAACTAAGTAGTCTCTTAGTATCTATACTTAGTTCTTACGTATCTAGACTTAGTAACCTAATTAACTATTCTACTATATATTTTTATACTTTATACCTTAGGGTAATCTTACCTAAATCTTTCTAATACGTTTAATATATTAACTAAGTCCCGCTTATATAACTATTAATTATAATTATAAGATTAACCTTTTTACTTTACTAAATACTAAGGTTTATTATAAGAGATCTTATAATTAAGAATAGCTTTAACCTCCTATTTATCTTTATTATTTATAAGCTCTACTTACGCGGCTTTTATAATACTCTTATTATTACCTTTATATAGCTTTATAAGTAAGACGTGAAAGATATTATATATATAAAAGGTATTAGGTAGTTATAACTTATATACCTAACTACTAATATAATTAAAGACCTTAAAAGGCCTTAGATAATATTATAATAATTTCTTAATTACTTATATTAATCTAATATACCTTATATTTAATAAGATATAATTACCTATATTATATTATCTTTACTTTTACTATTTATTTATATACTCCGCTTATATAGCTTATACTTAGTATAAGTACTACTCTAAACCTTCCCTTTATTTATAAGGTAATTTAACCCTTTTTTATACTAATAGGACTTCTCCTAATAATAGCTTTAAAAGCTCTATATCTAGCTAAGGTAAGTAGTTATAAAGCGCCTTATATAGAGGTAACCTAGTACTAGTATACTTTATATAATTATATATAAACTTTACTAGATAAAGTAACTCTACCTAGTTATCTTACCTCTAGGTAGAATAGTAACGTAGATACTACTTAAGTATACTATTCTACCTCTCTATTTAACTATCTATTTAAGGATAGAAAGTAGTATTAAGCTTCCTTTTTATATTAATATAATAATATATAGCTACTTAAAAGCTACTTATAAATACTATCCTTTAATTATTAATAATACCTTCTAGCTAATTAAACTTTAAGAAGATTTTATAATATAATAGGTTAATAATATTAATAGTATTAACTATCTTTATAATAGGTAAATACCTAGCTACCTTAATATAGTAGTTTATAACTATTAAGATCGCGTTATAAACGCTACCCTTTTATTTAATTAAAGGGAGATTTATAATAAAATCTATTATAATTTCTTAAAAAGGTTTTATAGGTATTAATAATAATAATAGTATATTATAAATAGTATACCTATATAGCTTTATTAATTAGTAGGTTAAGTATTCTTATATATAATTATAAATATCTTACCCTATTAATTTCTAATAGAACTTCCGCTTAATAAGCTCTTATATATACTTTTATAAGTAGTAGCTAGTATAAGGGTTATTATAATAAAGCTTTAAGATTTCTTATCTAATTACTTTATTATTAGGTATAAAAACTACGCTACCCTTATAAAGGACCCCTATCTTATCTATTAATAGAGATCTATTAGTAGCCTTTTTACGGCCTTAAGACTTTAATAATTATTTCTTATTATAAATATCCTTATCTCCCTCTTAGAGATATTAGAGTATCTTTAATATTAAGCTATTATACTTATTTTATACGCGCTCTATTATTAATATAGTTATAATATACCTTCTAAGTATTATTTAATTAATATTAAACTATCTTATAATAGGGTTTAAGCTATTACTTATACTACTCTACGTCCTTAAGAGCGCGTTACTCTCTTCTATTTTTAGGGTATAAGGCTTTCTAAGCTCTATCTTTAACCTTTTACGCTATTTATAGCTATAGGCCTTATTATCTTATAAACCTTTATAAACGCTATATATATAATACTTATTAGAAGGAATATACCTAATATTCTTTAACTTATTTTATAATATTAGTAGATAAGTATCTTCTTTATCTATTACTAATATATAGTTTAGTTACCTTAATAAGGTATTAGCTAGGTTCTTAATACCTATATAATAGTATATCTTAAAGTTATACGCTATAAGCTTTATTACCTAATATACTTATCTCCTTATTAATAATAATATTATTTAGAAATACCTTAAGTTATTATAATTAGTAATTATTATAATTAGGTATAGGCTACCTTCTAAGAAGTACCTTTATACCTAGAATACCTTAACTATTATAAGTAATTCCTAGTTATAAGTCTTATATTTAGTTTCCGCTAAATATAATTTATAAGAGTAGAAGGTAATAGGATACTATTCTACTTCCGCCCCTTTAACGCTAATTAGGAACTTTTATAATAAAATAGTTATAATAGCTAGAATTAAAGTATTAGTCTTTAATTAGATTTCCCCTATTAAGTTAAAATATATAAGTAGTAGCGCCTCCTAAAAGAGTTACTTTAGCTACTTAAACGCTGCTCTTATAATATTACTTAATATTAATTTTCTATTTTTAATATATAGATAATTATTTTTTAGATAGTTTATTAATATTATAATAATAGAGGAATAGTATTTAATAAAATAATAGTAGAAATTAGTAAACTTTAAAAAGATCTAAATATCTTTAATACTCCCTAGTTTTAGCTATTCTATTATAATATCTACTCTACGCGGATTTATATATACGCCGTCGCGGCTAATAATAAAGCTAAGGAATTCTACTTTTATTATTATAAATTTATATTTCTTTAGGCTAATATAAAGTTTAAATTTATAAAGATATTAAAGTATAACCTTTATAGCTCTAATATAGGACTCCTTATCTTAGGAATAGATAAGAATATTATCTAGATAAATAATATATATAATATTAAGTAGTCCCGCTAGGGCCTTATTAATATATACTTAGAATAAGGTAGGTATATTAATAAGTCTAAAAGGTATAACTATATATTTAAAATAGCTATATCTTATATAGAATATAGTCTTCTATTTATTACCCTTTTTTATTTATAAGTAATAATATACGTCCTTAAGGTCTAACTTAGTTAAGTACTTAATACTAATTAATCTTATTAATATTTTATTAATTAATAAAAGGGGATACTAATTTTTAATTATAATCTTATTAAGCGCCTTATAATTAATATATAAGTATAGTATTCTATCTTTTTTTAGTATAAAAAGGATTAATATACCTATTAGGCTTATAGAATATTATATTTAACCTTTTTCTAAAGATTACTTAAGGTACTCCCTTAATACGCGTAACTCTTTTTCTAAATAATTATAAAATAGGTTAAAGGGAGGTTCTTTACTCTCCTTTATATTAATCGCGTAATTATAAGGTATATAGGCTAATAGCGCCCTAGTATTCTTAGTTAAAAAATATCTTAAAATTCCTAAAATTTTAGAGGGAGCTTAAGTTTAGATAGTAGGCTTTTATTACCTACTCTTAAGTATATTATAATAAATATAATACTATTAAGCTACTCCTCTAAGCCTTTAATAGTATTAAAGTACTCCTTAATATTACTTTTCTTAATAGGGAATTACTAGTTTTATATAAGTTAATCTACTTAGGGATTTTATTCTTCTAATTATAAATACTTAAAGTAGAAGTTATAATTAAGGTTTACTATTATATAAAAGGCGCCCTTATAATATTATATAATACTTATAAAGTTAATAAGTTTAATTTACCTTATATAAGAACCTAATAATAATATTAGGTTTCTAACCCTATTATATAGGGTATTATTAGAGCTAGGATCTATTTCCTACTCCTACTCCTTTATTAGGTATATATTAATATAGTTAGTATCTACTCTAGAGTTAATTAGTATAATAAATTCTCTTTATAATTACTTATACTCTACTTATATTATATTAATAAGTCGTTATATCTACTTTTTCCCTTATACTATAATAGTAGATATAATTATAATACTTAGGGGTTTTTTAAATTTAAGCCTTTTTTAGCTAGCTTATTACTAAGTATAGGCTTATTAGTTATAGTACTTATAATTATTAATTTCACGCTCTAATAATCCTTTATTATATATCCCTTCTTTTAATTATTATAATATTTAATAGTAGAAAGGTTAGGCTTAGGCCTTTATAAGAGGTATAGTAATAAGTTAATAGCGCCCCTCCCTTCTTATTTTATATATAAGCTATTATCTCTTTACCCTTAGAAATTTCCTCTTCCTCTTTATAGATATTAACCTCTAGTAGGAGTATTATCGTTTTAGTCTTTATATATAAGTACTATTATATAAGGTTTTAGTTAAGTTATTAATATAATAAGGATATCTCTTATCTTAGGGATATTAAGTTATATTATAAGATAATTATAAAGATCCTTATATAACTTATTTAGTAGGTTATTATAAAGTATACGCTCTATTAATAACTTAAGCTACCTTTCTAGCCTAGCGAGGTAATTTATAAAGTCTATAATCTTTTAATATTCCTTTTACTTAGCTTCTAAGTACTACTTATTAGTTATAAGATATTAATTCTAAGGATCCTCTATTTAATCTATTAAAAAACTATTAAAGTATACCTAGGACTACTTATCCTTTAATATATCCTTTATATACTTACGTTATATAGCCTTAGAGTCTAGGGCTATATAATATAGCGCGTATTAGATCTTTATAAAGTTATCTAAAAAATAGGTTATACTTATTTTAATTACGTTAACTATATTATTAAATTATTCTTAATATTCTTATATTAACTTCCTATTATATATATATAGATCCTACGGCCTAAGTATATAGATTTTATATTAAGGACACTTTAATTCTAATTCTTTAATTAATAATAAATAATATTAATAACCCGCTTAGGTAGTATTATTAATATATATTTCCCTCTCTAACTCTTATAAGTATTATCTTAACTCTTATATCTACTCCCTTTTTAAGACTTCTTCTTTAAGTTCTTTTATCCTTTATAATAGTACTTCTTAGGTATTAGGTAGCGGGGACTTAGTTTATACGCCTAGTAGCTACCCTTATATAGTTAGTTATAATTATAATATATCTATTATTAATTTATTAACTAAATCTTAAGACTTACTTTCTATATAAGCTTAGTCTCTTATATTAGGGCGGGTTACTTATAGTAGTTAACTAACTTTTTTACTTTATACTTATAATAACCCTTCTCTATTTATCTTACTAATAGTCGGGCTACTACCCCTAAGTAGGGTAGAGTAATTAAAATATAAGGGTACTACGTAATAATATAACTATTGAGTATTATAAACGGTGCGTAGACGCTTATATATAGAACTCTCTATTCTTATTAATAGTAAGACTAATCGCTACCCTTCCCTTTAGGGGGAATTCCCTCCTCTATATACTATGGGTAAAGGGGTAGCGCAGCGCTACTACGCACTATAGATGCCACGTTAATAGTAGTACCGTATTCCTAACTAGTCCTTACAGATATTAATATAAAGGTAATATATAATAGGAAAATTACTAGGCTTCTTTTATTAAATATTATCTACCTACTTAATTCTTTATTAGATATAAGAAGCCTATTAATATAATTAACCTTAGACTAGTTTATTTAATATTGTAATAAAGGCCTAGAGTTAAAGCCCTTAAGAGTAATATTATAATTTCAGTATAAAGGAGCTTAGTTTCTAACTAAATTAATTAATAATTACTAACTTTATAAGGTTATAAGGGAGGTTATTAATAGTATAGGTACTAACCCTATATTTAAGTTTATAATAAGATAGGATAGTTCTACTTAATAGGTTTCTATTCTATTAACTACTTTATTAGAGACTTTAAGTAAGTAATTACCTTCTCTATCTCTTATAATAATTAATATTATATAATTAATATCTACTATTATAACTAGGGCCTAAAATTAAAGGGGATATTTATAATATAATACTAAAAGACGCGAAATAGAGATAAAGTATAATAAAAGGATATAATAATAATAGGTTAAAGGTATTATTAAGGTTATAATAATAGCTAATTAAATATTAGGGATCTAAATAAAATTTAATATATTATTTACTTAGAAGTAATTAAAAACTATTATTATAAGTTATTTATATTTTAGCTAATTATCTAAGAGTAAGAGTATTAAGTTATATAATAAAGATAAAGATATTATAATATTAAATATTATAATATTAATAAATTATAGCTAAGAGGTAGAGTTAGATTAAAAAAAAGGGAGGTACCTAATAAATTACTAGTAAAGGATATAAGTATTTATTTAATATAGATAAGGTTATTAGTTATCCTCTTATTATATAAATCTTCTAACCTAATTACCCTTATTAAACTAACTAAAGAAGCTAAAGCCTATACTCTAATTAATAACTTAATTATATCTATTAAACTAATTAAAAAGGCTAAAGTTAATACTCTTAATATTATAATACTATTTATTAAATCAACTAAAAAGGCTAAAGTCTATACTTAGCCTAGTACCTTATTAGAGAAGAATAATTCTTTAAATATTATTAAATTAAATAAAGTAATTAATTTAATATAGGAATCTAAATCTAAAGGCTAAGTTATAGTAGATAACTAATAATTATTAGAAAGTATTAAAGTAGTAAATAGATAGGAGTTATAAGTTAAAATAAAATAGGGGTTTATTAATATTAAGGTAGTATATAAATAAAAAGTTACTAAGTAAGATATAGCTATTAATCTTATTATAAAGCTAAATATTAAGGATATAAAATTATACGAGATAAAGGATATTATAAAAGAAGGAGAGGAAGATATAATAATAAAACGAGCTAATAACTATCTAATTATAATAACTAAATATCTTTATTAATAAGATAAGAGGTAGGAGGATTATACTTATCTATTTTACTTTAATTATAATATATATTATTAACTTAATAAGACTATTAGATTATTTAGGTGATCATTAGATCTTAAGCTATTTTAGATATTTAGGGTTATCTACTTTAAGATAGAGGTATTCTAAAATAGTAGATACCTTATAAATATAATAGGACTTAGGAAGGTAATAAATTAAGGTACTTTACTTAAGATTATTAGCTAATAAGGGTTATAAACTATTAAGGCTATTAGGGTAGTTATCTTAAACTAGACCTTTATATTAATTATTAATAGTATTAAAGAAGCTAGGATTAAAGGGAGATATAACTTATACCTCTTAAAGGGAATATTAAAGAACTCTTAGCTACCTAATATTAAATATCTATCTAATAACCCCTTTAATATTTAATATATATATATATATATTAATACTAGAATATTCTAAAAGCTAAGGCTAAGTTATAGCTTAACTCTTATACTTATACCTCTAGCTTTACTATCCTATTAGTTAAGATAGATAAAGTATTTCCTAGATATAAAGGCTTAGAAGTATAAGTAGACTTTATAATATATATATAATAATACTAAATTAAGAGTATATATATTAAAGTTAGAAAAAGAGGACTACTAATTTATAATACTTTATAAGGATATCCCCTACTTTAATAACTTATTTAATAAGTTATATCTACTTTACTTTACTGCTATAATATTATATAATAGATAGGTAAAGAAGAAGCTATTAGATTATATTAAAATATATTAAAATAGGATATAATTAGTTAGACTAGCCGCGTACTAGACGCGCGCTAGTACTCGTCTTAGTTTCCTATATATTCTATCTCTCTCAGCTAGAAATATAATAACTATTACTATTCTACCTATTTTAATAGGTTATAAGCCTAGGTGTAGGGTATTTATTTAATTATTTACCTTATAACTACTATTAATACTATCCCTTATAGATTACCTCTATATTAATATTACGTACTACCGCGAAAAGGGGGCTAGGGAATCTACTAGTAGAGACTTCCGCTAAGATACTAAAACTAGCTAAAATCCCCTCTAACTTAAATAAAAATAACCCCTTAGTAGTGTATATAATAGTTTACTAATTATATAAATAATATCTATTCCTTATATATACTAACTACCTTAGTAATAGTTATTTACCTAGCTAATACTATAAATAATATATAGTATTCTTATATAAGGGGGCTAAGAAGATAGAGAAGGCTAGGTATACTTATTAACCTCCTTATAAATTAGTTATATCTATCCCTTCTTCCTTAGATTCTTCTCTCCCTCTTTCTTATTATTATTCTAATTACTTTATACTAGAACTTAAAGAATCTAAATAAGAAATCTGTTAATAATAACTTAAGAGTTACTTTAAAGGCCTTTTAACTAACCTTTAAGTAAATTACTACTTTCTTAATTTCTTATATCTCTATTAAGATATTAATTATAAAATTAACTAAGAGGTAGCTACTACTATTAATTATTAGGGAATACTATTAAATAATACCTCTTATATACTTTTACTAATATTAGAATCTTATCCCTAAAATTAATTACTATTATTTTTAATAGAAGGCCTTAAAATACTAGGTAAAAGTCTTATCTTTTAATATAGAATCTACTCTAGTTTATACGTTTCACTTAGTAATATAGCGGAATAGCTTCCGCCTCCCTAATACTTTATAATTCTAAATAGCCTTAATAGCTTTCTAAATTAATTAATCTATATAAATTAAAAGAGTCCCTATTAATATAATAGTATTATTATATAAAAGGCTTTATAATACTAATTAATTATCTTAAACTATTAAAATATTAAAGCTACCCTTATAATACTAATAATCTCTAAGTCTTCTAGTAGTATAAAGAAGCCTATTTTTTTTATAATTAATCTATCTCTATTTATTACTATTTATTATAATAGTAATAAGCCCTAATAGTATACTCTATTAGAAGTTCATTTAGGATACTAGTAAAGTATATATTTATAAAGTACTAGAGACTATTAAGTATTATATTAATTATATTATTACCTATTATAAGTATCCCTTATAACTAGGGATCCCTAAGTCAAGTAATTAATATACTAGCTTAATAGAATTACCCTTCTATCTATTTAATTAAGCTACTAATAGCCCCGCCTTTTAAAAAGTAATTAAATATTTTATTAAGAGTACTAAATATTACTAAAGTCTCTTATAACTCTTATTATATTTTATAAAGTATTAGCTATTATTAACTAGGAATAGTCCTAAAAGATTTTTATTAATTAAAATACCGATTATTATATCTTCTACTCTTACTCTATCTAATATTAAGTTACTTATAAAAATACCCTTAATAATATTAAATTTTATATTATTAAATTTTAATATTATACTTATAATTTATAAGACTTCTATTAAAGAAGTTATATATAAATAGCCTATTAAACTAATATAATATCTAGTTATAAGTAAGAATATAAGTTTTACTAAGGCTTAGTATATTAAGTTATAAGAAATAATTACTAGTATTATACTACTAGCCCTACTACTAGTATTAGGACTTATAAATCCTAGTATACCTCCTAGAGTACCTTTTAATAATAATAGTACTCCCTACTTTAATCTTAATAATATTAGATATTTAAATCCCTTTTATAATAATAAATTTATATATACTACCTTTAATATTAAATATACTAGTAAGACTACTTATTTCTATAATATTTCTATATTTATAAATTATATTAAAGATATTATTTAAGTAAGGGTTAATACTATTATTTATATAAACCTTTACCTTTATTTCTAAGGAACTATTTAGGAATAGTATACTATTAAGCTTAAAAAAGGTAATAAATAGTATTATCTATTAATATAATAATAAAAGGCCTTATATTATCTTAATATAAATATATTAATCTATAAAAGGTATATTATATAAGATACTTTCTAATAGAGAGAGCCTTAAGAGTACTCTTAAACTATTATAAGAGTAGCTAAGGATTTAAAGATTAAAGTAATAAAAAATTATATTCTTCTTATTTAAAATAGTCTTAATATAGAGTTTTAGTATAATATCCCTAAACCTAGTAATAATATTAATTATAATAAGCTCTTTATCTTACTAGATTATAAGAAGTATTAATAATAGAATTATACTTTTTAATACTTAAAATCTTATTAGCTATCTTAATAAATATAGTATAATAGGTATTAATCTCTATTTTAACCTTTTTAATCTCTATTTTAATCTTAATTATAATAGCCTTTCTAATAGTTACTACCTTTTTAATTATAGTTATAAACTAATAATAATACTTACTATAATAATTAATACTAGAAGCCTCTACTAGGCTATTAACCCTATTAAGGCTATTAATAAGGTAATTAGGGCGTAAATATTTATACCCTCCTAATATAACTTATAAGACTTTAAATAATAGTACTAGCCCTACTAAATAGGTCTAATTCATTTAATAGGTAACCCTAATAAGGTCCTTAATACTAAGGGAATTAGAATTAGAATTAAAATTAAGGAAATTACTTTCCCTTTAAACTATAAGGGGAATAATAGTAATAGGCTCTAAGACCTCTATAAGTCTACTAAGCTCCTACTAAGGAAGCCTTTAAGGTATAGCCTTTTTAAAGCCCTTAAGGTTATAAATAGAAAGGACTATATTAGGATTTTACTTATAAGCCCTCTAACTTCTATTAGAAAGGTTCTTATAAACTATCCTAGGAAGAAACCTTATAATATTATTAAATATTAATAATAAAAGATATTAAACTAGATAATAATTATAACCTTAGAAACTATTTCTTTATAACTAGTCCTTCCTTAGATTATAAATATTATTATTACTATCTAAGATTCCTATTAAAGAATAAACTCTTTAATTACCTTTATAATTAATATTAAAAGGCTACCTTATTAAAGCCTTTTATAATTACTCTACTAGTAGTAAATACTCCTATAAATATTAATATAATAAGTTATTTTATAGGAGGTATTATAGTTATACCCCCTAACTGCTTATAATTATACCCCCTAACTACTTATAGTTATACCCCCCCGTATTAGGTTAGATTAGTTATTACTAGGGTAACCCCCCCTATAACGTGACTCTATAACTTAATATTCTAGGTTACTTATTATACCCCTACTCCCTTATATTAACTAATATTATACCCTTTAGATATAAAGTAAGTACGCTTATAATAGGAGCTTAGATAAAAGTAAGGGCTAACTCGTTAATACTAGAGTAGAGGTTTATACTAGGAATATTAGGAGTAAGAGAAGGTCTAGTAGTAATACTAAGGGGACGCTATAGGGGCTAAGGCCTTCTCGCCTTACTAGTATAGTAACGACGTGCTTTATAGCCTAAGTAGCCTGCTCCCTAGCCTAAGCCATCTACCCCTACGCCTATAAAGGGTGCCTTACCTACGCTTATAAAGACCTACGCTAGCCTTACCCTTAGCTAAGACGAACGTTAGGCCTATAATAGAGCTAGTAGGACGTAGACCGGCCCCTATACTATAGGTAAGGAACTAAGTAGGATATAGAGGTATATATGATATTAATATATAATAGCTAGATATAGGAGAAAGCGTATATATTTAGTAGGGGGCTTAGTAGTAGCATCTCTATCTAAGACTACGCCTAGGGGATATTACCGTTACTAGATATTAACTAATTAGAACACGCGCTAGCTATAAAGGTTCTAATTATAAAGATTATAGTAATAGAATATTTTAGGTCTATTAAATTTCACGAATAATTAATCTAGTCTAAAGAAAATTATATTAGAGATATTACTAAAGTTTTAGTAGTAGGATCTTTATAGGGTATTACCCTAGTAATAACTAATCTAACCTAATACGGGGGGGTATAACTATAAGTAGTTAGGGGGTATAATTATAGGTAAAGGGGGTATAATCATAATATCTCCTAATTTTATAAGGGATCCTATTATAATTATTTTATTAGTAGTAGTTATATAAGGTATAAGTTATACTTTTAAGAACTATTATTATACTATTATAACTATTAAATAGACTATTAATAATAAAGATATTAAAGTCTATTTTAATTTAAGATATATAATATTAATTATAATTTATAAATATAACTTTTATTCCTATTATAGTCGCTTTCTATTACTTCCCTATAAAAGCCTTTTATAGCCTATCTATAATAGGCTTAGCGCTTTAGTATAAAGGTAGGATTCCTATACTTAGAATAATTATCTTTCTACTATATCCTAAGTATATATATAGTAATTAGTAGTAATACTATCTAGCCTCTATTATATACTATTAATTATATAGTAAGCTAAGATTATAAGCTAGCTCTATAAGTACTAGCTCCTTAGAGTATTGTTAACTAAGAAACCTTAGTACTAGCTATCTAAGTCTTCTACTCTACTATTATCCTAGGCCCTTGACCTTATACTAGATCTTTACTAAGAAGCCTTTTATAACCTTAGATATATATAAAGGTCCCCTTAAAAGAGTTAGTATTAATAAAGGCCTTCTTTATTACTTATTACTACTATCTAATAGTATTAAGATTCTATCCTATTCTATTAGAATTCTTAGAGAAACCCTAGTATTTTACTAAGTAAACTTAGGTATATCCCTAGACTATCTCTATTTACCGCCTACCCTAGATCCCTTAAGGGAAACCCTTATCCTTACTTTTTAGATAGATAATTTTATTAATATTAGATATAAGTATATTAATACTATTAATAAGATTAGCTAATTTCTAATCTTATACTTTATTAGAGGAAAGCTTAGACCTCCTTTAATTAATTATATCTCCTCCTCTTACTCTTTATAAGATTAAAGACACCGTACTAGGTTATTATTCTTAGAGCTAGTAAGTCTACTTAATATTAATAAACTATCTTAGCCGGCGGACTAGGCTATTAATAGAAGTCTATTCCGTATAATAAATTATTATTTTAAGCGAGCTACTATATTTATAAGATAGTAGTTATAAGAGCCTCCTTTAGCTTTAATACTACTAACTAGGACCTACCCTTTATAGGACTAAGACCCTCCTTTAGTCTTAATATCTATAATAAGGACCTTAATTTACTTATTAATAAGGTTAACCTTATTAATAATAGAGTCTATTTCTATATTAATAGGGTCTACTTAAGTAACTTTAGTAGAAGAGGCTATCTATAATTAACTAATAGGATTAGAACTTCCTAGTCTACTAGAAGCTTTAAGTATAATAGAAAATAGTAGAAATAATAGTAGGAATAGTCCGGCTAATAGCTAAACTAGTATACCTATTAGACGCTTTATAATTAAATAATTTAATATAATATCTACTTATATCTAGGGTCTAAATACTAACGCTACTAGACGCTAGGCTAATTAGCCTATTATAGGAATAAGTAGTAGTACCCCTTAGTTCTAGTTATAAGATATTAGGTATTTTAATCTAAATCCTAATATACCCCCTATTAAAGTTAAGGATATTTATAATATCTATTATAATATTTTTAGTTTTACTAGTAGGCTTAAAGTTAAAGCTACTATTATAAATCTATTTATAATATAATTAAACCTAGATTTATATCTACTTAGGAAGGCTAATAATTAGTTTATAAATTAGCTAACTTATCTTACTTATAATAGTCTACGAAATAATCCTACTAGTATTACTAAATAGTATAAGGCTTTATAAGAGCGTTTTTAAGACTCGCCTAGGAAATCCCTTAGTCTCCTTAAAAATATTCGCTATACTATAAAAGATACTTATAATAGATAAGATCTAGTAGACTATATCTCTAGTATTATACTAAATAGTAAGAATACTAGTATTACTTTAATAGATAGGGCTTAAATACTATTAGTATATAAATATCTTAATAGAGAGCTTTATTATAATCTATTAAAACTAAGTAGTAGGTTAACTATTCTAGATCTTCTAAAAGAACTTTACTTTATAAAAGATAATTAGTTTAATATCTATAAGAGTAATAAGGCCCTTTATAAGGTAAAGTAGAATACTTACTACGATAACTATTATAATTAAGATTAATAATTAGGTTAATGTTTAGGTCTATCTTATTAAAACCTTCCGCCGCGCTAATTTAGTAGTCACTACGGTAGGCCTCTAAGGCTTTATTATAGTAACCCTTAACTATTTATCCCTTATAATAGGAATAACTTTAGGAATATTAGTAATAATAGGTAATAGGTACTAGTATAGGTAGACCGGCCCTAGATTACTAGGCCCCGTTAACCCCTATATATAATTAACGGAAATATAAGCGGGTTACCTAGGTAGAATTAATATTAGAACTAAAGCTAAGGATATCCCTTACTAAATACTTTAAATAATAATTAGACCCCTTATAAATCTTTTAATAGGGCCTAATAGTAGCCTAGGGTCTATTAAGCAACTATTAAAGATAAAGAAAATTCCTAGGAATAGCCTTATAATAAGTAGGTAAGTTATAATACTTATAAGGAGGACTTCTACTAGTCTACTAACTAGGAAAACTTTAGTTAACTAGAGGAGTCGTAGGAAAATAGCTAGAATCTTAGAAATATTAGGAATAATAGTAATAATATTATAGAACCCTATTTCTTATCTATTTAATACCCTACTAAAGCCTCTAAGTATTAAAAATATATAATAATATTCCTATCTAATAATACTCTTTATAATTATCTACGCTAAGGCTATAATAAAATAAGGGCCTTAATAATATTATTATTAATAAGAGCCTAGGTAGGTAGTAATAGTTACTAGAGCCTTCCCTAGGGTAACCCCTTAATTATCTAGAGTATATCTAAAGATATTATCTTAAGTAGGTACGTATTTAGGGGGTATTATTTTATTACCGCCCTAGCTAAACTTATATCTACTAGCTAACTCTAAAAGTTATATATAGATACTAGCTATACTATAAGTCTTATAGACTAGGCTTTTCTCCTCTAGTAGGTCTTAAATACTAAGATATTAAAAATACTAACGCTTATAAGAGTTAGAGGAATTAGTAATAAGAAGTATAATATAAGCTACTATATAAAGCTATAAATATACCTCTCTACTATTAATAGAGCTACTACTCTTATTAAGTATAAGATATATATAGTAGAGAACCTCTCTATAAATATACTTATTAGCATTAATATTCTTAAATTAGAAGGGATAATAGTTAATCTAAATAGAAATCTAATAATTATTTAGTTATATTAGAACCTAGAGGTTCTAATTAATACTTTAAGTAAGGGTAGCTAGATAAATATAACGGTTTTTAACTAAGTATATGTTATAATTACTCTATATATTAATAGATAGATTATAATTACTAGGCTATATTACTATAAGTTATAACTACCCTCTAATAGAGATTTAATCTTTAAACTAGAGAAGATAAATAGCCTATCTATTTATACCTATATTATAAACTACTATATATTATATATTTTTATTAGGAATAATACTAATAAGGTTATTAAACTACCTAAAAATATAGAGCTAGGATATATCTTCTTACTATAATAGAAAATACTAGAATTAGGACCCTAAGCTTATCGTAGCTTATTAATTAGTCTAAAGTCCCCTGAATTACCTCCTTAGGACTAGTATTATCTACAGCGAATATTAAAACTCTAATATTTCTTCCTATTCTACCTACGTATATACCTACCCTTTATAATATTTTCTACTTAAATAAAGTTATAGAAATTATTCTAACGTACTAAATACTTTAAAAATTATAAGAATTAGTACTATAATTTAAAAGTTATATCCTTATTAATAGATTTACCTATTAAATTTAATATAATAGTCTAATATCTTAGTACCTACTAATCCTATTACTAATTTTTTCTTTATACCTATTACTACTATTTAATATTTACTATGGATTTTAATACTCCCCCTAATTATCTATTATATATAAGCTATACTAGCCGTCTTTAAACTACCTACTATTACTCTTCCTATATTAAACTTAGCTCCTCTAGCTCCCTTATAATACCTTCTAAGCGCGTAGCTCTTTCTAAGCTAGACTATAATACCCTTAATAGTAATAATAAGAGCGCTAAATTCTATAAGTATAATAGTATAGGGTGTATTAGACGCCTAAAGATAATTAATATAGGTACTTAAGTTATATCTAGGATCCTTAGGCCTAACCTAATAAATATTACATTAATAGAACCTCGCTTTAAAGAAATACTACTAGGGATTCCCCCTTATATCTACCTTAATAATAGTGTTACTCCCTAGTAGTATATAACCCTTACTAATATAACTATTTAAGTAGTTATTCTACTAAGGAACGCCTAGTAACCTACTCCCCTAGCCTTTAAAGAAGCGCCTTAAGAAATTACTCCCTAGCCTCCCTCTAAATATAATTAAAGTACCCGTTACTAATATACTTAATAGGGGGCTAATATAGAGGATAATACTAAGTACTAGCCCCCTATTTAATAGGACTTATACTAACGGCGGAACTATATATATTAGAGGCGGACGCTAGGCTAGGGATATTAAGTATATAGGAATCCCTATATAACAAGATATATAGAGCCTTACTAGGTTAATAATTTATTTAATATTACTAGTATTATATACCCCTATTATAATATACTATTATAAAAAAATTAATATAGTAACTTAGGGGATAATTAATAACTATATTATAATAGTAGGAAGAATAATTAGCTATCCCCTAGCTAGTTATATAAGCTAGCTAATATTAACTTATTACCTAAGGGGCCTTAAAAGGAGGCTAAGCTTAGGGTATAATTTATTAATAAATTACTTAGTAATATAGTTAATATTATTATTAATAGATAGTTTATAAAAAGGATTTATATATAATAAAGAATTTTTAGATAATATTATTAGTTATAATAATTATCTCTCCTTTATTAATAAGGGTATAACTAATATTAATACCTATATTAGTTAAACTACCTTCTAGATCTAAGGGTCTATTTATTATCTAATAGGTCCTCTTATTATTAATAATAGCCTTAAGCTAAAATTTACCTAGATCTATATACTAGATAGTATATAGGAGTAACTAGATATTTACTATTAATATTTTAATAATTTAAATTAAGATACCCTTATTTTAGCTTAGTATACCCTCTAGTCTATTAAATTATACGTCTAGGGGTTTAAATCCTATTATAACTACCTTAAAGAGAATAAATTATAATATCCTACTAATATTATAAGCGTTTATATCTAATAGCTAAATCTTAAATAATAGGATAAGGGTACCTATAATTACCCTACTTTTATAAAAGTAGCCTATATTATAATAACTCCTAATAATACTATAAGAGGCTAGATTAAGCGGGATATTTATATTAAAACTATTAAGGGGGGCCTTATAATAATTCCTAATTAATATCCTTTTTATATAGCTCTCTAATATCCGCTCCTATTTCCCTTTAATAAATAGTTATAGTATAACCGCCTCCTATTAGCTAGCTATTAGCTTCTAGGCGATTATCTACTATATATATTATAATAGAACTATATTACTAGTATACTTACCTAGTATACCCTAATTAGTAGTAATAATAAACTAGAGTAGGAAGAGGGTAGTGACCCTAAGTAAGAACTAGACTAGCACGTTACTAGTAAGTATATACCTTAGGGTTATAATAGGTCTTAGTAAGTAATAAGATAATAATTTTATATAAAATAAATATAAGTAAGACTATTTAATATATTTCCTTAATTATTTTCTAGACCTAAATCTACTTAGTTATAAATAGTTATAAATAATTGAGATATTAGTTAGGGGATAATTAATATAATTTAAATAATTAACTAATTAATATCTAGATCTAGCCTAATTTCTTTAATTATATAATTAATAGTAGATATCTATTTAATTACTAAGCTACTAATATCTAGATATTAATAGAGCTTAATAACCTAAATTAGTATTATTAGAATTAATAGACTATTTAAGCAGACTACTACTCTAGCCTAATAGATAGGCTTAGTACTAATCTAGATATCTTACTAATTACTTAAAGATATTAGTAGTAAGGTAACTATCCTCCTATTAATAATACTAGGAAGCCTATATACTATAAAAGCGAGAATATAGGATATTATAATAATAGTCTAAAAAAGCGGTAAACCTAATTTTTTTATTACCTTTATATATAATTCTAAGTAGCCTAATATTTAGAGCTTACTAGAGTTTAGTTAGATATTAGAGTACTATTATAACCTAATTACCTATATCTTTAATTAGAAGCTTTAGGAGTTAATAAAAGACCTCCTTAAGTAATATATCCTTAGAGTTTATATAAGCTACTATTATATTATTAAGTTTTAGAAGTAAGGTCTCTTATATACTTATACTCTCCTTATTATATAGGAAGAGGATTAGATCTAAATAGTTAGTAATATTAATAGTATTATTTAAGTATTTATCCCCCCTTAATAGGATAATAATATACTATATAAGTTAGTTTTATAATATATAATATATAATTACTATATTAGTATTCCTAGTAATAGATATTTTAATTAGGAGAAGAATTATTATAATAAGGTTTTTCTAAAGGATTTTTACTAAGAGATATCTTTTATACCTAATAGAAGTTATCCTCTTTATAAGTATCTAATTAGCTCCCTTAAACTTAATTCCTCTATTAATAATAGGTAGGTTATCCCCTATAACCCGTACCTATTAAAGAAATATAGTACCTATATTAATATTAAGATTTATAGCTTTATTAAGTCTATTTTTTATTTATATAAATATATTTATAAGGGACCTAATTAGGCTAATATCTCCCTTATTAGGAATTATACGCGTAATAATAATAACCCTACTCTTAATAGCTAGCTATAATAGTAAGGGGAGTTAGTAGATAAGATTATAAAGTTCTAGTCTACTTATTAGATTAAGTCTATTAAAGCTATCTAGAAGATACTCTTATTTAATATAGGTATTATAAAGCCTTATATAAAGCGTTTATAAATCTACCTCTTAAATTAATAATATACCCTTTTTAAGCTAGCTAATAACTAGGCTATTAATAAGGCTATTAAATAAAAGCTAATAGATAGTAATAAGCTTTATAAGGTTATATTAATAGAGTTTTTTAATATAAACTATCTTATTAAGGAAGCTTATAATAATAGTTAGCTATTACCTTTTATAAAATAGAATAGGAAATATCCTATTATTATAAGGGATTTACTTAACTATTTATACGCGGAGTTTCCTAAGTTCTTTATATAGAATAAAAGAAATAAATAATAGAAAATATATAAAAAAGGGGAGACTCTTAAGTATATTAATTTTATTAGTCTAAAAATTAAAGATCTTTATTATTACTAACTACTCCTCTACTATATTAAGGGGGCTATATTATTTAATAACCTCTAAATAGTAAATAGCTAGCTAATAGGATAGAAGGAGGCTTATATAAAGCTTAGGTTAATTAAAAATAATAGATATACTAATAAGATCCTTAATAAAGGAAAGGATTTTTAGGGAGGCTATAAGTTATAAAGTCTTTCTATATTAGTATTAATTAAACTCTAACCTACTAACGCCCTAATATTATAGAATAAGTATAAGGAGTATATCTTAAATAACTACTTATACCTCTTATAACGGGATTTTTTAATACTTTAAATACTAGATAATTATTATAAGTAATAGTTATTTATAAAATAATACGCCCTTTACCTAATTAATAGCCAATTAGAATATTAATTAACCCTTAAATATACTAAGGATCTAGCCTAATATAGTCTACCTATTCTAACTATTCTATTTAATAATTTTAATATTATTTTAAATAGACTTTTATAGGAAGAAATATCTTACTAAATTACTCCTAATAAGGCTAAGGTCTTATAGAATAGGCTAAATACTAATTAATACTATACTACTAATTAGATTATTACCGCTATTAATACTAATATAGATAATAAATTTAGTACTCTAGGTATACTATTCTTTCTTAATAGTACTAGGGGGACTAGTAAGATAATAGTATAAAATACTATTATAGAAAGGCTATATTCTTAGTAAAAGGTTACTCTAGTAGTAGTATCTTCTAATATTATATTAATACTATTATAGGGAGGTTAAACTACTTACTTATAGTTTAAGATACTCCTAGACTCTAATACTACCTCCTTATATAAGATTAAAAAGGGTATAAATCTTACTAAGCTAATTAAGTAAGTTAATATTATCTTTTAGGATAAGTCTCTTATATAGAGTTAATATAATATAGAAGCTATTAATTATAGCCTTTAAGATATTTATAATAATAATTAGGCTTATTTTAGGGGTAAATTAATCTACTTTTATAGGGACTTCTAATAGATACTTCTAATTATTCTAGGAGGATCTAGTAGCTAGGTTATTAAGGTATATCTTTAAAAGGCCTATTTCTAGAATAAGGTTATATATTTAAATCTTACTATTAATAAATAACTTAATAATCCTAATCTAATAGATATTATATATTATAAAATAAGACTATTTATAAGTAATCTCCTCGCTATTAATAATAGTATTAATATCTAGAAAAGCCCTACTACTAATAAAGATATATTATATTAGAAATATAGTTATACCCCTAGAAATACTATTAATAATTTAGTTAAGAATATTTATATTTATATTAGGATAAATATCTCTTAAAGGATTTATCTACTAAAATAGGCTATTCTTATTATTATTATTAATAAAGATACTACTAGTATTAATACTAAGATAATATTATATATCCCTAGTAATATAATAATATATTAGAGTATTAATTATATTATATTAGAAGAAGATAATAAACTCTTCCCCTCTAAGTACTTTTATAGGTTTTATAAACCCTCCCTACTATCTTATAAGTTATATATTAAGCTAGGCGTATTAGTTATACTACTAAGGAACCTTAATCTATAATATTTATATAATAGGACTTGATTATAAGTAATAAGATATGGTAAATATATCTTTAGGGGGGAGATTATAAGTAGTACTTATAATAGTAAAAAGTTAATACTATTTAAGATACTATTATAATTTAAAGAAAATAATAAGTAGATTCCTACCCTCTTTATTTATAAGTAGTACCCTATCTAACTAGTATTTATTATAACTATTAATAAATTATAAGGCTAATTAATAAAGTATATAAATATTAACTTATAAACTAGGCCTACTTTTAATTATAATTAGTTATATATAACTCTATTATAAGTAATAAGATAGGAAAACCTCTATATTATTAGGTCTAAAACTCCTAAATATATATCTAGCTAAATAATAAGAAATATTATATATAAGTAGGTATTATTAAATAATAGGTAGACTACCCCTAATATATTAATTATAACTTATTATTAACGCCTAGATCTTATTAATAGCTACTTAGCGGCTTATAAGAATACTAAGTATAATATTAGAAGTATAAAAATAGCCTAATATTATACTTAGTTATATAGTTATATCTTTATATTAGATTATGATATTAGACTTTCTAATAATAAAAATAAGCTATTTTATTATTTAATTTATTAAATACTACTAGTTAAACTTTAAAGGGCTAGATAAATACTAGGTTATATAAACTCTTATATCTAATAGATTCCTTTATATTAATATAATAAATCTAGTATAACTATTAATAGTTATTATAAGAGTATAAAAGATATATTATAATATAAGGGATATAATAATTTAAGAATTATATTAAATAGTCTAGTAGCGTAGAAGTTATTTATAAAATAGAATATTATTATACTAGATATCCTATAATTAGTTAGGTACTTAATAGATAATATTAGTCTTTTAATACTTCTATCTTAATAATAATAATAATATCTTTTCCTAATAATAACTAATATAATAAGTTATCTAATAATAGTATATTTAGTTATACCCTATTAGTCCTAAATAGTAATATTATAGTAGATTTATAATATAGGTAGGTATAATAACTATTTATTAATAGTCTAATACTAGGTAACTATTATAAATAATCCCTTAGATTTAAAATTAATATTTTTAGTAATATTTACCCTCATCGGCAAACTGGGAGACCTGTAAAATATAAAGATATACGCATTATGCGCACATGACTAATGCGCTCGTATGTCAGCCCTGGAGCTCGAAATAACACCGTGAGTTGTAAAATACGCATTTAGCTGGATTTAGTAACTTTTAGAAATACTAGGTAATAGGACTAATAGGGGATAAGTCCTACTAATTAGCTATAATATAACTATATTAGGCTAGTACTAACTAGGTAATTATAATAAGGTATTAGGTCTTATTAATAATTAGTACTACTAGTACTTAGTAAGAGAATTAATCGCAGGCGTAATATAGGGATAGGATACAGGACTAGGCTAGGGGGGGTACTTTATACGTATATAAATTACGTGAATCGACTGTATTTAAAACCTATATTACGCTAGCGTTGATAACGTAGCCGCTATAGCTCTAGCGAGCTTCCCGTTTCTTCCCGGCGCTAGAGGAAAATCACGGATTTAAGGCCTTAAATCCGGATTTTCTATATTTAGGGTTTTTAGGCTAGAATAAAAAACCCTAAAATTTTCCTATTTATTACCTGCATTTTGCCTGAAAAATGCGCTTTTAGCGGAATTAGCAGTTTCATTTATTTTACGCGGGTTCCCAGTTTGCCGATACTATATCTCTTATAATACTTAAGAGGGGTCTTAGTATCTATAAAAATTCGTATAAATATCTATTATATTTAGACTTAAATTTACCTTATAACTATTATTACTTACTAATAAATAAAAGAATTATACTTTTAAGTATACTTTTCCTAAGTAAAAATCTTGAATTTTTATAGGTATTTTCTAGTTACTAAATATAAAGCTATTAAATACTTCCTAGTTAAAGCCTTTTATAGTAACCTCGCTACTAGACCCCCTAAAAGGGCTAAAGTATCTAATTAGGTTAAGATAAATCTTTAATAACTAGTAGCTACGGCTACTATATTTACTACTATTATCCCTACTATTCCTATTATAGTAGATAAAGTATTAGAGGTTATCTACCTTATAGGTACTACTATTTATAAATTATCTAAAATAAGGCCCTTAATAGTAGAGGTTATTAAAAGGTATCTAGCCTTATAGTAGGATATAGGTAGTATTACTAATATCCTAGAATCTAAGTAGATAGATATACTCCTAGTAGATAATTAGCCGGAAATCTATAAACCTAGTTAAGTAAGGGTATATCTATTAGGAAAAGCTAATAAGGAGGTTATTAACGCGGAGTTTAATAAACTCTATAGTTAAAGGAGGATAAACTAGACTATTAAAGTAATACTATTCTCTTTCCCTTATTTTATTATTTAGAAGGTAATTATAGATAGTATAAAGAAAGGTTATATTATTATAAATATTAGAGCCCTAAATAAAATTATTATACCTAACATATACCTAGTACCCTTATAAGCTAAGATATTAGCTCTATTAAAAGGTATTATATATATTAGTATAGTAGATACTACTAGTTTTTTCTATTAATAGTTAGTAAATTAATCCTACTAGTATTATCTTATAATAGCTAGCTATTAAGGCTAGGAGATATTTAATATATTAGTAACTAGAGGGTCGCTATCTCGGTGCGAGATTAGTAATTAAGCTAGGGACTCCCTAGAAACCTAACTACTCTAGGGGCTAAGCTCCCTAAAAACCCGCTAAGATCTATAATTCTAGGGGTGCTATACCCTATACTATACCCCATGCTATAGGGACTGCTATAGACCATGCTATACCTATGCTATACCCCATGCTGTAGGGACTGCTATACCCATACTGTAGCCATGCTGTTGAGACTGCTGTAGCTATGCTCTAGGTAATGCTGTAGCCATGCTGTTAGCCAATGCTATAGCCATGCTGTAGGGACTGCTGTAGGCCATGCTGTACCTATGCTGTACCCCATGCTGTAGGGACTGCTGTACCCATGCTGTACCCATGCTGTACTCCATGCTGTAGGGACTGCTGTACCCATGCTGTACCCATGCTATAGCCAATGCTGTAGCCAATGCTGTCCCTATGCTGTACCCATGCTATACCCATGCTGTAGCCTATGCTGTAGGGACTGCTGTTGCTGTACCTATGCTGTTCCCATGCTGTACCCATGCTGTAGCCAATGCTATCCCTATGCTGTATCTATGCTGTACCCCATGCTATAGGGACTGCTGTACCTATGCTGTAGCTAATGCTGTCCCTATGCTGTCCCTATGCTATACCCCATGCTATACCCTATACTGTACCCCATGCTATAGGGACTGCTGTAGCCATGCTGTAGCCATGCTGTAGGGACTGCTGTACCCATGCTGTAGCCAATGCTGTCCCTATGCTGTCCCTATACTGTACTCCATGCTATACCCTATGCTGTACCCCATGCTGTAGGGACTGCTGTATCCATGCTGTAGCTATGCTATAGGGACTGCTATAGCCATGCTATAGGGACTACTATAGGCTATGCTGTACCTATGCTATACCCTATACTATAGCTAATACCATCCCTATGCTGTATCTATGCTGTACCCCATGCTGTAGGGACTGCTGTACCTATGCTGTAGCTATACTATAGGGACTGCTGTAGCTATACTATAGGGAATGCTATGCTATAGCCATGCTATAAGTAATGCTAGAAAGAAAAGTTCCTGGGAAATTAGATTACGTGAGGTAGGGCTTAGCGGCTAAACCTTAAATAGTTACAGTATTATATAGATAAGCTACTAAAACTTACTAGTATATATCTAATATATAATTAATAGGATCCTTTAGCTATTTTAGTATTTTTACTAAGTATATATTAATAATAATAATATTTTTTCTACTTTACTAGAAGAATACCTTTTATACCTAGATTAGGTATTTAAGGCCCTTAATAATATAAATATTTATCTCTCTCCTAAGAAGTTACTCCTTAGGTTTCTATCTATTTATCTGTTAGGCTAAAAGGTTAACGCCTTTAGACTAGTTATAATAGAAGAAAAATTAGCTACTATTACTAATCTATAATTCCTATTTACCCTTAGTTCGCTTAAGTATTATCTTAGCCTTACTAGGTATTTATACTAGTATATTACATCGGTAAACTAGGATACCGGTATAGAAAATTCGAACTGCTAATTCCGTTAAAAGCGCATTTTTCAGGTAAAATACAGGTAATAAATAGGATTTTTTTAGGATTTTTTTATTCTAGCCTAAAAGTCCTAAATATAGAAAATCCGGATTTAAGGCCTTAAATCCGTGATTTTCCTCTAGCGCCGGGAAGAAACGGGAAGCTCGCTAGAGCTATAGTAGCTACGTCGTCAACGCTAGCGTAATATAGGTTTTAAATACAGTCGATTTATATAATTCATATACGTATAAAGTACCCCCCCTAGCCTAGTCCTGTTTCCTGTACCTATATTACGCCTGCGATTAATTCTTTTACTAAGTATTAGTACTAATTAACTAATAAGACTTAGTACCTTATTAGAATTACCTATTTAGTACTAGCCTAGTCTAGTTATATTATAGCTAATTAGTAGGACTTATCTCCTATTAGTCCTATTACCTAGTATTTCTAAAAGTTGCTAAATCTAGCTAAATACGTATTTTACAACTTATAGTATTATAACGAGCTCTAGGGCTAATATATAAGCGTATTAGTTATATGCGTATAATACGCATATTTTTATATTTTACAGGTTTCCTAGTTTACTTATATACCTTTTATACTACTATTATAAAATAATTATAACTACGGAAGACTTATCTTAATAAGTTAATTTATAATAACTCTTAGTCTAGTATTTAAGGGAATATATATAAAAGGCTAGCCTAGAGAATATATCTAGAAAAACTAATACTAAAAGAACTTAACGCGTTTTACTAACTTTAAAAAATATTTATAAGCTATAAGGGTTATATACGCTACAGGCGTACCTTAGGCTATCCGCCCTAGGCACGTATACGCGTATATATACCTAGAAGAATAGGGGTATTTAAGTAATAATCTAAATACCTTAGCGTCCTTTTTAGGGCCTAATAGCTTATATAGAGTCCTTATACTATATTTAGATTACCTTAAGACTAATTATTCGGGGGCTAGTTCTAGGAGCTAGGCGCTAAGTAGGTAGCTAAGTTAAGGGGTTAGAAAATTATATTATAAGTTTAAATTATATTATAGGTAATTAAAATTCTATTAAGGGACTATTAAATTCTTACTTAAGGGTAAAATTATATTATTTATACGTACGCGACGCGTTATAGATACTATTCTTAGGGGTAGTATAACTACTAGAGCTATTCCTCTTAGGGTATTAAGACCCTTATAAGTAGTAAGATTCCGCGCTATTATAATTAGGTTATACGCCCTAGTTATAAGCCATTAATTAGGGGCTAACGCGCCTACTACCTACTAGCGGATATAGTCTAACTAAGTATTCTATATTAATTAGGTTATATACCCTAGTTATAAGTTATAATTAGGTTAATAAGGCCTTAAAGTTTAGTATTAGCTATCTTAGAATAATATATATTTTACGCTACTACTCCCTAGCCTTTAAGGCGAAGGCTTTAAAGGGGGGGATAATTATAAGGGTTATATGCGCTATAGGCGTACCTTAGGCTATCCGCCCTAGGCACGCATACGCGTATATATACCTAGAAGAATAAGGGTATTTAGGTAATAATCTAAATACCTCAGCGTCCTTTTTAGGGCCTAATAGCTTATATAGAGTCCTTATATAAGCCTTATAATCCTCTATTATTTTAATAAGGTCCTTTAGCTATTTATAGATCTAAATACTAGTAAAGAGTTTAGATTTAAAGCCTATATCTATTATATTAGAGGCCTAGTAAAGGCTTTTATAAAGTACCCTAGATAGAAGTCTTACCTACCTATCCTCTACTTTAGTTACCTCCTTACTAGGGCTAAAATATATTATTAACTAATAGAGTTAGAAATTATAGGTATAATCTAAGTAGTTAAGAAAATCTACTATATAATTAAGGCGGCTTATTTAATAATTATCTATACTAACTATTTAGTTATAATTACTATTATTTAGTAAACTAGCTTAAATACTATATTAGTTAAAAAGCTTAACTTATATCTTATTTAAGTATTAGAATACCTCTAGTAATTCCGTCTAGATATATAATATAAGCTAGGAAAATCTAAGATTATACTAGACGCCCTATTAAGGCTAGCTAGTTATAAGTATTACCTATCTAATAAGTTAAGTCTAGATATACTATTAGTATAATCTTTTCTAGTTGGCCTAGTAGAAATATCTCCCAAATTTTAATAAAGGGTTATTAAGAGCCTTATTAAAATTCCCTAATAGGTAAAGGTAATATTAATAGTAAAAGGTAATATAGCCTTAGGTAGTAATACTACTAAACTTTTATATTAAATAGTTAATAATTTATTATATTTTAATAATAAGTAGAGAGGCTTCCGGCTATATATACTTATAATAGCTTTAGAATTAGAAGTTTTCTAGCTTACTTATAATAAAATAGGGTATCTAGGATATACCTATATATATAAACGGCTAACTAAAGGACTATATATTTATAACCTAGTAATAAAACTATATAACTTTATTAGGTATTACCCGTACTACTAGCTTAATTAGACTCTAAGGTATAAGTTATATAGATTACTCTAGCCTATCCTACTACTAGCCTAGCTATTTTATACCCTTACTATTAATTTTATTCTTATACTACTACCTTCCCTTAATAGATTTAAATATATAATATTAGTTACTAATAAATTCTAAGAGGTAATTACTCTTATTCCTATCAAGAATATATATTTAGAAAAGAACTAGGCTATTAAGCTACTTAACTATCTCTCCCTATTAAATTAGGGTATTCTAAGGGTAATTATCTTAGATAGAGATAGGAAGTTTATTAGATAGGTATAAAAGTATATTTTCTTATTATTAAGAGTTAGCCTCCTTTATTTAATAATATAATACTTATAATCTAATAGGATATTAGAACGTACTAATTAAACGGCTAAAATCGCGTTATATTACTATATTACTATACTAGATAATTAATAATAATAGCCTACTATTATAGATAAGATATCTACCTTATTAAATAATTCTACTAAATATAGCTCTACTAATCTCTTTCTAACCTAGGTCCTTTATAGATTTTAAACCCGCGAAGCCCTAGATCTATTATAGGTAGATAATAATAGACTACTTACTGAAGGCTTTAATAATAAGGCCCTTATTAAGGAGGAAGTTATAGCTATACTAGTATATCTACCTATTAATATTAGGGAATATTAACTAGCTTATATTATTATAAGTAATATAATAACTTTTATTATAATAAAAATAAAAGACTATTATAACTCCTATTATATACCTATATTCTTTAAGGTAGGTAATATAGTTAATCTACGCCTTTATAAGGGTTATCGCATCCTAGCTATTAAGTCTAAGAAAATTAGATAGTAGTTCGCTAGACTATTCTAGGTAATTAAATATATTAGCTAGCTAGCTTATAAACTCGACCTCCTAAGTATTATAGAAATCTATAATATTATCTTAGTAGCCTACCTTAAACTAGCTACTATCCCTACTAATAATCTATACCTTTAATAATACCTAGTAGTACCTACTATTATTAATAATTATAAGGAATAGGAAATTAATAGGCTTATTTATAAGAAAAGAGTACGTCGTAGTTAGGGGTAGTTAATATAGTATTTAGTAAGGTAGAAGAATAGTAGGCTTAAAGAAGACTATTAGATTATAAGGACTCTATATAAGCTATTAGGCCCTAAAAAGGACGCTAAGGTATTTAGATTATTACCTAAATACCCCTATTCTTCTAGGTATATATACGCGTATACGTGCCTAGGGCGGATAGCCTAAGGTACGCCTACAGCGCATGTAACCCTTATATAGACCTTAGAAAGGGAATTACTTAGGAATACTAGTGAAATTATTAAGGACTTTAATAATAATATATAATAAGTTAGTAATAAGTTAATTACTTTTACTATTAGGGTAATAGCTTTATTTATATAGTAGTATTTATTATAGTCGCTTTTTATTACTTCCTTATAAAAGCCTTCTATAGCCTATCTATAATAGGCTTAGCGCTTTAGTATAGAGGTAGGATTCCTATACTTAGAATAGTTATCTTTCTACTATATCCTAAGTACGTGTATAGTAATTCCTATTAGTATAAAAATTAAAATTAAACCCTCTAATATCCCTATTAAGGGCCTTAAGTCAAAAATTTATTATCCTAATAAATTTACTATTATAACTTTCTTTCTTTATAATTTAATTAATAAAAAGCCTATAATTACTTATATTACTAGAGAAATTTATATAATTAATAACTTAAAGGCTAAAATACTTATAAGAGTAGATATTCTTACTCTAGAAGCTATAATATTAGATTTTATAATATAATAAACTACTATTGATAGCTATTAAAATATTAAAATCTTAATAAATACTTAAATTTACTCTTTACTAGTAAAATAAGTAATTAAGAATAAGAAAAAATCCTTAATTCTTATAAAGGCTACTACCTTAGTAGCTATTATCTTTAATAGGACTTTACTAGATAATTAAGACCTACTCTTTAAACTTTTATATAATCTTAATCTTAGGTATATTAATAGTATATTTATTTATATTATTAATACTTCTCTTAAGAAGGTCTTTATTTAAAATAATACTAATAAAGATATCTTTATTCTTTAGAAGATAAGATTGAGAACTATAAAGGAATTTAATTATAATAGATATTTTATAATTAATATATACTATTCTAGCCTTATAATTAATAGTTAGCGTGATAGTTAGAAGTATAAATAGGCTAAAATTACTATAATAACTATTATATCTACTATATCTACTATATCCTTATAAATTATAATTAATAAAAAGGCTTTTATAATATTTATAATATTTATTATATCTATTAGTTAGGCTCTTTCTTTAGAATTAAATACTATTATTAACCCTAGTCTTAAAAATACGCTTAAGAATAGAGTTAGAATCTATAAAGAATTATAAATTATAAATTATAAATTAACTAGTAGATATTATTAATTCCTACTAGGATCTTTTTATAAATAGTAGAAGTATAATTAAGATCCTTAAGGAGTAATAAATACTAATTCTATTAAAACTAAACGCGTTATCTAAGCCTATATAAGTATATCCTCTTAGGTAAAAAGATAAAGATATTATTAATAAAACCTTTAATAAGCTTTAAGCCTAGGGAAGACTTATATAATTAGATTAACCTACCCTATTTAATTATCCCTACTTTATAATTTAGTATAATACTCTTAGTAAGTAGAAAGTCTACGTTATAATTAATATATAAGAGCTTAATAAAATTATAGAGAATAATATATATCTATTCTCCTTATAAGCTAATATAATAATATTAATATAGAGTTATTAATATATTATAATTACTAATATAAGATAGTTCTATTAATTCTAGGTATAAGTAAAGGATTAGTATAAGCTTATAATAGTATATTATTATAATTAACAATAATTATCTATAGCCCTTATAAATTATAAGGGTTCCCTATTATATATATAATAGTAAACTAATATTATACTTTAAGAATATTAGGAGTTTATAAAGGCTTATATTAATAATATTATTATCTACTTATATACCTTATAAGAATATCTAAGTTACTTATATAAGGTTTTTAATCTCTTTTATTAAAAATAAGTAAGCCTTTCTTTTATAAAGTTATTTATTAACAATCTATTAATTACTCTACTAGGATAGTATATTAATAGCCTTAGTAATAGGGACTCTTTTAATTTACATAGATTTATTAATTAAGGAAGCTATTTAAGCTATTAAGAAAGATAAAGTATTAGGGAGGCGGAAGCTATTCCGCTATTACTAAGCGAAACGTATAAAGTAGGAAAGATTCTATATTAGTATACTAGTAAAATTAAAAAAGTAAATAACCCTATTTACTAATTAAGCTAGTAGTTAGTTAGAGCTAGTAATAATATAAGCCTCTTTATATACCTTTACTAAATCGCTAGCCTTAGATAAGTCTACTAGGTTATACTATAGATTATCCTTATTACTATAGCTAATCTACTTAACTAAGTACTAAGTTTTACCTCTTAAATACTATTTATCTAGTAATCTCTTAATTATATACTTATCTTTATAAATAGTACTATCTTTAGCTGTAATAGGAGGTAGCTTTTAGCTAAACGTCCTCTTATATAGATCTATCCCTTCTATTTTTAGCTTAAGTTATACTACTAATACTACCGGCTATATATATATTATAAGGGGTAGCTTAAGTTAATAGGCGAGTAATCCTACCTTTTATAAAACCTTAAATAGGCTAGTATATTATTATAAGAGTTTCCTATTAGAGACGCCGGGGATTTTATATACTTTATATAAACGGAGAAAGACTTCGTTATTTTCTCTAGGTACTCCTCTAGGTTTTTAGAAAATCCTAATATATAAAGAATCTTAGGTTTTATAATATAACTCTAATATTAGTCGCCTTAAAATTAAATATAACATCTAACTCTAGGAGTATAAGAGATATAGTAAGTATCTAGAATTAATAATATACTCTAAGTAACTACTTTAACTTAGTAGGATCTCTGATATTTAGTAATATACTAGTTAATACTTCTACCTTTTTTAAGTATATTATACGCTTATTAGTAGTATATATATATTTCATAAGAGCTACTTAAATATTTAATAGCTTCTTACTAATTTATAAGCTATTATTAAAGGGAATATAGCTTATATATATTTATTACAATTACTAGCTAGAAAGATATAAGATATCCTACGGGATATTCCACGTGAGATAGTATAGGACTATAGGATAGGATAGGTAAATTAGGTCTTAATCCTATCTTCTTACTATAATAGAAAATATATAATTTAGGACCTTAAGCTTATCGCAGCTTATTAGTTAATTAATAAGTACCCTAGATTCCTTTCCTAGACTAGCGCGAATATTAGAACTCTAATATTTCTTTATATTCTACCTATATCTATACCTACGCTCTATAATATTTTCTACTTAAATAAAACTATATAACCTACTTATAACTATTTAAAACTTTAAAAATCTTTAAAAGTAATATAATAGTTTAAAAGATATATTAGAATAAATAGAATTACCTATTAATATTAGTCTAACTATCTAATATCTTAGTATATTCCTACTACCTAATTAATTTTTTCTTCCTACTTAAGTTTTATTATTTAATATCTTATTATAAATATTATTCCTCCCCTATATAATCCCCGCCTTATAAGCTATACTAATTATTTTTAAAGTATATATTATTACCCTTCTTATACTAAATATAACTCCTCTAACTCCCTATTAATACCTTCTAAGCGCCTAGCTCTTTCTAACCTATACCCTAATACTATTAATAAGAGAGTTAGATCTTATAAGACTAATAGTATAAGGCGTACTAGGCGCCTAAAAAAGACTAATTTAAATACCTAAGTTAGATCTAATAACTTATTAGTAAACCCTAGATATATTATATTAATAGAACCTTATTATAAAGAAATACTATTAAGTACTTACCCTTATAACTACCTTAATAATAGTATTACTCTCTAGTAGTATATGACCCTTACTAATATAACTATTTAAGTAGTTATTCTACTAAGGAACTTATAATAACCTACTCCCCTAATCTTTAAAGAGGCCCCCTAAGAAATTACTCCTCTACTACCTCTTAAATATTATTTATATATACGTTACTAGTATACCTAGTAATAGGCTACTAAAGAAGATAATCCTAAGTATCTACCTCTAGTTAGACTGACCGCGTCGAGTCGGTACTTCGAACTCGAGTCGGGTACCCGACTCGAGTCTTGGCGATTCGATACCAAAATCTGGTACCGAGTACCTCGAGTCGGTACCTAGGTAGGTACCGAGTATTAGTACCGAAGTATTGACTCGAATCGCCAAGACTTTTTTCTCTAGTAATATTTTCTATTTTTAGTAGTATTTCTTACTATATTTTCTAATTTTTTTTCTAATTATTATTATTATTATTACCTAGGGAATTCTTAAAAGTAAATAAGGTAATGTAAAAAGGTAATATATATCCCTAGGAAAATAACGACTATAATATTAGTAATATTTTCTTTTTATAGTAATATTTACTATTATATATAGGATATATTACTATATTACTAAGTATTATTATTATTACTACCTAGGGAATTCTTAAAAGTAAATAAGGTAATATAAGAAGGTAATATATATCCCTAGGAAAATAATAACTATAATATTAGGAATATTTTTTATTTATTATAAGGTTTCGTACTATATATAGGACTTACTAATAGACTACTAAGTATTATTATTATTACTAACTAGGTAATTCTTAATAGTAAATAAGGTAATATAAAAAGATAATAGCTAATTAGCTATTCCTATAGAAATAATAACTATAATATTATTAATATCTTCTATTTATAGTAGTATTTACTATTATATCTATAACTTACTACTATATTACTAAGTATTATTATTATTATTACCTAGCCTAGCTTAGGTAATTCTTTAAGGTAATGCAAAAAGGTAATGTATATCCCTAGGGAACTAAAAGGAGTATTAAAATTCTAATTAAAAAAAAATCTATTTTTAGTATAGGGGTAATTCTAGAAAAAATAGGGTTCCTTACTATTTTATTAGGGGCTTGGCGTCTTAGCGATACCTTAGCGATTCGAGTTAGGTTAACCCGACTCGCCAAGGTATCGAGGCCTTAGCGAGTCGGTACTAATAGCTGGTACCGAGTATTCGGTCGGTACCAATTCTTGGTACCGAATCCCGACTCGACGGTTAGTCTACCTCTAGTTTAATAGGGCTTATACCGGCGTTAGAATAATATATATTAGGGGTAGATACTAAGTTAGAGATATTAAATATATAGGGATCCCTAGATAGTAGGAGATATAATACCCTACCTAGTTAATAAATTATTTAATATCTCTATTAATAGATATCTATATTATAATATACTATTATAGAAAGATAAATATAGTAACTTAGGGGATAGTTAATAGCTATATTATAATAGTAGAAAGAATAATTAACTATCTCCTAACTAGTTATATAAGCTAGCTAATATTAACTTATTACTTAAAGGGCCTTAAAAGGAGGCTAAGGTTAGGATATAATTTATTAATAAATTACTTAATAATATAAATAATATTATTATTAATAGATACTTTATAAGAAGGAGGATTATATATAATAAAGAATTTTTAAATAATATTATTAGCTATAATAATTATCTCTCCTTTACTAGTAAGGGTATAACTAATATTAATACTTATATTAGTTAAACTACCTTCTAGATCTAAGGGTCTATTTATTATTTTATAAGTCCTCTTATTATTAATAATAGCTTTAAGCTAAAATTCGCCTAGATCTATATACTAGATAGTATATAGGAGTAACTAGATATTTACTATTAATATTTTAATAATTTAAATTAAGATACCCTTACTTCTACTAGTATACCCTTTAATCTATTAACTTATACGTCTAGGGGTTTAAATCCTATTATAACTACCTTAAGGAGGATGAATTATAATATCCTATTAATATTATAAATATTTATATCTAATAGCTAAATCTTAAATAATAGGATAAAGGTACCTATAATTACCCTACCTTTATAGAAATTACTTATATTATAATAACTATTAATAATATTATAAGAGGCTAGATTAAGTAGGATATCTATATTAAAATTATTAAGGGGGGCCTTATATTAATCTCTAACTAGTATCCTTCTTATATAACCCTTTAATATCCGCTCCTATTTTTATTTAATAAATAGTTATAGTATAACTACCTCCTATTAGCTAGCTATTAGCTTCTAGGTAACTATCTATTATATATATTATAATAGAATTATATTACTAGTATACTTACCTAGTATACCTTAATTAGTAGTAATAATAAACTAGAGTAGGAAGATAGTAGTAACCCTAGGTAGGAACTAGACTAATGTATTACTAGTAAGTATATACCTTAGGGTTATAATAGGTCTTAGTAAGTAATAAGATATTAATTTTATATAAAATAGATATAAGTAAGACTATTTAATATATTTCCCTAATTATTTTCTAGACCTAAATCTACTTAGTTATAAATAGTTCTAAATTATTTAGATAATAGCTAGGGGATACTTATTCTAATTTAAATAATTAGCTAATTAATATTTAAATCTAGCCCGATTTCTTTAATTATACTATTAATAGTAGATATCTATTTAGCTATTAAGCTACTAATATTTAGATATTTTTAGAGCTTAATAACCTAAATTAGTATTATTAGAATTAACAGACTATTTAAGTAGACTACTACTCCGGCCTAATAGATAGGCTTAGTACTAATCTAGATATCTCGCTTAAAGATATTAGTAGTAAGGTAACTATCCTCCTATTAATAATACTAGGAAGCCTATTTACTATAAAAGCGAGAATATAAGACGCTATAATAGTAATTAAAAAAAAGGGGTAAACCTAATTTTTTTATTACCTTTATATATAATCTTAAGTAGCTTAATATTTAGAGCTTATTAGAACCTAATTAGATATTAGAGTACTATTATAATCTAATTACTTATATCTTTAATTAAAAGCTCTAAGAGTTAATAAAGGACCTCCTTAAATAATATATCCTTAATATTTATATAAGCTACTATTATATTATTAAATTTTAGAAGTATAATCTCCTATATACTTATATTCTCCTTATTATATAGGAAGAAGATTAGATCTAGATAGTTAGTAATATTAATAATATTATTCAAGCTTTTATCCCCCCTTTATAATAGGGTAATACCCTACGTAAGTTAATCTTATAATATATAGTTTATAATTACTATACTAGGGTCCCTAGTAATAGATATTTTAGTTAGGAGAAGAATTATTATAATAGGGCTTTTTTAAAGGATTTTTACTAAGAAATATCTTTTATATCTAATAGAAGTTATCCTTTTTATAAGTATCTAGTTAGCCCCCCTAAACCTAATTCCTTTATTAATAATAGGTAGGTTATCTCCTATAACTTATACCTATTAAAGAAATATAGTACCTATATTAATATTAAGATCTATAACTCTATTAAGTCTATTTTCTATCTATATGAATATATTTATAAGGGATTTAATTAGGTTAATATCTCCCTTACTAGGAATTATACGCGTACTAATAATAATCCTACTCCTAATAGCTAGCCGTAATAATAAGGGGAGTTAGTAAATAAGATTATAAAGTTTTAATCTACTTACTAGATTAAGTCTATTAAGGCTATCTAGAAGATACTCTTATTTAGTATAAGTATTATAAAGCCTTATATAAAGTATCTATAAATCTACTTTTTAGACTAATAGTATACCCTTTTTAAGCCGGCTAATAACTAGGGTATTAATAAGACTACTAAATAAAAGCTAATAAATAGTAATAAGCTCTATTAGACTATATTAATAGAATCTTTTAATATAAATTATCTTATTAAAGAAGCTTATAATAATAGTTAACTATTACCTTTCATAAAATAGAACGGGAAATATCCTACTATTATAAGGGATCTACTTAACTATTTATACGCGGATTTTTCTAAGGTCTTTATATAGAATAAAAGAAATAAATAATAAAAAATATATAAAAAAGGGGAGACTCTTAAATATATTAATTTCATTAGTCTTAAAACTAAGGATCTTTACTATTACTAACTACCCCTCTATTATATTAAGGGAGCTATATCATTTAATAACTTATAGATAGTAGATAGCTAGCTAATAGGATAGAAGGAGGCTTATATAAAGCTTAGATTAATTAAAGATAATAGATATACTAATAAAATCCTTAATAAGGGAAAGGATTTTTAGGGAGGTTATAAGCTATATAATCTTTTTATATTGGTATTAGTTAAATTCTAACCTACTAATACCCTTACCTTATAGAATAAATATAAGAAGTATATCTTAAATAACTACTTATACCTCCTATAATAGGATTTTTTAATACTTTTAATACTAGATAATTACTATAAGTAATAGTTATTTATAAAATAGTACGCCCTTTACCTAATTAATAGCTAATTAAAATATTAATTAACCCTTAAATATACTAAAGATCTAACCTAATATAGCCTACCTATTCTAATAATTCTATTTAATAATTTAAATAATATTCTAAATAGACTTTTACGGGAAGAAATATCTTACTAAATTACCCCTAATAAGGCTAAGGTCTTATAAAATAGGCTAAATACTAATTAATACCACGCTACTAATTACATTATTACCGCTATTAATACTAATACTAATAATAAAGTTAGTACTCTAGGTATATTATTATCTATTCTTCCTTAATAGTACTAGGGGGACTAGTAAGATAATAGTTCAAAATACTAATATAAAAAGGCTATATTCCTAGTAAAAGATTACTTTAATAGTAGTATCTTCTAGTATTATATTAATACTATTATAAGGAGGTTAAACTACTTACTATATTATTAATTATTATTTACTAAAAAAAGTTAGATTAACTAATTACCCTAATAAATTACTTTAATATACGGCGAGATAAGTCCTAATATTAGGATAAAGTATTAGGGGAGGAGTTATAAGGGGTAGTAGACTAGGGAGTAGAGGAGAGATACCCGTATAAGGACTAGGTAGCTTAATAGGGGGGAAGGAACTTAAAAATAAGGGAATATATATTAAGAGGATATTAGTAAAGGCCTTAAAAGCTATTATAACTATATAAGATATATTAAAGGGTAGAATAATATATAAGATAAAAAGGATAATAGGGGTAAAGCTTAAATATATAAAGGAGTTTATTATAAAGGTAGACTAATAACTTAAAGAAATATATAAATTTAAAAAGATAGTAAAGGAGTAATCCTAAAAGGGGAAGATATAAGGAGGTAAAAGGAGTTAAGTATAAATAGTTAGTTAAAGCCTAATAAATATAAGAATAAGTAATATAAGCCCTAGGGGGATATTTATTATAATATTAATAAGTAATATTATAAAGAAAGGATTTAAATTAATAAATAATAAAAAGGCTAGGACCTTAATAGTCTAAATTAATAATAAAATAAAAAGGGAAGTAATAAGAGTACTTATTAAAGAGTAGTTAATCAAGAGATTTAAAATAATTGTATTCCTAAGGATATAAGAAATTATAATAATAAGGTATCTTATTAGAGGTAATCTAATACTATTTATAATAAAGATAAAGGTAAGAGAGGAGTTGAAAGAGAATAATAATTAGGTAAGAAAGGTATATAAGTTAATAAAAGTATTAAAATAGACTTTCTTAATTATAATATATAAAGTATTAAAGAAGGTAGTAAATATATTAAAATAAAAGGAAGTTAAAGAAATAATTATTTAATAAAATAAAAAGAACCTCTTAAGGTTAAAGATTATAAGGGTAGCCTAATTATAAGTAATTATATAAGAGAGGAGAGAGGGAGAGGTAATAAAAGAGAGAGCCTTACTATTATTAAAGCTCCTTATATTAGAGATAATAGATAAAGTAATTAAGAAGGGCTTAATAAGGGGATATAATCTCTTAAAATATAAAAGGTAAGAGAGGAATAAGATTATAATATAATATTTTAATTATTAATAATATAAATATATAATAGGATATTATAAAAGCCTAATATAATATAAGATCTATATTAATAAATATAATTTAAAGGAGTATAAAGTAAAAAAAAGGGAGGTTAAGAGATATAATAATTATTTAAAAAAAAATAGTTATATAACTTAAGAATAAGGGTATATAATTAAAATAAAGGAACTTAATAAACTCTATTAAAAAATAACTAAAAATAAGAAAAAGTTATATAAAAGCTTTATAAGGGGAAGTAAATAATAAAGTACTTAAAATTAATTTTAAAGGGAGTAAATAATAGTAGTAATAAGAAAGAAGAGAAAGCTTATATTAAGATTTAAAGACCTTAATAAGGTTATAATATAAATAAATTTTTAAGGGAATATAAAAGAAGGGGGAATTATACTATTTTTAATAATAATATTATAAAATAGGCTAAGAAGGCTAATTACTCTCTAAATTAAAGAGATAAATTAATAGATATTAAAGGATATACTAATCTAAGGGACTCTAGTTATAAAGGAGGTAGAGGTTATAAGAGATATTTAATAAAGATCCTTTTAAGGGTATAAAAAATAATAAAATTATTATAATATAATATATAAAAGGAGTAGACTATAATAATAATAATACTATTAAAAGATAAAGAGATATAATAGATAAATATCCTAGCTATTTAAAAGCTATTATATATAAAGAGGACGGGTTTAATATATAACTTAAATAAGAGAGTATTCTACCTAATATATAAAGTAAAAAGGGATATAAGGATATATTTCTTTATAAATAAATATTAAAATATTAATAAATAGGGAGTTAAATTTATATTAAGGGATTTATACTCCCTAGAGATATAAGTTATAAGGAGGGAAGGGGGAGTATTAATATATCTTTAGATATATAATATATATAACCCTAGCCTAGAGTTTAAGACTTTAAATAGATAGCCCCTTTATATTATTAAGGGTAAGGGAGTAGCTAAGTTAACTTAAAGAATATATATTTATAAGAGATTTTAAGCTCTACTATTTAAATTAAAATAATAGGGGTAGATATATATATTATAAGGTTATAAATATATTAATAGATATTATAAAAAAGAAGGGGATAAAGCTTACCCTATTAAAGGATATAATAACTTAAAAGATAAGGAAAGTAAAAAGTACTATTAATTTAATATTTATAATAAAGGTTATTAAGTATATACTATTAAAATATTAAGCTAGGCTAGACCTTTATTATAAGTTTAATTATATTTTAATATATATTAAGGTTAATTTTAAAGTAGAAGTAATAGTCTTATACTTATAAAAGGTATAAAAGATAATAGATTTAAAGGAAGTAAAGAGGTAAGTAGGTACCCTTTAATATTTACTATTAAAGGGAGAGCTAATAATTAAGGAATAAATAAATAGCTACCTAATTAAAATACTTTATAATTTAATAAAAAATTATAAAAGAGATAGTATTATAAGTAAAACCCTCTTTAAAGGTAAAGTCTTTTTAAAACTTTAATTATATAAAGGTTATAAAGGTAGTATTAAAGCTTAGGATACAATATAATTATAAAAGAAGCTAGAGGAGTCTAAAGGTATAATAAGAGGCTTAGAAGATTAAAGGGAGAGTATTAAAAAAAGTAAAAGTACTCTACTTTAAAAAGGAAGTATATAAGGTATTTTAATTACTTAATAGACTCTAGAAACTAATTAAATAGGGCTAAGAGAGAAATATATTACCTTAAAAACTCCTAAAGTTCCCTATCCTTAAGAAGGGTAGGAAAGGCCTTAAGGTAGTATTATTTTAAAAGAAGGTAGGGGTCCTTTAAAGAACCTTCTTCCCTCTACCCTTAAAGGTAGATTTAAGTAATATTTAAGGGTTTTAATATAAAGCCCCCCTAATAATAAATATAAAAGTTATTAAAGAGGAAATTTATAAAGTAATTAATAAGTTAAAATAGAATAAAATATTAAAGATAAATAAGATCTTAAATAAATTTTTAAAAATAATAGAGAGAGAGTTATAACCTAGCTTTATATATTTATCTTAAACTTACCTAAGGGTAAGATATTATTTAATAGAGTTTAAAAAGGCTAATATAATTATTTTAAAGAAATTAAAAAGAGGATTATTTAAAATTAAAATTATATTATCTAATTACTTTACTTAATATATTAGGGAAGGCGTTAGAGGTAGTTATTATAAAGAAACTAGGTAACCTTATAAAAATATATAAGCTACTACCCTTATAATAAATAAGAGTAAAGAAGGGGAAGTTAATAATAATATCCCTTAAAATAATAATAAAAGTAGTATATATAATATAAAATTATAATAAATCTAATATAATAAATATATTATTATTAGATATTATAAAGACCTTTAATAATATCTCTTATAAAAGGTTGTTATATAACTTAGGGGAGAAAAGGATTTTAACTTTTATTATATAATAGGTATAAAGCTTTTTAATAAAGAGGATTATAATAATTATATTAAGCTAGGAGATAAATAGGATAGAGATAATAAAAACTAGGATTTTTTAAGGGTCTTTAATATTACCTATTTTATTTCTATTTTTTAATTCCCTATTTATAAAAGAGTATATAAAGATAAAACTCTAAGTATAAGCTAAGGGCTTTATTAATAATATTTACCTAATAATATATAATAAAAGTATTAAAGAGAATTATAAGATCTTAGTAAAAATATATAAAATATACCTTTATTAAGTAAATATATATAAGGTAACCTTTACTCTTTATAAATATAAGTTAATCTACCTATTAAAGAGTTTAAAGAGATTTAATATAAAAGTAATAATAGACTTTAAGGTAGTAATAATATATCTAAAAATATTAATAAGAGTCTTAAGACTTTATATTAATAGTAAGTTAAGGTAGAGCCTATATATTAATAAAATAAAATTAAAGATAAAGATATAAAAGTTAGCCTTATTAATTATTATTAGCTTAATATAAAGTATTATACTTAATAAGGTAAGATAAATTTATAATATAATAATCTAATTAATAATAACTTATATAATAGAGATATAATATAATTTAAAGGGAATATTAAAGGTAAAGAAGGCTAATATTATAATATTATATTAGTAATTCGGGAAGTCAGCCCGCTAGTTTTAAGTTACGCATCCTGCGTAACCCGCCCCTAGCTAGCTATAAATATATAGAGTAACTTCCTATTACCTTAAGCTATAATAGAATAATATTACGGCCTAACTTAACTAGGATCAGGCTAAAGTTAGGCTAAATAGATTTAAATAGGCGGATATAATAATATTCTAGATATATTATTCTAAAAATCTAACGTCTTTATACGTAACTACGTGATATATAACTATAAGGTAATAAATATTATTAATATATCTATATTACCTATTATACGTAGTATCGCGAGTATCCCTAGTATATTTACTATTACTATTATTAGGGTTAACTAATATTTCTTTCTCCTACTTAGTTACGTCTAAGGTATACTTAGATTATAAGTCTAAATTAATAATAATCTATACCTATTATAGTATATATAGTCTCGAGGTTTTATAAGGAGGATTAGAAGGTATTTCTTAAATAATAAGCGTCTTTAGTTTTATAAGTAGTAGAGGTTCTTTATTATAATACCTTACTATTAATAGTTAATTCTTAGTACCTAAGTTTATTAAGTAGGTAATAAATTTCTACTATTAAAAAGAGGTAGCTAGTAAGAGGAATAAGTAGGGTCTCTCTAATATTTAGTTATAAGGTTAGTTTAGTAAGTAGTAGGTATAGCCTCCCTATTTAACTCTATTCTATTAAAGCTACGCGTCTAGTAGGCCCTTATAATATAAATATTAAATATCGCCGGCTTAAACTAACTACTTATAGAAGTTAGTCTAGATTAGGAAGTCTAGAATAGTAGAATATACTACTAAGCTATCTACTCCTATAATTATTAACTACGTCGCTATTTTAAGATATATATTTAAAATTCTATTATATATATATAATAGTAATATTAATTAGCTAGGTAAGTAATAGAGATAGTAATTAGTAAGTAATAAAGATAGTAACTAGTAAGTAATAATAGGTAAGTAATAGAGATAGTAACTAATAAGTAATAGAGATAGTAATAGGTAGGTAATAATAATAGTAATAGGTAAGTAATAGTAATAGTTAGAAATCTAACTTATTAAATATTAAAAATTAAAAATTAAAGGATACTTATAAGAGTTAAACTTGATTAATAGGTATTCTACTAATCTAATTAAAGTATTCTTAAGGGTATTAATATATAGAGTTAGAATAGTAGCCTATATTAGTATAGGGCCGCTATATAGTAGCTTATAAGTAGTAGGCGTAGCTAGTTATTATTATTATAATAGTTAAGATAAGATAAGAAATAGGAATTAACTTATATAGTTAACTATTATACTACTAGGACTTTCTTTATATAAATTATATCTTATTCTTTTACTTACCCTTCCTACGCTTAGGAAAGGTTATACTTATAATACTATTAGGTATATAACTACTATAAGAGACTACGTAGAGTAAGATCTTAGACCTAAAGAGAATAGTATATAAAATATAATAGTATATATAATAGGTTTATATAATATATTAATTTACTACTTATATACTACCTAAATATATCTATCTACCTTACCTATATTCCTTATATAAGGAGTATAACTAATAATATATCTCTAGGTATTATAGGTACCCTAAGATATATATAATATAGCTACTTTAAGTAAAATAGATCTATCTTATTTAAAGATTATATAATATATATTTAGTTATTATAATATATAAATAGCTACTAATTATACTATTAATATTAATATTCAATTTATAAAAGTTAATATTTTAAATTTTACCGCCTATCTAATAAATATATTTTAGCCTAGCTTTAGCCTAATATTAGGCTAATTCTTCCTCTACGCCTTTAGTTATTTATACTAAATATTTTCTTATTTATCTAGCTATTATTTATGTCTATATTCCTTAGCCTACTTATCTACGACCCTAGTACTATTTAATAGAAAATCTAGGTGATAGATAGTATTAAATTAATCCTAGTTAAAATAATTATTTATATAGAATCTTATATATTCCTTATTCGCTAGTACTAGATATATGCTACGGAGTATATAAGATAAATTATAGAAATACTAAGTACCTAGAAGCCTTAGGTTTTAAGACCTACTTAATAGTTATATCTCTACTTTAAGTATTCTATATACCTTATTTATTACTCTACTATTAATCTAGTATATTACTTTAATAAATACCCCTATATATATCTATAGTCTTCTATCCTTCTTAAGTCTTTTATAATTAAGGATAGAAATAATAAGTTATAATTACCTTATATATCTATTACTTCCTTTTATAGATCCTATAGCCTTATATCTAATATTAGGATTAGTCTCTTATACTTAGATATAATTACGCCGCTATCCTTTCCTCCTATATTAATATAGAGTATATTAGACCTTTTCCTACTAAAGGTAATTTATATTTAAAGAGTCCTTACTATTACGCTTCTAATAGGTTAAAGATTAATAAATCCTAATAAAATAGTAATTTACTTATATTAAATCCTTCTCGCGTCTATTAAGTTTATTACTATTATATAACTACTCCTTAAGTCTATTTTAGTTTTCTTAAAAGAAAACTATTAATACGTTTATAAGGCTGTTATACTTAAATTCTAGATTAGCTAGTACTTATAAGACCTTCTACTATTACTTATAATTATATTTTAGATTATATAATATTATTATATTACTTATAGGAATTACTATTATTATATATATTAGGTCTTAAGTAGTAGTAGAATATCTATTACTTATTTATTAACTCGCGCTTAAAGTAGACTTTATCTTACTATAAAGTATTATATTATTTATTATAATAAGGTTTTAATAGTATATATTATAATTTAAGATTTAGCGCTCCTAGCCTTCTATCTTATTTATTATAACAAAGAAGGATTTAAGTAGAACTTTATATATAGCTTTACTATAAGCTATATTAAAACTCTATATACTATTATATAAGTAAATAAATACGGCGTAATACGTTATAATATATAGTTTAGGGATATTAAATTAGGTTTTATTACTATTATTATTATCTAGGGTTATATTTTAAGGTTAATACTTTATAAAAACTATCTTTAGGTAGTTAATCTAGTATAATATATATTATATATAGGTTAAGGTATTCTTATTATAACTTTTATATATTACTAATATAATAAAGTCTATAATTACTTAATTATAATAGATTATAGAGTCTCGCTTCCTAGCTAGTAGAAGTACTATTATTAGAACTAGTTAATATACTATTACCTTCTACTTATTACTACTTTACTATTTAACCTTATTAAAGTATTTAAAGCGTTTTAAGCTAGTAAAATTAGGGACTTAGTAAAACTATTTATTAAGCTAAATTAATATTATAGACTCTACTACCTTTTTCTTACCCTCTATATTCCTTTTCCTCGTGGTTTTCCTACTTATCCTAAGGATATCCTCTATTAGGGCTATATACTAGTTAATTAGTCTTATAACTACCCCTTTAAATAATTAATATAAGATATTAATATCTATTAGTATATAAATATTATAATATTTATACTTCTAGGCCTAATTTATTATTAAATATATTACTATAGTCTTTCCTACTTACTTTAGATTAAATAGTTACTTATAAAGTTTAGCCTATATATATTTATAGCTCTAGTATTTCTATTCTTTTATAAGATTACCTTAATTATCGGGAGGTACTCTATAAATACTATAGTATTAATTTTTCTTAATACTTATAATTAGGACTTACTCTTTATAATCTACTATTATACTACTAATAATTAGGTAGTAGTATCTTATAAAGCTATCTATATAGCGGATATTTATACCTATCTCTATAAGACTCTTAAATACTACTCTAGTTAATTATAAATTACCCCTATTTAGCCTAATCTAGCCTATATTAGCGTAGATAGTATAAGTACTATAAGTAGATTAAATATATATTTAAAAATCTACTCTATTAATAAGTAATAAACCTCTACCTATAAGTATTCTTAATACTCCTTTTTAATCTTTATAATTAGTATTAAGTTAATAAGAATTAAGCTTAATCTTATCTAACTCTATTTAATTAATCTATTAAGATTTCTAATTATTATATATACTAGTTATAAGCTCTAGTCTTTATAATATTATATCATTTAAGTTTTATTAGTAGTAATAAGAATTAGGATAATTATAGCGCCTTCTAATAGCTTATCTTATATTTCCTACTACTAGTCCCCTATATATATCTTATTATAAATCTAAGTATTATTAGGTATTCTAAGCTAAATTAGGGTATAAGTTAGATTACTTAGGAAAGGTTTATATTTAAAGAGAAAGTAAATAACGCTTAGTATATCTTAATAGTAGATAGTATATTCTATAATTATAAAATTACTTATAAGACTTAGGACTATAAAGTAGTCTTTAACCTACTAATCTTTATAGATATCCTAGGGAATATAATATATTTATACCCGCTACTTAATAGTATTATAAAAATTAAGTTACTCTTATATTAATCTTAAATATATATTCTAGTAGAAAGTATTAACGCCTCCTTTAATAACCTTAGCCTTAATTAACTACCTTATAAAGGTATAATCTATCTTAATTTAAAAGGGCTAGTAGGGATTATATAAAGAGGAGAGTATCTTATTATAGTAATTATAGTACGCCTTACTATCTACTTTAAGAATATCTTTAACAGGTATTCTAGCTCTTTTAACCTCTATAAATTCTTAAATTATAAGGGATAAAGATATAAATTAAATATAACTATAGTTTAAAAGGATAGTTTTAGCGCTAGGAAGTTAAAGCTAGGAAAAATTAATACTAGGTTACTTATAGGTATAATATTACTACTAATATCTATACTTATATCTATATACTCTAGTATAGCCCTACTATCTTTATTCGCCTCTAAAAACTCTAATATATCTAGATATATAATAGTATCCCTAGTCTTATTAATCTTTAGATCTATCGCGATTTATTTATAAAGTTAATTAATCTTATCCTTATTTAGGTAGGCCTTAGGCCTAGGGTCTTTCCTACGCTTTACGCCTCGCGTTATAAGATACTAGTTAAGATACCTTATTAATAATCTAGCTATTTTAGTAATAAAACTATATATAAAATAGGAGTAATTTATTATAACTCTCTTTTATATTAAGGAAGTTAAGTTATACCTTAGATATACTATATAGCTTATAATATATATTAATATTATATCCTTTATTATACTAGCCCTAGAGTTATTATTATATAAATATTAAGGTGTAAAGCTACTTATATAGTAAGTTTTAACCTAAATTTAGGTTAAATTTAGGCTAGATTTTACCTAGTTTTAATTTATTAAGATTAGATCCTTCTTATCCTAATAACTAGATATTTCTAACTACGTCTACTAAATTATTACGCCTTAAGGTACTTATATATACCTTATAATAGATAATACTAATTTCCTATAGGTATTGAATAGTAATATAGAGTTATTAGTATTAATATTACTAGTATTTTTTAGGGAAATAGGGGGACTAGCCCTTAAAGACGCGTAGTAACCTTTAAACTTATAGGGCTTAATTTAACCCTCTTCCCTTACTTTAAGTTTAACCTCTTCCTTATATCCTTTATTATATCCTTTATCTAAT
>JAABUM010000552.1_pt1 | contig 64108 bp, 101 predicted proteins | sample 5559161 | NCBI WGS metagenome assembly JAABUM01 (sample SAMN10711868, study PRJNA513369) | rock metagenome | isolation source: Antarctica rocks | place: Antarctica: Victoria Land, Siegfried Peak nord
GCTGACGATGTGAGGGGGAGAGGGGGGAGTTTTGTGCAGCGACGCGATTTATTTCAGTTGGAATGCAGCAGATTCACTTGGAAATTCCAATGTTCACGGCACTGCAACGCTACACGCACATGAGGCAGTTGCTGCCACAGTAGTGCATGCCAGTGTAGAATTTTTGAAATTTGTCACTCCTACTGCCAAAGCATTGCATGTCTCACGCTGTCATTTCACGGCACTGCTACTGCTGCCCTCAATCTTCCGCATTATCCGCTGCTCTAGTTGCGGCCAGCCGTTGTGGCGCCTGACGCCGCGCTGCCGGCGGTTGCCGAGCTCGCCGCCGACGGGCCGGCCGCAGCAGCGGCGGCGGCGGACGAGGTGACGGGAATCGGCGCCGGCGTTTGCGGCACCAGCATTGGCTGCACCAGCTGAATCGGCTGGACGATGACGGCCTGCAATGGGGAAAGAAACAGCAGCGGAATCAGAGCCTTGTAGATGACTCGGTTGTCGATGTGCTGCTGGCAGCAACCTCTGCCGGCTCTGCAGTGTCTCGCGCAATTGCGCCGCATCAAGCCTGCTGTTTCCGACCAGCCTAATGTCTGAATAATCGGAAACAGAGGCAAAGGGAGGTAGTGCCAGCGCATGATCACCTCCGGCACGGGCTCAGGCGCCGGCGCCGGCACCACTGGGAGCTGGACGATGCGCGGGCCAGACACATTGACTGGCGGCACCACCGGAATGCGGGCGCCCGAGACAGGCACAACCGGCACCTGCGTTTCAAGCGGGCGTATTTTGTGAGGTTCAGTTACCACCTGCGTTTCAGGCGCATTTTGTGAGGTTCAGTTACCGCCACAGAGTCACCAGGCACCTCAGGGACAGCGTGGTGTCTGATCACTGGAATGTTGGCTGTGTGGTGCGAAGGAGCCAGAGAATCCAAAGGAAACAGCTATTAGGCGCTTGACAGACCGGCCGTACCACGGGCGGGGGCGGAGCGGCGACGACCGGCGCGGGCACGGGCACCAACACGGACTGCACCGGCACGGGCGCGGGCGTCGGGTTCACCCAGCGGCTCCAGAAGCTGCGCATCCATCAGACACACTGGTTTATAGGTCAGATTGAACTAGTGAGATTAGAAGGTGCTGTGCAGGAAGATGATCACAGCAGACAAACAGGCTTAGGTCAGAATGAACTATTGAGATTAGGAGGCGTTGTACAGGAAGATGAACACAGCAGACAAACAGTGTGTGTGCATGATGTGCAGGCAATCTGCAGCTTCTATGCTCATCCCTCCCCGATGGCTCGGGTGGAGTGGACTGCCGGCAGTGGCAGGGAGGAGGTCTATCATCTGGCTCAATCGGTCCGCGGATCGAAACTGGTACCTGGGCACCGCCGGCGTTTCGACGGCGAGGGGGATCACGACCTTCTGGGAGATGCTGGGGGTGACGGGCACGACTGGCGTCGGAGCCGGGATGACGATGGGCGTGGCGGCCGGAGCAGGCACGAAGAAGCTGTAGGAACGCAATGAACATGCATTCAGTTCAGGTCACCAGGTCTGCTCAAAGACATGCTAGCAGCCGAGCTAACGCATGCGCGCCGCAGAACATCAAGCACGCAGATTGTCATCGAGGCAGCCTGCCGCGCGCCACTGGCATGGCTGCCATCTTTTCATCACATATGTTGTATCACCAGTCTTCAGAACAAATATGAAACCACAAAACTCAAAAGGGTGTGTGGTCACACCTGGAGACAGAGGAGGCCGCCGTCTTGAGTGGCACCAAGACACTTTGGGTGAGCGTCGCCGGTGCTGGCATGGAGACGACGCTGGAGGAGGACGCTGCTGCAGCAGCAAAGCGCAAACAGTCGAGCAGTCGAGAAACATTTACGTGCGACTCTTTTTTATACACCCGCGCCGAGACGCTGCAGGAGGACACGGTTGCAAGATTGATGTACCATCATTCGATGATGTTCTGCTCATGCATTTCAGCTGTGCGTGCCGAGGTCTTCAGCTGGTGATCAGGGCAGTGTTACTGATGTACGAGAACGGCTGACAGCAAATGCCATACCACCTGTGCCGCTGACGGCGGTCGCAGCAGCAGCTGCCTGACCCGCCGCGGCGGCGGCGGCGGCAGAACCGCCGGCCGCAGCAGTGGTGGCAGCGGCGCTGCCGGCGGCAGCCGCGGCAGCAGCCGACCCGCCGGCTGCAGCGACTGCGGCAGCAGCAGCGCCTGTGCATAAAGAGAACAAGCACAGTGTGCCTAAGTCACAGAGTACCACCATGTCTGTTTAAAAATTTGGATCGCCTTCAGTCAGCTGCATCAATCCGTTCAGAGAAACCTGTCCACAGCAATGCCCTTCAAATGGTTACAATCTACAAAAACCTGCAGCAGAGGCGGCGGCAGCCGATCCTGTGGTGGCAGCGGCGGTCGCGGCAGCAGACCCCGCGGCAGCAGCCGCAGCGGAGCCACCTGCGGCGGCAGCCGCGGCAGCTGAGTCGCCCGCGGCGGCCGCGGCGGCGGCGTCGCCAGCAGCGGCGGCAGCGGCGGAGTCCTTGCCAGCGGCTGCGGCAGTGGCGGCGGCGTCACCTGCTGCGGCAGCAGCCGCGGAGCCGGCGCCAGAAGCCGCGGCGGCGGCGGCCGCGTCACCTGCGGCTGCGGCGGCTGCCGAGCCCATGCCGCTCGCGGCCGCTGCGGAGGAGGCCTCGTTGGCGGCGGCAGCTGCTGCAGAGGCGCCGCCGGACGCGGCCGCCGCGGTGGAGCCGCCAGCTGCAGTGGCGGTGGTGCTGCTGCCGTTGACGTTGGCGCTGCCGATGTTCTGCAGCAGCTTGCGGTTGCCGCCAGATGCTGCACAAGTTTCACACCGTCTGTGTCAGCATCTTTAGCACTTCACTACGGCAACGGTGTATGAAAAGAGTCTGAAGGGTTGCAAGGCCTGAAGTCCAGCTCCTTCGTGCCTGTGCGGGCGCACAAGCTGCAAAGGCTGCACGAACAGGACTTGCATCAGAAACACACATCAGCGGTGGCCCACCTGCAGAGGCGGCTGCTGACGAGGGGACGACGGGGACGGGCGCGGGCGTGGCGGTGGGGAAGACCGGGACGATGGTCAGCTCCTGCAGCTGAGGAGCCGGAGCCGGCGCCTCCGGAACCACGACCTGCACACAGGCGGCAGCGTGATACGAGATGAAATAGCCCTTGCGCTTGCGGAACAGGTTGAAACAATCTGGCCCTGACGGCAATAAAACTGCAGGAGGAAACACTCGTGGCGCCCTGAGTTCAGCGTCCTCATTGCAGACACGAACAGCTAGGAAAGAGGTGATTCGGTCCAAGCATCAAGAAAGGAACAGAGCTGGTGAGCAGGCAGCGAGGCTCACCGGCACCGGAACGATGCGCGCGCCCGACACGCCGACGGCGGGAATGGTCTCCGGCGCCGGGGCGGCCGCAGCGATGACGGGAACTGACGCGACTGGCTGCACCAGCGGGGGCGGGGGCTGCGACACCGTCTGGAGGGGGACCACGCTCCATGGCTCTGCATGCACAAACAACAATTGACGTTGGTAGACAAGCCGCGGTGCAGCCACCATACAACGCCCTTCAAGGTCATGTATATATATCATCCTATTAGCAATCCAGTGGATGTGATATACGCATGGTGCGGTGGATAGCAGCACAAGTAGCAGATCGTGCAGGAAATCCAGACAAGCTGCGGCCGAGCCATGACACGGTTGCTGGGCAGGCGCACCTTGGATCACCGGCTTGGAGATGATGATTGGGTTAACCTGCGGCGGCGGCGGCGAGGCGGCGGTCGTCAACGGGATGACGGTGTACGAGTCTGCGGAGGGCACACCGAAATGCATGAATTACGTAAATACTGGCGCCGTGAATCTCACGGCCAGCGACCATGATGATCTAGATTTTCAACAGTTCAATGGAGCGCAGCAGCATCCGAGTGGAAGATATGCACACGCAGAAGAGGATGCAGCAAAAGGTTCATGTTGCGGGAATTCCAATGGCGCACCAATGGGCTTGACTGCTTTCGTCACAGAGGGCGTCAGCCAGCTATTGAAGCCGGACAGCAGTCCGGGTGTTGGCAGCAGCGCAGGCGTTGCCGGCACCAGGCTGGGGATGATCTTCTTGGTCTGTAGCGGAGCAAACACCCTGATTGGTTGTGCTTGCACACAAACCTCGCCGAAATGCCTGCAGCACCACTGCTTCTGCGCACAGTTCTACTCTGCGAGCTCCCGCGAGGCATGATTGCCGGCAGCCGACAAGCAAGGCCCTTCGGCTCCCCACAGCGCTGCACCGTCAGACCTCAGTCAGAGCCTTCAACTTCGTCCTTGACGTGCAAGGATCTCTATGACATGTGCGCACCACAGGTTCGGATACGAACTGCGTCGGCTGCTGGAGGGGCGCCGCGGGGACCGGCACCAACACCGACTTGACGGGGATGAGCGCCGGCGGCGGTGGGGCGGTAGCGACGACCTGCTGCGGGAACCAAAAGCGACATGGACATGTCGCTCTGCCAGGTGAGGAGATGCAAGCTGGCACGGCAGCAGGAACATCTCCACCAGCAGCGTGCCGCTGTGCCTGAATGCGATTGCGGCGCTGGACATCACCATGCCACTGCAGGTGTCTGGGCAAGCATCGGAAGGACATACAGGGACGATGGGCAGCGCCGGCGTCAACAGGGCCAGCGGCGGCGGCGGCGGCGGCGGCGTCGACAGGGGCGGCAAGGGCGGCGGCGGCGGCGTCGACAGGACGCGGACGCCGGAAACGGCCACCGGAGGCGTGGCCAGCGTCGCGCCGCTGACGGGGTTGACCTGCATCGGCATCATCAAGGATTATTGTCGATACTCGATGACACCGGCACTGCTGCCTGGAGGGCACAACGACACCGCAGGTGTCGTCGTGTAAGCTACCGCAACGCAACGCACCGGCAGGGACGCAGGGACAGGTTCATCCATAGGTGCTGGCATTTCCCAAACACCCATAATTTCGTGAGCGTGCCGACCGAACCAGGCAGTCGGGGCCCAAACACAGCTTTTGACAAACACACCAAAGCCGCAGTCGGCGGCGGTGGCGGCGGCGGCGGGCCGGCGCGCAGGCTGAAGGGCGCAAAGGTGGGTGTGGCGGTGACCGGCACGGCCGTCGGGGCGGCGGTTACTGGCGCGGCCGTCGGGGCAATGGTGGAGACGATGAAGGGTGCGATCTTTGGCGGCGGAGGCGACAACTTGACGGGCGGCGGCGCAAGTGTGACCTCTGGCGCGGGCGCGGGCTCGGGCATGGGCTCTGGCACCGGGACCTGCTCGGGACAGGGGCCAGCAAATCAAGGGAAGATGCCGGGACGGAAACGTGTCACGGCAATCAATGCCAGGAGACTGATCCGCGCGCGGCTGGGAAGGAAAGGAAAGGCGACATGGCCTTCAGCCACTATTTTCACATGTGGAAGACCGTCATGGGTACAAATGTGCTTTGTTTGACCTCAGCGACTGGTGGCAGTTGGTGGTGACCTACCTCAGCGGCGGGTGCCGTGACGAAAGGGCGCACGTTCAGCAGCACCGGCTCGGGTCCTGGGGCGGGCCCCGACCCCGCCGCCGAGTCCGACTGCGGCAGCAAACAATGCATCAGCAAAAGACAAAGGAATGAAGCATTGTGTACAGCGGGTTACGGCAACCCCGCCGCCGAGTCCGACTGCAGCAGAAAGCATAGCAACAAAGCAAGAAAGGGACTGGCATATTCAAGTTGTGCACGAGCACAATCGTACAGGCATCAGCTGAAGCTCTGACGCAGGTGCTGGCGCTGTCAAGTTTGTTCGCGTCGACGGGTCATCGGTGTTGGTGGAAGAGGGGTGCGGGAAAGCATGGCGGGCAGAGATGAGGCCAGGCACAGTCATCAGGAGATGTTACTGCACTGGGTGGCGTCCGCACCAGCAGGCTGGCGCGCTGGATGTAGGTGTACAGCGCAGGGTACAGCGCATTCTGGTCCTGAGCCTGCGGGTAGCACTCCAGAAGAAAATCAATGTTTGATATCAATGCCTGCTGACACGAGCCTGCCTGCTGTCCGCGACAAGGCCTCATGGCGGCGGTCGCAGAGCACATGTCCAACTGCAGTCAGCGGACGCGAAGGCGTAGAAATCGATATATTCTACTCCCAACAGGCAAAACAAAGACGGTATTGCTACGGAGGCCAGTGTCACGTCCTCGTGTGGTTCGAAAGGATAGCATGCCTGCACGTTGACAGGCACGCTGGCACACGCGGCGGTGTCCCCCTCGATTGGCACCTTCGGCTTGCAGACGCTCAGGCTGCAGCAGGCGGAATGCCAAGGCGTCAGCATTCACGTCCACCTGCCCAAACCGTGCACACATCCTGGAGGCATTCCCTTTGAGATGCACCGACTGTATCACACGCCATCAACAGCTTGCCTTGCACCTTGTTTGTGCGCATGCCACATGCGTCGCTCGCCTCGAAACAGGCAGACTCTTCGATGCAGCTCGACAGAGGATGCAGCAGGATGCAGGCCAGAGGCAGCGAGCGGAGGCGCACCTGGACAGCAGCGACTTGTTCAGCAGCAGCGGGGAGGCGGAGGAGGCGACGACCGCGGAGATGGCGCTATTGTAGTACGGCTGGCACAGGCAGTCGCCCAGGTAGGCACCGGCGGCAAACAGCTGGTCCGCCTGCACATGAGTTATCGTCGCGATGAGATTGGCAGAATCTCGTCAATGACGCTGTGGTAGTACGGCTAACAGGCAGTAGCCCAGGTACGCGCCCAGTGCAAACAGCTGGTCCACCTGCGGTAAAGATTGCGTAAGTCTGTCACTCGGATGCTCTTGCGCATGCGAGCAGTACGACTGGCACAGACAGAAGCCAAGGTTTAGATAAGAGCCAAGTCAGGCGCCTGCAGGTGTTTGCCGCAGTCGGACTAAATACCCGCAGGCGAACAGCACTGAAGACGATCAGGGTGTTGACCCATAGAAGCTTCAACACTTGGCCAGCGGTGAGAAAGGCGGTGAGAAAGTGGTTGAATGGTCATGATGCTGCCGCCTCCGCAATTGTAAAACTACAGATGTGCTCAAGCCTATGCATAGACAGTGCGCATCACGCACTTGTCAAGATGTGCATCACAGCCACGCCCAAAACAAAGCCCGGCCCGCACCTGGGCGCAGCAGTCGGCGGACGGCAGCAGGGTGGCGCCGCAGGACAGCAGCAGGCGGCCGAAGATGTCGGGGTTCATCGCGACGGTGCGCTGTGTGCACAGCTCCAGCGTCACATTGCCTGCAAGGAGAATGATGTCGCATCTGTCAAGATGTGACACCTCAAAGCAAGGAAGGAGCGTCTTGAAGAAAGGATGTATTCAAGCGAGCTCAGGACAGCTCCCAGAACCGCCGGAGCTTTATGAGGCCGCAGCTGTTTCAAGATCAGCAAACCATCTTCCCGGAGCTGCCAATCGACACAAGACTCACCCGTGGGGGTCTGCACCGCAGGCGCCGCAGCAAGGGTGCCAAAGCCCGGGGGAGGCGTCTTCAGTGGCGCGGTCGTCACTGGAGCAACCGCCGCCTTTGCCGGCACTGCGGCAGCAGCAGGAGGAGCCTTCAGCGGCACAGCTTTGACGGGCACGGCAACCGGCGTCGCCGGGGCGTCGACGATGCTGCGACCCAGGTGCGAAAAGTCGAAGCCGCCTGGCGCCTGGGCCGCCGCTGGGATTGCAGGCACAGCATTGCGATTCATATCATATTCATGAAAGGCTTCCGACGCTTTCTGCTGTCCGACTGTAATGTGCTTTTGAAGCTCGACACTTCGGCGGGTAGTGCACAGACAGCTCCCGAATGAAATACAGCCTACGAGTACCCAGGCACCAAATGCAGTCCAGTGCAGGATCATGCATCCGTCCATTCTCGCGAGGATGATGGAATCTTGTCAAACCGGAAACATCGATGTGAAAGTGCAGAGCGGCCTACTCACCAGGCGCGGAGAGGCTCGCAATCACTGCGACCGTAAATGCAGCTGCCAGAGCTGGGCTGCGCCAGCTGCTGACCATCTTGTCTGCCTATTGAAGGTTTGACTGCGAAAGCAATTCACGGCGGCGAGCTACGGCTCGCTCTCCGCTGAGAATGGACACGGCGGACGCTGCAACTCGCCACGGCCGACGACAAAGACGCTCGGCACTCGCAGAACCACAGACGCTTGCCGAACGGTTCGGTGTAGACCGCACGGGGTGTTTTGCGGAAAGCGCGAGTGTCGGGTGTCCGAGATGCCACATGCGATTGGAACTGCTGCCGACCAAACGACTTGGCCAAACGACTTGGCCGGTCCAAGGTTTGACCTTTGACAGGGAAGAGGGCCTGAGATTCAGAGCACACTTGCAGGTTCACGCTTCGCATCACAGCCATCTAAGTTCCCGATCAAACAGAAAGAAAGTCTCAAAGCGCGCGCTAAAAAATGCACCATCACAACCACGCTCAACGCCGTTCAAGCTATTGTACACAAGAGGCGAGACGACACACATCTGAAGCAGCCGCCCAGCCTTGCATCAGTCGAAGGACCATTCAGATCGTCAAGATACAGCTGGCTCCATAGGTCAAGAACCACTCATGCGTTTGTTCCCTGCTGCCCCCGCCTGAGCAAATTCTATGCCCCTTGCCACATATTCGAGCTCCAGTTCTTCATCAGGCCCAGAATCGATCGTTGTGTTTGCTACCAGGCTGCCGCTGTTGCTGCCGCCAGCCTCTCTTGCCGCCTATCTCCTCTCACTCTCCACGAGAGGCTCGATGCCCGAGTACATGCCTTTGCCAGTCTGCGCAGTCGCCGGCTCCTCTTGTAGGGATTCTCATACCTGGGATGGCTGGAGGTGGAGCCCCGTCAGTCAGCGCCGCTGCTGGGCGTGGATAGCAGCCACTACGCGCGGGTCGGACAGGTCCACTCCGGGCGGCAAGCTGCTCACGCCCCACGATGGCCCCGCCGCCGGCCCCGCACCTGCGGGAGGGAGACCAGGACTTGAAAAGGGTGAGCTGCCAATTGACAGGGCCTCCCCTGCGATGGCGTTTGATGCTGCTGGCCTGCATGGCAGCCGCAGGCGCCGTTCCCTTCTTTGTAGAGCTCCACCATGCACTCAGATCTCTTTGCAGGGTTTTGCAGCGGACAGCGCACCCGACACCGGCGTCCAGTCGCCGTGGCGCCCCTGCTTGAGGTATTCCGCCGGGTCCAGTTTGCCGTCGACGGTGTCCGCCACGTTGGTGAGGCGTCCGCGGCCGTACTCCGCCGCCCCCCGCGCCAGTGATCCTCCTGCCCCAGGATCCTCCTGCAGCAGTCGCGCATGGCTCAGATTGCACGAAGTTCAGCCGTCCCAGGCAGTTGCGACCGTACTCGCCGGCCCCTGCGCCAGCGGCGCCCCCGGGTCCTCCTGCGGCGGTTACAACAAAATGCAGATAGTTGCAAATTCAGGTCGTTACATCCCGCTGTCTTAGGCAGTTGCGGCCGTACTCGCTGCCACTTGTGCCAGCAGCGCTCCCGGGTCCTCCTGCGACAGTATTGGTATTAGCTTGGGTTGGGGTTTGGTCTTGTTGATAATGTCCTGAACACAGGCGTGTGCAGCTGACTCCTGCAGCGCCCCGCAGGCTGCAGGTTCTGCAACACTGCGCTGGGTGCAACTGACTGGCATGGAACGACGTTCTCTGCTAACCTTCGGCGATTGATGCGCTGCTCAGAAATGAGGGATGCTGCAACCAAAACCCTACAAACCCCTGCTGAGTATGGACTGGACATGAACAGGACGAATTGTTCGTGTCTCACCTGCAGCCCCTCCCAGGAGCGCATCTCTGAGAAGGAGTAGCGGCGCTCGCGGCTGCCGCGGGAGTTGGGCTCCGAGCCGCCGCCGTGCATGCGGCCAGCGGAAAAGGTGCGCCGCAGCTCCGATGCCGCCACCGCCGCCGCCGCCGTGCGCACCGTCAGCGACGCCGCGTGCTGCGCATTGGAGAAACCCATTCAATGCTGATTTCTGGGCTCAAAGCAAGAACAAGATCCGCTGAACCCGGCCGCCATTCTGCACAGCGGCAGCGATGCTGCATGCTGCAGCGATTGAGTTCCACAGCTCCTGTCACATTTCCGGCAGGCATCTGGAAGGCGCTGCCTCATTCGCTTTGGCCGCTCGGTTCCACGTAATGTGTCTCGTGCTCAGCAGTCAGCAATGCTGCACAAGATCCCGGGCTCCAGCAGCTGGCTCAGCTGCTCGGGTCTCAGCAGGAGTCTGTAGGGTTGTGTGGAAAGGTCAAAGGGTTCTCTGTACCCTACCTGGGCCTCGATCTCCCGCTCCAGCAGCTGGCGCAGCCGCTTGAGCGCGTCCTTGGAGGAGCCTGCATTGACGTCCCCCGTCTCCGCCTCGATCGCCGCCAGCGCCGTCGCAGGGTCTGGCGCGTGGTCGAAGTCCGTTCTGCATTAAGGACGATGTGCACTTAGCTGAGAGATGCAGACTGACTATACCTAGGCTTCTTATATATGATATATACATATATATACATATATATCATACACATGTATATGTATATATATATATATATATATCATACACATGTATATGTATATATATATATATATACATATACATGTGTATGATATATATGTATACATACATATATGTATCGTGGGCAAATCACCTGCCGGCTGACGGTGCAACGGCGGCCGCAACTTTGAAAGACATGGGCCGCAGCGCGGCGACGGTGGCGGCAATTCTGCTACTGCAGCTATACCAACATATAGGGATACTCATGCAAAGAAGCAAACATGATGTCCCACCTGCTGGCCAGCGGCGCGATGATGGCGGCGACCTCGAAAGACGTCGGGCCGCTGCCGGGCGATGGCGGCAAGCGCTAGATATGAAACAGGCATTTCATCTACATGTTCAACAGGACGAACAAGCACCTGCTGGCTGACGGTGCTATAACGGCCGCACACTCGCAGGAGATTGGGCCGCTGCTCGGCGACGGCCCCAATTTTCTCGTTGACAGCAGCTACGAGTAACATGAATCATGCAGATCTACTAGAAGTAGAACTCGGTAGACATCTGTGCACCCGCTGGCCGACGGCGCAATGGCGGCTGCGACCTCGAAGGAGGTTGGGCCGCTGCTGCTGCCAGCGACGGTGCCGCTGATATCAAAGAGTGTGAAAATTGAATGAATTCGGTCAGGCAATGGCGAAATTCAATCAATAAATCACCTGCTGGCTGAAGGCGCAATGGCGGCTGCGACCTCGGAGGACGTAGGGTCACAGCCAGGCGACGGCGGCGGCATTCTTCTTACAGAAGCACGCGTCTTGCAGAAGCACGCGTCAATTACATACACTTAGGTCATCTCAAGCACGATCTGTCGCCACTCACCTGCTGGCTGACGGCGCAATGGCGGCCGCGACCTCGAAAGACGTTGGGCCACCGCTGGGCGATGGCGGCGCCGCCGCCGATGCAGAAGTCGCAGAGCCAGAAGCCGCATCACTGCGGGCGTCGATGTCGATCGCGGCGCTGCGGTCTGACGCGCCAGACGCCGTGCTGCCAGTGCGGGCGGGCGGATCGCCGAACAGGATGTCCGGCTGCTGCTGCTGCTGCTGCTGCTGCGGGCCGAGATTGCTGCCATTTAGCCGCTTTGCGCGCTTTGACGGCGTCGGCTGCGGTGACCTGCGCGCAGGGGATCAAGATCTCATGACATAGAAACTGATGGGAGTCAAGTCGAACTGAAGGTGCAGACATGATGCTGCACACCACTCATGGTGCTGTGCTGAGGTGCGTGCTGGAGGCAGTTGTATGGCATGAGTCCCCTTGGCCGCAGTTCGCCGTGTGCTGGCGTCATCATCGAACGCCGCCCCAGACACAGCAACCTCGCCAATGAGCCAAGCACGGAGAACCTGAAGACACAGCTCACCGCACGAGCGAGCGGCGGCGGCTCTCGTCCAGGTCCATGGCCTGGATGCCATCTGCGATGGCGCCCGATGCTGAGGTGGCCGCCAGAGGCTCCCGCTCTGCGACTTACATAATATAACATCGTCGGTGTCGTGCTTGTGCTGGACCGCCTTGCTCGACCTCACAGGCTGGCAGTTGCAGGACACGGCGACAGTGAGTGTCGTGGACTTGACCGGAGTGCACAGACAGATGAACAGCACCTGATGCTACGAACTTGTCAGCAGCGTTGGAGGAGCAGGCCTGCCTCTAGCTCCTTGGCGATGCACACCTGGCTTGGCGGGCTGGCGGCCGCCAGCGGATGCAGCATCATACAAGGACTCGTGCGCGAGCGCCTTGGCGAGGGCGACAGGCACACCCGGATGCGCTTTCGTTCGGGCGTTGATTGGCAATACTTGGACGATTGAGAAGCTCCCCGCACCTGGCTTCGCAGGCTGGCGGCCGCCGGCTGACACGGCATCGACGTCGTAAAAGTACTCGTGCGTGAGCGCCTCGGCGGCCGCGGCGCGGTGCTTTGGCTCGAACTGCAGCAGCCGGCTGAGCAGGTGCACCGCCGGCTCGCCCGCGGCGCCCATGCGACGGTACAGGGTGGGCGCCTTGCCGGGCAGCGCCTGCAGACAGGTTGTTAGTCATGTGTCAGAACCTCCTTCACTTCGTGTCATTTGCTTGAGGCGTGTATTTCTCCGACTGCAGCAGCCGGCGCCCGCAACACCCATGCAACGACACATGAAGGGCGCCATGCACGGACAGCGAGCATGGCAAACATTCTATTGGCGCTGCATGTCAGGCCGCTGGTGTGCGCCTGGCTGGCTTGCATCTACGTTCTCGAGGCCTCAAGGTGGTAGTATCAGAATGGAGATGACCATCTGCTTCACCTGCTGCACTGACAATCGCACTGCAAGTGAAGTAGCTGCCGCAATCCATGCTACTAGAGCCGTATGTCTGTGCCTCTGTCCCTGAAAAACTCTAGGGTGACACTGATCGCTGCAACTTGACAGGCTTGCCAAAACAGACAGCTGCCGCACTGCAGCAAGCCGAGTGCGAGCGCTGCGATTCCCAAAGCCAAGAGAGAGTGGCATCAGGCAGGCGTGGCGACGCTCTTCGTTCTTGCCCAGGACGGCGTGCCAAGGACTGCAACCTTGCTCGAAACACCAGCGCACCTAACAAACGTCTGGGTATGTTGTAGGCTTCCCTGGGCTATAGAGAGTGGCGCCGTGCGGGCATGGCCATGGCCTCGGCGCCGGCCCAGGAGGACACTCAGGACACTCACTCGGATCAGAGCTGACAGACTGCGACCCACAGCTGCAGCGTTGGCTGTTCTCATCACCTGCAGGTGGTGGCGCCAGGCGGGTGTGGCGACGGCCTCGGCCTCCACCAGAGGACGGCTCGAAACCCGTCTCAAGCAGACCTGACAATACATGTTCCACGGCTAGTAAGCAGCTCCTACCTGGAGGTAGTGGCGCCAGGCGGGTGTGGAGACAGCCTCGGCGTCGGCCCAGGAGGGCGTGCCGATGACGTCAAACAGAGCCGCCAGCTCGCTGCGGGTGATGTCGCTGCCCATGGCGCCGCCGAACGTGTCCCTGTGCAAGATGAGCGAAATGACAATCAGGGGTGAACGAATAGACTCAGTGACGTCAAACAGAGCCGCCAGCTCGCTGCGGGTGATGTCGCTGCCCATGGCGCCGCAAAGATGTCCCTACAGTGATGCGACACCATGTGAGAATGCAATTGTTGAGAAGCACAGAGTCTCGATGACGTTGGACAGCGCCGCCAGCTCGCTGCACGTGATGTGGCTGCCCACGGCGCCGCAGAACTTTCCGTGCAATGCAATTCGAACGAAACCTTGATGGTCCTTGGGCATATGGCTGCGCGTGACGTTGCTGCAGCGTGCCACATGTGAAGGGCACAGCTACATTCAGTAGCCAGTAGCAGGCGCCCACAATCAGACCCGCGACTAGCTGTGGGCAAACCAAAACTGCACGAGGCGCTGAGGGAAGCTTGCACGGTTGTCGAAGTCTCTCAGAGGGCCCTTGTGTCAGCGTGTTTTGCGCAGCTATTTGAATTGCCCATGCTTTAAATCCGCGCTGCGCTCCTGCAAGCACGAGCAGGAGAGCGGAACCTCCGCGTTTATCTTTTGTTCTATTGATTGACAGTGCCATCACACAGCTACAAACCCACCCAGAGGCGGGCGTCTTGGGCATGCCGTGGATGGCGAACAGCGGGGCGACCTGCAGCTGCGGCGTTGCGGCGGAGCCGACGTAGGTCACCCGCTGCAGCAGCTCCCCGAATATGCAGCCGGCGGACCACATGTCGATGGTGCTGGTGTAGCCGCCCCGCGACATGACCACCTGTTCTCGTTCCGAAAACATTGGACGGAAATGATGTATGGATGCAGTTGATTTCGATTCCGATTGACAAGTAGGCAGCATGTCAATGGCGCTGGTGCAGCCGCCTCGCGACGTGAGCACCCGCCCCACAGGGGTTGCAATTTTGGTGCTCAGTTGGCGTATGGGTTGCACTTTTGGTTTATCGCAACTTGGCTGATTTTGTGCATTGCCCGGAACTGTTGCATCTGTGCCTGAATGTTGCGCGCCCTGTGCATTGCTGCCTCCAGCCTCAAACCGCCAGCCAATTGCGCCAGTCCCAGTTTTGAGTGCTTTGACAGGCGAGGGCACAGGAAGGGCTTGCGAGATGGCATCCTCTTGCAGTGGAGAGAGGGTGACACTTTCAGGCAGCTGGCAGGGGTTTATCCGAAGTAGGGTTGGAAGCACACCTCAGGGGCGCGGTAGCAGGGCGTCGCGACCATGCGCGTCAGCGGCGACGCCAGGCCACAAGCGCCAGGCCCCTCACGATGCCCTGTGCGCAAAGCTATCCAGATGAACATACGTTTCTGCCACGTGAAATCATGTCTCTGCCGCCACGTCATCTCTCTGTCAGTCTTGCAGGCGAATTGCTAAGGCATTAGGTGTAGCTTCCTGTTTCGTAGCTTCCTGTTTTGCGCAGCGCCTTGGCGATGTGATAGGCCCTGCAAGCAGCACGAAAGATGCGATCCCTGGCGTTGAGTACACAAACAGGGCATGCAATGCCTCCCAGGTGCCAAAGGCAACACCCATGCCACTGGCACACCACACGGTGGTGCACAACGACACAGGGTGTGCTGCCTGGGTGCCGGTAAGGCGCAGCATGCCCTTTGGCTGCTGATGCAGCCTTCGTGGGTGGCATTCAGGTTTTGGGTCCGACTTCACTCTCCACACTTCTTGGGTGGCCCATGAATCAGGTGCCGAGCTTGCAGAGGACTCCACAGCAGGACACAGTGCATATGCCCCCATCCGCACAAGCCTTGACTTTGGGCGCTCATCACGCAATGTCCCTCGACGTCCAAACACGCAAGAGTGCCAGAAGGGTTCATAACAGGATATCTCAACAGATGACATTATCCAGCGCCGCACAGGGCCGCCGTGTTTGGCGTCATACGCCGCAATGGGCCAGGCTTGAACTTTGGGCGATCTATGGCGAATTACTCACCTAGACGCACGTAGAGATCCCGCAGCCGCACGGGACCGCCGCCCTCGGCGTCCACGTGCGGCATGTGCGCCGGGTGCGCCGCCGCGGCAGACAGCGCCTTCACGGAGCCGCCGCCGGCCGCCGCCACATGCAGCGCCGGCTCTGGCGCGCTCTGCTCCACCCAGTGGTAGCCCTCGCTGACTGCGGAACGCGCCGAGCCCAGGTCCGCAATCTGCCCACCAAAGCGGATAGCTGTTGAGAATGGTATGTGCCTGTGTTCTTACTGGAAAAGTGGCGATTCTGGGGAGCTCTGCATCACGCATGAAGTGAAGTTGCATGGAGACTCTGTACTTGCAAGGGAATTGTCACCTTGATGACGCGGCGGCCACTCTCCATCGACAGCAGCACATTGCTGGACTTAAGGTCCCGGTGCCACACCGACTGCGGCGCCAGAAACATCAGGTCAGCGTGCGCTGCGGGCTCAACAGATTCCGCATGGCATGCACCGAAGCGCGGCCAGCTGTGAAGGAGCTGAAGGAGCTGTTTGCACGAAGATGCAACATTTCCTGCAAACCCTGCTCGCATTTGGCCAGGCGCGAGTCCACACAGGGCGTGCACAGCCAATCCTTCTAGCAGTCCGTGAAGTGGCATGTCACCAGCGTGTTTCAGATTGTCTCCACCTGGGCGTGCAGATAGCACAGCCCCTGCAGAAGGAGCGGCGGCTCTGATTACTAGAATTAGCGCGTGATGATAGTCTGGCTTTATAGAACCTGTCCTTTTCGATTGCTCACCTGGGCGTGCAGGTAGCGCAGGCCATCCAGCAGCTGCAGCATGAGCGACCGGACCTCGCCCGCTGCCAGCTGGCCCCGCAGGTTAAACAGGTCGCCGCCATCCGCCAGCTCCATGACCAGGTATGCGTCAATTGACGAGGGCACCAATTGCCCGCCAATGAAGTGGCTCCTGCCTAAAGAAACACACACAAACACACACCCAAATGATGTGAACCATCATCCGACAATTTTCTACAACGGTTCACAGTGTATCCTGCAGGTTGAACTCGATGCTCCCATCCGCAAGCTCCATGACCGGGTGCGTCGATGGACGAAGGCACCAATTGGCCGCCGCTGAAGGCTTCTCGCAGTGAGCAATGTGTCACTGGAAGCATCACAAGCAGGCCGTCCGTGAGCTCCGCGACCAGGTGCGCGTCAATGGACGTCGGCACCAGCTGCCCGCCGATGGAAGTGGCTCTTGCCTGGCGAGGAAGTTGCAAATGACTATCGACAGATCGAATGGAGCTCAAGGCCGTGCCTGTGGCGGAGGGCCGCGCGTGAAGGCGTCCAGCAGTGCGATCACATTGGGGTGCGCCATGTGCCGCAGGGCTGACTCTGCATCTTCGAATTGCCGCGTTGCTTCCTGTCTCTCATTTCCATAGCCAGCCTTTGTGTCAGGTTCCCTTGCTACCCAAGCGCAGAAGCCGCACCTGTGGCGGAGGGCTGACTCTGCATCCTTAGTGTCAGCTCTGTCCCTCTCTCCTTTTGTCTTTCTTTCAGTACATATCGCGTGCAACCGTAACTGAAGCGCAGAAATCCACCTGTAGCAGATGGCCGCGTGAAGGCGTCCAGCAGCGCGATGACGTTGGGGTGCGCCAGGCGCCGCAGGATGGCCACCTCCCGCAGCACCCGCTTCGCCTGGTCCGGGCTCGCCAGCACGTCCGGGATGCGCTTGATGGCCACCTGCGATTGATTTGCAGTGACTGGGCCATCCTTGCCTGGCGAAATGCATAGCGCAATAGCATTACGGTGCGCCTCGCGAAGAACAGAGGCCTACCAGCCGTTTTCATTTGCCTAACATCCAGCCTGCCGAGGCAGTGAGGATCTAAGTCATGTCTGCTCTACTGCCGTGAGCTGTGCATAGACTGGCTGGGGAGCTGGTGCCGCACCTGCTCGCCGGTGGCAATGTCGAGGCACATGCAGACGCTGGAAAACGAGCCCGACCCCAGAAGTCTCAGCAGCTCGTACCGCTCCCCCACCTGCAGGTTCGCATGCACACCGGCTGCTCACGTCTCCTGCTGCGCCAAGGCAATGCACGGCGCAAGCTCTGGTTTCGAGGCAGAAGCCACGGCGGCTGGGGATTCCGAAGTGCGGCGTAGTATCAGTTTTCATACTCCAGGAAGCGATACAGAGCGTCAACGAAGCTGCGGGGCTGATGTGCTGTCCGAATTGGGTTTCGGAAAGCAGCGGAACCGGGCATGGCACGTTTGTGAATGACTGCTTCACACGGAACTTGCGGTGGGCTGACGCCACACCAAACTTCACACGATGTGATACAACTTGAAGCAAGTGTCACCTGCCATTCCTGCTTCTTCACAAAGTATGTGCCCGCTTGCTTTGACGATTTCACAATATTCCGTCTTGAGCTGTCCTGATGCTGTGCCATGCTGCGTGTCAAAGTTTCATGCCTCTTTTGAAACGAAACAGTGCATTGCGCAAGAAGCACAACGCCACCTCGTCAGCACAGCCCGTACTCGATAGCTGTTTCCCGCCAATCCAGACACCCTATTCAGGCCAGGGCGGCTGTTTGTGCAAGCCCACCCTGTAGTCCTCGTCAGCACCTGCCTCCGAACATCCTGCGCATCGCTGTGCACAGTTCATTTTGCAAACCACACACGACGTGTCTGTGGCGGCAGGGACCTGCAAGCAGTACATCAGACATGGCGGGTGACCACACAAACGGCCATGTGGCCAATGGCACGGCGGATGAGCCAGAGTAAGTCCGCTTGCAGTCATCAGCAGTTTGTACAGTCAAGATACACAGTCGACATGCTGCCGGCATGCTCCAATGAATCGAATGGAGTTCCATAACGCTTGATTTGTGCAATGTCAATGGTGGGCGCTTTTGCGCGTTTACCTGCAGCCGGGCAAATTGCGTTTTGTCAGTCGAGCGGGCCTCTTCCGAAAGGCAACGACGCAAATCTGCACACGCCGCCTGAGCCTTTTCACTTTGGAACAGAAGGGCGAATGATTCCGGCCGGCTGCACCCGCTGGTGCGCACGATGGCCGACGACTTCCACGGGCCTCGGGCTGAGGACATCCACCACTTGCACCAGCTGCAGAAGTCGTCCTCGCGGCCTGCAAAGGGTGCGTGTGCAAATGAAGAATCACGTGAGACCGTTGCATGCAAGATCCGAACCATCCCTGCCATTTTACAATTTCTCGTTGGCACCCTGCGTCGCGCACGCTCTCACACCAGCATGATATGGCACAAGACAGCCTCGCACACCGTTGTGTCGACTCAAGCATGTCACATGGCAATAGAGGCTTTGCAGGGCCCACAAATCAAACCGACTTGAAATGACCTGACATGCTGACTGTGTCGGCGCGCAGACGAAGCGCTGGAGCAGCAGCAGATCAGCTCCATCAGCGAGACGCTCAAGTCGGCGGCGCGCAGGTTAGTGCATGTAACCTGTTCAGCTTGTTCATGACACTCAGATCGCTTTGTGCACCAGGAGTTGAATCTGCCGCACGCATGCGATAGACGGCAGGCAATGTCCTGCATTCAACAGTGATGGTCCACTTGAATTTTTTGTGACAAGCCGCTGATTCATGCGTGCAGCACCGGACCCAAGGTGGTGAAGACTGAGAAGGTGCGCGCTGACCATTTGCCCTGGAGCCTGCTGCATGCATGCACGCCGCTGACAGCCGCGCTCTTGCCTGCGGTAGCGCCTCGAGCATCGCGATCCACCATGGCCACTTGACCACGCTAGGTTTCACTCTGCTGTGAATGTGCACACACCTCATTTCTGGATTGAGTAGCAACGCTTATGACTTTCAACGCTTTTCAACAACAATTTTCCGCCTCGGCCGTGCTGCAGGACCCGAGGAAGGTGGTGGAGGGCGCCCGCACCACCTTCCTGTCAGCCATGTCCGACGCCGGCCTCAAGCCCACGGTCGTGTACCACAATCTCACGCCCGCGGAGCTGTACGAGAAGGTGCGGCTGAAGTGCTTTGTGTTCCTGTTTTTGCCGCCGCCGCCGCCTGTTCGCAGGCGCTCCCGATGCGGCACCCAGTGCAGCCTGCACCCGATTCTGGGCATTTCAGCAGCAGGCGCCATGATCTTTTTGCTGGCATGGTTTGGGAGCATGCGACGGCAGCGTTCAGCGCGAAAACCTTTGAAACACCGGACCTTTGCAAGCAAATACTCTGTTGAGTCGCTGCTGCTTTCTGCGTGGCACCTCGTGAGACACGATGGCTGCCCCCGTGCGCAGGCGCTGCTGTACGAGCCAGGCAGCCACCTGGTTTCTAGCGGAGCGCTGGCGACGCTGTCTGGCGCCAAGACGGGACGCACGCCCAAGGACAAGCGCGTCGTGCGGGAACCTGAGACCGAGGCCGACATCTGGTGCGCCTTTTTGCTTCTTGCCTCGCTGTCCCTCCCTCTTTTCTGCATATCCCTGCAATGCTACGGGTCACGGTTTGCGGCCGTGAGCCTCCACAAGCCGGGGTAGCTTTCGACGTTATCCGACGCTGGCTGGCTGGGGCGGCAACGCCGCAATCTGTCTGCTGGCTGCAGAGTCGTTGCTCCAGCACCATTGGCAGCTCATGGAACTGAGGACTACGAGAGAACCAATGCCGCAATCTGAAGTCTGCTGGCCTCCAGGCTGCGGCGCTGTACTCAGCGGCACTGGAATGACGCATGCTGAGGCGCGGCAACGGTTTCTGTCTGCAGGTGGGACAGCAACGGCAGCGGCTCGCCCAACTACGAGATGGATGAGCGCACGTTCCTGCTGAACCGCGAGCGCGCCGTTGACTACCTCAACATGCTGGACCGGCTGTACGTGTTTGACGGCTATGCCGGCTGGGACCCCGAGGTGCATTTCCTTGGGTTTCCACTGCCGTCTCTCTGCCGAATTGGTGTCGCCTTCCTGCGCCAACATGCAGCAGGCGATCGCCTCACTCTGTGTCGTCACTTCTGCACTGTGCGTGCCAGCTCTGCCAGCTCTGCAGCGCCGTTTGTGGCACCTGCAGCCGCTGTCCCCATTTTTGAAGCTCGACGTGCCTGCCTGACTTACATACCCATGTTCCTTTCCCTTGCAGTCGAGGTACAAGATCCGGGTGGTGTGCGCGCGCGCCTACCACTGCCTGTTCATGCACAACATGCTCATCCGGCCGACGGAGGCGGAGCTGGCCAACTTTGGCCGCCCCGACTTCACCATCCTCAACGCGGGCGCCTTCCCCTGCAACCGCTACACCAGCTACATGACCTCCTCCAGCTCCGTGGACATCCACCTCAAGGTGGGGAGCACCCAGAGGTTGGCAGACGTGCAGGTCTGCAGACACGCTGCTCCGCAATGATGCTGCGCCTCCTCATCTGCGGCAGGAAGCATTGGACCGGGCATGGCTGCTTGGCAGCAGGGGTTTAGGACCGCAATCTGAGCGGCAGGAGGGGAGGTGGTGAATGACTATGTGGCGTTGTCTCATTGCCGCATTACATCCGACCAACTCCCCAAAGCATGCGCCGAGGCGAGGCAGATGGTCGTCCTGGGCAGCCAACATGCAGAGAAGATTGGGGAGCCACCAAGATCTTCAAACCCTCGATCATGAAACCCGCACGCAGGCGAGGGAGATGGTCATCCTGGGCAGCCAGTACGCGGGGGAGATGAAGAAGGGCGTCTTCACCATCATGCACTACCTCATGCCTAAGCGCGGCATCCTGTCGCTGCACTCGGGCTGCAACGTCGGCGCAAACGAGGACGTGTCCCTGTTCTTCGGCCTGTCGGGTGAGGCCCTGCCAGCTGCTGCATGTGCATGCATGTTGAACATTTGCTAGACGCTACATGCGTCCTGTGTCAACCTCAACTCTTTCTGAAGGGTGCAACTCACACGACTTATCAGCAGGATCATCACCTGGGGCATGTACTGCAGTCGTTTGCGAGTTGAGCTCCGGGGGCTTACAATTGGCATCGTCCTGTACGTGCACAGGCACGGGCAAGACGACGCTGTCCACAGACCCGCACCGGCCGCTGATCGGCGACGATGAGCACTGCTGGTCCGACAATGGCGTGTTCAACATCGAGGGCGGCTGCTATGCCAAGTGCATCGGCCTCAAGAAGGTGCTCCGCGTGTTCTCCCTGCGCCTCTCATTTCGACCGCGTTCCGGACTCCATGTGGATGCCTAACAAGCACCGCCTGCAAGGAGGCTGGCTATACCATTTCCTCGTACGCGACGAAGTTCGGCTGCCACAACTTGCTGCTGTGATCTCTTGACAATTCGCATTTTGTTCGCTCTCTGCATCACCGACCGTGCAAAATCCTGGTGCATCTCGACTCCGAGTGCGACATGATTGCATGGTACCACTGAGTACACACAACAGATCTCCTCGGCAACGGCAGCCGATGCGCCCTTTTCCGCCCTGGCGCAGGAACCGAAGCTAGACATCTGGAACGCCAATATACACCACAACAGCAGCAGACTGTCGTGTGATCGCGCATCTGGGAAGCACCAGTTCATACAAACAACCACTGACGACTTGAGTGGCTTGCTGGCGCAGGAGTCGGAGCCGGAGATCTGGAATGCCATCCGCTTCGGATCCATCCTGGAGAACGTGGTGTTTGACGAGTACACACGCGAGGTGGACTTCATGAGCAAGTACGCCGCCCTTCATGGCACCCTTTCAGACACACAAGGACCTTTCGGACATAAGCCTCAGCCTTGACAATGAATGCCCAAGCTCCGCTTGCTGCAGACTCCTGCACACCTGAGTCGTCTTTTCTTCGTGATCTTCTTCCCTCTCCACTGCTGGTTGAGGCTGGCGGCCGTGCTGCTGCGGATGGCATTGTCCTCCGTGTCCTTCAACGTTCAGTGGAAGTGGCATGTTATATACGAGGCCCGGGGCTGCCTGAATTCCAAGCTGGTGCTCTTCTCCCAGCCTTGGCACACCCTCCTGACTCCGCTGCCTGACATCTTATGACTTCCGACGCGCAGCGCGCTGACGGAGAACACGCGTGTGTCATACCCCATCGACTACATCGCCAATGCACGCATCCCGTGCATGGGGCCGCACCCCAAGAACATCATCCTGCTGTGCTGCGACGCCTTTGGCGTGCTGCCGCCGGTGTCGCGCCTCACCACGCAGCAGGCCATGTACCACTTCATCTCCGGCTACACCGCCAAGGTGCGCTTTCTTTGCTTAGGGTCTTGTGTTGAGGGTTGTTCGCCCTGTCACCTATTGCTGTTTACGTGTGCACTACAGCAATGTGCGCTGCACCGCTCAGCCTCGCTCACATCAGCGATGGTCTTGCACCCGGCGTCACTGGCGCTGAAACCGCCAGTGGTTACAGTTATGATCAGAGATATGTTTGACGCGGAGAGCATTGGCGCACAGTTAACGGATTACGTTGTCGAGTATTCTGCAATTGTTTTGCAGGTCGCCGGCACGGAGCAGGGCGTGACAGAGCCGGAGGCCACCTTCTCGGCGTGCTTCGGCGGCGCCTTCCTCATGCTGCACCCCATGAAGGTGCGGGATGCTCCGACTCCCTCAGCTGTGCTTGTCAGCAGCAGGCTCCCTCGACTGACGTTCCACAGCTTGCTACGCATTTCCCTTCCAGCTTCTCGCATTCTCTTCCTCTAATATGCTGACGCCTTTCCTCCCTGTGATCTCGTAGTACGCCGCAATGCTGTCGGAGAAGATGAGCAAGCACGGCACCACGGCGTGGCTGGTCAACACCGGGTGGACGGCGGGCGGCTACGGCGTCGGCTACCGCATGAAGCTCAAGCACACGCGCGCCATCATTGACGCCATCCACTCTGGCGAGCTGGCAGGCGCCGACTACACCACCACCCAGTACTTCGGCCTGCAGGTGTGTGCCATTGCCTGAAGCCTGCCGTCCTGCACACTCAGACTCGTCGAGACCACTGGGGTACAGGAGCGCGGGACTGGGCGCCGCACTGCTGCGGGCTGGGTTTTGCGGCTGCGGCATGCTGATGCGGCTAGCAGCTTGATTTGCAGGCTGAAGCCTCCTGCAGCATTCCTGTCTCGAAACGAACCTGCATGCAACTGCTGCAGAAAGCGCCGCTGTTGGACAGATCCCGAACTCGCACACAAATCCTGATGTGCCAGCATCGTCTGATGCGCAGGTGCCGCGCACGGTGTCCAATGTGCCGGACGACATCCTGCAGCCGGACAGGCAGTGGCCCGACACCGGCGCCTTTGACAAGGCGCTGCGCCACCTGGCCAGCTTGTACACCGCCAACTTCAAAAAGTATGCCAGCGGCGATGGCTTTGTCAGCCCCAAGACCGCCAAGCAGATCTGCGCCGCCGGCCCGCACCTGGACGCCTGATTTTCGGGCTGCAAAGGCGGCGCGGACGTTTGGGCGCTCCAGCGATGGCCGCCACACCGCGGCGCGGCAGCAGGCAAGCCACGCCGGCCTGCGCCATGGGGGAGGCACCTGGCGGGGCTGCGGCGCTGTGTATGTGGTCCCTGGGGGGCTGCATTCTGTGCAGCGCAGAGTTCCTCCGCTGGCGCCATCTGCTTTGGCGACGGCGTCCTCCCGGCGTTGCGTCGCTTAGCATGCCGTGGTGGCCTTCAGGGCAAATTTGACCTGCGTTCTGCAGGGTGTTGCCAAAATCTTTTGTCTGTGCCTTGAAGTGGTGTTTAGGAAAGGGCGTTGCGATGCGGCACAGGCCGCATGCTTTTGAAGTGTGGGGTGGGGCTCCGCAGCGCGACCATTCTTTTCAGGAACCTTGTTTGGATCGGTACTTCGGCACAGCAGTGCGCGGAGGTTTTGCACAGGGTGTTTAGGTAGGTAGGCAGAGGTTGACATGCCAGGTTTGGGGGCTGCGACGGTGAGGTTCCCGGGATCACTGCAGCGCGATCAGTACCCGGGCAGCGGTGTCGGGACTGACGAAGGAATTGCATCGACACCGTTGAAACTGTCCAGCTTCGTCACTGGCCACGATCGGATTTAGGCAGGCTACATGCTGGAAACCATCGCAGGCAACTCCACTGGAAGGTGATGCAGTGCGTGGATGGTGTGAACATCCGCATTCGCCTCGCGTGCAGACGAGTCCGATGCGTACAATTTTTATGCGCCTGTGCTGACAATTATGAGGGGGGCAGTGGCTTGCTTGCAGCCAGTGTTTCGCCTTTCAGCGACCGATTTAAAGCCGTTGTTTTCAACGACGCCTGGCGTGTCGACTGCACCATGAACAGTACATCATCAACTGCCACAAATCGCACCGCCGGACATGCATCGTCCTGGCCGTGCACCAGGATCATTACCGGCAGCAACAAACACGGAGAAGTCGTCAAGTACCTTCCCTGCTCGCCGGCAGCGCAAGGTGTGTCTAGGGAGAAGCACGTGTGTGAACGCATCGCTCGCTCGCCCCTTTCCCACCTTTCCCGCCTGCGGTCGTCTGCAGCAGGCTTATTTGACATTGATAAACAATTTCTGCATGCCGCAGCAGCTGCGTCTGCGTCCGGCGCTGTTCTGCACACCTGCACCTGCGTCTGTCAGCGTCCTGCATGCTCTTGCGTCGTCAGACAATGGTTGCAAGACGTCGTCAGCAACCGCCTGCAGGGCGCTTCACGTACCTTCGAATCCGAGGATAATATCTTCGTATAGTCAAACGGGCTGCACAGGCAGCGAGCCAGCTGGCCGTGGACGGTCAGTCGTGGCCTCTGCCAGCCAAGGCCGCACGTCACAATCCTGTTTCGGTCGTGACAAACGCCACTCCGTGACGCAGGAACCTTGGATATGTCAACTGCATGCAACATGGACGCCCCCCGGGTCCCGATGAGCCCCGGCAGCGCAGCTGCTATGGCGGCGCAGATCACCTGTTGCGGCAGCAGCCCACTGCAGACGCAGCCTCAGCGTCGCAGCACCGACAGCAGGGGCAGCACGAGGTCCTCTTACGACTCTCAGGTGGTTGCATATGCGATATGATGATGCACAGTCCATCGAAACTTGGCGGCAACGACACCGCAGTGACTGGGTTTCCACCTGACAGGATCACTGCATCGAAACGTCAGCAGCAGTTTGATGCTGCTGCTATTCCGGTACCCTTAGTATTGACGTCCTTCTGTGTAAGTTCGGCGCAGAGGACCCAGCAGCACCTGCCGCCGCCGCCGCCTTCCTTCTTAGGCACCGCCGCCAGGCATGACAACAGCGGCTGGCTGCCGAAACGCTCCGCCGTGAACCAGGCTGATGGTATATGGGGCTGGGAGACTCTTGCTGCCGGCAACGCCAGCGACGTCACCAGGTGAGCATGCAGTGACACCCTGGCCAGACCTGCAGCGCGTGTACTGGGCACAGCGTCGACTTGGGCATGCAGCGTCGACTTGGGCATGCAGCGTCGACTCACTGATGCATGCGAGCCTCTGACCCATCCGCGGCTCGCTCATACTTGTCTTCAGGTTCAAACCCGGGTTCCTGGGATCGTCGCCGCCCGTGCACCAGCGACTGGACCTGCGCGGCGATGCGGCGCGGCGGGCGCGGCCGTCGCAGCCGCCGCCGCAGCCGCTGGAGCTGGGCTACTCGCCCAAGGACGCCGCGCTGCTGCCGGGGCCGCTGCTGGCGGCTTCGGCGCTCGTCGGTTGGCGGCCCACGCAGGACGCTGGTGACGCCAGCGACGCAGAGGAAGACACGGCGGCATTCCCGCCCGGCGGGTTTGGTGCGGCGCTGGAGGCCGGCTGCGGGGCGCCGGGCCTCTGGGACGCAGCCGGCCACCACGGCGGCGCCACCAGGCTGCCGCAGCTGCATCATCGCGGCCGGTACGGCGCCAATGGCGCCTCCGGCGCCGCAGCAGCAGCCGCAGCAGCAGCCGCCGCCGCGGCCCTCCAAGCCCCGGCGGCAGCGGCAGGCACCACCGCAATCTTCGCAGCCGCAGGCGCACACACATGGCAGGCGGCGTGGCCGCCGGACCACCAGGCGTATCATGGCGCGGCTCAGCATGGGCCTGCCAGCTCGCCGGCGGAACACGACTTCTACTCGGAGCTTCTGGGCACGGGCTCCGCCACCGGCACTCAGATCGAGTTTCCGGCGCAGACGTCGCCGCCGCTGGCAACCTGCCTGCTGGATGAGCACGGGTTCTACGGGCCGTCCGGCGGTGGCGCTGGCGGCGCCTATGCTGGCAGCGAAGCGCCTGCGCCGGCTGCAGCAAGGCAGGGAGGCGGCGTCCTGGCTGCTGCTCCTATGGGACTGCCAGCAAACCCCTGTGCCCGGCGAATGGCAGCAGACACAGTCGCAGCACCGCCAGCACGGTCTACACAGCTCGGGGGGCCCGCCCACGGCGCTGCCGCCGGATGCGTTGGGCTGGCGGCCGGCGGAGCAGTGCGTCTCGCGTCACCGTACACCTGGCAGGCGCAGCAGCAGGCAGCCGCAGCGGCGGCGGCGGCAGCTCTGCCGGCAGTCGACACAGCGCAGGTAGGACTGCCGCCGCCGCCGCCGCCGCTGCAGCAGCAGCAGGCTAGCGGCAGCGTAGGCCAGGCTGCGCGTGCCGCAGGCTTTGGCAGGAACGAGCTCGACAATGCCCCCGGCGATTCTCAGTCTGTTGCGCCCCATGAGTACTGGCGTCCTTGGTAAAATAGGCGCTTGCAAGGCTGTAATGCATCAGACGATCGCAAAGTGCTATCTGTAGACTGAATGAAATGTGTGGCAGCGATTCCCGGCCGGAGCGCCAACCGCTTTGCTCGCATCATTTGCTTTAGACGTTTTCTGATGGTGGTTGGCTATTCTATACTCAGTGCTGATCATCATTGCATGTGCTGATGGTCATCAGCTGAGCGCATTGCTGCACCAGCGCATGATCGGTGCTCATGTAGAGAGGTGCATGCAGTTTCACGGGCAGTGACATCGTGGCAGCGCAGTCTGCGGCTTTGTGCCTTTACGCCGGCGGTCCTTGACGGTCTGATTGAACACAGTCTGGGGCGCGCTTGTCGGCATGCAGTAGATCGAACATACTAGGTTGCGCGGGATGCTCATTAATGATGCTATCTCTCGCTTGTGTCTTACGACCCCTTGGAGCTGCTGGCCACCTTTCAGGGGTCTTGCTGTACTGGGACAGCGTCACAGCGTGCCTCACCCTGACCACCCCTGCCTGAGTGCATTGACCCCAGCCTGCACTGCGGTTAGGTTTTCGATGTGCGGGCACAGTGATGCACTCTCAATCACCAGCGCTGCTGTCGCCGCTGTCGCCACGGCCGTGCCGAGGCTTTAAGGAAGCGTTGCCGCTGACATCATCGACGGCTGCCGCCAGTGGCTCCACTCAGATGCAGATCCGAACTGTGAGATGCAGGTGAATCCAGGCATTTCATGGTCGTAGTTGATCTTCAGCAGTACACCTGAGGTACGGCTGCAGAGGACTGCCACCTGGCCACCTGCCACCTGCCACCTGCCACATAGTGGTGAAGGCCATCCCGCGCAACTCACAACCTCCAACCTCTCCAACGTCGCAATTGCGAAAATGATATGGCAATGGAGACAGTGAGGCATTCCAGTGGTATGGAGCACCAACTCCACTTGGCTTCCGAGCAGTGTGCAATGCTCGAAGGGCGGACGTTCGCGAGTGACGCTCATGAGCTCATCCATGGTGCGCCCTGATACTGCTGCAACAAAATCCCTATTGTGTGCCTCGAAGTACCTACCAACGGCGCTGCGTCGTCTTTCGGTCTAGGTACTTGGAGGGGTGGCTTCCGTGCTGTCCTGCCAACCGTCATTGAGGGACAATGCGCGCCTTGGCTCCCGAGACATTGCATGTCGAGAGATTGCACTACCATGCTTCACATTTCAGGCGCCGAGCCGTGGGTTAGCGCCTGGGGCGCCGCTGCACCCCACCAGCAAGGCGACGACCCCTTTGGCTTCTGTGTACGGCAAGCGGCAGCGCGCGACCACGATATGCACGACCGGAGCTCCAGCGAGTCCACGGTGCGTCCTGAACTGCCTCAACACGCCCCTGCGCTGCAGATCCGCCAGAATCTACCGGCCTGTCTTGCGCAGACTCACCGCTGGAGCTCGTTTGACGCGCGCTCGAATTCATTGCATTTTCAGCAAATCGGCTGGAAATGAGCCAGACTCGGCATCAAGACATTCAAGCTGCACTGCGCAACTGCCTGCGACTGTTTTTTCGTCAAGCTGGTACAAACTACAGGACGCACGCAGAATCAACGCGTCTGGGATCTGTGGATTTGCCTCAGGAGGCCAAGCACACAGTCTCTACAATTGGCGTGCCATATGCATGTGCCATGCAGCAGGCCTTGTTGGGGTGTGACTGATGCAGTGATGAAGGAGCAGCTCTCCCTGACTGCAGCGGACCCAGGGCCCGAGTGCATCTCCGGACCTCTTTTGGGGCTCCCCGAACCAGACAGCCGAAGAACTCCACACGGAGCCGCCGAGTCTGCGAGCTCGGACCCGCAGCTGGTGCGTTCTCAACCTGCTGATGCGCAACTTGTTCAGGCAGCATGTTGTTTGGCGCAGCGGCAGAGCGCAGCATGGACTGCGTAGAACTTGTGCCATTCGAACAACGTGCCTTCAGCGATACATTGTCCTGAGGACTATGCTGAACGACTTTCATTTGCAGACGCAGTCGCCACGGACCACCATGATGCACATTGCTGGGCAAAACCCTTCTCATATGTTCGGGCGACAATTTCAGTGTGTTGCTTACTTGCGATGAACATGGGTTCGGACGTCGCTGCAGGCACGCCCACCTCCAGTTCGCCGACGCCTCAGACGCGGCGTACCACGCCGACCGCTTCGGGCCGGCGCGCCAGCACCGCCCAGCCGGCGGCCGGGCGGCGTCGCGGCGGTCGCTGCTGGGCTATTCGACAGAGGACGCAGCGTTTCTGCCGCAGCCGCTGCTGTCGGCGGGCGCCCTGATGGGCTGGACCTCCGCCGCCAGTCCGCGCGGCACGGCGGAGCCTCGGACGCCGCCGCAGGGACGGTGCGGGTCCGGCGACATGCACAGCTCGCCCTGCGACCAGGCCTCATTCCTGGTGGTGCACCAGGGCAGGCACCAGGGCAGGCCCGCCGGCAGCTCCGCCGGCCCAGTCGCCGCCGCCGCCTTTGCGGTGAGCGGCAGCCCCATTGCGCGTGCCACGCTGCCGGCGCCGATGGCCGCGCCGGCGGTGGACCCGGCGTGGCCGGCCGATGGCTGGGTGCAGGCGGCGCCGGCGCAGCTTGACGTGAAGCGCCGCGCCCGCAGCATGGACGAGCCGCGCAGCTTCATCCGGCGGCCTAAGATGCGGCTGCCGAAGTTGCCGGGGCCGCCGCTGGATGAGGTCGCGCCGTCGCACAGCTTGGGGTGGGGTAGCCCGGGCGCGGAGATCCACCCATCGCCGACTAGCGATGACGACTGGCAGCTGCAAGAAGACGCCGCAGGCGGCGCCGGCGGCGGCCGCTCGAACGACGGCTGGCAGCTGACGGAGGCCTTTGCGATGGCGCCGCCGCGCGTTCTGGCCGGCTGCCCGCAGCAGGCGCAGCAGGCTGTCGCCGCGGCGCTGGGCATCGTGGCGGCGCCGGCGATGCAGGAGAGGACTGCCAGCAGCCTGCCGGAGTGGCAGCGCCGCCCCACGTGGGCCTCCGAGTGGGCAGCGCGTCACGCGCTGGCGGCACTGGGCCGTCACGCCTCGGCGTTCGAGCCGCCCGCCGCGCGGTCGCCGTGCACGCCGCGAGCGACGGCTGCGCCGACACCGGGCTGCGGGAAACGGCCGAGCACCTGCTCCAGGCCGAGCAGCGCTATGGTCAAGACTGCTGCAGCGGCAGCTTTGGAGCGAGGTGAACGTGGTCATAACTGGGTGATTGCAACTAAAATTAGAACCTGCTAGACTGGGAGGACACTCGTGTCGCTAGGCGGTTGCCGTCAGTCCTCCCTTGGACGGATGGAGCCGCCCCAGTCGCGAAGATGCCCGGTAGCATGCGATAGTTGAGGTTCGCCCTCTGACAGCACTAGCTGCATGAGCAGAGACAGGGCAGTCTTCGAGATAGTCCCTGAGCGCGCTGTGTTCACCAGCCGCGCCTAGTTTGTTTTGCATTTTCATCAGAAGCAATCCTGTGTTGACGCCTTGCCGGCGGCCAGTAGATCGTTTTACTGCTCTGAATGCATCTGCCGCCGCTCGTAGCAGCCTGGCTGCGAGCGGCGGCAAGCATTGCCAGCTAGAATACAACTAGACCTCAGGTGCTCCGGTACCCCGGCCAGCTCAGTCAGTTTGTACTACCTTGCGTCATTTGCTTGCTTGATACTTTGTTGCCTGAAGTGTTGAACAACATGAGGTTTGACCCTCACCTTGGCGAGTCCTGGACTCTCCCTCATCTTGGCGTGTCCTGGACTATTTGGCCTTTAAACTGTGTGGTATTGGAATACAGCCAGGCGGCGTCCAGCGTTGAACATGGCCGAACAACTCCTTGCACTACGCACTGTCCTTCTCACGGGCGTCTCGTTTGCAAGCTCACCTTCACTGCTTGCGAACAAAACCGCTGCCCCCGATCGCATGCCACACCACAGGCATGGCTGCGCCGCTGCAACACCCGTGTGATGCGGCAGCCTGTGCTTCATGCTAGCTACCGCAGCACACGCGCCCATCATGCCGCATCGCCATCCTGTCGAATATGCCTCGCTTGTGTGCATGTGCGTGGCGCCTGGTGACACTGATATGTGACTGCTGCTCTCGTTAGCGTTGGCTGGTCTAGGCTGGACTCCGCAGGGCAAAGGGCGGCGGCCACGGCATGTGCGGCGAATGCAGCGGCCACACCACCGTGCGGCGGCCACATGCGGCTTCCTTCTTTGAAGCTGACCATGCTTCTTGTGCTGCACTGATTATGGTAATCTGACGCCACTCAGCCACGAGGTCTGATGTGCTGGCAAAAAACCCTGGACCCCAAATTACGATCCGTACAAAGGTTGCAGACCCTCGTATCCGTACAATTTCACCTTGTCCGGCTGATGGGGGCCAGTTTGCGGGCAGGACGCGCGGTGAGCACGACAAATCGTCTGCTGAGCCATGCTCTTGCTACAATACACCCGAAATCCATACCTCTGCCAGACAAAATCTTACATCTGTGCCAGGCACCGTTGAGGGAACAGGAGGAGCCAAGCAGGGCCTGACGCCCACTCAGTGACTAAGCATGCCCCGGTCCTCACTCGAAGCCAGCTATTTCCTTCTGCCGGGCGTCGCTGCGGATGGCCATCCTTCCTCATTCGGTGCGGTTGCTGGATTCTGACTCCAATGCCTCTGGCGTTGACAGCGGCCCTTGCTGTACCAGAGCAACAGCCGCGTGAACCTTTTATTCATCTGCTTGATCTGCGCCAAGCTAGAGCGCTCGACGCCCACAGCCGCTTCCACTATCGGCGTCAAACCATGCGATGCATAGAAATGACACCCGTGCCCGTGCGTACTTGCCGCACCGGCTGCTTTGCTGTAAAATCCATCATGACCAATGCCTGCCGCCGTACGACCCGGTTTTCACGGCGCCGCTGTGCTGCTGGCGGCTGTATTTGCTGCATCTCGACGCTTGGATGGTAGCTCAATGAAATAAGGAGCGTCCACACGCTTCATGAGCTCAGCGGCTTGCCCTTATGCTGCAGAAGGCGTTCAGGTGGAGGTTGGGCTCCACTGTCAGCAGCTGGGGCCGCCGGATGCTAACCGGCTACTGACCTTCCCGAGCTACGATTCCAGCCGCAGATCTTCCCTGCAAATCCTTGACCCAGCTACGGTGCGTCGCACTTCACATTGGGGCCCCGTCTCGCCGGTACTCGCACGAGCAGATTGTGTGACTTGCACCTCAAACACACGCTGGCAGCAAGCAGATCGCGAGTGCACGACGATGACTGCGCACAGGCTGGCAAGACTGCAGCGAACTTTCTGTCTGATACGATAGCGCTGTGCGCTGCTCACAGCTGTCCTGCAAGGACAGACGCTCCACACTGCGCGGATGACATGGTTACTCACTCATAGTCACGCCTCGGCCCGGCAATCGTTGCAACCTCCGTATCTACATTTGATACATGAGCATTTCACGTGTTGCGGTGATGGCCTTGCGGACTGCGACCTGACCTCTGCACCACCCACCCCGCGATGCAGGAACAGCACCTCAGCCTGGCGCCCTCCGGCGACTTCGACTGGCTCTTCCCTGCCGCCGAAGAGCTCCAGCCGCAGTATGCCAGGTTCGCGACCAGGAGCCGCAGCTGGTGAGTCCTCCTTCACTGCCGCGACGCTTCCTCAATACGACGCGTCTGGAGGCGCACTTGGTGCTATTCAACAGCCCATTGACATCAGCATTGCAACGGCGTGTGTCAGGGACAGCCGGCCGTGTCTGATGTCAGCTGGCAAGCGCGCCTGCAGCAACCTAGCAGTTGCTGCGAACGACACTACAGCGTCGTCTCAGGGCTTCGCGCTCATGACCACGTTCACGGCCCCGCAGGCACTGCGACCTGCAGTACATGGATGTCGACACCGGCCTGCCGCAGTCGCCGCCGCTGTCGCGCCTGCCGGCGGTGGCAGAGCCGCAGCCGCAGCTGCAGCCGCAGCTGCAGATGCAGCGGGCCCGCAGCCACTCCCTGTCGCTGGAATGCCCTGGCGCCGTGGCCTGCGTGATGGCCAGCTCGGAGCCGTGCAACCCCTTCATGTGCATTACCGCCGAGGGTGTGGCGGGGGGCGAGGGCTACGGCGGCGGCGGCGGCGGTTTGCCGCCGCCGCCACCAGCCCATGCGTTTCCGCCGCCGTTTGCCCATGCGGCGCCGCTGTCGCAGCAGCAGCAGCAGCACCAGCAGCAGCACCAGCAGCAGCACCAGCAGCAGCAGCACCACCAGCAGCAGCACCACCAGCAGCAGCACCAGCAGCAGCAGCAGCAGCACCACCAGCAGTCGCCGTTCGCCCGTGCGCCTCTGCCACCGCAGCCCCAGCAGTACCAGTCGCCACCGCATTCGCCGCTCCAGCAGCAGCAGTACCAGAAGTCGCAGCAGCAGCAGCTGCAGCCACCGCCCCCACTGCAGCAGCACTACCACCGCCAGCCGCCGCCACAGCAGCCGTGCCAGCCGCTGCCGCCGCAGCAGCAGCAGTTCCACCACCATCAGCAGCAGCAGCTGCAGCAGGCGTCGCCACCGCAGCAGCAGCACGCCGGCGGCCGCTTCCAAGGCATCGAGGACGTGGGCAGGTGCCACAGCGCGCCGGCGCGGCGCAGCTCCTTGCTGAGGGTGCACCAGGGCGAGTTTGAGTGCGACAACAGCACAGCCGCCGCGTCACTGCCGGCGCTCGGCGCCTGGGGCGACCTTGGCGATGACGACAGCGTCGCGACGCTGTCAATGCCGAGCCGGGTCGCGCGGGACGAATTCGGCGACGATGACAGCGTGGTGACGGCGTCGATGCCTACGCGGCTCGCCATCTGGGACGACCCCGGCGCTCGGGGCCTCGAGGCGACGGGGGCGGCGGAGCCGGCGAGGCTGGCGCACCGCGGCTTGCCCGGCCGACGGAGCGCCGACTTCGACCCGCGGCGCGGCCACCAGCACCAGCAGCTGCAGCAGCAGCAGCGGCGGCGGCGCCGCGCGCTGCTGCAGTCGCCGGACGTGGTACAGCTGCTGGGCGTGCCGCCGGAAGAGCGGCCGGAGTGGCGCGCCGCCCCGGCGCCGATCACCCCGCCGAGCGGCGGCCGGCCGCCACAGAGCGGCACCGCCGGCGCGCCGCGGCCGGCGGCGATGCGCAACAGCACGCCGGAGTGGCAGCTGCGCCCGACGTGGGCCTCCAAATGGGCGGCGCAGCTCGCGGCGCGGCGCGGCTTCGACATCAACGCGGTGGCGCCGCCGCCGCAGGCGCCACCTGCGGTTGCGCCAGCGCCGGCGCCGGCGGTCGTGCGCCCGCTCAGCGGCTGCGGCGACAGCCTGATGGAGGCGGAGATGCTGCTGCGGCAATACTAGTGAATGCACAGGGCCGCCTGGCCGCCGCCGTGCAGCGGAAACACCCAGGTGCATGTGCGGCGGCCGCAGCCGAGCAAGTCACGACTTGATCAAGACCCGCAAGGCCTGTGAAGTTGTGAGTCGCGCGCGTCTCTTTGAGCACCCCACAGAATCCGGCGGCAACATCGACAGATGCTCTGGACCCCAGCGGTAGAGAGGAGGCCCTGCCATCGTGAGACTCGGCACTTTATTTTTGACGTAGCATTCTGTTATACCTCAGCGCAGCTTCGAGTTGAAGCTTGGATTTTGGGACCTGTAGGCTGCAGGACACCGCTTGGCATCGCACCCGGTGTCCAGGCTTCGGTGACAAGTGGACTGCCATTTCGGCAGGCCACGACATTTTCGGAAACAAGCAGTCAGTGTGTCATTCGGCTACTGTAGGTAGGTAGAGTTTGCAGTAGGACACCAGGGTTCATCAGGCTTATCACCTCAGCTTCTTCAACAGTGTCAAAAGGAGCCGCTTGCCGCGGCAATGTATGTGCTGTCAAATCAATCGCCTCGTGTTGTAAACACGCAATGCATGAATGTTTCCGGCAACTGAATTCGGTCCTGCAGCGCATCAAAAGGCAAAGAAAGCACGCAGGAAATGCGCAAACCACTGCCCCAAAACTGTACAGCCTGTCGCCACGGCCCGGGGCACCGGCTTGTCGGCCATGCAAGCTCGCTGGCCGCTGCTCGACTCCCAGCCGTTGCCCTTGTGAGCGCTCTTGATGCAAATGCCTCTCGCCGATCCCCTGTGGCCGCAGGCGGCGGCGTGTGCTGCCATGCAAGTGCAACAGTGCTGCGAGCCACCAGGCATCACTGGCCGACCCCAGGCCGAGCGACGCACGGTTGCACCCACAGCTTTGCGCCCCCGGCGTCAGAGCGATCCGTAGTACTGCCTGCAAACGACAGCAGCAGTGTTCACAAGAGCGTGGCGGCTCCGGAGGACATCTGTCTGCCAGCTGCAGCACAGACATTGCACAGCCATCCACAGGCGGCCGCAGCTCCTGAGGAGCTGGCTGACGGATGGACAGCCCTAGCACAGCGTCGTATGAGCCGCACAGCACGCCGAATGCTGCCGCACCGCACTTCCAAGCCCGATGCAGGCTGCATGCAGGTGAACAAGTGTTGCAGACGAGCGGAACTGTATCGAATATAAACGTGCACACCTGAAGTCGTCATCATCCACGTCATCATGCACGTCACCGCCTGCTGCAGCCAAGGCGAACGAGTCAGCAGAATGCCGGGTGTGAATGGGGCTGACAAGGGAACTGAGGCAGCCCTGCGTGCAATGTCAGGGTTGTACACGCCTTCCTCATGCAGCGCGGACCAACAAGCAGGGTGCGTTCGACGCTGTTGCAAGGGAGAGGACCGATACACAGCAAGACCGCAACCAAGGCTGCCGCTGGGCAGTCCCTTGTTCGGTCAGACCCAGATGTGTGCCGTCATGAGGGGGGAGGCGCTTGCCCAGGCGGCGATCACCTCGGCGATCTCAAAACAGGCCGGGCTGAATCCGATATGTCGATAGCATTCTCAACAGCTCCAACGCGATTTGAGAGACTCCTACACAGCTCTGGCACGGCACCTGCGCCCAGGTCCACGCGGCTGAGGTCGCTCTGCAGCAGGCGCATGGAGGTGCCGGGGCTGGAGTCCGCTGCTGAGCGGAAGCTGCCGCCCGATGTCCGCTGCTGGCCGGCAACGTCGCCAGAGGCGCGCTGCCGGCGGTGCTCCCCTGACGCCTGCTGCCCAAACTCCGCCGAGGACCGCAGCCCGAAGTCGAAAGACTGGCGCTGCCCGAAATCGAAAGACGCGCGGCCCGCCGCCGCGTCCGAGTCCGCCAGGCTGAGGCGCTGCAGCTCGCCGGCGGCGCCGTCGTCGTCGTCGCCCCTCGAAGACCACGGCAGGCTGCCGGTCGCCCTGGGGTGGCTGGGCGAGTCGCCTGCGACGTGCAGGCAGAACAGAGGGTGAGCTTGCGTAGGGACGGCGCGTCTTGAGCCCCGCTCAGAGCGTCAGCGGCTGCAGTGCCAACAGGCTGTTACATCCATTTTGTACTACAACGCAATGCAATGCGAAAATATGCCCGTGGATGGAAGTCAACGGGTAAATACGGGTCAACAGTAATATGCGCGTCTGGCGCCACAGCCAAGTCGTGCCGCGGAATGCTCAGCTGGAAAGACGCCAGACCAGGTAGGATGATCACCCGGGCTCTGCATGTCGATCGGCGTGCTCCGAGCGCGCCCATCGAGCTCGCCCGTCGGGGCCACCAGCGACTTGGTTTCGAAGATGTCGCGCAGGTTCTTCAATGCCCGGAGAGGGGCATCCAGCCGCTGTGCATCATCGCCTACTGCACTTTCCAGCCGGCTGATCAGTGTGGTAACGCTGCGCTCTGCGTAAGCGTTTTCCTCCTGCAGGCCTGCTGCCCCGAGCAAGCACCGTGCAGTATTTGAGAGCGCCCTCACAGCGGCATCGTCCGAGCTGCAGAGCTGCGCCAGCGATGGCAACATGCGCTGCTGGGTGCGTAGACACGACGCTTTGGGATTGTGCGGATCGCTTCAATCGTTTGGGGGTGCAGCAGGACACAAGTTGCTCCAGAGCGCCTGCTGGCTCGAGCCAGCTTGCCAATACGATGAGCTTTATCAGAGATGATCAGCGCGAACGCAAACGGAAGATTGATCAAGCTTTTGCGCGCATCGCCTGAGCATCGCCACATTCGGACATTCACCCTGGATGCTGACTCGGCAGCAGCTGCAGGGTGGAGGCGAGTCGTGCAAGGGGCCTCGCCATCGATGCTGAAGCGAAAGCATTTCAAGCGCTGGCATGGAGCGGAGAAACTCAGTATGCTTACAGCGATAAGCAACATGCAGCGCGGCAGGCGACGAAGCCGCTTGCTGACACAACCCGAAGCCGTGCACGTCGGCAATCAAGAGGTCGCCGGCCCTGAACATACCCGTTGCCTTCCATCATGCAACACGGCCATGCGGCGTCAAGATGGTGACCAAGCTGCTGCGACAAAACGCCGCGCCACGCATGCATCGCAGCCTGGCACGTGCAGTAACCTCGACACAAGTCCCACTGTTATTCCGCGGCCAATGCATCATGCTTGCACCCTAGGTACATGCCGAGCTGTCGCTCCGTTGTTGGAGGCGCCAATACCAGGCCGCAGCTCTGGCCGCGGCCTGGTCACCACTGCACAAAGACTGCTACGCTGCCCCTGGCAGCACACCAAGCGGCCGCAGCCGAGGCGCACCCAGCGCCGGCGAACGGCCGCGCCGCCGCCTTGCAGCAACGGCCTGCGATGGCGGCATGGCGGCCCTGGCGCCCACAACGCCGCCGCCGCCCGGGGCAGCACACACCCCTGATCACCCTACAGCAGCATGCGCAGCGCCAGCGCCAGCAGCACGATGGCGACCACGCCGGCGGCTCCGGCCGCCACTGCAGGGTTCTCCCGGGCGTAGGGCGCCACGGCATTGCCCGCAGACTCCAGCCGCGCGTACGACCGCGTCAGCAGCCGCACCGCCGTGTTCTTCTGTTTTGCCGGGGCACGCGCCTGCGTGCGGCACAGGCAGAAGCATGAGTCCCACATGAATGCAAGTTGCTCCCATGGAAGACATTGGCAGGACAGCTAATACACACAGGCGGCCGTGCTAGTGATGCGTCCATATCGTGCCCTCTTCTCTCGGGCTTTGAAAGCCGCAGTCCGTGCAGTGGTCGATCAAGAGCTCGACAGCTCACGCGCAATGCTGTGCATGCACACGGCTAGAAATATGAGAAGAGCAATTCATGAAGGCGCAGCGACACCATAGCTAGCTTTTACGTCGGTGTGCGCACCCGAGGCGGCTCCCGCGGCAGCAGCGTGCGGCCCTTGGGCTGCTGCTTGAACTTGCCGCTGCTGCTGCCGCCGACCGAGGCCTCCTCTGCCGGCGCAGCCGCTGCACTGGCCGCGGCTGCCTCGCCGCCTGAGGGAGATGTGTGGAGTCAGTATTAAAAAAGCATCGCATGTGCACACGCGTGCATTCCCAGCAGACACGTTGCGGCAGCATCACATATAGCAGATGTGCTTCCAAGTCCAGAGCTGAAGCGGCCACCCCATTCAGTCCTGCCGTCTGCATGCAGAGTCGGTGGGAGTTGCAGCCTTGAACTCCTGATGTACAGCTGCGAAAAGCGGAGTCGGAAGCAAGGCAGGCGGCTGCAGAGGCACAGATATTGACGTACCTGCACCTGCAGGCGCGATTGGTGCATCCGCTTCCGACTCTGCCGGCGAAGCGGCTGCAGCGGAGCTCTGCTGTTGCTGCTGCTGCTGCTGCTGCTGCTGCTGCTGCTGCTGCTGCTGAGTCTTGGCTGCCGCCTCCTTCGCAGCTGCCTCCTGCTAAGCAGAATCAGATTTGCGCATCAGAAATTGTTAGGGATACCAAAGAAGATGCACGCTGCCAGCTGTTGATCCGATGCGCACCATGTTCCAGTCCTGGTGCCTGTCCCAGCAGCAATTTCTGCCTTTCTTTTCTCTTCTATTCTTGGGAAACAAACCTTAACCTTGCAAAGCAGTAACGAATTTTGCTCTGCAAATTCCGTTTGAAGCACACGAATCCCGCATGCCTCTCATGAACCCTGCCCAAGTGCAACAGCAAGCCCACCTTGCGGCGGGCGTCCGCGACGCGGCGCTTTTCCTCGGCCGCCTTGCGCTGCCGCTCCTTGCGGGCCTGCGCCTCTGCCGCCGCCGCGCGGTTCTGCTCCCGGACCTGTGGAGGACACAGGGACAGGCAGTGAGACGATGGAGGTCCGGTCACAGCTGTCTCCGCCACAGTGAGGTGCTGCCCCCCACTGCTCTCCCATAAAGCGAGCACAGTCAGGTCGTGCTGTGGACATTGTTCACGAAAAGCGACGCACCATGGAAATAGAAAACAGGAAACGAGAAACGAAGCAAAGGAAGCCCACCCGCTCCTTCTCCGCCTCTGCGTCGACGGCGCCGTCCGAGCGCTTCTTCGCTGCCGAGGGCAGCTCAAAGGGGTCGTCCGTCACGTCCGGCAGCGTGACCGCCGGCGGGCCCTTGGCGCTGGCGCGCCGCGAGTGGCGCGCCGCCTTGGGAGCCGCCGCCGGCGCGTTGCCCAGCGCCGCGGCGGCGGCCGCCGACGCCGACGCCGCGGCGCCGTCGCCGGCGGGCCTGCCACCGCATCGCTGCTCGCCGGCCTCGCCGGACTGCGGCGCGGCGGCAGCGACGGCCTTTGCGGCGGCTGCGTCGCCCGCCTTGGACTGCTCCACCCGCGCCAGCGTCTCGTCGGCCTGCGCGGACAGCAAAGTGTGCATAATCTTGAGCATCTGCAAGGACGTGCACACGAGCCGACATATCAGTCAAGCATACAACTGAAAGACAGGGCCTCGAGGCGTAGCAATCTGGCTGTCCATCTTTGTTATATGAATCATCGCCAGTCCGCGTCTGCTGTTGCACGAGCTGATCGCCTCCAGAGACCAGGCGGGCCGCGGTTGGGATGAGGCGCTGCCGACAGCAACTTAGCGCCTGCATCCTGGCCCCGAGAGGGCGGCCCGCCGCATGCAAAGCAAGTCCTCCGGTGCACAGCTGTTTCTTTGCAATGTCCCTTTGCAACACCAACGTGCCAACAGCAGCCGCACCTGCGCCAGCACCGCGGCCGACCGCCTCGGCGCCCGCCTTAACCTTGTGGGTCTATCCTAGGTATCGTAAACCCTGCACACATTTTGTGTCCTTGCACATTGTTGCCGCACCTGCGCCAGAGCAGCGGCCACGATCGCCACGGCACGCGCCTTAGCGCCATCGTCGATGATTTGCTGCCCACCGCCGCCGCCGCGGCCGCCCTTGCGGCCCCCCGCTGCGGCGTCGACTGCGTCCGCGTCCGAGTAGGGCGAAGTGGGGCCCTTGCGCTGCCCCTCCCACAGCTTGAAGTATCTGCAAGCCGGTCAGGGTACAGTCAGCCACTGGACCCTGTGCCACAGGGGAACCTGTTTACGGGATGTGGCTGCGGGTGCAACGTTATGAGGAAGGAGCGCGGCCAGCTTGGACTATTTTGCACAGGTGATCAAGTGCTGGGTCTACCAGCGCCGACTGCCGTCGGCAGGCACAGCACGGAATCACATCTGGGGCGCGAGTGCCAGCCAAGCCTGGTGCGCTGACATCGGGCCATTGTCGCATGCACCGAACAGTTCAGGGAGGACGGGGACGCACTCGGCGCGGAACTCGGCATCGGAGGCGAGTGCGGCGTGCGCCTCGTCCATCTGGGAGTAGCAGGCGGCACGCGCCTCCGCCAGAGCGCCCTCGCCGCGCGCCAGCACCTGCCGAATCTGCTGGCTGAAGCGCCTGCGGTATGCACACAGATGGAAATTGGCACTTGATGGACACATGCAAGGTAAGAGGTAGAAGGGCAGCAAGACAACACCGGCCGGATCTGCTGGCTGAAGCGCCTGCGTTGTTGCACAGAAGGACAGTAGACATCCAATGCACAGACGACAGGTGACAGCGCCGCGCGCCAGCCCCTGTCATATCTGCTGGCGTAAGCGCCTGCGGTGTGCGAACACAGCCACCGTGCGAACACAGCCACTGTCAACCAAACAGCTACATGTCAATGCCAAGCTGCATCAAGATGCGTAGGTGCCGAGGCAGTGACGGTCCTCAAGCGATGGGCGCTACTGGTGCTTCTTTTTTGTCGTTGCAGGCTGATTCGGAAGGCGCTGCTGCGACAACCACCTCGGTTGCACTGCTTGCTTCCACGCAACAGCACTGCCACACAAGGCGAGCCAAGTCTCGTCCTTGGTGCAGCCGCGGCCGCGCTGCTCATTGCAGGCGCCAACCATGCGCCTATCGTCAGGTGGTGTGGTGCGGCACAACCGCTTTCCAACATCAGAAAGAAAAGAACGCACCGGTTGTCGCCCCAGGTGCGGCTGCGGCCGCGCTGCTCGTTGCGGGCGCCCGCCATGCGGGTGTGGTGCGGCACAACCGCTTTCCAACATCAGAAAGAAAAGAACGCACCGGTTGTCGCCCCAGGTGCGGCTGCGGCCGCGCTGCTCGTTGCGGGCGCCCACCATGCGCTGGTACGCCTCGTCCTGCAGCCCCTTGATGCGCTGCCGCTCGTCCTGGATGCCCCGCAGCTGCGTCCGCACCTCGCTCTCCTCCGAGCGGTACCTGCGGCGAAATGGAAAGGAAGCGATTTTGGGACATTGTTGGCAAGGGGGCAGACACATCACGTTCGTGCAGACCGCTCGGGCCCTTCGTTCCGCCAGTTGCCAGTCGGAGTGATACTCTCGTTTCTGCTGGAACCTGTGAATGCAAGGCAGCTTGCGGTGAGGCTACCGGCAGACAAATTGATTGCCCTGCGAACCTGCTTGTCCAGGATCTGATGGTCAGTTCAAGCGACGTGTGAGAAAGCCTTTGATGAGAAGATGCAATGTGCAAAGACAGGGGAGGGGCATCGGGCCACCTTTGTTCAGGATCAGGCGCTGCCCTGCATCTCGTTGAACAGCGAAATGTTGAGAGCTGACGATGTGATGCGGCTTGCCTTGTCGTGCTTCGAAAGTTGGCTTTCGAATTTTGATAGACAGGGGCATCGTGACGCACTTGTCCAGCGTCTGGCGCTACGACTGCATCCCGTCGATGGGCTGGCGCGTCTGAGATCACAACCTTGACGAGTACAATTCACGAATCTAGAGTGGGCGCACTTGTCCAGGATCTGGCGCTGCGTCTGCATCTCGTCGAACAGGGCCTGCACCTCCGCCTCCAGTTCCTCAGTGCCGCCCGACGCCGCGGCCGCCGCTGCGCGCGCCTCCCGCACCCCCGCTGCCCTGGCGCCATACTCCCGCACCTGCGTTTTGACTTCGGGGTTGGCCATCCTGCGTTCCGAGTTGCCTTTGTTCCGGTGGTTTTTCAGAGACGAGCGACAGGGGAGGGGGAAGTGTGGCGAGTGTGTTGTCCCCCAAGTCCTTTTATTGCATGCAGCTATGGCGTCTATTGCGCTGGCACGCTCGGTTGTGTGCCATGCAGAGATCAACTGCATTTTGAGCCGTGCCACCTGCTTGGAGCACAGGCGTATCATTTCCCCCAGATTACCTGGCATTGAGTATGCTTTCTCTGACTCGCAAATGCTGAGCGCGAACAGCCTAAGACCCCACCACGAGCAACACAGCTGTTGTTGCCCATGGTGACGCTTCTGTGCCAGAGCCCGAAACCCGCTCAGCACTGTTTGCATGCATGCAGCATCTACGAGTTGCGCCCCATCTTGGCAAGGTGGGCTTCCGACATAATGCACGCTGGCTGGTTGGGCCGTAGCTGCGCGCCATGTGAAAACAGAATAGGGCCCCACCTTCTCGCGGCTGCCCTCCAGCTTCTTGATCTGCGCCATGCATTTCTTCTCCTCCGCCAGCGGCATGCTCTCGTGCCCCATGCGGTGGTGCAGCTCCGCCACCGCCGCATCCAGCTCAGCCTCCGACTTTGCCGGCAGCTCCCCATATTCTGTCTTGAACGACGCCTGCGGTTTGTGGTGGTAAAGTTTCAGCAGGAGCGATGTCTGTATCAGAGTTCGACATCGTGTTAAAACTGCGATGGCAGCTCTCTGCTACGAAGGAAAACTAATTTCTTTAAAGAACAGTCTATTTCCAAGGTCCGTGTCCTGACTTTGGAGACTCTGGGTCTGGGAACTGGGTTTTTCGTGGCTTACGCACATGCGGCAGCACAGTCACGCTAGTGCAACGGCCCTGGTGCGAGGAGGAAAAGCTGGATGCTTTGCGAGACATTCACACCTGCAGGGAATTGGCGGCGCTTGGCGCGCTGCGGCTTGGCTGTTTGGGGCCACAAATGCAACAGTGTTGTCGCACAGATTCTCGTGCACGGATCGCGGACCAAGTCGCACCTGCAGGGAGTTGGCGGCCTCGCGCAGTTCGCGGCGCTTGGCGCGGTGAGGCTCGGCGACGGCGCGGCGGGCCTCGTATTGCTCCCGCACCTGCGAGTACGCCTGCTGCGCCGCCTGCGTCTGCTCCTGCGTGGCGTCCCGCTCCAGCTGCACACAGGGGAAAGAAACGCGGGCCGTCAGGCCAGGAGTGCATGTTCCTCGGAGGCACAATGCAGATGGCTGGCGAGCGTAGCACAGGCAAGGCGGCACGAAGCACGTGTTGTGACGAATGCCAGAATGGCTGCTTATGATGTCAAGCTCTTTGGCCAGAAGGAAGATTATGCCGGCAGCAGCGGAGAGCGCACCCGTTTCACATTGAGCGACTCGTTGAGGATGGCGACCTGGGTGCGGTAGGACTCCATCTCGTGCTCCGAGGCCGTCGACCCCGACTCCTCCAGGGGCTTGGGCATGCGCACGAACCACAGCCTGTACGGCAGGGCGCGATGTGCTGTCAGCGGAGGGGTAAGGCAGAAGATTTCGAGGACACTCGCACGTGGACGACCTTACAATACATCACACATGGTACGCGCAAGGCTGGACGGCCGGACAGCGGGCGCTGCATGCACCAGGCACTGTGCAGTATGCTCGATCGTGCAATCACGAATGTGCTGAGCCCGGCCAATGCCAACGTGTTGCATGCACGGCCGATGCGAAGGGGTGTTCGATGAATCCTGCAGTATTTATGTGCGTCGCAGGCTCGGCATGCCGACAGGACACGCGTTGCTGCGGCAGTACAAGGCTTCGGTACTAGCCATCAAAGCTGCTGCAGGCAGGGTGCTTCGATGCGTGCTGAAATGATGCACGTTGATACGCAACTGTACCTCTTGCGCCAGATGGGCAGCTCCTCACGCGGCACGGCTGCTGCAGGCGCCGATACCGGCTCTGTTTCCTGCGTTGGCTCTGCATCGGGCTCCACCTCAGCCTCTGCCTCGGCAGCCGGCTGTGCACCGTTCTGCTGCTCAGCAGACTCCACCTCATCGTGTTCGGGCTTGCTGTCCGCTTCTGGCACGTCCACAGCCGTCTGCTCGCTTGATTCTGGCTGCTCCTCCCCAATCGGTTCCTCGGTTTCAGGCGTCGCGTCCGAGTGTGTGTGGACGCCATTGGGCAGCACTGGCTCAGCAGTAGGCTCAGCAGCCTCTTCGACCTGCTTGACGGGCGCCTCGACCTCGGACGCAGAAGTGGCAGTGTCCATGCTGGCGACCTTTGCGAGGCAGATCAGCGATGTTGAGCAAGCAGCGGCAGCAACCAGCGGCGATTGCGTGGCGTCACAGGGCCAATGGAATGGGTTGTGATGCTCTGCAACGCCGCAGAATGCTGGGTGCGCTCTGCGGTGATTGCCACCAATGTGTCATGTCTCAGGGGCGTAAAAACAACGCGGCACGCGGCACGCACTAACCCCTGCCAGGCTGCCAGCTGGAGGGACCCAGGTCGGTTTCAAAGCTGTGCGCCTGTAAGCCGGGCGGACATTTGGAGTGTTTGGTGTGACAGAGTTGCATCAACGACAGGAGTTTCAATGCAGCCTGCGCGGCAGAAAAATACATGCATACTGCAAACGGCGGTGAATGGACTGAAGGCAGCAGCTGGGTTCGGGCGCTGCATCTACCTATGGGCAAGCAATATGTATGTGACAGCATCCTCAACTACCGACAGCCCTAGCTTCCTGCTGGCCAGACACGCAAGGGACTACCGCCGGCTGAAGTCTACATGTTGCCGCCAAGCTTGTGCGCATCCTTCATGATGTGGCATGCTTGCCATCATGCTATGATGCGCATTGAACCACGCTTCTGTCACGACACAGGCTCCGGCTCTGCAGGTGCCTCAGCCTTTGGCCGCCTCGGCGGGCCGCACGGGCACTCCTGAATGCGGCAGTTGCTGACCACCGAGCACAGCGGGATGACGCGCTCGCACACTCTGTGGCAGCGATGCCAGCGTGATGCTTTCGGAAGCGTGTAGGTTGGGCAAACGATCACGCTGGCATGCACTTTGACAGAGCTCGCAGGTCAGAGGCGCATGCACTGACATCAGCTTCGCATCAACCGCCATGTTCCAACAGGCTTGCATAATCCCAGTTGATGTGCGACTCACCCGCACTGGGCAAGGGACGTGACGGGCTTCAGCTGCTTGTGCTGCAGCTTCTGGCCGCGTCTGTGCGGGCTGACCTGCACAGCGATCAGGTCCCTGTCAGGGGCTTGTTGAAAGCTGAAACAACCTGGTGTGAGACACAGGATGCAGGATGGGCTGAAAGACCGGAGCCGCTCTCATGTCAGTTCTGATATGCGTGAACACACTTCCAGGAACCAGGCGTGCCTTCTTCTTCGGGACGGCCAGCCACATGCCCAGGGACTGCAGAAAGTCTGCGGCGCTTCGAAGCCCGCTGGCCGCTGCCCTCTCAAAAGCGGGCCGTGCGCTGCCGGCTGGCTCCACTGCGGCTGCTGCTGCCGGCCACGTCGAAGGAAGGGGTACGCTGCAGAACGTGGCAGCGTCCCTCGATTGTTGCGACGCCGCCATATGCAGGGGCCAGCATGCCTCCAGCGGCCTGCTGCTGGCCTGCTGCGCCAGCCGGCAGCATGCGCGGCGCATGGCCATTTAGCGGATCAGGCCGCGTGAAGCTACCAAGGGCTCTGTGTCGACGATATTGGAGCCCTGTGCTGGTGGCCCAGGCCAGCGAACTTTCAGGTACCCAATAGAAGGGCAGCTCGAGGGTGTGGATGCCAAATTCAAGATTTAGCGCGAGGGTACCGGAGCGCGGGATTGCCTGTCACTTATCTTCGCCGGATGAGCAGCAAGGAGCTGAGCAAACTGCAAGTATACACTGATGCAAACTTCACAATTCCTGACCATGAAATTCGTTATTCCCTTTTTTCGACAGAAGGGGCTCAAAGAGTGCCCCAAAGAGCCAACACAATCATTTATCGGTTGGCCGTGCGCATCAAACGCAGTGTCCGGCAGCGTTGCACATCCCTCCACGAGAGTATCTTGCAGCTGGTCAGGGCCGCAGGCGCAACCAGCGACGTTTGGACGTGACGAGAGCCACTCTCGACGTGCAGCCTTTGATACTCGATACTAAATTGCAGTTCAGCGGCTTTGAGGGAGGGTGCATCCAGGGACTACATTACTTCAGCACGTTTGCGCATCTGAGCAAGCAGTTTGAGGTTTCTTGCCCTGAGGTCGTTTTCGTCTCCGACACGGCCCGCGTCCCTGTCCGACTGCTTGCTGAAACCGGCCTGCAGATGCTCGTGTATGTCGCGCTTGAGCAGCTTGCACAAGCGGCATAGGGTCCTGCCAAGCTGGCGCCTCTCTGGAGGGCTTCTAGGCAACGGACAGGAAAGCCATCGTTCCCCGCTTGCGGTCGTCCGGGCAGGGCGCCTCCAACAGCGGCGGCAAGCGATACAATGAGTGTGGAAACTGAGCGTCATCGGCAGGAGATTGAGATAGCACTCAGAGAATCCGCTGAGAGTGCAACCGAGGTGAGCTTGCACTCTTGACTCGAGCCTCTTTTCAGTTTCTACCAGCAAGCTTCATGCCGATCGACAGATGCCTGTGTCGTGCCAAGTGATCACAGCAACGTAGGAATGTGCCTTCAGGCTGCCTCCCATGTGATCTGCTGCTATTCTGGTTCAAGTGCCTACAGCCGCTTCTTTCCAGCAGCGGCGCATGCAACGCAGCAAATTGTGGCCCGCACGGCAGCTGTGCAGTCCTGAATCTCAGTGCTAGGCAAAAAGCCTGGGTGCCCGATAGTGTCGCTGTCGTCAGTTTCGTCGCTTTTCATCGGACTGCGCCTGCCCTTCGAGCGCAGGAACGCCTGCGCTGGGAGGAGGAATGGGAGCTGGCGCAGGCGAAGCGCGCGTCGCTGGGCCACGTGCCGCTGCACAGCCACGCCGAGGCGCTCGCCTTCAAGTTCTGGTCCACCGGCAGGTCAGAGCGATCCCTTCCGGTGCCTGCCAACACAGGAAGCTATTGCAGCACCTCCGCCCGTCGTCAAACCAGCACTTGGAGTGATGGCTTGAATGGCAGCTGCTGCGCTCGTCCGTACATGGCGCACGAAGAGGCCTGCAGTGCACAGCAAACCTGGTGGGGGAGGACCACACAGACCTTTGAATTGTTGGTCTTGGCAGGCTGGGCTACGACGACCGCACCTCCGACTGCTTCTACGTGCTGCACGGCAGCTTCCAGGCGGAGCTGGGCGCCGACCACACGTTTGCAGACCTGGAGACGCTGCGCGGCCTGCCGCCGGGGCAGGAGAAGGACCGGCGGGAGGTGGTGCTTTTCGACAACGACAACGACGACGCGCTGCTGCTGGTGCAGGAGGCGTCCGCCGAGGCCATGGCTAGCGCCGTGTATGATGGCCCAATCGCCTGCGTGCGGGTGCGTTTGCGTTCTTTCTGGTTCCCAACGTGCATCTGAGCCACTTTCGTTCATTGAAGCTCGTTATTTTGTCCGGGCGGCAGGCGCATGCGCGCCGGCTGGCACTGGGTGCCTGCCGTATGCATGCGAGCATCTTGGTTGCTGCACGTTGCCGGGCGCATACTGCTGCCGCCTCGCACCACAGCCTGTCCTCCACAAGGTGTACTAAGAGCTGGACCATGACATCAAGTTCCTAATCGATTGGTTCTTGATGATGTTGACGTTTTTCCCTCCTGCAGGCGATCGCGCGCATCGTGAGCGACCACTTGGGCGGCCCCTTCGGCCAGGACCGCGAGGAGGAGATGGTGGAGGCATGGGCGGCGCAGTCAGCGGCGGTGCGCGCCAAACGCGGCAACCCAATGGTGCCTCTCGCGCAACTGCGGGCGGGCCTCCCGGTGCACCGCGCGCTGATGTTCAAGTTCCTGGCGGACGCCAGCAATGTGCCGTGCTCGCTGGTCGGCGGCGGCAACTGCCACGGTGCGTGCTTCTGTGCATGCGTTCTCACTAGTCGCAGCTTGCGTCGAAATGCATGTCGACGTGAGCGGATCCGAAGAGGTGGGGCTGGAACTGGTCTTGGTATGTCAACATGTGGAGGTGCTGTTCTGAGTATGTCTTTCAACATGTTCACACCACAGGCCAGGCCTGCATGCAACTGTTGGCGGGAATTCCAGGTCGTGCCTCTCGCGGCCGAAAGCACAGTCCAGACCCATGTCGCCTCCCTAGTCGTGATAAATAGTTGTGTTACAAGGAAGGCCTTTCTGAGTCGCAGGCGGCTTTGATGCCAAGGCGGACGCGGTGGTGCGCATCTCCGACAAGGAGCTGCTGGTGGATCTGACGCGCAAGCCGGGGGCGCTCAGCCCGTGGAACGCTAACTCTCCGGATGCGGGCTCTCTAGGGTCCGGGCTGCGGCCGTCGTCGGTGGAGCTGGAACGCATAGCTGTCAGCAACACCGCACCCAACCTCGCTCAGGTAGTGCCCTCTGTCAGCCTAAAGTCGCCGTCCTGCAAGACTGCTGCGGGTGCCCTTGCATGCGTCACATGTTGAGGAGGCGTCATTTTGCAACATGAGATCGTTCGTGGGTGGAGGCGCGGCTTGTTCGACGACTGACACTTTACATCTTACACTAGACCCTTGGATTGCAGCGCGGAGAGTCAACATCTGATGCTCGTCGCTGTGCTGTTGCAGATCAGCGCATCGCCTCTGCCGTCCGAGTGGCGGCAGGACATTGCGCACGTCGTCAACGACAACTCGGTGCGTACTGCTGGCGAGATAATCTTTTGTGCCTGTGTGCTCCCTCACTTTCCCTCAGCTCGCCAGCCTGCAGCTGCACGCTCGGCGAGTTCCTCGTCCAGAACGCAGAATGTGTGGACCTTCCCGCGCGCGCAAAGCACCTTATTTACAGCATGCAGATGTCCGAGCTGCATTAAGATATCATGCCCTTTGGTGCTGCAGGACGCAGCCAATGGCGCCAAAGCGCGAGAGACGGCGAATAAGCCGCAGCCTCAGCCGGGCGCCCTGAGCGGCGCCTCACCCTTCTCGCAGCTGGCACAGCAGCAGCGGCCGCCGCCGAGCGAGCTGTCGCCCTCCGTCAGCGGCAGCAGCAGCGTTTTTGCGTCCACCCCCTCGGCCGCCAGTCCAGCGCGCGCGCTCTCGCGGCCCGGGAACAGCAGCCTGGGCGCAGCGCGGCGCGGCGCCGCCCGCGCGCAGGGCTCCAACGCCGCCATCTCCTCCAGCGGAGTTCTGTCCGGCGGCCTCCGCGTCGGCGACGATGACGCGCCGTCTGCCGGCAGCCCCAAGGGGAAGGGGCAGCGCGAGGAGGCCTCGACGCCGGCGTCTGATACGCCATCGGCGCCTGACACGCCGTCGGTGCAGCCGCCGCCGGCGCGGCCCGGCAGCAGCAGCGGCGGCGACTCCCTGGCGCCGGGCCTCAGCGCCTTTCTGCGGCAGAGCACCTCGGACGTGTCGTCGCGGCACGCGGCGCCGCCCCGCAGCCCCGCCCCCGGCCGGCAGCAGTCGCTTGCGGACCTGACCCGCGCGGAGGCCGCGCGTGCAAATAATCCGCAGCCGCTGTCGCGCCAGCCGGAGACGCCGGTGGCCGCAGCTCGGCGGCAGCGCCTGCTGTCAGCGGACGGCGAGCCCGACGCCCCGCACGGGCAGCAGCCGCACGGCTGGGAGTTTAGCGCCGATGGCGCGACAGACCTGCCGCAGCGCAGCCGCTCCGCCAGCGAGCTGGGAAGAACGCGGCCACCCAGCCGCGCGGCATCTGGCGCGTCCACAGACCTGCCGCCCGTGCAGCAGCTGGTGCAGCTCCACCTGATGAGCGCCCTCTCTTGTTGAATTGCATGGTTGCCCTAGCAGGGGGTCCTCATGACAACATGTATCGCGGTACACTTGCATCATGGCGGCAGCGCGACATGGGATGCCGCCCGTGCAGCAGCTGGTGTAGCTGCAATTGGTGAGCGTTCCTGTCGTTGTCAATCTGTTTCTTCGTACAGGTCAATGTGCCCAGGGACCCTGCTTCTGCAATCCCTCAGGCTGTTGTTCACTGATTGTATCATGTGCCTGCAGCCCGACACGCACGACGAGTGGGAGATCGCGGCGGAGGAGGTGCTCATGGGGCCGCGCATCGGCATCGGCAGCTTCGGCGAGGTGTACCGCGGCAGCTGGCGGCACACAGACGTCGCCGTCAAGCGGCTGCTGGAGCAGGAGGTCCAGCCTGCCATGATCAAGGTGCGTCGGACGAAATTCTGTGGAGTGTGTACCCGAGGGGTCCACTGCAAAGCCTGCATGCTTGGCAAGGGAATCTGCTGCTCCGAGACGGCAGCTGCAGTAGCTGCAGGCAGGCGTCCTGCTCGTCCGTCATGGCACGGGTCAAGCCCCCTTAACGCATGCCCAAGCTGCCATTCCAAGCTGCTCATTCGCTGAATGCTACGTCAGCAACTGGACATGCGCACATCACCGCTGCAACGTCCAAAACCATATGTGTCGGTGGTGCAGGAATTCCGGGACGAGGTGGCGATCATGAAGCGGCTGAAGCACCCCAACGTGGTCCTGTTTATGGGCGCCTGCACGCAGCCGCCGCACCTGTGCATCGTCACGCAGTTCGTCGCGCGCGGCTCCCTCTTCCGCCTGCTGCACAGGCACGCATCCTTCCTCTCTTTGCCTTCCTCTCTTCTTTGCGTTGAGACCGCCAGCGTTCATTTTTCTGATGCTGCCTCAAGAACCTGCTGCCCTGCTGCATCCCCTGGGCACCATGGTGAATTCCCTTTATGGCTAAGATCAACTCGATCAGGGTCTACTTACGGTGTGATACTACTACTCACTGCAGCTGATGCCCTCACTGCGCCCGCCCGCAGGTCGCAGCTGCTGGACGAGTAGCAGCGGCTGCTGATTGCGCTGGACATCACGCGCGGCAAAGCTGCTGAATGCACGATTTTGACTCGATTTGTGCCCTGTTGTCGCAGGCCGAAGACGCCGCAGCAGCTGGATGAGAAGCGGCGGATGCTGATGGCGCTGGACGTCGCGCGCGGCATGCACTACCTGCACTCCTGCCGCCCGCCCATTGTGCACCGCGACCTCAAATCCCCCAACCTGCTCGTCGACAAGGACTTCAGCGTCAAGGTGCCAAGCCCTTCTCTTCTCGGTTTCTTTCCCTTCCCTTTGATATTTGCTGTTCTATCCTCACTTTTCTGTCCTTCCTTCCTGGCTTATCCTTTCCAGAAGTTGCTCTTCCAGACTATTTCCTTTGCCTCTGTTGGGTAGGCATCACTGACTTGGGGCTTCGGAGGGCAAAGGGTGTTTGCAGCGACCTGGTGTGGGGAAGGCTACTCTTTCCGGAAGGCGTCTCCACTGCTTCCGGCAGGCAGCTGATGCTATTCCTTGAACTATGCTGTCCACCAGGTGTGCGACTTTGGGCTGTCGCGGGTGCGGCGGTCGACGTGGCTGAGCAGCAAGAGCCAGGCGGGCACGCCGGAGTGGTGCGCGCCAGAGGTGTTGCGCTCGCAGTCGTACAACGAGAAGTCGGGTGCGTTTTTTGCTTGAAGCTTGTTATTTTCTAAAGCTCGTCAGCATCTGTTCGAAGCTCATCAGCATCTGTTCAACAGGAAGTCTGTTTATGGAGTCCCCTTTCCAGCGTACACAGCCATCCGCTTGACATGGCCATCTGCACAGAGCTCGGCTGGCAGTCCAGCCAGGCAGTCAGCCGCCGCAGTGTCAACAAGTTGCATTGCTTTTCGGCAGGTGATTGCGGAGTTGAACTCCCAGTCGAGCTGCCGCAGGCAATGTTCTGCTGGCACTCTGCATGAGACCCATGGCAATCGATGTAAATTGATTCAATGCTGGTGCCACTCATGCTGTGTTTGTCTTTGGCACCCGCAGATGTGTACAGCTTTGGCGTGGTCCTGTGGGAGCTGGCGACGGGGCAGGAGCCCTGGGCAGAGGCCTCCCCCATGCAGGTGGATATTGCAACGCTGTGCATACTAGAGTCAGCAATGCCATGGGACGCCATAGCAATGCATGCACAAGGTCGCTATGGAAAATTGCTCCATCAGCTCATCCTGGACAGTGCTCTCGTCAAGGCGACCCTACAGGAGATAACCATCTAATCACAGTACTCCCAGCATCACCAAAGTGCAGAGCCAAATTCTGAGCTCGCTCGTTGTGTAGGGTGGAAAGACTGTTACAGCGCCTCCACACACTCCGCAGCCATTGCATCGACCATGCTTACCAACTGTTTGCCATTGACCTTTGATAAATGCAGTGTGCAGGTCGTGACTGGTGGACATCCCTGACGACCTGCAGTCGTGTTGAGTTGCTGAGTGCAATCCTCATCGTGCCGCTGAAGTCTGATGTCTGTTGCTGGCGAAGATGGTGGGCACAGTGGGAGACGCATCGCTGGACATTCTGAATGACGTGCCTTCCTAATATACAACGTAAAGCTACCAAGCGCAGCCTTTTCCTGCCTAACGACATCTCGACATCTGTAGAACGCGAAGGTGGTGGGCACTGTGGGGTGGCGAGGCGCTTTGCTGGATATGCGGACAATACAATGCTGCCAACTGTAATCGTTTTGTGTTTTGCTGAAGTGTCGACTACACCGATTGTGAAGGTGGTGGGCGCGGTGGGGTGGGGAGGTGCCTCGCTGGACATCCCGGACGATGTGTCCCCGGGATTAGCTGCCATCATCCGCTCCTGCTGGGCGGAGCCCGAAAAGCGGCCCTCTTTTGGCGAGCTCATCGCCGCCATACGGGTGCGCGCTCGAGTGCGGTGTTGCATTGCGATGATATGTGAGAGGACCGCCGCCAGCCAGGCATGATCTGGAAAGCTTTCAGATTGGGGCGTTTGACGTATCATCAGAGTGCATCTGTTTGCACGCGCCAAACAGACGGTCAGAAACAGGTGTGCGCCACTGTGGCCTGCGGCCGAGACATCCGAGGAGCTCCTTGGATGCCCCTGCGCCAGTGCTGCTGTAATTCTCACTTCCAGAGCTTGTGCACCTCACCCCGGCAGGCTGGGTCAAATCCACCTCCCTTTGGAGCCCACCTGTCTGCATTAAGCTTCAGCTGGAGAAGTGTAGTATAGTGCCTCCGCTAGCTGCCGTGTTGCAGAGTCTTGTGTTACCGCCATCGCCTTCGTCTGGGTCAAGTCTCGTGTCAAAACACATCATCCTTACGCCAGATGTTTCGCCAAGTGCAGGAGCAGGCGGCGGAGCGGGGCCTAATGGGTCCCATCAGCAGCCAGCCGCTGTCGCCGCGGCCGCAGACGCTGCAGCAGCACAGCTCCCAGCAGCACCTGGCCTCCAAGCAGGAGGCCGTCTGCGAGCAGCGGTCGCAGAGCCCGCCGCAGCCCCAGCCGCCGTCGTTGCCGCAGCGGCGGGACTCTTCTGCCCAGGGGAGCATGCAGCCGCGGCAGGCTTTGCGTGAGAAGCCTTCAGGCATGCGGCGGGATGCCCAACGCAGCATGCCGCCGCCGGCCCCGGCAGTGCCCTCGCCATCCGGCAAGTCGCCGCAGGCAGCGGCTGAGGCGCAGCAGCAGCCGCCGCCGCCGAGGTACCCCTCAGCAGCCGGCAGCGGCCCGCCCGGGCTGGCGCAGGAATGGCAGAGCTACCGGCACGGGCAGGATTTCATGCACGGCGCAGCGCCCGCCAGCCACCTGCACGGCGTCAGCGGCGGCGACGAAACCGTCAGGGGCGCCGCCTACAGCGTCACGCAGTCAGTACCCGCCAGCCCGCAGCAAGCGGGAGGCGGCACCAGCATGCACTCGACCGCGTCGCTGCCGGTGCTGGCGCTGCGGCCTGGCACGGGGGCATTTGCCGTCTCGCCGCTGGCCGCCGCGCCGCTGGCGCCCGCGACGTCGACGCCGCTGGCCATGGTGGAGGTGGAAGCAACTGGCGGCTTCGACGGTAGCCCGCCGGCCATCATCGCCACCAGCCGCGACGTGGGGCTTGGCCTCGGCGGTCACGCCCCGCTGCAGGTGGGTCTGGTGGGGATACGCTGGCGGCGTGGCCGTAAATCCTGTTATGTTGCAATGGAAGGCAGCAGATGCAGTATGCAAAGGACGCAATGTGCAGCACTAGTGGCGCTGCCTCAACTGCATCTAAGAATGGGAAGTTGCAATGGGAATTTGCAATGCAGTGGCTGTATTGGAACCTCCACGGTAGGCGACAGCTGCAACCACATGTTCACCGACTCCCTCATCCCATGATCTAACAAGTAGTCCTCAATGTCGTCTGCGCAGCTGGGGGAGGCGCAGGAGCCGTCGGCGCGCAAGCTGGCGGCGGAGGCGGCGCGCATCGCCGGCAGCAAGCTCGCCCGCGGCTTCAGCAACAGCTTCAAGGCAACCCCACTATACTCCTAGCCGCAATCACTACACCTCAGACACAGCTCCCAGCCTCCATTGCAAAGCATGCATGCACACCGCGCGCATCGTGAACCAGGTCAAACTGTGTGAAAACTGAACAAAGCTCACAAATGTGTGGGGGGCATTGACAGGCGGGCGTGGGCGGCGTCACCGCCGGCGCCGCGGGTCTGGTGGGCGCAGTGCGCGACGGAGCGGAGCGGCTGGAGGCCGTTGTCGCGCGCACTGCCTCTGCGGCGCTCTCGCACCCACCCAGCCCCGCGCCGCCGGGCGACCCAGAGGACGGCTTCCCCCTGGTGAGTGAGCCCGCCCCCACCACCTCGGAGGAGCTGGCAGAGTTTCTGCCCTCAGCAGCGTTTGCGTGGTGCAATATGCAACACAAACGGTGGACTACCCCACACAAATGAGTGCACGGCGTGTTGGGAGCATCTTGGTTCTGGCCGTCGGGTGGGCCAGCGGAGCTGCCGCATCATCGACTGTCGCCCCTCCTAGAGCCCAGTAGTCAGCAGTCCCGACGCTGGACAAGCAGTCCCTAGACTCGGAACTGGCTGGTGCAGGGCGCCTCGCCGGCAAACGCCCGCGAGCGGGACGCGAGCGGACCCTTCAGCTGCCTGCACCTCAATCGCCGCGCCTCTGACGCGTCCGACCTCGCAACTGTGAGCCATCTCTGGAATTACGCATGTGATGGGTCGCATCCTTGGACAAGTGAAGCGCTCTGCAGCGGCCAGCGGCTCCCGGCCTGGGGCTCCATCTGCAGAGTCCCGAGGCACCACTTCTTCATGACAGCTTCCAGCGCTTTCTCAGACCCTAATCTCATCCAGATATCCTACACCCTCCGAACTGTGCACTTGCAGGGGCGGCATGGCAGCTCGGACGACAGCAGAAGCGGCGCCGGCAGCGGCCGGCTGTCGCACCAGAGCAGCAGCGGCGCCGCCGCCATGGACGCCTCTCAACCCGCCAGCCGCGCTGTGTCCGGGACTCTGTCGGACATCAATGAGCGGCCGCCCGGCGGCGGCGGCGTCTGAGCTCGGCCCCTTAAGCACGGGCGGACGTGTGCCGTGGCCCTGCAACTCGCTTATCACACGGCCGTGGACTCTGTCGTGTGGCAGGCGACAGCCGTGACTGGTGGCACGCGTGCACACGCAGCAGGAGCAGATGGGGATCGGCTGTCGTTTGATGGCTTGGCGGCTGCAACTGGAGTGTGATTTGAAAATTCGAGCGCCCGCTTTGGCCAGCCACCAGCGCACCATGGCGAGGGTTTCGCTTATCATGGGACGCCTGTTTGACGATGCAAGCACAGGCGCCACAGAGTGCATTCTCAGCGAGCTGTGCTGTGGTTGGGGCGGGGCGGCTGCAACATGCTCGCTGGCATCTGTGCATCGGTTGGTGCGACTGGCTCCCACTCTCCTCTTCGGCGAGCAGGGCAGCAATCGTGCAGATTTGCTCCAGGCATGCACGTCCTGGCACTCCATTCGACGATGTGCTACCGGCAGTAGGACGCTGGCCAATTTGCCCGGCAGCATGTACATTTTCTTGGACTGTCAGGGGTTACGAGTCAGGTCTTTGCTTGGCGGCATGTGCATTCAGTCATGTTGCATTTTCAGATTCATCCTTTGCCGCTCTGGGCTTCTAGGTGCGATTTTCCGAGGGGGGGGTTCGTTTCGGCAGTCATTGATCTGTGCATTTTCGCATTTATTTCAGTGTATTTGACCGGGAGCGCCTGGCTGAGAATGAGGACCGCAGGTCATGGCGCAGTCAGTTGCAGCAGAGACTGTATTGTTTGAGCAGTGGCAAGCAGCTATTCGCGGCGGTAATTGTTGTGCATGCAGAACTTGACAGCAACTCATGATTTACAAGCCAATCTCTGCTGGCAACGGCAATCCTGGCATCGCGCCAACACCAAGCACATTTCGCAAATGGATTGCGAAACTCAATTCCCTCCAACATAATTCTGCTGTTCCCGATGCAGAACAGCCCGGCTCACATTTCAAAGCCAGCCGCAGAGATCATTGCGGATATAAAGCACATTAAACCATTTACCAAGGTGAACTGGTGAACTGGTGAGAATGAACATATATGTTGCGCGGCATGAAAACCACATGCCACGCGGCGTCATCGCTGAGTGCCTGAATGCGATTACGCCTGGATGGAGTTGCGCCTGGTCGCGTGTCACCCTGGCACAGGCGCCGCCAGAACAGCTGCGCCGCTTCCGCTGCCGCCGCCCAGCGCCGCTGGAGATAGGTGCAGGCTTGCGCCCCCGGATCAATTTCGGCGGGAGCCAGCGGAGCCCATGAGCAGGCCTACAGCCACGACGAAGAGCAGCAGCATGGCAATCAGCAGGGTGTACCTGCGAGGAGACATGGCAACCAGTGATTCAAAGGCTGGCGCGACTGCTGGAGCATGATGCATGCGAAAGTGCAGGGGTTGTGGGTCGGTTTGCAGCATGGAGTCCTGTAGGTGTGCTGTGACTGCCGTTTGATGAAACAGTATACACTTTCGATGGTGTCTCTGGCAGTAGATAAGGGCATAAGACAACCGGGGGGACAGGTGTGCAAAGAATCGGCAGGGTAGAAGGGCGCACGTCTTGCGGGAGCTGCGGTGGTACTCGCCTGCAGCCAGAAACGGACAGTGCACTCACGCACTCAACACGAGCAGACGCCCAGGCGGCATTGCCTTCTGAGGACACAAATCTGGCAGCACCCGTCTCAGTCTCGCTGTGCCCCATAATTGCATTGGTGCGGACAGCAGTAGTGCAAGCAAGGGTGCTTGCCAAAAGATAACAAGCCCATTGATTGGTTTCTCAGATTAAAAGTTTTCATCGCAGCATCACCTAAAGCTCAGAAACACTCTAGCAAAATGGACGTGAGCGCGCCAGAAGTCCTTGGATTGAGGGCGCACCAAAGAGCAGCACGCCCCAGAAGGTGCTGACAAGCGGCAGCGCCTGGACAGAATCCGCGGCAGCATAGCCGGCCGCCTGGCCGCCCCTGCAGCACACGGCAGCGCGACAATCGTGTGGGCGCACATCATATATCAGCAGTGTGCAGCGCCACTTGTGGGCACCGCACACAGCACGAATCGCTGTGCTGCTGATGTAGCGTCTTGCATCTTGGCGCTTGGCCACCCGCAATGCAATACGCTGCACGAACGTGCTGTGATGCGACGGTGTGATCTGACAGCTTGCAGCAGTTAGGCTTCCGTTTGCAGGAGCGGCGCCCGAACATGAATTGGAAGCCGTTGCCGAGGCCGCAGAGGACGCCGGCCAGCAGCGCCCAGGGACGGCCGCGCCAGTCCTTCAGCCAGGCGCCGACGGAGCTCTTGGGCAGGCCCAGCGGCGGGAAGTACTGCAGGGTGGGGCAGTTGCCGTCATTTTTAGCCTCTACTAGGACTTTCGAAAGGAGTTTTGTTGCGGCGTCGACCGTGGGGCGGCGCCGGTGCTGCGCCCGTCCCTGGGCAGACCGGGACGCACTGCGCCCCTTTGACGGCGTGTGCAGATGACAGCATGGGCATCGTTAGTGGCGGTAACGGGCAGATAATGCACGAAACGGGAGCGGCATCCCACAGGCAGTCAGCAGGCGGCCCTGGAGGCGAGAAGCCGCACCAGCCAGATGAAGTTCACGGCAGTTGCGACGATGTAGAAGCTCAGAGAAAAGTAAAAGAACCCGGTGTCTGCGCAAGCACAGCAGCTGGATGAGAAACAATTGAACTGCTGCCACATGTTGTGCATAATAGGGGTATGGTGGCAGAACACACAGCGGTGAGCACCAAAAGCCTGAGTCATACTTTATTGTATGTTCAGGTTTGTTGAGTGTTTTTGAATTGTGTCAGCGACAGTCCAGCAGAGACGCACACACGACCAGGTGAGGAACGCCCTCATCCAGCTTGTGCCACTGGTCGTTGACAGCCTGTGCAATTTGACAGGGGGACAGGCGTCAGCAGCAGCGTGATAAAGAATGTTTGTTTTAAAATCACGTGCAGGATCCGCGAGCGCAGCAGTCAGCGCCGAGCACGCACTGCGTGCCCGCGTTCTCCTAGCAGGAGAACGCGGGGTGAGAGGCCTGCTGCTCACCAGGTTGAATGCCGGCGAGAAGATGACATCTGAGAGCAGGACACAGCAGTGATTACTGTATGCCACATGCAATGGGCATTTAGGGACAGATGCCAGCCAATGGGTGGCGCAGAATGGTCAGAGCATCGGTCAGCATTCTGTTGGTTAGCATTTTCGTGCATGCAGCAGAATGCGGAGCACAGAGCGTAGGGAGAGGGCTGGAGGAAAATTTGCAAGGACAACATATGCTACTTCCGCCCAACTCTTGTCAGCAATTGCCTCACATGCCAGTCCAGCTGTGACGGTGATGCTCAGGCCCACGAGCGGGCCCGCCTTGGTGTTCTGCAGGGAAGCGGCAATGAGATTTCATACCAGTGCACACCACCCGGCCCCGCCTCAAGAGGACAGCGAGGTTTGGCGCTGCGGCCGGTGACCGTTCTTGTAAGTGAGGCTGCCCAGCCGGCAAATCTCCATAGTGCCCACATGCGCTTCAATGCATGTTTAATCAGATGTGCGGACATTTGCATATCAATAACTTCAGTTGTGTTTTCAACTTCAGCTTCAAGGCGTTGCGGACCTTGAGGGCGCGGGTGGATTCCACATTGGCCAGGTACTCAGATGTGCCTGCGGCGCCCGCCTTCATGCTTGCGCGCTCCATTGCCGACGGCTTGACGGGGTCGCCCTCAATGCCGCCCGCCTCCATGTCCGCGTGCTTCTGCTTCAGCGCTGCAGGAAGGCACTCCACAGGTTCGAGTGAATCTTGGAAGCCCTGAGTCACCGCTACACCTACAGCTACTGCAAGACAGCCTGCTCCGTGTCGCCGGCATGTTTCATGGGTGTGCATGTCTGTGTCTGTCAATGATGCAAGGAAAAGCTCAAAGCGCACCCAAGTCCTCATTGGGCAGCTCGACGCCCAGCGCCGGGCTCATGGACATGCCCGTCTCCTCGCGGCGCTGCCTCGACCTGCATGCATGTAGAGCGCTGAATCATTGGAGATTGATCAGCTTGATCACCAGAACTAGCGACGAATGCATGCCGTGGAGCACAGAATGTCAGCACAGTCTCTTCTCAATTGTCCGATTCTCCGGGCCGGACTCCGCGCCCACGCCCTTGTGTCAGCCCATGCAGCAGGGGCTGGCAGCACACATGCACTCCGAGAAGCAGCGAGGCTGGTGCGACTGGGAATTCTGTTGGCAACCAAACGGAGCTGGTGACGGAGGAATACCCGAAACAAAGGCGCACTGGTCAAGGGCGTTGCCCTTGCGCACGATGCCCAGCTTCTTGTCCTGGTCGGTCTTGTTGGAGTGGTGGAGAAAGGCGCCAGTCACCGCTGCACACTGCGCCAACCAGAATGCAGGTTCAGGCAGCAGCATCAAACCGATGTCGGCGTCGTATTTGTGGGAGATATAGATCTGTGAAGAGGCAGATGTACCCCCGCCACTGTGGCGGGCGGTGCAGCCCGCTAGCGCCATCAGATGCGTCAGCGTAAGGTGGATGTCATGCACAGGTGGCGCTGAAGGATGACGTGCGCATTGGCAGTATCATGCACATTCTGCAATTGCAGAACAACTGCGCACATGTCCCTGCCGGGCGCTTGAGGAAGCAGCACATGAAAACGCAGCAGGAGAAGCGGAAAAACGCACGAGGAAGCAGAAGACGCCCGGGAACAGGATCTCGGCACGGTTGATGCGGCCGTCCAGGAAAAAGTTGATCGTGGTGCCTGCACGTCACGAATGCGCTTGAAGCAAACTTCATTCTGCGTCCACCGCATTCTGAACTGCGCTGCGGATGAGAGCCTGCCGCACAACTACAGGTTTTCAAGGGAGCACTCGGTCATAGTCAGGGGGCGGGGCCTGTCAGGCGGGCGCACCGCCGACGACGGTGATGGAGGAGGCGACGACTTCGGTGACGGACAGCCCCACGAAAGCCAGGCTGTATTGCGTCGCGATGTTGCCGATGCACAGGAAGACGCCTCCCGCCAGCGCAAAGCCCACCGACGGGCCGTTACTCTGCAGCCAACAAGTTGAGTTTGATTTTGGGTCACAGAGTCGCTGTCGGGCATCTGAATTTAGGCTTTTGCGCCCATTGTGTTCAAAGGCGCGGCGCATAGCAAAGGCCTTGACATGCAGTCATGGCACTGCGGCGCCGGCAGTACTTCGTTTGAACTTCGAGGGTGTTCACTTGGGACAGCTGACTCAAGTCCCTTTGGGGATAAAGACAAAATTCTTGAAATAGTCTGAGGATGCAGGAGCGCGCCTGGTGCAGCTGCGTGATGAAGTTAGGCGTCTCAGGTGTGGAGCCTCCGATTTGGCCGAGCTGCACGCGGCAACGCTCACACGAGTCAAGGGCGATGGCAAGGCGTGAAGGGGACCGCATCGATCTTTCTTTTTGGCGGGTTTCAAAACTTTGAATTGCAGAACCTAGAGGGCGCAGCGGCGGGTACAGTGTGGAAGTTCATTGGTAATGGCCGCACCGTCAGGGCGAAGATGATCGCGACGATGAAGTTGGTGAACACATAGTCGAGGCTGCATCGAGAAAAGGAGGAAAACATATGGGTGCCGATGAAAGTTCGTAACGACGTAGTACTACTAGTCAAGGCTGCAATCAATTTTATTGATACAGACGTTGGAGCAGACTCTAGGGTCAAGGCAGGTGCTTTGTCATACATTACTTACAAGGTGTGGATAGGAAGGCGGCCCCGCCGCTCCTGCGCGTGCGAAAGACGTTTGGTTGTGTAGGAAATTGGTGGGTTTGGTCGTGAAAGACAAGGAAGCCGGTGAATTGCACGTCACCGTTCAAGGGATGCCAAGCAGGATGCCCAGCAACAACTACGCGATCACTCTGCAGGGGCTGGCTGCTCATGCCGCCGTGTGCCTTATTTGCGCTTGGCAGCAGAGGCGGCGCCTCTTTGTGCAGAGCTCATTCCACCTAATGTCCCCACAAGTCACGGACACGGCAGATGTGCAGCACTTACTTCACAGAATTGGGCCCTCCTACCAGCAGGTTGAAGATGGCGGGCCAGGTGCCCAGCAGGATGAGTGCGGCGACCATGAGCGCGATGCCGCCGCCCTTGTCCGTGACGACGTACATGGCTGCAGGAGTCGCCGGTGATAAAGCGTATTGGCGGGGCAAGCACCCTGCGCAGTAAACATAAAATGTAAGCTGGCCACCGAGCCGTGCATTGCATCCCCTGCGTGGTTGTGCTGACGTTGCTCTATGCCGCCGCGGTCTGTGGCCTTTCGTGACCTGCAGTTGTTTTGCCAGAGGGTCAGGGGGAACCTGCCGAGCTGGATCATTTAGCGCTGAATACAGGCTTCCAAAACGGTGAGAGGTCAGCGTACTGACGCCTGAGCGGTCGTGAGTCGGAGTTGGGCCCCTCGACACAGGTCAATGCACCCTACTACACCTGTCATCCAGCGGATCAGCCTCCCATGCCGCAGCATCGGTGTTTCAGACACGTAAGGATTTCTGCACTCACGTCGCTGCCAGGGCACAGACGCGCAAGCTTTCTGTTCAACTCGATCGCCCGTTCGGGGCCGTCCGGGGCCGTATATATGAGTGCACGACAATCAACGGAAGCGCCGTGGGGCGGCCTCTGCTCATACCGGGAGCTTGGCCTCGCCAAGATGTGTTTCCTGTCTCTCAGATCAAGCGGAGCGTGCCAGGCGATCGGCCTGTCCGGGGGTGTGTACCCTGCGAGAGCACCAGCAGAAACGGACTCCCCACACCATCAGTCATCGTGATCACTCTGCCGTTGCTGGTTGCCCTACTCACGGCACGCACCTAGAATAGCAATGGCATACAGCCGATCGCTGCAGGCGACCCGGCTGCCTTCACGCAGCAGTACTGCTCAGCCCTAAAACGACTTAGCATCTCAAGGGGACCGCAACGAAGCCGGCGCCGAGCCCGTGGCCAAACAAGCCAAGATTCTTCCAAGGCTGTGTAGAACCTTCGGGGAAAAGATGCAGCCGTTTGGAAAGAACGGGGACCGGCGCACCTGGTCACAAAGGTTTTGCTGCTACCGCTGCAAATATTTTGCCGATCGGCGTGCAGCTGTCGTGTGAGCGGCCCTGGCGGCGTGCGATGGAGGTGGCCGGAGCAATCACTGTGCAAGTCGGAAATTGTGGCGCAAAAGGCTGCAAATAAAGGCTCGTACTTGGTCGGAGGTTTGAGCGGGATTGTCACGAGGGCCACGTGTGTGGGTACAAACCTTGCAACTACTTCTGCTTGCAGGTCTTTGTGGACTTGGACACGTGGATTTTGTGTTGGATTAGCCATCCTTGCTAGCTGCAAGACAATGGCAACCCAGCTGTGAATGTCACCACATTTCCCTCGGCCTGTGCCCTTGGTCGAGCCCTGGCGCAGCGCCAAGTGGATTTCGTGGCAGCGGCGGCGGCGGCGGCAGCAGCGATGACGGCGGCGCCTCAGCCCAGCCCTGGCAGCGCGCTGGCGATGCCGCCGCCACTGTAGAATCCTGGGTATGCATGAATGTCGTTCAGATACATTTCTGAGGGGCCTCTAAGTGCACGACACATCGCTCGAACATGCCACCCCTTCGAGCATGCCGCAATGACGGATACTGCAAGGTCAGCCCGGTTTTTGTCCCAAAATTATCAGTGCAATCGACTGTCACCCTGACCGAGACTTCCGCCTTACCTGGGTCAGTCAGCGGCCTCAGGAGCACGCCAAAAAGGCCGATGCCCGCGGCAGTCGCTCCCGTGAGCAGCGGCGCCGCCGGGTGCGATGTCATGCGGTCGAAGTCCGGGAAGCCGAGGAGGTTGCACAGCGCATGCACGACTATTGGCGCCGCCAGGTGGCCAGACCGCACGAACAGCCAGGTGGCGTACCAGCCGAAGATGCTGGTGTACAGGAACTGCGCCAGCACCTGCATTGGGGACAACGGCACCTCCTCTTCTATTCTAAAAAACTCCTCAGTTCGTCGTGCTCTGAGGTGGCCCTCGCAAACGAGCCCAACTGGCGCTGCGCTCAGTCCGCTGCTGCCCGAGCAGCTTGAGCATGCCTTGGCGAGATGGGCAGCCAGAGGAAGCGCATCTGCAAAACGCACCTGCTGGCTTGCGGCGGCGATGGGGCGCCGCTGCAGCGTGACCAGCTCATACAGGTGGTGCAGGTGCGCCGCCCCAAAGTACAGCGGCACCAGCGCCACTGTCCGCTTCAGCGACGTGCCCTGCGTCCAAGTGCATGCTGATCACTACATGCCTGATCTCCTACATCGATCAGCATTGGACCGGAGAAACGCTTGCAAGCTCTTGTAAGCTGATCATGGAGCATGCGCAGAGCAGCTGAAACGAATGACACATCTGTCGAGTCGCTCGTGGGCATCATCGGCAGGATGCAACAACCAAGGGGCGGTCTAATCCGCACCGCAGGGTGGCTGCACACTGTCAGCAGCCCTTGCAGCGCCATGATCACAACGGGGGCAGATGTAAGATGCGCACCCCCAGCAGCAGCAGCGGCGCCATGCAGGCGCGGAAGGTGAACTCTTCTGTGACTGGCGCAATGAGGTAATCCCGCAGCGCCCGCGGCCCCGCTGCAGGCAGCGGC
>JAABUM010000554.1_pt1 | contig 64043 bp, 54 predicted proteins | sample 5559161 | NCBI WGS metagenome assembly JAABUM01 (sample SAMN10711868, study PRJNA513369) | rock metagenome | isolation source: Antarctica rocks | place: Antarctica: Victoria Land, Siegfried Peak nord
TCTCCTCGCGCAGCAACTCCTGCACGACGCGGGCCTTGTAGGCGGACCTGTATTGTTGTCTCATCGTGGTCTAGTCTACCACCTATAAGTGCCCCCTTTCACTGTCCAGATTCCTGGGTCCACTATATACCCTCCCCGCGTCGAGCCTCCACGATCTGCTCACGATCTTCCTATCCACCGCTGGTTCGGGTGGTATCCTGAACGTGGTCAACGACACGGGCGGGTCGTCGACCACGGCCAACCCGGATACCCCGGTCACCGTGGTGAGCTACCCTTGAACTGACTCCACGGTGAGTACAGCCTGAGCGCGGCAGGGCGCGGGCCAACCCGACAACGCGGGTTGGCCCGCGCCCTGCCGCAGTGACCGACACTGGGATCGCGGGCGTTCGCCGCGCTGCCAGTGACGGGTGAGCAGCGTAGCGAGCGCCCCGAGACGTCCACGCGCTGACTACTTTCCACGGGCCCTGCCGCGATGAGCGATGCGCTCGTCGCGGTTTAGCGAACACACGACGAGGGATCGGGGGCCGCATGCCCTTTTGAGGGTAGGTTAGGCATAGTGCCATTATGCTATCTGCGGGGCGGGTGAGGCGTGTGAACGCTACTCAATTTACGGCCACTTGATACGATAACCGCCGCCATGCTCGTCCTGCTTTCTATCGGCGCTACAACGCCGTCAGCGAATTATTTTTTTCAAGCAGCAAGGACGACTGTAAATTCTAGCGATGAAGTCAGCATGGATTATAGCGACGGAGCAACACAGCACCTGGACGGCGTGCCCGCCATTTTACGCGTCCAGGCGGCTATTTCCCCCTTGTGTGGAGGACCTGAAACCCGCTGCCTTCCCCGCTAGAAAAATGCTGAATCCTTCGATGGAATTTACAGACGACGACATGAGCATCGGAAATGGTGCCCCAGCGTGGCCGTCAGTTATCGTATCGAATGGCCGGATTTCGCGTAGCGAACACAAGGCGGTTGGGAAGGTCGCGGGCCAGGGCAAGGGGACGAAGGAGCCGCGCGGCAGCGGCCGTCGCGCCAGCAAGGTGGCGCAAATGTGGATGACCCCGCGCCGGAAACAACGCAGGAGGCGCGGACGCGACCGCCGGGTCGGCGTCACCGGCAGCGGGACGCACCACGCGGGCGTCAGGGCATCCAGGGTGATGACGGCCCGGTCCTCGCTGGCCTCGACGGCCCCGCCGACGCTCACGGTCCACAAGGTGGCGACCGCCCTCGCCAACCAAAGCCGACTGGCGCGCTCCGGTCGGGTCATCTTGGTCTGCGGCCCGTCCCAGCCACCCCGCTTACAGTCCTTACACCCACACTCAATCCACGCCCGTAACCCGTACCAGGCGACCGCGGCGCCTGCGGGGGGCAGATCGGTCAGGATCAGCCATGGGTCGGTGTGGGGCTCCGTCCACGGGGCGCGTAACGTGCAGGTCAAGCGGCAGGAGGAGCTGGCGAAACAGTCGACCGCGCCCTTCCACCCGTCGGTCCCCCGGCACACCACCGTCGCCAGCGGCCGGAAGCGCGTCTGCCCCGTCGGGCGATAGTGTCCCTGCTCATCCTATCAGGCCGAGTCCTGGAGCCGGGCGCGGCGTGTCGTCTACAAGGCCGAAGCCCTGGACCAAGGCCCCCACACCCGCTTCGTCGTCACCGCGCGGACCGACCCACCCGCGGCCCTCTACGACTGGTACGTCGACCGTGGCGAGGCCGAACGCTGGATCAAGGATTTCAAGCGTGCCTGCATCGCTGATCGCCTAAGCGACCACCGCTTCTGGGCCAACCAGTTCCGCCTGCTCCTGCATGCCGCCGCCTACTGGCTCCTTGACACGCTGCGCCGCCGGCTCTGCCGCCAGGGCTACCCGTCGCTCCAACTCGACACGCTGCGCCTGCGCCTGCTCAAGATCGGCGGGCGTGTCCGCGAACTGGCCACGCGCGTCCGCCTCCACCTCGCCAGCAGCCACCCCGGCCAGCCCCTCTGGGACCTCCTTGCCCTCTCATCTGCCCTTCGAATAATTCAGGCGAGCGCTGTGGCCACCACTGTAGCCGCCGGGGGAGCGCCGGTTGGCCCTGGCGCTGGACGCCACCACGCGGGGCCAGCGCTTCACGGTGCTGGCGATCAGCGTGGTCTATCGCGGCTGCGCCATCCCGGTGGCCTGGCACGTCGTGCCGGCCACGGCCAAAGGAAAATGGCGACCGCACGGGGAGCGCCTGCTCCGGCAGGTGGGAGCCGAGGTGCCGGAGGATTGGCTGGTCATCGTGTTGGCCGACCGTGGCCTGTCTGCGCGCTGGCTCTTTCAGGCGATTGTGGCGCAACACGGGCATCCCTTCCTGCACATCAACCTCTCGCTCACGAGGCGGATCTTCTCGCCAGTGGCGGCGCGCCACTCTTTGGCCTGAGCGAGCAGGGGCGCGGCGATTTTGTGCAGGCGTGGGTTGGGGATGAGGCCGATCGTGAAGCCGATCGTCTCGCGCTCACAGAAGTCATAGAGGGCTCACAGAAGTCATAGAGGGCGGGGACGGCACAGCCCGCATCGGCGCGGATCTCGACGGTGACGCCGGGCCAGCGCGCCCGCAGCGCGCGGATGAGAACACAGAGGACGCTGAGCACGCCCCGACTGGCGTGTGCGTCGCCGGGGCGCAACAGGGCGACGACGCGTTGGTCGGTCTCGCCATCGAACACGAGCAGGGGGTGATACATGTGCGGGCGATAGTAGCCGTGGTAGGCGGTCCCCTCCTGCGCCCCGTGCGTGGGGTCATCCGTGCTGTCGATGTCGAGCACGATGTGCGTGGGGCGGCCGTCGCGCTCACGCGCGCAGGTAGACGCCGCGCAGGGCGTGGGCCAAGGCCCGGCAGGCGTGGCACCCCACCGCGTTCTCGAAGCGCGAGAGGGTCGGCTGGCTGGCCAGGTCCCCGTCGCTCTCGGGCCGCCGCCCACAGACGAGCTTGAGTAAGGGGTCGGCACGCAGGGTGTCGGCGTCGTTCTGGTCCTCGTAGCCGCAGGCGATGCCAAAGACGCGCTGGCGGGTCAACGCCTCAATCGAGTGGTCGATGTGGGACCGCCGCCACTCGGGGACACAGGCGGCGAGCGCGCGACAGATGCCGAGTGATTCCTCAGCCTCGACGAGCCAGGGCAGCCCGCCATCGGAGGTTAGGCGACCGCCATCGAAGGTGGCTTCCAAGGTGAGGGCAGCGGATGTGGCGAACGTATAGACGGGTGTGGCAGACTGTGGTGACACGGGGTCCTCCTCGCAATGGTGGGATGTTTGAGTATCTCGACCATAGCGTATTGGACCCCGTGTGGCAATTTCATGAATAATTCAGGCTAATACTACAACGTTACTTGTCTCCTGAGGCCGTGCTAACGACCTGGAAGCAGGCGTGCAATCGCTCAGTTTAGCAGCGAGATGGCCCTTTGCCTGAGGGTCGCTAGGGGTGATTCTAGCGAGGTAACGTTGTAGTACTAAGTAGACACTGGTAAGTTCTTGCACGCCCAATACGACTGGATGCGTGTTTATCGCAGCCACTTTGGCTTGCACGAACTTACCCACACCTACTTAGTGTTAGTGCCGGCCCAAAGAGCGAGACGCGGGATGGTGGTAACATCGCAGACGACGGCAACAGGTTGTACACGGCGACGTACAATTGACCCATCCGGGCCGAGACTTCGTAATTGACGTTTGCGAGCTGTATAGACCCATACTCGTGTCGTGTGTCGCCAGCCAATCAAGCACGCTTTGAGGGTCCGCCAAGCCTTCTGGCACCTCCATTGACTCCATTGACACGGCTCACATGCAGACCTAATGGGTTCTGCAAACGTCAATGACGGAGTCTCGCGATTGCTGGGTCAAATCTCACTGGCGTTGACACAGGTCCCTACCGTGGCCTACCGGGAGGCTATCCCCAATGCTCACGAGGGGGCAGTTCGGACGGGACCCAGAGGTCGCGCACATCCTCCCCACGCTCATCCCGTACCCGTAAGTCGCGCAGAAAATCCACGAACCCGACCGTCGGCGCCCAGCCCAGGACGCGCCCGGCCTCGGATAAGTCGTGCTGCTCCACACGGTCCGGGATAACGATGCCATATTTTTGCAGCAACCGGCGCGCCCCAGGGATTTCCCCTTCGCACCACTCGGGTCCCGAACGCCGGAAATCCGCGACCACGGGGGCGGGCATTCCATGGGCGGTATGCACGATCGTCGTGAACAGACCAACGCGGCGCTCGACCACGGCCCACAGCGCGGCCACCGTCGCCGCTGCGACATCCCGCCGGTCAACGCCATTGCGCAGCAAGCCCGCGCCGAAGTCCAGGTAAGGCTGCGGCACGAAGGCATGGTAGCGCAGCACGGCGACGGACGCGCCGGTCATCTGATGGAAGGCGCGGCACATCTCCTCCCCGAGCACCTTGGTCACGGCGTAGATATCACCCCAGCCGTAGGCCATGGACGATGCGAAGACCAACGCGCCGACGCCGAACTCCCGGCAGGCCTCGAGGACATTGAACGTCCCGTCGACATTGACGGCGAAGATGGTGGCGTCGCTGACCGGCGGCCGGTGGCCCGAGTGCCATGCGGCCAGGTGGACGACGGCGTCGACACCCTCCACCGCGCGGCGCACGTCGTCCGGCGTCCGCGTGTCGCAGCGCACGACATTCCCCACATCGCGATCTTCCCGCGTCGGAAGGACAACATCCGCCATGCGTACCGCGTAGCCCGCCGCGACTAAATCCCGGCAAACGACCTGCCCGGCGACACCCGCCGCCCCCGTTACTAATACGGTCACTGGCATCACGTCCCTCCCCCTGCGTCAACACTACCTGAGCGCGCACACCCTATCGTTATCGTTCCCCCTGCTCGTCGACCACGACGTCTGGATGCGGGCCAGCTCTGAGCGGAACACCGAAGCGGGGCATCCCATCCGCGCCCCAAGTGAATCGCTGCGCGCGCGTCGTACGGCCGTCGTAGGTGAACGCGGGCGTATCCTTGGCATGGTAGACCATCCAGTGCGCGCCATCGGCCGCGGTCGTGAACGAGGCGCGGCCGGGTCCATAGACGCCATTGGCCGCACTGTGGCAAAAGACCGGACCCGTCTTGGTCCACGACTCCTGTCGGAGAGGGTCGCCACGACCATCGTATATCAGCAGACCCAAGCAATAGGTGTGGTTCCCCGTGTCGCCGCCGGAGTAGACGATGAAGGTGCGCCCGTCGTGGTGCAGCGCGATCGGGCCTTCCGCCACCGGGTAAGACGAATGGCCGCCGGCCCCGCGTTCCCATGGCTGGTCCGGATAGACGAGCGGGCGGCCGAGCGCGCCCAGGGTGAGCGGATCATCGAGCGGCGCGATGTAGACCACGTTGGCCTCGGGCTCCGGCCCCGCACCGGGCTCCTCGACGTAGAGCAGGTAGAGGCGGTCGCGCAGGCGCAGGAGCGAGGGGTCGATCGCCGTCATGTCGGACATGCCGACCGGGCGCCCCACGAAGGTGTAGGGACCGAGCGGGTCGGCGCCGTCGCTCCGTAGCGCGTAGATGCGGTGGGCGCGGTTCGTATCGTCGGGCGACGCCGTGACATAGAGGAACCAACGGTCAACACCCTGATCCGGGAGCAGGTACAGCGACGGCGACCATATCTGGTAGGCTGGCTCGTCCCCCCGCGGGCGCCAAACAGTGACGGGACGCGCGTCGTGCAGGCCGGCGAGCGTTGGGGCCGCCCATATCTGCAGGGCCGCACCCGTGCTTGTCCCTGTCACGTAGTAGCAGCCGTCATGGCGCGTCACGAAGGGGTCGGCGATGGGGAGGATAGGGTTGCGGATAGCCACATACACCTCACTCTCGGGTAGGGGACGCGGTCGCGGTCATAGTCATATTGGTGGCCTGTGGGAGGTCTTGCTCCGAGAGCGCATAGCCCTCGTCCGTCCGGGCGGCGTCCGTACCCGCGCCCCACGTGGTGACGTCGAGGAACCCAGACGCGACGCAGCGATCCTCGGCGTCGCGTAGCATGACCTCGAGCCGGCCGTAGGACCGCCCGGCCGGCAGAGAGCAGCGGAGCGGCAGCGGCGCCGTCAACTCGTACGGGCGCACGGCAACCGGTTCCTTCCCCGCGAGCCGCTCCACGCCCTCCCAGGCCCACGCCAGGGTCCCCTGTAGTGGTCGGGGGCCGTGATGCGAGAGGCGCACCGCGACGTCGATCACCCCATCGGGCGTGGTCAGGTCCCGTCCTGGGCCGGCGGGCACAAGGTCGAAAATGACGACCGTTTCCGCGTTGATCGTGGCCGGGTCGCAGCCCAGCTCTTTCGGCGCGCGGTCCGCGCTGTATACGCCGCACAACTCGTGCTCGATGTCGTAGAGCTCGCAGTAGAGGTACCCACCGACCGCGTCGTGGCGGCGCAGCTCCTGCGTCTGCCAGCGCAGATGCCAGCCCCGCTCGGCCGGAGTCCGCCCCCCGCCGTACTCCCCATTGATGAGCGGCAGCCCCGCGTGCTCCTTGCCCGCCACGCTCAACCGCATCTCCGAGAACGGCGCCACGTCGGACTGAAAGCTTTGCCACCGCGTCGTCGCGTCGGCCACCAGGGCCGCGGTGACCTCGCCCCACCGCCGGACGTCGTTGTCGTAGTAGTGCCAGTCGAGCAGGTCCGTCTCGACATGCCACCAGCCCGAGTTGTCGATCACCGGGCGGCTCCCATCCGCCGCCTTGAGCCCCGCGTAGGCGCGCTCCACCGCCTCCTGCTTTTCCCCGTCCCGCGCCAAGCGGAAGTCGAGGCCCCACTCCTCGTTGTAGATGCCCCAGAGGACGATGCATGGGTGGTTGCCGTCGCGGGCGACCATCGGCCCCAACTGGGCCTCGAAGCGCGCAATGGCTTTGGGGGAGTAACGGCCGACGCAGGGGGGTTCGGCCCACACGAGCAGCCCCAGGCGGTCCGCCCAGTACAGCCAGCGCGGGGCCTCCAGCTTGATGTGCTTGCGGGCAAGGTTGTAGCCGGCGGCGAGGGTCAACTCGACGTCGCGGCGCAGGGCCACGTCGTCGGGGGCCGTATAGCCGCCTGCGGGCCAATAGCCCTGGTCGAGCACGCCGCGCACGTAGAGGCGCGCGCCATTGAGGAGCAGGTGGCCGTCCCGTGTTTCGATCCGGCGCAGGCCGGTATAGGCGCCGACGCGGTCCTCGCCGTCGGCGCTCCAGAGGCGCACCGCGACGTCGTAAAGGTGCGGCGTTCGTGGCGTCCAGGGTTGGGGATCCCGAACCGGGAGGGCGACCGTCACGATTGAATTATCTCCGACGGGGACGGCCCACGCGTCCTGCCCGGCGACCTGAAGCGAGAGCGTCGCCCCGGCGCGATGAGGACCGGCCAGGGTCACGCGCGCGTGGATGGCGTCGAGCCCGACGGACGGGCGCAACTCGACGCCCGCGATGTGGGTGGCCGGACGCCCCTCGAGCCACACCGACTGCCACACGCCGCTGCTCGGCGTGAACGCACACGAGTCGTAGTCGTCGGCCGGGCGGCTGCGCTGCTTGCCGTGCGGGATAGAGCGTTTGTCGATGGGGGCCTCGACGCGTAGGACCAACACGCCGCGCCCATCCTCCAGCGCGTCCGTGATGTCGAAGGAGAACGGGAGATAGCCACCGGTGTGCTCCCCGATCGGCCGCCCGTTCAGCCAGGCCGCGCAGTGGTAGTGCGCCGCGCCGATATGCAGGATCGTGCGCTCGCCGACCCACTCCCCAGGCCGCGCGATAGTCCGGCGATACCAACCCACCGGCAGCCACGCGCGCCGAATGCCTGAGAGGGGTGATTCCCAAGCGTAAGGAACCTGGATGCGCTCATCCCACGACGCGTGGCCGGGGCGCTCCCAGCGGTCCGCGCGCCCCCGGTCGTCGGGGTCGGCAAGGAAGTCCCAGGCGCCGTCCAGGCTTAGCCAGCGGTGCGAGCGATCGAAATCGGGGCGCGGGTAGGTGGGGGGCGGGCTCATGTCTGTACGGCCTTTCTGCAAATCATCTCTTGTACGGCATGTCCTCCCCGCCGCATCACCTCGTAGTCCGCCGCGCTCAACACGGCGAGCGCCTCCACAAAGCCCTCACCTGGGCAGGCAACACGCCGCTAGTTATGACGACAAACGCTTACGGCGTCACTTTCACGGGCGTCCCGAAGTTGGGCGTGCCGTCCCTGTTCCACGCGAAGGGCTGCGCCCGCGTGGTCCGGCCATCGTAGGTGAACGCGTCCGTGTCCTTGGCGTGGTAGACCATCCAACTCTGCGTGCCGTCGGGCGCGGTCGTGAACGAGGCCCGCCCCGGCCCAAAGACCCCGTTGGCGCGGCTGTAGGTAAAGACGGGTCCGGCCTTGCGCCACGACCGGCTGTCCAACGGGTCGCCGTGGCCGTCGTAGGTCAGCCGCCCCAGGCCGTAGGTGTAGTCCCCCGTATCGCTACCCGAGTAGATCACGAAGGTCTTGCCCCCGTGGTAGAGCGCCTCGGGGCCCTCCGCGACGGGGTACACCGACTGGCCGGAGCCGCCACCCATCTCCCATGGCTGGTCGGGGTAAATGAGTTGCTTCTCGGCGCCGACCTGCGTCAAAGGGTCGCGCAGCGCCGCGATGTAGGTGACGTTGGCGCCGACCTCTTCGACGTACATGACGTAGAGCGTGCCGTTCAGCCGCAGGATGGAGGGATCGATGGCGGTGGTGTCGGACGTACCGCCCAATTGCCCCTTGAAGGTGTAGGGGCCGAGTGGGTCGGCGCCCCTGCTCTCCAGCGCGTAGATGCGGTGGTTCTGGTTCGTGTTATCGGGCGACGCGGTGAAATAGATGAACCAGTGGGGCGCGCCGCGATAGGGTAGCAGGAACAGGGACGGTGACCATACCTGTCGGGCGGGCTGGCCGACGCCCGGCGTCCACACCGTCGTCGGCGCCGAGCCGCGGATCTTGCCCAGTGTAGGGGCGTGCCAGACGTCGAGCGAGCGGCCCGTGAAGGTGCCGGTCAGGTAGTAGCTGCCCCTGTAGCGCGTCACGAAGGGATCGGCGGCCGGTGTAATGGGGTTGTGGACGGCGCCCATCGGGGACGCCGACGATGGCGACATCGTGGTCATGATGCGCATGTCCGGCGCGGACGATGGGCCGGTGGCCCGCGTTCTCATGGTTTTCACGGCGGATGCGCTTAGGGACATGCTGCCGTAGCGGATCTCACAGCCACCCGCGTCCAGACTAGCTGCCGCCACCATGGAGAGGCCGGGACCCGTCGATGAGGGCAGGAGCGCGGAACTATAGTTGGCGCAGTCCGGCTTCCCCTCCACCGGCATACGGATAGGCGCGGCCTCGAGGGACCATGGGCCCGTCCCATCCCGCTTGTTGACGAAGAGCACGCGCCCACTCTCGGGCGCGGGGGAGCCATCGCTTGTGAGCACCTCTTTAGACACCAGCAACAACTCGCCGTGCGGACCGCCAGCCGGCGTCCAGGCCAGATAGGGGGTGTGGTTGGCGTAGCGGCCGTCCGCCGTCTGGACGCGGGGGCCGAGGTCCGACGCCTTGCCCCACACGTCGCCGTCCGGCGACGTCTTGACGTGGGCCTCGCAGTTCGTGGGGCTGCACACCTCGAAACTCATGATGTAGCGGCCCGTGGGAAGCCGCGCCAGGATCGCCATGCCCGGCCGCGACATGCCGTCGGCGACCGCGACATCCATGTGCTCGCGCCCCCAGGTCCGCCCCCCGTCCGTCGATACGACGTGCCCCAGGAACTGGCTGTACGCGGGCCGGCGCTCGTCAGAGAAGTAGCAGACGAGACGTCCGGCCCGGTCGAGCCCGAAATACGGCTCCCACAGGCCACCGGCGCCGCGCGCGCAGGAGCTGAGGCGCCTCCAGGTGCGCCCCCCGTCGCCGCTACGGAAGACCTTGAGCTCGTGGCCTATCGTGCCCGCGGCCCCTTCGGACGTGCCCAGCAGAAGCGTCCCCGCGGGCGTGGCCCCCAGCGCACGCGGCGTTTCATAGATGGTGGCGCAGCACATCCGGCCGCCGTAGGCCGTATCCGTGAGGGTGGAGAGAGGCGCCCACGACGCCCCGCCATTGGTACTGCGGTAAATAAGCACGCTGTCGTGGCCGTCCGCATAGATGCCGAACGAGGCCACGAGCGCACCGTTAGCGCGCCCGGCGTGCGCCAACCGGATGACACGCGGATACCCCGCGAACTGTGCCCGGTCGGCGGGGCGATAGACAACGCCGCCTCGATTTGCCGCGACGTGCCGGGCGGCGGCAGCCGGGGCGAACACGCCCAGACTGAGACACAGGCACGCGGCGAGAAGCCCGTGGCCAGCTCGTCCCCTCGTCAAACGAACGAAACCTACGATCGCGCGAGACATATAGGTACTCCTTTCGCTGCCGGTGCCGTGTGCCCGGTATCAGCCCTTGACGCTCCCGGCCATGACGCCCCGGATGAAGTGGCGTTGCAGGGCCACGAACAGGATCAGGACGGGCAGGGTGGCCAGGGCGCTGGCCGCGAGAACCTCGCCCCACGCGCTTGCCCCCGACGTCCCCACCTGGGCATTGTTGATCGTCGTGTACAACGCGGAGAGCATCACCTGGAGCGTTTGCATGTCCGCGGTGTTGATGGCCACGACCGGCCAGACGAAATCGTTGTAGATGTCCAGGAAGGTCAGGATGGCCAGGGCGGCCAGCGCGGGACGGATCACCGGCAGGACAATCCGCCAGTAGAGCCCGAACGGCGAGCAGCCGTCGATACGACCGGCGTCGAGCAACTCGTCGGGCACATCGGCGATCTGCTGGCGCATCCAGAAGATGGCGAAGGCCCCGATCGCCCCCGGCAGGACCAGCGCCTGGAATGTGTTGACCCACCCGAGCGTCCCCATCTCCAGCAGCAGCGGGATCAGGAACACGATCGGCGGCAGCATCATGGTCGAGAGCATCAGGGTGAAGAGCAGGTTGCGCCCGCGGAAGCGGTACTTGGCGAACGCGAAGCCGGCCAGCGGGCAGAAGAACATGGTCAAACCGCCCTTGAAGAGAAGGACGACCGCCGTGTTCTTGAAGCCGACCCAGAGCGGGACGGCCGAGAGGAGCGCCGTGTAGTTGTCCAGCGAGAGCGTGCGCGGATCGAAGCTGAGCGGGATCGTGGCGATGTCCTCGCTGGGTTTGAGCGACGAGGTGAACATCCAGTAGAGCGGGTAGAGGAAGAGCAGGGCGACCAGGAGCAGGAAGGCGTAGCGCAGAGCGTGGCCCGGATGAAAGCGGCGACGAGAAACGCGCACGGTTGTCGCCGCCTGTGCGGTTGTGACGGCCATCGGTTACACCTCCTCCGTCCGCAGCACGCGCAGCATGACCAGGGCAATGGCGATGACCACGATCATGAGCAGGAATGAGTTCGCGGCGCCCGTCCCGAAGTCGGCGTTATTGATATAGCTCAACAGGCGGTAGCCCGCCGTCGTGGTCGAGTTGTACGGGCCGCCCTGGGTGAGCACATACGGCTCGGCGAACATCTGGATGACACCCAGCGTGGAAACGATGACGTAGAACGAGATGGTCCGGCGCAGCAGCGGCAGGGTGATGCGCCAGAACTGGACCCGCGCGGTGGCGCCGTCGATCGCCGCGGCCTCGTAGATCTCCTGCGAAATGGCCTGCAGCGCGGCCAGCATGATGAGGATGGCGAAGCCACTACTCTTCCAGAGCACGAGCAAGGCGATCGTGGGCTTGGCCCACGTCGCATCGGTCAACCAGCCCACCGCGGGGAGATGGAGCGCCTGGAGGACGGTGTCCACAGGTCCGCTGGTCTGATCGAAGAAGATGAGCCAGATCTGGGCCACGGCGACCAGGGGCACGACGAACGGCGTGAGGAACGCCGTGCGAAAGAACCAGCGGAAACGCAGGGCCTGCCCTGAGAGGGCGACCGCGGCCAGGACGGCGAAGATTGTCTGCACGGGCACGATCAGCAGCCACAATATGCCGGAGTTGGCCAGCGACTGCCAAAACAGGCCGTCGGTCAGCAGGAAGGTGTAGTTCGAGAGGCCGATGAAGCGCGGCGTGCCATTACCATGCCAGTAGGTAAAGCTGAGCCGCAGCGCGTAGAGGAGCGGGTAGAGGCCGAAGCCGGCGAACAGGATGAAGAAAGGGGCGACGAAGATATAGGGGACATAGCTCCCACCGAGCCACATGCGCAGGCGCCCGGCGCGCGTGGTCGACGGAGAAGAGAGGCGCGCGGCCGATCCGACGCTGTGCATGGACCATCCTCCGTATCCGCACGGGAGAGGGCGTGCGGTTCGACACGCCGCGCACCCTCTCCACGCGCAAACCGAACGCTGACTAGGCGCGGTTGATGAGCTTCGTCTGGATGTCGTGGGCGGACTGCGTGAGCACCTGCTGGGGCGTCAGCTTGCCGTCCAGGAGACGCTGGATGTTGGCGCCAAAGTACGGGATCGCCTGGTTGTACCAGGTCGGGTAGTAGTAGGTGCCGGGGATCTGCTTGACGGTGCTCGTCGCGACCTTCCACAGGTTCTGGCCGCCGAGTCCTGCCGGGTTCTGGAACAGTTGCTCCGAGAGCGCGGGCGTATAGGACGGCAGCGACGTGCTCAGGCCGCCGGGATAGATCTTGTTGGGGCCGTAGACGGCGCGGTAGCCCTCGCGGCTGAACACGAGGTGCTCGTACCACAACCAGGCCAGGTGCGGGTTTTTAGCCTTATTGGGGATGATGAAGGAACTGCCACCCATCACGGCTCCGCGCGCCCCGCCCGTGGTCCAGGCCGGCAGTGGCATTGATCGCCACAGGCCCTTGGTCTTCTTGAAAAGGAACTGCGGGCCATACGAGAACCAGATGGCCCAGGGATAGAGGGCGACCTGTCCGGCCTCTATCGCCTTGAGATCGCCTGGCGAGTAGTAGACCGCGCGCGTGCCGAGGCCCGCGTCGTTGACTCGCTTGAGCCATTGCATGATCTTGAGGTAGGGTGCCGAGTCCAGCGTGAGCTTGCCGTGCGCGTCGACCATGCTGACGCCCTGCTGGTTGGCGAACATCTCGACCCACAACTGGGCCAATCCCGGATCTTGTTCGATGTGGAGCGGCCTGACCGATGGCCCAAGTTTCTTCTGTATTGTCTGCGCGACCGTGAAAAGCTCGTCGTAGGTTGTGATCGACGTGGGATCGACGCCGGCCTTGTGCAGCAGATCTTCGCGGTAATACAACAAGCCAGGGTCGAGGTCCCACGGGATGCCCAGGATGCGCCCGTTGTGCGTGTTGACCTGCACCTTGAAGGGCACGATCTTGCTGACATAGGGTTTCATCAGGTCGGTGAGGTCGTAGAAGTGCCCGGCCTGGACCGGCAGGTTGTTGTCCTCGTAGAAGGAACCGTCCGGCACGTTGACGCCCGTCGCCAACGTGGTGGGCAGCTTGGCGTCCACGTCGACGGCCACATGGTTGACCGTGATGCCGGGGTACTTCTTGTTGAATGAGGGGATAGTGGCGTGAAAGACCTGGAAGAGGTCGCCCGCGCGGTCCCAGATCGTGATCGCGCCCTCGTGCGCGCGCTTGATGTAGGGGGCCGCGATGCGGGCCGGCTCGGCGGCAAGGGCCGCGGCGGCGGGGGCCGCGAGGGCGACACCGGCGGCGGCGGCGCCCTTCTTGAGGAGCGCGCCGCGCGAGAGCATCGTGCCGGTGGGGTGGTCATGCGTTGTCGTCATGAGGAGCATCCTCTGCTATTATTACTTTCCGCGCTCCGACAAAGATGGAGCGTCGGCGCCCAACCGTCGTGTTATCGCGCACCTCCTTATAGCTGATGCCCGCGCGTGCATTGCGATGACGCCGTACGTATAACGTTAAACCAAGGACGTTTAACGTTATACGTACACTATCATAACCCCTTCACTCGTGTCAAGGGCTGCGCCGAACATCCGAACATCGGCGCGAACGCGCGGCGTGGGGCTGTTGACAGCGGGCCGCACGCGTTGATATCGTAGGTGGGATGGTGTATGTGGTGAAGCCGCACGATGTGGTGGAACTGCGCATACGCTGGAGGACAGGGCTGCAATGGTGATGGCTGTCAAGCTGAAGGATGTGGCCGCGCGCGCTGGGGTATCGGTGCAAACGGTCTCCAATGTTATCCGTGGCAATCACGCCCACGTCGGTACCGCGACACGTCGGCAGGTGTTGGAGGCGATCGAGGATCTGAATTATCAGCCCAATACCGCCGCGCGGCACCTGCGCAACGGACGCGTCGGCCTCATTGCGCTCGCCATCCCCGACCTCGCCAACCCCTACTACGCCGACCTCGGCAACGCTATCGTTGCCGCTGCCGCCGCGCGCGGCTACACGGTCCTGCTCGATCACACGCGGTTCGACCGAGCCAGCGAGTATCAGGCGATCGGTGGCTTGCGCCCACACGCGATCGACGGGGTCATCCTCGACCCGCAGGCCCTCGAAACGAGCGACTTGCGGACCCTACAGGAGCGCGTCCCGGTCGTCCTCGTGGGCGAAAATCTTATCGATGCCCCGTACGACCACGTCGCCGTCGACAACGTGGGCGCCGCGCGCATGGCCACGCGTCACCTGCTCGCCCTTGGCCGGCGTCGTATCGCCGCGCTTGGAGTGGACGAAGCGAAGACGGCCGGCGCGGCACATCTGCGCACGCGCGGCTACAGCAATGCGTTGGCGGAGGCGGGGCGGCCAATCGACCCCCGCCTCCTCGTGTCCGGCCACCACTGGCACCGCGAGGACGGAGCACAGGCGATGCGTGCGTTGCTTACGCTGGACGACCCGCCCGACGCCGTCTTCTGCTTCAACGACCTCTTGGCCCTGGGTGCGATGCGGACCCTCCACGAGGCCGGGCGCCGTATTCCGGACGATGTCGCGGTGGTGGGGTACGACGACATCGACGACGGACGCTTCGCCAACCCGTCGCTGACCACGATCTCCCCCGACAAGGATGAGATCGGACGCTTGGCCGTAGAGTTATTGGTGGGTCGCATCGTCGGGACGCGCGCGGGGCCGCCCGAGCACATCGAACCCCCTTTCCAACTCCGCACGCGTCGAAGTACTCTCGGTCCGGTCGGCCGAGTCGAAGCCGGGTAGGAACGCACCGTGTGTGCTGGCCGAAAAGTACGTCTGGACGCACAGAGTCGCTGCCGAACGGGGAGTGCGACACGTTCATGCGGTCCCCGCCGCCCACACGATTGGGTCAGCACCATCCCATAACTCCAATACGCCAATAGCCGTGTCTGCGCGGGCGTCAACACCCCAAAGCGGCTTGACACCTCCGCGATCCATTGCGATACTCCCCCCGATGAGACATGATAGCCCTCCTAATGATGGTCGTTTCAGCACCTTCCATCATACAGAAGCTATCTGTCTCGTCCTTCCTTCACTATGGCTTTGTGGCTAACATACCCTCAAAAGCGGGGTGGAGGATGGCGCAGCTAATGTGACGTTAGGCGCATTTACTGTGACGCCTTACAAACGTTGTGCCATAGGAGGGCATTTTGATGAACGCGTTATGGCCCACGCGCTGTATCTCACCGAGGACGGCGTGCGCAACTACCTCTCTGAGGCCATCGAGAAATTGGGCGCGTGGAACCGTGGCGCGTCTGCGCGCATCGCGGAGCGGCAGGTCTGGTTGTGACAGCCGCGCCACCCATCGACCGCATAGAGTACAATGGCAAGCGACGGCTCGTTATGAGTCTCGCGTGGCGCGGTGCCCTTCGTGTGAAAGATGAATCGCTATGGCTAGCATCAAGGACGTCGCCGCGCGCGCCGGTGTCTCGGTCGCCACTGCTTCGCGCGTGCTCAATGACAGCACTCCGGTCACGCTGGAGACACGCGACCGCGTCCTCGCGGCGGTGCAGGCCATGGACTACAGCATCGACCAGCGCGCCCGCGCGTTGCGGCGGCAGAAATCGGGGACGCTTGGCCTGATCGTCGCCGAGATACGCAACCCTTTCTTCACCGAGGCCATCCACTCGATCGAAGCTATCGCCTACGAGAATAACCATAGCCTCTTCCTGTGCAACTCGGACGAGGACCCCGAGCGTGAGCGCTTCCACCTGCGCGCCATGCAGGCTCAGCGCATCGACGGTATCATCATTCTACCCGTCACCGCGAGCGGCCGCCCGCTGCTGCCGCTGGTGGGTCACGAGATCCCCGTGGTCTGCCTCGATCGGCGCGTCTACGACCTCGACCTCGACGTGGTCCTGGTCGACAACGTCGCGGGCGCGCGGCTGGCGGTAGCGCACCTGGCCGCGTTGGGCCATCAGCGCATCGGATACATCGGAGGGCGCCCCGTCACGCCAGGTATCGAGCGTCTGGAAGGCTACCGGCGGGGGCTGGAAGAGTACGGCATCCCCGAAGATCCCCACCTGATGCGCGACGGCGACTCCATGCGCGAGAGCGGCTACCGCGAGGCGCTGGCGCTGCTCGACCTGGCCGACCCGCCCACGGCCATTTTCGTCATCAACAACCCCATGTCGCTCGGCGCGCTCACGGCTATCCACGAGCGCGGCCTGCGCGTGCCACAGGACATCAGCGTCGTTGGCTTCGACGACGCGCCCTGGTCGGCGCTGCTCGATCCGCCGTTGACGACGGTCGCCCAGCCCACGGATCGATTGGGGCGTGCGGCGGTCCGCCTCCTGCTTGAGCGCATCGACGGGGGGTACGCCGGGCCGGCCCGGCGCGTCATCCTCCCACCGCACTTCGTCGCTCAAGGAGAACGCGCCCGAGCTGTGGGAGCGAGCCGCGTACCTGGTGGAGCAAGCGCTGCCACAAAGTGGCACTATCGCGCCACGGCCACGGAAGAGACGCCGGCTGGTTGGCCCATTGGTCTGCTCAGGCGCGTCGGTATGAATAACCTGCCCGGCAAAGTGCCCGGGGTGGTACGGCTAATGGGCGACAAGTGCGGCGAGTTGAGCGCCGCCGTGGCGCACGAACTGGGGCTGCGACAGGGCATTGCCGTCTCAATAAGCGGTATTGACGCGCACGCCGGAATGGTCGGCATGGACGTGCTGACGCCCAGGACGCTCGCCTTCATCACCGGCACCTCCACCTGCCACCTCGCGCAGTCGCCGCGCGCCGTCTTCGACCGCGGCCTGTGGGGTCCCTTCGAGGCCGCCGTGATAGCCGGTGAGTGGACGCTCGAAGCAGGCCAGGCGAGCACCGGCGGCACGGTGCGCTGGCTACTGGACACCTTGGGCGGGGTGCTGCCGCCGGGCGCCGAGCGCTATGCGGCCGCCGATGCCGCCGCGGCTGCCGTCCTCCCCGGCGCGGACGGCCTGACCGTGCTCGACTTCTGGCAGGGCAGCCGTACGCCGATCAAAGACCCGGCAGCGCGGGGCACGATCTGGGGCCTGACCACCACGCATGGGCCGGGTCACCTACTGCGTGCGGTCTACGAAGGAACCGCCTACGGTAACCGTCACATCCTGGAAATGCTGGACCGTTTGGGCGTGTCAACCGAACGTATCGTGGCCTGTGGTGGCGGGACGCGCAGCATGCTGTGGCTACAGATCCTGGCCGACGTGGCGGGTGTCCCAATCACCCTGCCGGAGACACCCGATGCCGTCGCGCTTGGGACCGCCCTATGCGCGGCAGTCGGTGCCGGCGCCTATCCCGACCTACGAGCGGCTGGGCGCGCCATGGTGCGCCTGACGACGACAGTCGAACCCAACGCGGCCATGCGCGCGCCTTATGACGAGGGGTATGGCCGCTACAAGGACACCTACGCGGCGCTGGCGCCACTCTTTTAGAAAGGTCGAAGATCGCAAGAAATGCGTGCGACCTTCAACGTGTGTCAAGAACATGCCTTTACTCACTAAAGTTTCCCCTCAGCTCAAACATTTCCACTTGGACGACATCGACATCACGGGCGACACAATGAGCATCTCCGCGACAGCGAAGACGGCGTCCGCGCGCTGCCCACTGTGTGGTCGCCGCTCGCGCAGCGTCGATAGCTAATATGCCCGCACGGTATCTGACCTTCCCGTGGCCCGCACCGTCGTCGTCCTCCACCTGCGCGTGCGCCGCTTCTTCTGCCGCGTCCCCTCATGCCCCCGACGCATCTTCACCGAGCGTCTGCCCGCGCTCGTGGCCCCACACGGGCGCTGAAGCCAGAGCTTGCGGACGGCGGTCCAGCAGATCGGGTTTGCCCTCGGTGGCGAGGCGGGGGCGCGCCTCGCCCGCATCTTGGGTATGCGCACCAGCCCCGACACCCTCTTGAACTTGATCCGCGCCAAGCCCCTGCCCGCTGTCGGAGATATGCGGTTGCTTGGACTGGATGAGTGGGCGTGGCGCAAAGACCGCCGCTTCGGCACGATCCTGGTGGATTTGGGCCAGCATCGCATGATCGCCCTCCTGCCGGAGCGCAGCGCCGACTCGACGGTGGCGTGGCTGGTCCAGCATCTAGCGATTGTCATTACGCGCGATCGCTCGAAACTGTACGCCGACGTGGCAACGCGCGGCGCACCACAGGCCACGCAGGTTGTGGACCGGTTTCACGTCCTGCGCAACCTGGGCGAGGGCCTCGAAGCGTTCCTGCGCACGAAAGGCGCGTGCCTGAAGGATGTGGCGCTTGTCCTGACTGTGGCAACCGAGTCAGCGGAGCCCAGTGCTGCCGAAGACCCCAATGGGGGCGAGCAGCGACCGCTGCCGCTAGGGCGCCAGCGGACGGAGGAGGCGAGCATGGACTACCATCGGCAGCGCGTTGCCGCCTACGAGGCCGTCCATGCCTTGCGTACGAAAGGGGCGGATGTGGCCGACATCGCACGGACCGTGGGCATCAGCCGCCAAACAGCCTACCACTATCTGTCGATGAGTAGCCCACCCGCGCGACGGAGGCGTCGCTTCGAGCGTCGCGATCGCGTGCTCGATCCGTATGAGGACGACCTGCGGCGGCGCTGGTCAGAGGGGTGCCACAACGGGCTGCACCTCTGGCGCGAGATCCGGGCACAGGGTTTCGCCTATTCATCGAGCCCCGTGTCGCGTTTCGTGGCCCACCTGCGCCAGGATCCCGCCCTCCGTCCGGCGCGGCGGGCGCGCTCGGCGCTGACGAGTGTGCGCGGCCCCTCCGCCCACGAGGTCGCCCTCCTCTTCCTCCGCCGCCCCGCTGATCGCACCGACGAGCAGACGGCCTATGTCGAACACCTCCTGCAGGAGGATGCGCCCATCGCCGCAGCCTACACGCTGACCCAGGACTTCGCCACCATGCTGCGTCAGCGGGAAGGCGAGCGCCTCGACCAATGGATCGAAGACGCGGCGCAGCATGTACGGGCGCGGCCACTTCGACGTGCTCGCGCATCGCGTGCTCCCGGCAGCGTGAGGCGGGGCTGGCGGTCCTCGCATCATATCGAGGAGCGTAGATAGGGTGGACCACGACGATGGCGCCTCGTATTGGCTGGCCTGCACGGTGGCGTCCTTATAGTCGCTCGACGCGGCGACGCTGGACCAGATCGCCGGCATCCTGGGCTAGACGGATCTCCACGGTCGTATGCGGATGCGTCGAGTGCCTGATCGTCCTCAGCGGGGCTGGCGTGACGACACCCTTACGCATCCGCGAGCTGCGCCACCATCGCGACGCTAAGAGAGTTCCACGCCGCGATGATCTGGTCGTCGAAGGGGTCCGTGTCACTGTCCGTAATCCGGCCATGCGCGTCCAACCACGCGACGACGCGGCACGCCCCTTCCGCCCAGGGGATCGTGTAACGGAAGCCCAGGTCTCGGCGTGCCGCCGTCGTATCGAAGATGTTCGTGTAGTGCAGATCGAGGGTGGCCAGACGCGCTCGCTCTGGCGTGACGGCATCCAACAGGTCGGTCGGGATATGGACCAGCGTCGGCTCCGGCGCCCCCACGGCCACGGCCACCGTCCGGTGGTAGCGATCCCACGTCATCCATTCCTCGCCGGTGACGTTGTAGGCCCGCCCGAGTGTCGTCCGATTGCCTAGGGCACCGATGAAGCCACGCGCCACGTCCTCGGCATGACAGACCACCCAGAGAGACTGCCCGTCTCCCGGCACGACGATCGGCTTGCCTTTGCGCAGGCGGTCGAGGTAGGTCGTGGCGCCGCCAAACGTGTGGATGATCCCGTACCCCTCGCTGTAAGTGCTGCCGGGCCGCAGGATCGTGACCGGGAGGTCGCCCTGTCGGTGGGCCTCCAGGAAGAGATCCTCGCACCGCGCTTTCTTGGCGGCGTAGTCGCCGACGGGGTTCCCACGTGGGGCGTCCTCGGCAAGGGGGTAGCCCGCGCCCACCTTGTCGTAGACCGTCACGGAACTGCAGAAGATATACTGCCCCACGCGGCCGCGGCACGCGCGGATGGCGCGCGCGGCCTCGGCGGGGTCGAAGCACACCATGTCGATGACGCAGTCGAGCGGACCGAGCGCGGCGATCTGGTCCTTGAAACGCGCGCCGTCGGTCCGATCGCCCTGGACTACCGTGACGTCGCCGTCCACCCGTAACGGGGTCAGCCCGCGATTGTACAGGATAAGGTCCTCCCCACGATCCAGCAACTGGCGCGTGATTGCCGTGCTGATGAGGCCGGACCCGCCGATAATAAGCGTTTTCATTACGTTTCCTCTCGTCCCTCTCTTGTCATTGTGTGGTGAGAGCCCAGGCCGCTCGCCGGTCTGTCCATGGCATGCGGGGCACGGCCCCTCCTCGGTGACCATGCGGCCTACACGGTCGCCGTGAAACCGTTGTCGGTCACGGCACGCTGAAACAACGCCTCATCCAGCGAGAGACCAAAGCCGGGCGTGTCCGGCACAAAACACACGCCGTCCTCGACGCGGTAGCCGGACGCGTCGAGCCCCGGAACGCGCGCGTCGTCCCACTCCACGTAGGCGAAGGTGGGCACGCCGGCGGCCAGGTGGCACGCGGCATAGTTGCCGAACGCCGTGCCGTAATGGTGCGGTGCCGCCTGTGTCCCTGTCCGCTCAATCTGCTGCCCCGTACTCAACCAGCGCGTGAGCCCATGGCGATAGAGGTCATACTGAACGACGTCGATCAAGCCCTCGGCCGCCCAGTCCAGCAACCGTGGGTCGGCGTCGCCTTCACCATCGGCGATGCGTACGTCGTACCCACGCCGCTCCATCCACGCGTGGAGGTCGCGATAGAGGACTGGGTCTTCGTGGAATGGCTCTTCGAGCCAGCCGATCCGGCACGCGGCCACGGCCTCCAACACGGCCTTGGTCAGGTTGAGCGTGTAGCCGTTGTTGGCGTCGAGCAGGAGGGTGGCCTGCGGGCCAATGGCGGCGCGGACCGCACGGATGACGGCGATGTCGCGTCGTGTGCCCTCCTCCACCGGCATGTGACGCGCGCCGCGCCCCACTTTCACCTTGAAGGTCCGATGGCCGCGCGCGTAGCCATCGCGGGCCTGCGCCGCGATCAGCGCGGCGCCGGCCTCATCCGAGGGGAGGTGGAGGTCGTCCATATAGAGCGATGTGTCATAGCACGGAACGCGGTACGGGTGGGCCACAGCGCGTCCGGTGAGGGCAGCCAGCAGCGCATAGACGGGGCGTCCAGCATGGCGCGCCCTGAGGTCCCATAGGGCATACTCCAGGGGCAGCCCGGCGGCCCCGACGCCGGACACCTCGTCGACGAGGGTACTCAGCCGCTGGCCGAGGAGAGGCAGAATCTGATCCGGGCCGGCAAAGCACGTGCCAAAGCCGGACGAACCATCCGCCGCTGTCAGCTGGAGCAGGGGCACGCGCACCACCGCGCCATGCGGTCCCAGCCGCGCGTTGCTGCCCGCGGCTCGTGGGCGTTGGCCGACAAGTGTACCGTAATCGACGCGCACAATCGTCACATCATCCATTATCTATCTCCTCCTCACGGCGGGCGCTCGCTGCTGGCACACACGCACCCGCGGTGCGCTGCTCCACGGACGGAGCCGGGACGGCCAGGTCACGGTCGCGTGCCGCTCGCCGTCCCCTGTAGCGGTCCATGAGCTCGATCTGTTCGCGGCGACCTGTCTCGCAGGCAGCGATCGCTGCCTCTGCAGGGCACGTGGGCACGTGCGCGGCCCGCCTAGATGGGCGGCGCCTGGCGGCTCACAAAGGCGGCGCGGCGCGCGTCACTCTGTGCGTCCCGTCTCGCCGACGATGCGTCCGCACCAGTTCACCTGTGGGGTGAACTGGTCTCTGATCGTCCATTCCCCCCGCAACGCCAGGCGGTGATCCGACCATGTGCATGCTACGAGGATGCCGGTTCATTGGTCGCAATGGGGAGCCAGACCTGCATGGATCCCGCGTCGCGATTGGCCCAAACGTAGTAGGGGATCGCCGTCAACGGGACGCGCGTCGTGGCGGCCGATGGCGTGCCGAACGACCGATAGAGCTGGCCCTCCCACCCATCGTCAACGCGCGCACGCGCGTCCTCTGTCCGCAGGACCATGATTCCCCCCAGCAGGTCGGGCTCCCGCTCCACGCGCCACGCTGCATCTGTCGACAGGACGAGGTCCCACGGGTCGACACCGGGGTGATCAGCCGCCTCGACGCAGTAGACCAGCGGGCCGCGCACCAAGGCGACGCGGTCGCGGTTATTGATGACATAGGGATGGCTGGAGAGGAGACGCACCGCGAGCGGCAGCGTGAGGCGTACGACATCCCCCTGTGCCCATTGCCGCCGGATCTCCATATAGTGACCCGGCCGGACAGGCGCGCCGATGACCTCGTCGTTGACCGTGACGCTGGCCCCCTCGGCCCATTTTGGGACGCGTAGGAACAGGCTAAACAGGGCGACATCCGGCGGGTCGATGGTGAGAGTGATCTCGCCATCCCATGGATAGTTTGTTTGTTGCCGTAGCGTCACCACACCCACGTCTGTGAGAGCCGCCGTCGCCGTCCCGGTCGCGTACAGATGCACCCAGAGTCCTTTATCCGAGGTCGTATAGACATATCCCGGCAACGAGGCGAGCAAGCGGGCGACATTGGGCGGGCAGCACGCCGTGCCGAACCAGGGCTGTCGCCGGTGATTGCCGCGATCGGCCAGGGGGTTCTCATAGAAGTAGGTCTCACCGTCGAGGGAGATGCCCGAAAGAACGCCGTTGTACAGGGCGGTTTCCAGCGCGTCGCCATAGCAGGCCTCGCCCGTCACCAGCAGCAGGCGCCAGGCCCACATCACATGGGCGATGGCGGCGCACGTCTCGGCGTACGCGCGCCGGTTCGGCAGTTCGTAGTCGTCTCCGAAGGCTTCGCCCTCGTGCCGTGCGCCTGCCCCGCCGGTGATGTAGATTTTACGCCCTTGCAGGTTCCGCCACAGCGCAGCGAGCGCCTCCCAGAGCGCCTGCTCACCTGTCTCAGCGTACAGATCGGTCATCCCCGCATATAGATAGAGGGCGCGCACGGCGTGACCAACGACCTCATGCTGCGCGCGCACGGGGGCGTGATCCTGGTGATACTCCTTGCCACTGATCGTCGGAGGATGCTGCCCGCGCTGGTCGACGAAAAACTGAGCCTGGTGTCGGTAGCGCTCGTCGCCGGTGTCCCGGGACAGTTCAACCAACGCCATTTCAATCTCGGGATGCCCGTCCGCGCCCTGGCGCCCCATCGGGTTGAAAGTAGCGACGATATGATCGGCCAGGCGGACGGCGACATCGAGCAGGTCGCGGCGCCCGAGCGCGCGATGGTGGGCGACCGCCGCCTGAATGAGGTGTCCCGCGCAATACAACTCATGCATGACGGCGAGGTCGGTCCAACGCTCGGGCACCCGCGCGAAGGTGAAGTAGGTATCCAGGTAGCCGTCGGCGTCCTGTGCCGCGGCGATCAAGGCGATGAGGTCGTCGACCTGAGCCTGGAGTCGCTCATCGCGCTCAGTGGCCAGGACCCAGGCGGCCGCCTCGAGCCACTTGTAGACGTCCGAGTCGTTGAAGAAGCGCCCCTCGAATGCGCCCTGCTCCTGGCCGGCGGCGCGGCGCAAGTTGTGCAGGCGGCCGGTCTGCTCGAGTTGCGCGTACTGCTCGGGCAAGGTGACGGCATGGTTGACACGGCGGCGCGGCGCCCAGAAAGTGTCGTCGATTGTCACCGCGTCCAGGCTCAGCGGACGCAGGCGGACGAATGGGCTCTGGCGTGTATCCACGACGACCGCCGCGTGTGTCGTCTCGGCGTTCACTGATTGATCGGTCGCGCGTGTCACGACGTATCCCTCCCCCCATATCGACAACCTTATTTATTTGTAGCGTAAGCGACGAGGCCCTTGACGGCGTATGAGCAAGAGTGTAGCATAGAAAACGATGAAGGAAAAGGTTTTTCTCATTGGCGACTAACGACTCCCACGTTAGATAGGGCAGACAGCTTGGCGCAGGCCTGTGGCGCGTAGGGGAGGTAGGCTCGTATGGGTGAGGGTGATCTCACGGCGCCGTCTAGTGACGTCGTCGCGCCATCCCGGCGCCAGATAGCGGCCCCGACGATCTACGACGTGGCTCGTACCGCGGGCGTCGCGATCGGGACCGCGTCGAAGGCGCTCAACGGCCAGGGCAAACTCCGGCCCGAGACCCGCGCGCGCGTGCAGGACGCGGCGGAGCGCCTGGGGTTCCGGCCCAACGACCTCGCGCAAAGCCTACTGCGCGGGCGCAGTTTCACCGTCGGGTTGCTCACCACCGACAGCTACGGCCGCTTCAGCATCCCGCTGATGCAGGGCATAGAGGACGCCCTTGGCGCGGCGCGCATCGCCGTCTTCCTCTGTGACGCCCGCGACGACCCGGCCCGTGAGCGCCACTATATCGAGACCTTGCTGTCCAAAAAGGTCGACGGCATCATCGTCACAGCCCGGCGGGCCGATCCGCGCCCCCCGCTCGACGTCGGGGCGGCGCGCATTCCCATCGTCTACGCGTTGACACAGGTGACCGAGGGTGACGCGCTCTGCTTACTTCCTGACGACGCGCAGGGAGGAGGCCTCGCCGCCGCACAACTCGTGCGCGCCGGACGGCGCCGCCTCGCCCACATTACAGGGCCCGAGCGGTTCGAGTCGGTGCGGTTGCGCCGCGAGGGCCTGTACCAGGCGCTTGCCGGGCACGACGTAGACCTCCCAACGGAGCGTGTTCTCTTGGGTCCCTGGCAAGAGTTGTGGGGCCGCGACGCGGTCGCGCGCCTCTTCGACGTGGACCGCCGGGTCGACGGCATCTTTTGCGGCAGCGACCTGATCGCGCGCGGAGTGGTCGATGCGTTGCGCGAGCGGGGCGCGCGCGTGCCCGACGATGTCGCCGTGGTGGGGTTTGACAATTGGGAGATCATCGCGGCGGCGACACGTCCCCCACTGACTACGGTGGACATGCTGTTGCATGACCTGGGCCGGGCGGCCGGGCTCCGTCTGCGAACGATGATCGACGGTGAGCGGGCATCGGGCGTTGTGCGCCTGCCCTGCCGCCTCGTCGTCCGCGACTCGTGTGGTACGCCCGTGGGGGATACGGCTGGAGAAAAAGGGGCGTAACATGTTGCTATCTTTCCAGATATCGACGAATGGGCGAGGGGGGTGACATGCCCTCACCACGCTCACACGCGGCGCGTCCGCCGCCGGTCCGTGCAGACGGCGCCATGTCAAACCGCTGGTCGAATACATGTCCACCTTATGCGGATGGGCGTTTGTCGCATGAACAGGTCAATGGCCTACGGCCTATAGCCGCCCTGCATGGCGTGGGGCGATACACTAGGGAATTTTAAGGAGTATCGATCATGAAGATGCGAGCTATCCTTGGAGCAGCGGCGCTCATCGGCGCGGTGAGCGTGGCGTCGGCGCCCGTACGGCAGGTTCGAGCCGCGACGACGATCAATTTCTGGATACGGTCCAGCGACTCCGGCTTTGTCACACCCTTGGTGCAAGGGTACAATGCCAGCCACGCGAACAAGGTGAAACTCACCATCATCCCCGCCCCGACGTTTGTCACCAAGTTCGGCACCGCCATCGCCGGCGGTGAGGGGCCCGATGTCGTGGCTATCGATCTTGTCTACCTGCCGGCCTTCGACGCCGCCAACCAGATGACCGACATCACGGCGTTCGCCCACAAACTCTCGTTCTTCAGTAAGCTCAGCCCCTCGCACATTCGGCTGGCCACCTACAATGGGAAGCTCTATGGGTTACCCTTCAGCGCTGAAGGCTCCATCTTGCTCTACAACAAAGCGCTCTTCCGGCAAGCCGGCCTGAACCCGAACTCGCCGCCCAAGACCTGGACTCAGATCGAGGCGGACGCCAAAAAGATCACCGCGCTGGGGCACGGCGTCACCGGGTATTACTATCCGGGCGCCTGCGCCGGCTGTAATGCCTTCACGTTCCTGCCGTATGTGTGGGCGAACGAGGGCGATATCCTCAACGCCACGGGGACGAAGGCGACGCTGACGTCGTCAGGGCCTTTGAAACAGGCGTTGTCCTTCTACCACCGGCTCTGGGCCGCGCATGTGGTCTCGCCCGGAGCGAAGTCGGATAACGGGACCACGTGGTTCAACGGCTTCCAGGCCGGCAAGGTCGGCATGGTCGGCGGCGGCGCGTTCGAGATTAGCACACTGAAGACGCAGTATCCCAAGATCGACTTCGGCGTGACCTACCTCCCTGGTCAGAACGGAGGCTGGTCCTCGTTCGCCGGCGGCGACACCATCGGCATCCCGCGTGGCTCGGCCCACGTCAGTGAGGCGTCCGACTTCATCTCGTGGTGCCTCTCCACCCCGCAGCAGTTGACGTACTTCGCCAAGGTCGGCACCGTGCCCGCGCGCACCGACCTTGCGAGCAATCAGTACACGAAGGATGAACCCCGCTTCGTGACCGCCGCGAACGCGATGGCCCACGGCCGCACGCCCTACAGCGTGCACTACAACCAATTGATCAACGATCAAAACGGACCATGGAACGCGATGCTCCAGAAAGCATTCTTCGGCGGTCAGATCGATCAAGCCGTGTCCACGGCGCAGCAGCAATTCACGCAAATCCTCTCAAGTTCAAACGGGTAATCCGGGTGGGCGCCCCCCGACGACAGATCGTCCGGGGGGCGCCCACCTCTCTCCATCATCCGTGGCGCGCAGGGTGGCGTGGCGCGTGCCCAACACGGCGAGGCCACGTCTAAGTGGATGATCAAGCGTTCGACGTGGCCCCCTGCTACCCGTGACTGAGTCAGGGAAACGACACGGGGCGCACGCTAGATCGTGTGTAGGAATGACACGTTAGATCGTGTGTAGGAATGAGAGGAGATTCCATCATGGCCCTAGCAACCGGCGCACGCGCGCGTCGCGCGCACGCGACGCGGACGACGAACGCCCAGGCGCGACGCCAGCGGGCAGGCCTGCTCTTCGTGCTGCCCAGCGTGGCCTTCGTCGGGCTGTTCTTTATCGTGCCCCTGCTCATCACCGCGTTCATGTCGCTACACAATTGGCCCCTGCTCGGCGACCGCCACTTCATCGGGTTGGGGAATTATCACGCTCTGATCTCCGACACGATGTTCTGGAACAGCCTGATCTTCACGGTCAAATACACCGTCGTCATCACGCCGATTATCGTCGTGGTCGCGTTTGGGCTGGCCCTCCTGGTGCGGCAACACATCCCGGGTGTCGCGATTTTTCGCACAGCATACTTCCTGCCCGTCGTGATCGGCCTGAGCACCGCCAGCATCATGTGGATCTACATGTTCAACGACCAATCGGGCGTGTTCGACGGTATCTTGCAGGGCCTTGGACTCATTAAGGCGCCGATCGAGTGGCTCGCCGACCCGAACGGGGCGCTCCTCTCCGTCATTTTCATGGTTGTGTGGAAAGCAGTGGGCAGCACCATGCTGTTCTTCGTGATCGGCCTGCAAGCAATCCCCGACGACCTCTATGAAGCGGCACGGATGGACGGGGCCGGGCGCTGGGCGCTCACGCGCTACATCACCCTGCCGCTGCTGCGCCGCATCTTCGCGCTGGCGCTCGTCCTCTCGGTCATTGGTTCCTTCCTGGCCTTCGACCAGTTCTACATCATCACGCAGGGCGGCCCGCAAAACAGCACGATTACGATCGTTTACTGGATCTACAACACGTCCTTCACCTACTTCAAGCTGGGCTACGGCGCGGCGCTGTCGCTCGTGCTGCTCGTGATCCTGGTCGCGATCAGCGTCGTGCAACTCTACCTGTTGCGCGACGACGCTCAGAGCTAACAAAAACTGACAGAACTCGCGATACCCCTGGAGGTTTATGATCATGCAGACCCTCGCCGCCCGTCCGCAGCGCCGCCCCCCCTTCCCCCGCGCGCGGATCCTGTACTACCTCGTGTGCAGCGTACTCGCCGTCGTCTTCCTCTTCCCCCTCGCCTGGTCGGTGCTGACCGCCCTCAAACCGTCCGACGAGGCGCAGGCGATCCCGCCGACGTTCCTGCCCTCGCATATCTCGTGGGACAGTTTCACGACCCTCGCCGGCTCCGGCGCGGGGATTGTCCACTACATCTCGAACAGCGCACTGGTCACGACGGCGACCGTCCTGGGGACGATGGTCCTGAGCATCCTGAGCGGCTATGGCTTCTCCCGGTTCACCTTCCGGGGCAAGAACGTCATGTTCGTCGTCATCCTCTCCACGCTGATGATCCCGTTCCAGTCTATTCTGACGCCGCTGTTCCTGGTCCTCCACTACATCCACCTGCAGAACACGCTGACGGGGCTAGCCCTGGTCTACATCACGTTTCAGCTCCCCTTCGCCATCTTCATGATGCGCAACTCCTTCGACAACGTCCCCCGCGAACTGGAGGAGGCGGCGCTCATCGACGGCTGCTCGTCCCTGGGCCTGCTGTACCGCGTGATGCTGCCGATCGTCCGTCCAGGCGTCGTGACGGTGGCGCTCTTCGCCTTCTTCGCGGCGTGGAACGAATTCCTGGCCGCGCTCATTTTCATGACGGATAGCGACAAGTTCACGCTCCCCGTGGTGCTGCTCAACGCACAGAGCGGCGCTTTCGGGACGATCAACGCGGGGGCCGTGCAGGCGGGGGTCGTGGTCACGATGGCGCCCGCCATCGTTATTTTCCTACTACTGCAGCGGTACTACATCTCGGGTCTTGTCGCCGGCGCCGTCAAGGCATAGGAGTGCTCAGGCACATGATCAGGACCACAGCATGCAGCCCGTGTGTATCATAACGATAGCACATGTATCATAACGATAGAGAGTAAGAGTAGATGAACCGGCGCCAACGAACCGCACTGCTACACGCGAGGTTCATGGCCGCTTATGGCGAGGCGCCCACGGTGTGGGTGCAAGCGCCCGGTCGTGTCGATTTGATGGGCAGCCACACCGACTATAACCAGGGCCATGTGTTGACCATGACCATCGACCGCGACACATGGATTGTTGCACGCCCCCGCGGGGATCGACAGATACGCATCTCCTCACTCAATGTTGATAGCGGCGCCACATTTGAATTGGACAACCTGACGCGCCATGAAGGGGTGCCTTGGACGAATTATGTCAAAGGCGTGGCCGCTGTGTGTCAAGCCCAAGGCTTGCCCGTGCAAGGCTTTGACGGTCTGGTACATAGCACCGTGCCGTTCAGCAGTGGGCTCAGTTCATCGGCGGCGCTGGAGGTGGCCACCGCCACCATATTCAGTGTGCTGGGACACTGGACGATTGAGCCGGTTCGGTTGGCGCTGCTGTGTCAGCAGGCCGAAAACGAGTTTGTCGGCGTCAACTGCGGCGTGCTGGATCAATACACCTCGGCGCTGGGACAAGCAGGTCACGCCGTGCTGCTGGATTGCCGCGACCTCACCAGCCGCGCCGCCGGCATCAATGCCAGTGTGACTATCGTTATTTGTGATACCCGCGCACGGCGGCAGCTATCTGGCTCGGAATACCCCGAGCGGCGCGCGCAATGCGAGCACGGCGCCGCTATTCTCCGGCGCCGCTATCCGACCGTGAGGGCCTTACGGGATGTATCCGCCGTTCAACTAGACGCCTGCGCCGGCGAACTGCCTGAGCTCATCATGAAGCGCTGCCGCTTCATCGTGGAAGAGGAGCATCGCGTCGCGACGTTGGCTACGGCCCTGGAAGCCAATGACTGGTCGTCCGTCGCCACGTTAACGGCGGCCTCATACCTTGGCGCGCGTGACCTGTACCAGATCGGGACCGACCACATGGAATCAATGATGCATGCGATGCGCGGCGGACCGGGCGTCATCGGGGCGCGTCAGGCCGGCGCCGGTTTCGGCGGCTGCATGGTTGCCTTCGTGGACACCGTCCATGTCCCCGCGTTTATGCGCCACGTCGAGCGCGTGTACCTTGCATCAACCAACACGTCCCCCCGCGTCTTTCCCGTGCAGCCCGCCCCAGGTGCGGGTCCACTATATGTGTGACGTTTAGTCCGATAGAGAGCACGACATGCCTATTCCACCGTTAGCAGGATTAGCTACCTACGCGCGCGCGGCGCAGCCCGGCTTCAGCGTCGACGAAAATGTCCAGCGATTTCTGCGCTATGCCTGGATTGAAAAACGGGCGATGGAGATTGGTCTGTTCTGGCTGGCATCGACGCCCGAATGGGAAGTGAAGGAAGCGCTGGCCCTACACCTGAGTCTGGACGCCGACCATACCGCAGCGATCCGCAAACGGGTCAACGAAATGCGCAACCCCGCGCCCAAGATGGAGGTGAGCCCGGACGAGGAGATTGAGCGTTTTTTCACTGAACTGCTGACGGCTCAAGATACGCTCGAAAAGCTGGTGGCGCTATATGGTGTGCTGAAGCCTGCGTTGCTCCAGGCGTATCGCGCGCACGTCGCGGCCTGCAATCCCATTATCGATCATCCGACCCGGCGCATGCTGCAACATATTCTGATCGAAGAGGAGGAAGCCGTTGCCTGGGGAACAGCCGCGGTTGAGGCGGTCACCGCATCCGAGTCGGACAAAGAGGTGGCTCGCGCCTGGACCGCACATCTACAGGCCTACCTGCAGGCGGCCGGTGGTATAACAGGAACGGACAACAAACGAGCTGCCCCTCCCCCATCGCGTGTAGCCGCGCCATTCGCTCCCGATTTCTTTCCACAGCGCGACGAGCGCTTCGCACTGCGCTGGACCTTTGTGAATCCGCAGCGACAGGTGTCGTTGAACGAGGCTGTCCCGCTGGACGAGCGTACCATTGCCTTGATGTGCCGGCGTATCGTGGAGATGGATGTTCCCGAATATATGACCCGCTTGATCGCCGAGGCTCAGGACGAACCGTGGGAATACTATGTCGATATGACGCGTCAGTTATGGGACGAAGTACGTCACTCCATGATGGGCACGATCTATTTTGAGAACCGTGGTGTGGACTGGAAGCGCTTTATCGCGATCCATCCCGGCATGTCAATTCGGCTGGGTACCCTGACCGTGCGGGATGCCCATAACGTCCTCTTCGCTATCGAGCAAAACTTAATGCCGGCCACCACCGGAAAAAAACTCGAATACAAGATCAGTTGCAATGCCCATGATCCGCTGGCTTCACACATCCAAGATTATGATTGGGCCGACGAGGTACAGCATGTGCACACAGGCCGCAAATGGCTGCTGCCCAAGCTACACATGTCGTCGCAAGAGGCGGTGAAACGAGGGTGGGATCTTCGCAATTCGACGGCGCATGTGCTCGATGACTACGCTGATCGTGGCGAGCAAAAGAACTGGTGGCCCGACTTTGTGCGCGAGATCCTCGGGCGCGACACGGCCTTACAAGAGTTTGATCTGACCCGCCTGTAGCAAGTCGGCACTGGCGGAAGGCAGAGTGAGGCCCACAATGTATCCGTCGGCCTTTGCCGCGAGCTCATCCAAGGCGGCGCGCGGCGGTCCGCCGGGTGAGCGTTCCAGCGCGCTGCCTTAGATGGACGAACGCGGCGAACAGACTGCTGGCCCAGGCGAACTAGGGCCGCGTGAATCGCCCGGGCTCATCAGGATGAAAGCTCTCGTGCATCACGCCGGTCCCCCGCCTCGCGACCGTCAGCGTCGCCAACAGTTCGTCTATCTTGCTGCCTGTGATGGCTCGTGGTCATCCGCGTGACAGAACTAGTGGGTCACGCCCCATCTAAATGGAATTGAAACGCAGGGGCCCATCGTGGCTGCTACCCGCCCTGTGACGCCCGTTGACTAGCCAGGGGTGGCACTTGCCCAACTCCAGTTAAATGGGGCGTGACCCACTAGTAGCCTCATCGCGCGGATGACCACGAGCCATCACAGGTCCACGAGGCCGGCGGCGGCGCGGTGCAGGGCCGCGTCGGACGTGAGGGTCCCGTCGGTCTCGATCTCCAGCACGAGGCGGTCGTAGGTGGTGATGGGACCGATGCGCGCATGCTCGATGGTGTACTGGACGCGCCGGATCGGCGTGAACAGGCTCGCGACGGAGAGGACGCCGGTGGCTCCTCCGGCGTCGGGTGGGACCTCGGCATAGCCGGTTCCGCGCTCCACCGTGAGCGTGGCGTGCAGTTCCGCGCCGACGTCGAGGGTGCAGAGGTACTGGTCGGAGGTGACGATCTCCACCGGCACGTCCGACGGCACGACGATTAGGCCGGCCGTGACCTCACACGGCTCCGTGAGATCGAGGGTAAGGGTGGCCGCCCCCTCCCCCGCGTAGCGCACGCGGACGCGCTTGAGGTTGAGCAGCACCTCGGTCACGTCCTCGCGCACGCCAGGGATGTCCGGCGCGCCTGCGTGTGGTGGCTACTGTCGTCATCCGTGCGGCAGAAATAATAAATACGCCGCACGGATGACGACGGTAGCCACCACACCTGTGGGATGAGGGTCCGTGCGCCACTGTCGCACGCCGCCCGCGCCGCATCGGCCTCGTCCATATAGAGTGTCTCGCCGGGCAGACTCACCCCGACACTCACCAGGATGGCGTCCAACGTCCAGCGACGGGCAAGCGCGCGAAAGCCGTCAAAATACAGGCTGTCGCCGCCGTGCAGGATGGCAACGTCCGGTGTCTCGACGACGTAGCCATTGCCGTCTTGCGCGCCCGGGTCATGCATGGCGACGGCCGTCAGATGCACGTCTTTGATGGCAAGCGCTTGATCGTGTCTCAGCACGCGGCAGCGCTCTGGTGGATAACCGAGGCCGCGGGCAACCGCGACGCAGGCAGCCGACCCAATAACCAGGGCCTGCGTGTGCGCCAGCAACGCCGTGAGCGTTGTCGGGTCGGTATGGTCATCATGCTCATGCGTCAGGACGACGGCGTCAACCCCCGTCAGGCGCGCGGGATCAAACGCCGGTGGGATCGCGCGTATCTAGCGAGGTGGGTGGGACGGGCCGGTGAATGGATCGATCGTGATGAGGGCCGCAGCGCTCTTGACGATGTACCCGGCGCCGCCGATGGGCCACAGCGCGAGGTCCCCGCCCGCGACGCGGGTACGACGCACAGCCTGTACCACGTCACTATGCGTCCGTCTGGCCGACGCTCTCACCGCACGCATGACTCTCTGCTCCCGTCCATGATACGTTCCGTACGCTCCTCGCCGGGTGGGCAGTGTCGGAGTTCAGGACACGATCGCTTGCACAGACAAAACCGTCGCGACATGTGACGTTATCCCCTTACCCGTGGCGTGCCGTCTCGAACAATAGGGCTGCTCTCGATGACCCCCTGGATGGGCATGATCTCTCAGATAACGCACCATCCCCGACGGGCGGCCGGCGTCCCCATCATAGCGCGACAGCGAGATGGCCCTTATATATGCACGTCGCCGTGTCACACCTAGACCATCATTACCAATCGGCGAACGACCCATCATCTGGGTGGGCGATCCGCGGCGTCTCCCAACTTCCGTCGTAGAGGCGCGCCGCCACCGCGTTGTCGTCGAGTTGTATCCCCAGGCCGGGCGCCGTTGGTAGGTCGATGTAGCCATCCCGCACGACAAACGGCTGCGTCAGGTAGCCCTCGCCAAGCGAGACCTGCTCCTGGCATAGGAAGTTGGGGCTGCACGCATCGACCTGTAGGCCCGCCGCCAGCGAGATGGGTCCGAGCGGATTGTGGGGGGCGATAGCTGCGTAGTAGACCTCAGCCATCGCGGCGATCTTGCGCACCTCGCCGATCCCGCCGGCGTGGCAGAGGTCGGGCTGGAGCACGCGCGCGGCCTGCTTCTCCAGCACCTCGCGGAAGCCCCACCGCGTGTAGAGGCGCTCACCCGTCGCGATAGGGATCGTGGTCGAGCGGGCCACCGCGACCAACGCGTCCACGTTCTCCGGCAGCACCGGCTCCTCAACGAACAGCAGGCTGCAGTCCTCAAGCTCCTTGCACAGACGAATAGCCATGGCGGGGCTGACCCGCCCGTGAAAGTCGACGGCGAGATCCACCGTGTCCGGAATCGCCGCGCGCATGGCCTGGATGCGCGCGACCTGGCGCGCGACGTAGGCCTTGGTATCGATGATGCGCACCGGCGTGTCGAGCGCCGTCTTGAGCGCCGTGTACCCCTGGGTGACGCGCTCACGGGCGCTCCACGCCGCCTCCTCAGGGCTGTCTCCCCCGCAGTGGGCATAGACACGGATGCGGTCGCGCACCGCACCACCCAGGAGGTGGTACACGGGCACGCCCAGCGACTGGCCCAGGATGTCCCATAGTGCTTGCTCGACGCCGCTGATGGCGCTGAGCAGGACAGGTCCACCGCGGTAGAACGTGCCCCGATACATCGTTTGCCAGTGCCGCTCGATGTGGCGCGGGTCTTGGCCGATTAGGTAGGATTCCAACTCACGCACAGCCATGGCGACGGTGCGCGCGCGGCCTTCGACGATTGGCTCGCCCAGCCCCACGATGCCCTCGTCCGTATGGACCTTCAAGAAATGCCAGCGCGGCGTGACGAACAGGCTGTCCAGCTTGGTGATCTTCACGTATCCGACCTCTCTCCACTTCTTGGCTGCGTCCCTTATGTCGCCCACTCGGGGGAGCGCGCCGTCAAGCCGCCGTCGACGACCAACTGCGCGCCGGTGACGAAGCACGCCGCGTCGGAGACGAGGTAAAGCACGGCGGCCGCGACATCCGCAAAAGTTCCCACATGCCCAACCGGATACAGCGTTTGCGCGAGGCGCTCTACCTGGGGGCTATAGGCCTCCGGGCCGTGATCGACGATGAGCCCCGGCAGGATCGCATTCGCCCGGATGTGCGCGGGCCCATACTCGGCGGCGATCTGCCGGGTCAAGGCCAGGAGCCCCGCCTTGGCCGCGTCGTAGGCCGGGCACTGCGGATAGGCCACCACGGCATGCACCGAGGCGATGTTGACGATAGCGCCGCCACCGGAGGCGATCATCGCCGGGATGGCGTACTTGGCGCCCAGGAATGCGCCGGTCAGGCAGACCGACAGCACGGCGTTCCAGTCCTCAAGGGCAAGATCGGTCACGCTCTCCCGCGCATCGACCTTGGCGTTGTTCACCCAGATGTCTAACCGACCGTAGGCGTCCGTCGCTGCCGCCGCCAGCGCCGCCATATCCTCGGCATGGCTGACGTCGGCGCGGCGATAGAGCGCCTGTCCGCCGGCCGACCGGATCTCCGCGGCTGCGGCTTCTCCGTCGACCACGTCGCCTATCACGACGGCGGCGCCGGCTTGCGCTAACGTCTGGGCGATCGTCAAGCCGATACGCTGCGCCGCCCCCGTCACGACGGCCACTCTCCCGCCCAGATCATGCATTCGTGGTCCCCTCGCCTATCCTTGTCACATGGAACCCTCCCTGGCCTGCAAGTCGTTGGTTGCACATCAACCATACCGGCCAAGAGTGTTTTTTGCAACCCTTGCGCGGCTACACTCAGGGCAATCGCTGAGAGCGTTTCCTAACTGGCAAAATCAGGGCAATTGCCCCTCTGTTCGACATAACATGTGCATTTCGCGCCGTACAACGCAAGCGATGATCGTGTTGAAGGGCCTTTTATCGCCCTTGAACGGTGCCATATCCTCGGGACAGATGCGATGTTATGTCGAACAGGGCCGCTTTCACGGCGAAAATGGTGGTTGCGAAACGCCCTCAATCGCATTTAAATTATAGCATAATTATGGCATCGGGAGGCCTAAACCAAGTAATTCGTGCGACAGAAACGCCTTATGCATTGCGTCCCTGTTACACGTAGAATTACGGTTGCGGGTTCGTATGGGCCTATTGCGAGATGTTCGGCCGGATGAGCCGCACCATTCCTATTTAGTACGGAAAATTGTGGCGCTAAAGCGAATTTAAATGCGATTGCCCTAGGCTACACTATCACGCATAGATGGTCCCCGTTGAACCCTGTCTACTGTCACAATTACCCAGGGCAAGCTCGACGAACTCATCCACGAGCGGCGTGCCGACCTAGCCGACGATCGGTGCCGGCGGCGGCTGCGCCCGTCTATCGGCGGCAGCTACAGCGAGAAGGACAATAATGTACTCGCTGCCTGCCGTCAGAAGGGTAAGGGCATGCACTGGGGCGCGGAGATGAGCGACGGCCTGACAGCCCTCCAGACCATACGGCCGCATAGGGCCTGGGATACCTACTGGTACGACCGCGTCGTTCTGTCCTTGGTCGCCTGATCCCGCAGCCTCCTCTGCGCGCTAACTCTTATTCTATGACCCGACTGACCTATGCGTTATTACAGCGTTGAAGCTTTTCTACCGGTGGTTACCGCGCACAGGTGTGACGTGAGCTCTCCTCACCCTCGCTCTTGCAGACTAGCCGCCCTCACAGCGGCGTCAATCGGCGGCACCCACTGGCCGTCCGCACTGCTTGACAGTCCCCAACTTGGATGCTACTATAGCTACAGCGTTGAAGTAAAAGATCTGCTGTTTCCATCGTTGCTGTCGGGCGAGACCGACCCTGTCCTGCATCGTTTCGTTGTATCAATACGCAAACCAGTGTTGTCGTTTTGTTTTCGAAGAGAGGGGGTGATCAGCGATGCGCCGTACCGTCGGCTTTGTCGTCGGTATTTTCCCCTAGCATCGGCGATGCTCCCCTGCCCTGAATTCTTGCATCGGGGGCGGAGGCCGATAAGCATGATTGTCCCGGACCCGATCGTGGAGCGTCTTTGTGCGCTGCGTTGATGATCGCTGTCTCTTCTTGCTTTCTCACACTAAGAGGTGCAGACTATGGCCAACAATATATACAACCGCCGAGACCTACTTCGCATGGGTGGCGTCGCCCTCGGAGCCGCCGCTGCCGGACACTTCATCCCGACAAGTGATCACGTCGCGCGCGCGGCATCGGTGACGGCCTCGCCACCGTCCGGCAAGCTGCGTATCACCATCTGGGGCGCCCAGACCGATTTCACGACCCTGCGCGCGGGTATCAATAGCTACGAGAAAGCCTTCCCGCAGGTGAAGGTCACCGTGCAGCAAGGCGGCGATGTCTGCGGGGTGGACGCGGCGGCCTGCAAGCCCCTGATTGTGGCTGGCACGATGCCCGATGTCTTCGTGCCTGGGATCTGGGACTACAACGGGATGGTCGATAGCGGTATCCCTGAGAATTTGACGCCCTATATTGCGCGCGATAAGGTCAATCTCGGCGACTTTAACAGCACGGTGATCACGAACCTCAGGGCGCTCAAGGACAAGCATCTCTACGGCTTACCCATGGGCTACAACATGCAAGGCTTCTACTATAACAAGACGATGTTCGACAAGGCCGGCCTGGCGTATCCGGACCCCACGGGGAACTACACCTGGAACGATGTGCGGGCCTGGGCCAAGAAGCTAACGATCGACGGGAACGGCAACACGGCCGCATCGCCCCACTTCAATCCCAAGAACATCAAGCAGTGGGGCTTCACGATCATTCCCAAATAGCGCGCAAACCGAGGCGCTGCTCCTGTCGTTCGGCGGCAGCAGCATGAAATATCCCGGCTTCCAGCGCTCTAACCTGGAGAACCCCAACACCATCAGGGCCTGGCAGTTCATCCAGGATATGATGTACAAGGACCACACCACGGTCACACCGGCCATCGATCAGGAGCAGGCGGGCTATTTGCGCTGGGTCACCGGTCATGTGGCCATGCAGGTCGGTTCGCACGAGCAAGTCACCGACGTCCAAGCCCAGAACCCGGGCATGAAATACGACTATGTCGCCCTGCCCAAGGGGCCGGCCGGCAATGCCAGCTGCCTCCAGATTCATATCTGGAGTGTCTACAGCAAGAGCCCAAACAAGGAGTTGGCGTGGCACATGGTGAAGTATCTGTCCACGGCGGCCGCCGGTAAGTTCATGGGCTTGATCCCCGCGTATACGCCAAAACTCAAGTCCGATTTCCTCAATGCGCCGGGCGAGCCGCAACATCTCTACGACGCGCAGATCCTGCCGTCCCGCTGGGAGAAGACGATGATTCCGACCTTCGATAACCAGAAAAACGCGGAGATCACGGGCCAGGACGGCTTTGGTCCCGCGATCACGGACATCCTTGGCAACAAGAAGACGGCAGCTGAGGCGCTCAAGGGTATTGACGCCAAGGTGAATGCCATTATGCAGTCGTAAAGCCGCTGGCAGCCGCTGAGCAGGGCGGGTCGGATAGGCGTCGGACATGTCTCGTCAGCTCGTCGACGTGTATCGCTCATTCACCATCCCTGCTCACGTGACCACGGAGAGCTGCCGCGCGCAGGATGCGGCTCGGTGAGAGGACCCTGCTGCGGCTCGGTGAGAGGACCTTATGGAAACGCGTCTTGACCGTGTAGAGGTGAACCGCTCGATCGCGCGGCGGCGGCGAGGGCCCAACCCGCTGCTGCTGCGCGAGTGGCTGACAGCCCTGGCCTTCCTCGCCCCGCAATTAATTGGGCTCGTCGTCTTCATCCTCGGGCCGCTGGTCGTCACCTTCTACTACACCTTCATCCATTGGGATTTCATTTCGCCGTCCCGCTTTGTCGGCCTGGCAAACTGGCGCTACTTCTTCCAGGATCCGCGCATTGGTATCGTCTTGTTCAATACGCTCAAGTTCATCGTGATGGGTACCACCAGCTTCCTGGTGTTTTCGCTGCTCCTCTCCTTGCTGATCAATCGCCCGCGCCGTGGTATCGGGCTCTTCCGCGCCATCTTTTTCATGCCCTGGGTGCTCTCGGCCCTCGCCGTCGGCACGGCGTGGCGCTGGATGTTTAACAGTCAGTCCGGCCCGTTCGCCCAATTGTTCGGTCTGTTTGGCGCCCAGAGCCCGGATTGGCTGCTCGATGCGAATGTCGCGATGCTCGCCATCGCGATCATGACCACCTGGCAGGGGTTGGGCTACGGCCTGACCATTTTCCTGGCTGGCTTACAAGGCGTCCCCGACCACCTGCACGAGGCGGCGCAGATCGACGGCGCGAACACATGGAACCGTTTTCGGTTTATCACCTTGCCCATGCTGTCGCCGACGATCCTCTTTCTCAGTGTGACGTCCCTGATCGGCGCTTTCCAGCTGTTCGACCCCGTCGTCGCCATGAGCAGCAGTACGGCGACGATCAGCGGCGCCGGCGGCCCCAATGATTCCACGCGCACCATCGTGTTGTATCTCTTCAATCAACTCTTCGAGTACAGCGAAACCGTCTCTGGCGCGGGCTACGGCGCGGTGATCGCCTGGATGCTCGCCCTCTTGATCTTGGGGGTGACAGCGCTACAACTCGTGCTCTCGCGCTGGCTGGTCTTCTACGGTGATTAGCAGAGGTATCCGCTCATGAGTTTGTCGCAACGCGTCTCGGTCGTCGCCCATGGGCGGCAACGCCGGACCGACCCGCGCTCCTCCGGCTATTACCGCGGCAGACGTCGGGTTAACGACGTCCTGTTCTACCTGGTGCTGATTGTGCTAGCGATCATCGACATCATCCCCATCGCCTGGGTCCTCTCCACGTCGTTCCGGACCGATGCGAACCTCTTCGATCCGCAACAGTGGATACCCCACCCCGTCACCTTCGCGCACTACACGGGTCTTTTCAGCGCGTTGCCAAACATTGGCGTCTATATCTTCAACACGCTCCGGATCGCCGTTCTGTCGACCATCGGCCGCCTCCTCTCGTGTTCCCTGGCCGGCTACGCCTTCGCCAGGCTGCGTTTCCCCGGCAAGAACATCCTGTTTCTCGTCATCCTGTTCACCTTGATGATCCCCGCGCAGGCCACGCTCATCCCGCAATATGCCTTGTTCGCCCACTTCCAGTGGCTCAATACGCCGTGGCCGCTCATCGTGCCCTCGTTCTTCGGTGACGCGTATGCGACCTTCTTCTTCCGACAGTTCTTCGCGGGCCTCCCGCGCGAACTGGAAGAAGCGGCGCTGATCGATGGCGCCGGACGCTGGCGCATCTTCTTCAGCATCATCGTTCCGTCGTCGAGGCCGGCCTTCCTGGCGCTGGGTCTGCTCACGTTCGTCGGCCAATGGAACGGTTTCTTCACGCCCTCGGTCTTCCTTCAAACAGAAAACCAATGGGTGCTGACGCAAGGGCTGCAGAGCCTGATCGGCCTTTATAACAGCCAGTGGGGTGAGATCATGGCGGGCGTCATTCTCATGTCGCTGCCGATGGCTCTCCTGTACATCCTAGTGCAGCGCTATTTCGTGCAGGGCATCACCTTCTCAGGGATCAAAGGATAGGTGGCGCCTACCGTATCGATCGCCACCTCCGTGGAATATGCCTACCTAATGTGCGACTCTTTCAGTTGGTTTACGGGAAGCGTGTTCGGCGACGAGCATATATCTCACTGCTTGCCAGCGCGATAGTGCCTATCTGACCGGACGTTGTGCCGTCGCCTGTATCCGTGTCTACAATGGGCGTCTTCAGAGGGGCGCGTCCCACTCGATTTAGCCGGCTTATGGCCTGTATGAGCCCTCAAAAGGGGTAAAAGAGTTGCACATAGGGGTAAAAGAGTTGCACATTAGGTATGCCTATAACGTAGCGTCGATTCTCAATCAGTAAGGGGCGCCACCGTCGTGATCGTCGTGCTGTGCGCCGATACCGTTACAACGCGACGGCGATAGCCGGTAGCCGCGCGCGTGTGACGGGGCCTAGGCCTGCTGATTGTGGAGACGTATGCAAGAAACCTGGCGCGACATGCCGATCGTAGTGAGAGTCGAAAAGTACCGGAGGGAGAGTACCTATGTCGTCAACGGACACGCAAGCGGTCGCTAACGAGGCGCGCAGCGTCACGGTCACGGCTGACTTTGGGCGTGCGGTAGACTATCCGCTCAGCAAGACTAAATTCGCCGTGTACAACTCGGGGCTCGTGACGCTCGACCGCTACAAGCGCGATGTCGAGCGCTTCGTCGAGGTGAGCCCCGAATCGCTACGCATCGACATCGCCTGGGGCTGGGGACCGGACTGGAACCCCTATACGGTCCAGCCGATCACGGGCAGCCCCGCTAACCTGACGTACAACTTCGACGAGCTGGACGAGCTGGCCACGCTGCTGAATGGGGTGGACGTGCGCCCCTACTGGTCCTACTGCTACATGCCGGTCCCGTTGCAGCAGAACGGCGACTGGCGCACCGCCCCGGTCAGCATGGACGGCTGGGAACGGGTCCTGGCCGCGTTCGCGCGCCACTACCGTGAGCGGGGCATCCGCATTGGCTACCATGAGGTCTACAATGAGCCCGACCTGATCGATTCGCTCAGCGGTCCCGTCTTCTTCTCGGGCACGCGTGACGCGTACTTCGAGATGTACCGGCGCGGCGCGCTGGCCATCAAGGGAGCGGACCCCGACGCCGTCGTGGGTGGCCCGGCTCTGGCGTTCATCAATGAGGACTCCTGGACGGTCCCGTTCCTGGAGCATGTGACGACGCACGACCTGCCGCTCGATTTTTTTTCCTTCCACCACTACGGCCAGGGCATCGAAGCGAAGCTGGCCATCGTGCGTGCGGGTCTGGACCGTGACCCCCGTTTCGCCACCACGGAGATGCACCTGAACGAGTACAACTCGCTCGTCGTCGATTATCCCCTGGGTGGACCGCAGGAACGGCATGCCGCGGCGGCCATGCTGCTGCAGGATGTCCATCTGCTGCTCGCGCATCCGGAGGTGACCAAGGTGAATTGGGCGCAATTTCTGGACAGCGGACACGACAACTACTCGGGCATGGTTAGCATCGATGGGCAGCGCAAAGCCGTCTTCAACGCCTACAAGATCTACATGCGCATGCCGGCGGATCGCCGACAGGTGACGATCGCCGGACCCGAGGGCCTGGGTGGGATGGCGTCAACCGATGGGCGCCGGACCAGTCTGATCGTGTGGAACCGGACGGAGAGCGATCAGGCGCTGACCATTGATCTGTCCAACGTCCCGTTCGCCGCGGGCACACTGCGTGTCTACAGGATCGATGCGGAGCATGGGAGTTGGGGCGATGATCCAGGTAGTGATGATGTGGGTCCTGTCGAGACGCGCGCCGGCGTCGCGACGGCTGCCCTATCTTGGAGCGGACCTATTCCGTGCGACGGGGTCGTCTATCTTGAAGTGAGCGACGGTACGGATGCGCCGACGGCGGCGTCCGTTCCCTGTGCGACGGTTCTGCGCACCCTTCACTACTATCCCGACCGCGCCTTGACCTGCTATGCCGACTTCGATCCCAAAACCTGGACGGCGTGGTTGGGGATGGCGTCGGAGGAACGGGGGGTAGCGATTATCGGTGCGACAGTCGAACACCTGCCCGACACGCTCGACGTCTCCTTCGAGGTCGACGACGTGCTTCGACGCGACGAGGACAGCCTGTGCGGGCTACGCATCGACTATATGGTCGACGGCGTTTACGCGAAAGCGGTCCTCGTGCATGGACCAGACAACGGCGTCGACGGCCCGGCGCGAGCCGCACAGATGCCGTGGGGGACGGGGCGGCAGGCCGATCAGGTCATGGGCATCTCCGATCTCGCGCACATCCGTCTGGAGGTCAGCGCCTACGCGCCGGCAGGATGGGGTGGCCGTGCGCAGATCACGTTCATGATGCAAAGCGCCGAGCCGGGCAGGCGCGCGAAAGTCCTCGTGCGTGAAGGATGAGGGGAGACAGACGTGATGACGCATAGTCGCTGGATATCCATCATCAGTGTTCTCGTGGTGACGGCGAGCGCGCTCCTTCCCGGCAGCGCGCCCGCGCGCGCACGCCAGGCGCCCGTCGCGGTCAGCGCTGACTTCGCCGTTCCCGTCGATTATCCGCTCGTCAAGAGCAAGTTCGGCGTGTTCAACTCATGCCTCGTGCCCCTGCAGCGCTACCGGCGGGACATGCATTTCTTCTCCGAGGTGCATCCCGCCTCGCTGCGCATCGACGGTGGCCTCGGCAAAGCGTTCTGCGTCTGGACACACCCATTCGTCACGGGGACGGCGGCCACGCCGCGGTATGACTTCACGGAGGTCGACCAATTGACCAACCTCCTCAACGCTCACAGTGTCTTGCCCTATTGGTCCTACGATTACATGCCTGACGCCCTGCAGCCCGTGATGGGAGACTACAAGAGCCCGCCGAGCAGCTATGCCGCCTGGCAACGCGTCTTGCGCGCCTTCGCGGCGCACTTCCGCGCGACAGGGCGCCGGGTCGGCTACCAGGAGATCTACAACGAGCCCGACAACAAGGACTTCTGGAGTGGGACGGAAGATGACTATTTGAAGCTGTATGAGTATGGCGCGCGCGGGGTACGGCAGGGCGATCCCGATGCCGTCGTGGGAGGGCCGGCGCTCGCCTTCACCAATGGATGGGTACCGACCTTCCTGAACCAGGTGTCCACGCGCAAGCTGCCGCTCGACTTCTTCTCGTTCCACTTCTATGGGACGACCGCCTATGACAACGAGACCATGGCTCAGGAGCTACATACGCTCAGAGAGGACTTCGCGCACCGTCCATCCTTCGCCACGACGGAATGGGACCTCAACGAGTACAACTCCTACCCCATCGATTACCCGGCCGATGGCGTCCAGCAGCAGTACGGGCTGGCCACGGCGCTACTCAACGATTACGCCTACTTCCTGACACAACCGGAGCTCACGGAGGTCAGCTGGGCGCAGTTCCTGGACAGCGGCGCGGGCAACTTCTCGGGCATGGTGAGTATCGATGGTCACCGCAAGGCTGTCTTCAACGCCTACAAGATCTACGCCATGATGCCCGTCGATCGCCGGCAGGTAACCATTCACGGAGCGCGCTCACCCTTGACCGGTACCACAATACAAGGCATGGCGTCGACGGACAGCCACAAGGCCGACCTGGTGTTGTGGAACGGCACGGGCAGCGCTCAGACGCTGAACGTCAGGATGGCGCACATCCCGTTCACACGCGGAACGCTGCGTGTCTATCGCATCGACGCCGACCATGCGAGTTGGGGCGATAACCCCACACACGAACTGCTCATCCCCACCGAGACGCGTGCGCGTGTCAACACCGCCAGCCTCCCGTGGTCGGGCGTGATCCCAACCGGCGGCGTGGTCTACCTTGACGTCGACGACGGCAGCGGTATCTCCGCGCTCGCGCCCGCCCCCGTGGCGCGTGTTGTGCGCACGCTGCACTATTATCCGGACCGCTCGTCGCCGGCCTACGCCGACTTCGATCGCAACACCTGGATCGCCCGGTTGGGCATGGCCACGGCGCGCGCGGCCGACGAGGAAGTCGGCATGACGGCGGACGCGCTGCCGCGCACGCTCTCTATAACGACGACGGTCGACGGCCCGTTGCGCAAGCTGGACGCGAACAGCTTGCTCGGCGTGCGTGTCGACTACATGGTCGGCGGCGTCTACACCGGGAGCGTCCTGTTCCATGGGCCGTACGACGGCGTCGATCTCTACGACCCGGCGCGCGGTGCGGCGATGCCGTGGGGGTCAGGGCGAGGCCCCGACCGCGTCGTGCGCGTCCCTAATCTGGCGCATTTTCGGGTGGGCATCGCGGCGCTGGCGCCTCCGCGCTGGGGCGGGCGTGCGCAGATCACGTTCATCCTTCAGGATGCCGGCCGGGGCGCGCGGACCACGATGGTGTTGCGGGCAGGGTAGGTGGTCCTATATGCTGACAATGGGGTAGCGCCATGCAGGGCAGCCAGCTCAGGCGCAAGGGAAGGAACAGGTGAAAGGGGTCGCAACACCAACGCTCAAGGACGTCGCCGCCCGCGCGGGTGTGTCGTTCAAGACGGTCTCCAACGTCATCAATAACCGCATGACGGAGGTCAGCCCCGACACGCAGGAGCGCGTCCGTGATGCTATTGAGGCGCTGCACTACCGGCCCAACATCGCCGCGCGCCACTTGCGCCGGGGGCGCGCCAACGTGCTAGCCCTGGTGATCCCCGACCTGGACAATCCCTACTTTACCGCCATCAGCGGGGCGGTCATCAGCGCCGCCGCAGCCGCCGGCTATACAGTCCTACTCGACCCCACACGGGGGAATCGCGACAACGAGTTACTGATCTCCCGGGGCCTGAGTCCCCACCTCCTCGACGGTATCATCTTGAATCCACTGTCGCTCGATGTGGAGGATATCGAGTCGGATCGTGTGCCTGTGCCGATTGTCCTGTTGGGTGAGCGCTTGATCGGCGCGCCGCGCGATCATGTGGTCATGGACAACGTGGCCGCGGCGCGTCTGGCGACGATGCACCTGCTGGGATTGGGACGGCGGCGCATCGCCGTGCTGAGTGCGCCGAAGGACGAACAGGATGCCATGCCCACTCTACGCGTGCAAGGATACAGGACGGCGCTCGCGGAGGCTGGCGTGCCCATCGATCCCAGCTTACTCGATCCTGTCCCGCCTGACGCCTACCGTCGCGTGGACGGGATGCAGGCAATACGGCGCGTACTGGCGTCGGGGCGCCCTTTCGACGCCGTGCTCTGCATGAATGATATGATGGCCCTGGGCGCGATGGCGGTATTGCGGGAAGAAGGTGTGCGTATCCCCGACGACATCGCCGTGGTGGGATTCGACGACATCGAGGAGGGTCGTTACGCGACCCCACCCCTGACCACCATCGCACCGGACAAAGAGGAGATCGGGCGCCTGGTCGTCTCGCTGTTGCGCGGCCGGATCGAGGGGACACGCACGGGGCCGCCAGGGCGGTTCGAGCCGCCCTACCAACTCGTCGTCCGCGAGAGTACCGTCGGCCGAGGAACCGGCGCCGTTTGAGGGCCGCAGAGGGTTGATACAAGCTGGACGGATGCTGTTGGAAAAGTCAGCGTGAGAGCCTGGCGACGTCCGAGAGCCCCATGCCCGGCCGTCGCTCCACCAGGGTAGGTCAGACCTCTCGCCCGTTGTGCAGCGTCGCTTGTCGTGACTACGCGCCTCATTCGCCAACAGATGAGGCGCGTAGTCACGACAGGCGACGCCGCGTGGTAGCCAGCGTGCGGGGCGTACGGACATAGCTACAGGCGATTGAACTCCTGTGCTGGCTACCGCGTCGTCAGCCGTCTATGTCCGTTAGGTGACGACGGGAGATCTAGCGCAGGAGTAATCGACACTGCGCGCCACGATGGGTCGCCATTAGCTGGAGGCAGCGCGGGCGCCGGTGTTAGCTATGGACCACACTGCAAGGTTGCGCAGTATTTTGGGACAGATCGCGTGCGACAGTGTGCGAGATATCGGCGCCGATCACGCGACCACAAGCGCCTCACACAGCCACATCAGAGCACAAAGAGCAGTTGCTGATGCGCAGCGACAGTGCATAGATATTCGTTCGTAAGTGAATAGATCTCGTAGGTGCGATAAGCTGGACTGGTGTGCTGGCTGTTTAGTTCATCCGCGCAAGGGATAGGACAGACGATCCCCGACACGATGGGGACGGCGGAGATGCCGCACGCGGCAACGTCCATTGTCTCCGTCCCGGTTTTGGCTGGCCTGCACCATGACTATCGACGGGCAGCATGACCGCCATCTACCCTACGATGACGCCGTGGATGGCGACGAGAGATCCGGTATTGGGTGTCAAGGGGCAAATGGTGGGGGCAAGACCCGATGGCGGGCTGCGCCCGACCAAGGGGAGGCCTCCCCTTGAACCCCTGTTTCGGCTGCGGCGAAACAGCGGACGGCAGGCAAAGACGGCGGGCGGGTCCATGGGCTTGCCGTCCACTGCCTCGTCCTCGCCGACTGCCTCATCCCGTCGTTTCCTGTTCTGACTTATGCGGCCTTGTCTCGCAGGTGCGTCTGGGACGGGTCGAACGCCCTCCCCGTGAGCACGACGGCCCGCGCCAGATGCAGGAGCTTGTGCGCCGCGGCGCAGCGCGCCACCTTCATGGGCCTTGCCAGCCGCCCGCAAGCGGTCGTAGAACGCTTTGATCAGGGGATTGCGATGCGTCGCGCTCACGCTGGCCATATAGGGTGGCGGGTAGCAATGGAACAGCCAACCGGGTTAAGGGTTTCATCTTATGGGTCGAGCCGTCGTCAGCCATAGAATTGAGTTGTCGACAACCCCTGGCATGGCAGAAATAGCCTATACTCCTGAGTAGGAATGCCCAAGGAGTTGCGCTATGCTCACGTCCACCTCGCCTGTGCAGCTGCCCCGCTGGGACTTGACTCCCTTTTATCCCTCGCCAGACTCGGAGGAGTGCGCGCGGGATGTGACGGCCGTGGTCGAGGAGATCGCGGATCTGACGGTGTTCTTCGACCGCTGCACTATCGGTCGGGAAACGGCACGCCCGCTCGACGAGGCGACGATTGCCACCTTCGAGGAGGTGATCGGCCGTTATAATGCCCTCCTCGCGCATGCGAATACCGTCGGCGTCTATCTCCACTGCGTCACTGCCGCCGACGCGGGCGACCTCGGGGCTCAACGCCAGCTGAGCGCGTTGCAGCAGCGCGGTATTAGTGTCCCATCGTACCCCGTGCGGGTCGGGGGGCTGCATGCGCGCTTCGTCGCCTGGATCGGCTCACTCGATGTCGATGGCCTGATTGCGGGCTCGCCCATGGCACGCGACCACGCCTACTTCCTGCGCAAGGCGAGGGTACAAGCGGCTCATCTCATGTCCCAGGAAGCGGAAGAGGTGAGCGCGGCCCTAAACGCGGCGGGCGCGGTGGCGTGGAGCAAGCTGCACGGGACCGTGAGCGCGGGGCTTGTGGTCAAGCTAGAGCGTGATGGCCGGATGGACAATCTGCCGATGAGCGCGGTAACAGCCCTGGCCTACGACGGAGACCGCGCGCTGCGGCGCCACGCACATGACGCAAGCCTGGCCGCGTGGGAGGGCGTTGCGGTGCCGCTCGCGGCGGCGCTCAACGGCGTCAAGGGAGCCCAGGTGAGTCTCGCCCGGCGACGTGGATGGGCGTCGCCGCTCGACCAGGCGCTGCTCGATAATGGGATCGACCAAACGATGCTCGACGCCATGCTCGACGCGGTCCGCGCGACGTTCCCCGCGATGCGACGCTTCTGGCGCGCCAAGGCACGCGCGCTGGGCCTGCCGATGCTGGCCCGCTATGATCTGAACGCCCCGCTCGGCACGGAAGCGCAGCAGTGGTCGTTCGAGGCCACGCACGCCTTCATCGGTGAGCAGTTCGCGCGCTACTCGCCGCAGCTGGGCGCCTTGGCCAACCGCGCATTCCGGGAACGCTGGATCGACGCGGGGCCGCGCCCCGGCAAGCAAGGGGGAGGTTTCTCTCTCCGCGTGCGCGATGATCAATCCCGCATCCTGTACAACTATTCCCCTTCGTTCACCGGCATGCGGCATATCGCACATGAGTTGGGGCATGCGTATCACGATATGCTCCTCGCCTCCCATGCCATGCTGCAGCAAGAGACGCCGATGGCACTGGGCGAGACGGCCAGCATCTTCTGCGAGATCATCGTCGTACAGGCGGCCCTTGCTCGTGCCGATGCAGCCGAGCGACCGGCGATCCTGAATGAGTCGCTCTCCTCCGCTGCGCAAGGCACCGTGGATTTGTTGTGTCGGTTCCTCTTCGAGCGTCTGGTGTGCGAGGCGCGCGAGGCGCGCGAGCTCTCGATTGACGAGCTGAAGGCGCTGATGATCGAGGCACAGCGGCAGACATACGGCGACGGCATTGACCCCTCGACGTACCATCCCTTCTTGTGGGCTAGCGTTCCTCACTTCTACATCCCTGATCAGCCGTTCTACAACTTCCCTTACACGTTCGGCTGGCTGTTCGCGCTGGGGCTGTACGCGCGTTACCGGCACGACCCGGACACGTTCCGTGTCCAGTTTGATGAGCTGCTGTCGTCGACCGGACTGGCCGACCCCGCGACGTTGGCGGCGCGCGTCGGGATCGACCTACGCGCGCCGGACTTCTGGCGGAGCAGCCTGGACATCGTGCGCGGTGACATCGACCGCTTCGAGGCGCTGGTGGACGCGGGCCAGCGAGAGCTCGATGAACACGCGCAGCCGTCGTGCTAGTCGATGTGCCATCCCGAGTCGTCGTCGCAGGTCATCGGCCGGGAAGATGATCTGTCTTGGCTGAGAGGCGCCTTCGCGCGCAATCCGGCTCGCCAACCCCTGGATATCACGTCAAGGATAAGGAGGGGATGCAAAAACGAGAGATGCGCACACCGAACGAGGTTGGCCGTGACAAGATACCTCGCAACCCTACTCGCCCGAGAAACGCGAGGGAATAGCCTTTCTCTACTGCTATTTTGTGGTATCCTTGCTCCGCGCGTACGTATCAGCACCGCTCGTCTCTCCGTTAACGGCACTGGAAAACGCGAGAGAACGCGAACGCGGCTACGTCCCCCTTGTGGAACGGCGTAGGAGCAGCCAGAAACACTGTACGTGGCTCAGATTTCATTCGCTGCAACCGCTACCACGAGCTATCAAAGCTTAACCCGGTTCACGGTTCCGCTGCTACTCGCTACCCATATAGAGGGCGGTGCGCAGTCGCTTGTTGCCACCATGCCCAATTCTCTCTCGACCACGCACGCTCGTGCCCGATTCCTTGGGATGGGGTGCCAGACCTGCGTAGGCGGTCAAGGCCTCCGCGCTCGACCCGATCGTAAAGTTGAGCGTGGTGACCAGCAGCCAGGCGGCGGTGAGCACCCCGATGCCTGTGATGCTCAGCAGCAGGGTGGCGCTAGCTGCCCACTCCGCGTCCTGGGGCAACACCCGCTCGACCTCCCGCTCGATCACGGCGATCTGCGCGCTGAACGTCGCGATCAACTCCTCCATGCGGGCGCGCACGGCGGGGAGCACGACGGGCAGTTGCCCCAGGGCATGGAGCTGATTGCGTACCTGTTGGCGTCGGTCAAGCAGCGCGTCCCGCTCCGCCAGGCGCTGCGGTAGTTCGGCGTAGATCGCAGGCGGCGGCGTCCACGGGGTGGGCTGGAGCGTGGTGCCGAGGCGAGCCAACGTGCGCGCGTCAATGGCGTCCGTTTTCGCGCGCTGGAGCAGCGCCTTGGCGAAGTTGTGCGCCTGATCGGGGTTAATGACGGCCACGGCGAAGCCGGCCTGGGCCAGGGTCGTGGCCAACGCCACCCAGTAGGAGCCAGTCGCCTCCATCACCACAAGGATCTCGCCCCGAGCGTGGCCGGCGGCGAGGAGGCGCCCCTGCAAGGTCGCGAAGCCGTGTGGTGTCTGATCTAGAGTGAGCGCGCGGCTGGGAGTGGCACCAGGAGCAATCCAGACCGCCGTGAACGTCGTCGCAGCGATGTCGATGCCGGCGAAGAGGCGGTAAGGGGATGGGACCGATGGGTGATCGACAGGCATGCGGCTTTCCTCATCTAAACGTGAACTTGAACAAGAAGTACTACGATTCCGGGCGGCGCTTGTCTGTGCTTGTGATGCGTGGTCAGGGCCACATGATCCGGTTCAGATGCAGCGCCAGCCCACGACGGTGGGGAACAATCTCCCGTTAGGCGGTCATACCGCGGCCAGCACAACGTCCTCACCACCGTCGTCGAACCGACCTCTCCAATATACAAGCCAGCACAGCCGTCGTCGAGCAGGGCCAGGCCGTCGCCGTCGCCCTTGTCAGCGAGAAGGTGCCGGACTTGCCCAAGGGGCTGCCCGCGCCGCCCGCCGGCACGCACTACACCGTCTTCGTCGCCCGCAAGCAGTGGGCAACGGTCGCCGAGGCCCTCGCCACCGACCCGGAGGACACGGCCATCATCGAGGGCTACGCCGCCCTCGACCCGCGCGTGGAGGGCATCGCCGTCTACGCCACCAGCACCACCACCAAGCGCCTCCAGGCCGCCAAGCGCGCGACCCCACCGGCGACGACACCGTGAGGGCCGCGCGCCTGACGCGCGGCCCCTGGTAACGCACGAGCCCAATGCTTACGTGGGCGCACGTCTTACATCGCCCACTTACGGTGGATGCTATGGCTGCCGCTGACGCCTACTATCCAGATGTCTCGTCGCCGGCGCACGAGTTGCATGATGATGCGGGCTGACGACCCACAGGCCAATCGGTGAGGGCAGTAGCCCTAGCCCGCCGACGCGGCTCTCGCAAGGACGAGCGCACGACAGCGAAACGCAGCGACGTTATTCACCACCACCATGTGATGACGTGTCAGCTTCCCGACGACCCCGTCCGCTCGCTATCCAGCATCTGCATCAGAGGCTCGGCGTAGCGCGTGCCCGCCACGGCGTCAGCCGGGACGGCCCGCTCGATGCGCGCCAGATCGTCGGGGGAGAGCGTGATCTCGAGCGCACCCAACGTTTCCTGCAGCTGTGCGCGGTTGCGCGCGCCGACGACCGGGATGATGCTCGGGCCTTGGGCCAGCACCCAGGCGGTCGCGAGTTGCGCGGTCGTCATGCCTTTTTCCCGCGCGATCTCGCCGAGCGCCTCGACCAGCTTTTGGTTGCGTGCGAAGTTCTCTCCTTTAAACCACGGCAAGTGAGCGCGGGGATCGCCCTCGCCGGCCTGTCGAGCTTTGCCGCTCAGCAACCCATGCGCAAGCACGCCGTACGCCGTGACCGCGATGCCAAGCTCCGCCAGTAGCGGGAAGATGTCCTTCTCCGCGTTCCGGCTCATCAACGAGTACTCGATCTGTAGGTCGCAGATCGGATGCACGGCGTGGGCGCGGCGGATCGTCTCCGGGCCGACCTCGGACAGGCCGATCTGTCGGACGTAGCCCGCCGTGACGAGATCGCCGATCGCGCCGATTGTGTCCTCGATCGGCACCTGGGGATCGAGCCGCGCCGGGCGGTACACGTCGATGTGATCGACGCCCAGGCGGGTCAGCGTGTAGGCCAGGAAGTTCTTCACCGCCGCAGGCCGCGCATCCAAACCCACGAACGCGCCATCCGGCGAACGCAGGCCGTTGAACTTGACCGAGAGCGCCACCTTGTCGCGCCGGCCCTGGATCGCTTTGCCGATCAGCAGTTCGTTGTGGCCGCTGCCGTAAAAGTCCGCCGTGTCCAGCACGTTGACTCCGCGCTCGATCGCCGCGTGGATCGTGGCGATGCTCTCGGCATCGCTCGCGTGGCCGTACGTCCCCGACATGCTCGCGCACCCCAGGGCGACGGGGAACACCGCCGGCCCCTGCGAACCCAGTCTCCTGACAGCGCTGCTCATGCGCAGATCCTCCCAAAAGTCACTATACCCGCAGCCGCCTAGGGCTGCCCCCAACCTCATGGGCCTGCGCTATCGTGCGCACTGATGCAGGTTGCGGCGCGTCTCAATCCGCCATCGATGCCGTCCCATACCGCAAGCGCGGGCCGTTTTCGCGGTTCCTATCGCGATGCTCGACGTCACCCTTCAGAGCAGGGATCGTGCCGTCCGAGCCCAATGAGTACGAGCATCGGGCGCGAGGATAACACGGAGACGGAGTTCTGGCCGATCAAGCGCAGGGGCGGTATAACACAAGGGATGGGAGGTGACGCTCATGGTTCCGGACAAGTTCATCAACTTCCTGCTGGGGAGCACGGGTGCGAGCGCCGCGCTGATTGGCCTGCTCTTCGTCGCTATCCAGATCGCGCCCGCGCACACCGTCGGCCACACCGCCCCGATCGAGCGGCGCGCCACGACGGAGAGCGCCTTCGCGGCGCTGGCCAACGCGTTTTTCATCTCGCTCGGTGGCCTGGTCCCCGACGTCAATATCGGGAAAGTCACGCTCGTAGCGGGGATCATCGCCCTCGTCGGCACGCTGCGCCTGGGGGGAGACTACCTGCGCGCACACCCGGATCGCCAAGGCCGCGCGGGCGCGGCTTTGCTCCTCCTCGCCAGTTTCGTCGTCTACGCGTTCGAACTGGTGTACGCCGTGCAACTCATCCGCACGCCGTCCGACGTCGGCCCCCTCTCCAATCTCCCCTACGTCCTCCTGGCGGTCTACAGCCTTGGGCTCGGGCGCGCGTGGTCCTTGGTCCGCGGCCAAAACGAGGGTATCCTCCACAGGCTGCTCGGTCCGCGGGACGTGGACATCCCCGTGCCCGCCGGGGGCGGGTTCGCCCCCACCGATCCGGCGGATGCGCGGGACGCGTCGGCGTCATCGCCCGCCCCTGACAGCGGCACGCAGGCATGGCAGGTATGAGGGGATACGGGCACACACGCGACATATCACCCAATAGCGGTTGACGCGACACCCAGACAAGCTGTTGCACGACAGGGGCAATGATCGTGTAAGCATTCAGGGCGATGGTTACGGCGGCCTGCTGATGGGGTGAGATCCGCAGGCGCAAAGATCTCACCGTGCTTTCGCCGTGTTGCAGTACTTCGGCGAAACGGCTTCATGCCGACGTCCATGATACGGACGACGCTTCCGCCGTCCGCCGATATGGCAATGTGGCGGATGGCGCACGTAGCCACGTCAGGGGTGAACCGCGTGCCTGTCACGCGCGCCTAGCGCCCATGTTGGATGTAATCTATCAACACGGCGAGGGCACCGGCGCGTTGCGCCGGCAGGGCGAGGCTCCTGTACCACGCGGCGGCCTCGGAGAGCGTCATGGCCCCCAGGTCCCCCTTGTGCTCCTCGACCGCCTTCCTGCGGGCGCGTTCGGCCTCGATCCGGCCCTGAGTGTCGGCGTGGTCGGCGCGCCAGGTGGCGCGCCGACCGTCGTCGGACATGCGGACATAACGCGGGGCCTCGGACCCTCCCGTCACGACGCGTCCGTCGACAAGGACGTGGACGCGGTAGACGGCCCCGACCGTCGCACCCCCCATCAGGGATTTGCCGTACCAGCGCTCCCCACCCGCATGGTCGAGCCAGGCGTACATAACCTTCCCGGAGCGGTTGAGTCGCTGGCCGATGTACGTCCACTCCTGGGGCTCCACCTGCCCCGAGGGCACCCCCTCCCGATCATCCGCCATGTCCATGTCCTCCCTTCGCGCGCCGCCCTATCGGAGAGGGCGGCGCGCCTCACGGCCTACGGCCTGTCGAGGCCGGCGAGGGCGTCGTGCAGCTGCGCCCGTGTCCACAATCGTTGATTGCGCGACCCCCGATAGGCGCCGGCGCCGTCCACCTCCCCCTTGACGAAGGGGCCATCGATCAAGAGGTCGATCGCCCCCAGAATGCGCCGTACCGACGGCTTGCGCATCGCCCGCCGCAGGAGCGTCTCCACCGTGTATCCGGAGTACACCGTGACCGGCAGCCCACGGTCGCCGACGAGCACCACGAGCCCCGCCACCCCGTCCGCCTGGTCGAACGGCTCGCCGCCGAGGATCGACACGCCGTCGCGCCGGTAGGCCGGGTCCATCAGCAGGTCGGCGACACGCCAGATCGGCAATAGACGCCCGCCCGCGAACGGGTGTGTCTCCGGCACGATGCAGACAGTTATCAACAGTGTGACGGCGCTGGGGATTGGGGGCGACGTGTGGCGTCCAGGCGTTCGCACGTGCCCGATCGCCTGTCGAGTCGGGACAGACGGGCATGATCCCGATCGACCACCGGCCACGCGGCAAGGACGGCCGCCCCAGCATGCCCTGTTCTGACTGACCGCCCATGTGCATGTCACGCATGCGCGAAGAAGGCGACGGCCACCAGGAGATAGACGGCCAGGAGCTGGGCGCCCTCCAACCAGGTGCTCTCTCCGTCACGGATGACCTGGTTGACCAGCGCGGCCGCGATCACGACCGCCGCGACCTCGAACGGGTCGAAGAGGAGCGTGAGCGGGTGGTCGATCACGAGCCCGAGCAGCACCAGGGCTGGAGCGACGAAGAGGGCGATCTGTGCCGCGCTGCCGAGCGCGATAGACAGGGCCAGGTCCATGCGGTCGCGCGCGGCCACGGTCACGGCGCTGGCGTGCTCGGCCGCGTTGCCGATGAGCGCGACGAGGATCACCCCCACGAAGATCTCACTCCAGCCGAGCCCCGCCGTGACGCCGGTCACCCCGCGCACGAGCCACTCCGAGAGGACGGCGACGCCCACGGTCGCGAGCAGCAGCACGACGATGGCGTTGCGCACGCCCCAGCCCGGCCCGTGCAGGTCCTCCTCGTCCTCCTCTGTGTAGAGGTGGGCGTGCGTGCGCAGGGAGAAGACGAGCCCCGCCCCGTAGCCGAGCAGGAGGACAAGGGCGGTGCCGACGCTCAGGGCTTCGAGCGCGCCGGCGTGGACGCGGGAGGTGGCGACCAGGACGGTGGGGATGAGCAGCGCGCTCGCGGCCAACGTGAGCTGCGCGCCGGCGGCGCCGGCGGCCGTCGCGTCGAAGCGTTGGCGCTCGCGGCGCCACCCCCCGACGAGGAAGGCGAGGCCGACGACGGCGAGCACGTTGCCGAGCACGGAGCCGATGAGCGAGGCCTTGACCAGGTCGGGGCGGCCGGCCTGGAGGGCGATGACGGCGATGATGAGCTCGGTGGCGTTGCCGAAAGTGGCGTTCACGAGGCCGCCCGCCGCGGAGCCAAGCCGGCCGGCCAACTCCTCGGTCGCGACGCCGATCAGGCGGGCCAGGGGCACGATGGCCAGGCCGCTCGCGAAGAACAGGACGGCCGCGCCCCAGTGCAATCGGTCGGCCGCGAAGGCCACGGGTGCCGCGAGGAGCAGGAGATCGAGCGGGTGCAGGGCCGCGCGCAACCCGTGCAGCGGCCCGCCGGTCGTGCGCGGCGGCCGCGTCAGCAACGTTGGTCCTCGATCCCCGGTTCGCATCGACCCCTCCCATCACTATGCTCTGTTGCCGCCGGCCCACGGCCATACAGTGTACCAAGGGAACCGTGCGGAGAAAAAGCGCATCGGGCGGCAAGCGCGCGTTGCCGGCAACACGTATGAGTGCAACATCCAAGATCCTTCCCGGAGGCCGTACCCAACGGTTGCCCGGCGCGAGGTGGGGGGAGTCGCCGTGCTAGGCTGGGCAAGCCGACGCCGCAGCACGGCGACCGGGGGCGTGTCAAGGGCGCTTCGGAACCCTTGACACGCCCCCCCCCACCGGCCCACCGAAGCCAGCCGCGATGGCGGGTGGAGGGTGGTCACCCGCGGGCGTGCATCGGATGCAGCGGCGTAACGCCCTTTCACCTCTCCGCCACTGCAGCCCATAGGACCGGCACGCCCGTCGTGAGCGTGAGCACGCGCTGGTTCCCGCTGCCTGTCCAGGGGCCGGCGCGGTCTGCCAACTCCTTGACATACGGCCCGTCGACTAACATTTCGATCTCGTCGAGAACAGCGCCGATAGCGGGGTGGCGACAGGCGCGCCGACGCAGGGCCTCGTAGGTGTAGCCGCTGTAACAGAGGATATGGGCGCACCCGCGCGCGCGCAGCGCGCGGACAAGGGCCAGCAATCCCTCCGGCTGTACCATGGGCTCCCCGCCCAGGAGGCTGACCCCATCGCGGTCATGCGCCGGATCGAGCAGCGCCGCCGCGAGGCGCTCGACCGGGACCAGGACGCCGCCCTGCGGGTCATGAAGGTGCGGAACCCAGCATCCGTCGCATGTCAGGGGGCAGGACTGGAACAAGGCCGAGCTCCGCCGCCCGGGTCCTTCTATGAGAGAGCCATGGTAATAGCCCGCGACGCGGACGCAGATGCTCGTCGCGATCTCGGCGTCCGTCGCTTGTGGTGGCGGCAAGAGGGTGATCGGACGCGCACATCCCACCTCGCGGCCGGGCCCGAATCGCTCGGTCAGCATGTCCAACATATCCGTCGGGACACGATCCGGCCCCTCAAGCAGGAGCGCGCCGGTCAGTTCGTCGACGAGGAATGTCATCTCTGGCATCGGGTCCTCCGATATGATCGTGGTAGAAAAGGTGGCCCTACGGGGGCGAGGGGGCGGTCTCACCGCCGAGAGGGTGGTCCTGCCCGCCGCCGACCGCGGCGATGTGTCCGTCGAGCGCATCGACGGCCTCCGTCATTTCTTGCGCGAAGTCCCGCTGTCGTGCCTGCGGCAGGGCGCGCTCGCCCAGACCGCGCAGCTCGATGAGGTTGGCGCGCTGGCGTTCCATTAAAGGTAGATGCTCCCTGTCCGGCATGAAGTTCGGGCAGCGCGGACAGGCCAACCGCGTCTCGCAGGGATGGTACGCCGTCAGACCGCACCACCCCATGCCGAGGTCGACGAAGAGCGACTCGCGCCACTGCGTCCGCGCCTCCATATGTGCCTCGGGGGAGAGCAGCACGCGCACCTGCGCTGTCGCCCGGTGCTCCTCGTCGATGGCGGCGAAGGCCGCCTCGAACTCCTGGCGCAACGTCGGTGGCATGACCGCCGCGGAGCGCAGCGTCATCTGCAGGCTCTTGTGCCCGAGCATGCGGCTGATGGTCTCGATGCGCATGCCGCAGGCACGCCAGAGGACCGCCAGCGTGTGCCGGAAGTTGTGGCTGGTGTACTTCCGCGTCCCCGCGATCGTGCAGAGCCGCGCGATGTACTCGTTCAATCTGTGGCCACTGAACCCGCATCCCTGCCACGCGAGCAGAAAGTCGCATGGTTTCCCCGTCCGCTCATCGAATCCGCACGGCTGCTGACCCCGCACGCGCATCCACGCGTCAATGGCCGCGACGACGTGGGGGCGGACGGGGATCAGGCGGTCGTTGTGCAGCTTGCCCACCGGGACGCGCAACCAATGCGTCCGCTGTCCCGTGCGCATATCGCTGGCCTCGACCAGGCACGCCGTGTCGAGCCGACACAGTTCCCCCGCCCGCAGCCCGCACTCAAGCAGGATGTTCAACACGACCCGCACACGCTCCACCGGCGGCGGGAAGCCGTGCTCGACCACGCGCTCGAGGGTTAGCTGTTCCACGGCCGCGACGAGCCGACGCCAGTCGTCCTCGGGAATGTGTCGGGGTATGCGCTCGTCGACCCGCGCGACATCGCCGCGCACGAACAGGGCCCGACCGGGCCGCTCGGGGTAGTCGAGGACGTCGATACGGTCGAAAAACGACCGCACGCACGAGATCGAGCGCACGCGCTGCGCTTGCGAGAGCGGCTCGCCCAGATTGATCGTGTTGAACTCGGCCCCGACGTTCGTGTGGTCTCCGCAGCGCATCCGCATGACGGCCTGTTTGTAGGCCTCGATGTGCTGGCGCCGCACCTCCGCCACGGAGGTGAGCGCGGGATCGTACATGCCGAGCCAGTCACCGAAGCGGCGTAGAGCGACCTTGTACGAACCGACGGTCGTGGGGCGCAGAACCGTGGCCAGATCGACCAGAAAGCGCTCGAACGTCGCGGACACCTGTGGCGGTGTCGCCCCCCAGGTGAACGTGGGCCTGGGACGATCCTGCGCCCGCGCAGGGCTGGGACGACCCTCTGTCCGCGTTGGGGCGGCACGGCTCTCCGTCCGTGCCGGCTCGGTCCCGCTCAGGTAGCCCATAACCGGCAAGACGCGCCGGATGCACGCGATGCTCGCCCGCGCGACCCGCGGGGAGCGACCGGTTTGGGCTTGCCACTCTTCGAGGTCTGCCGTGGTCAACGCGGCGAGATCGGCCTTGCCCGTCGCCGTGAGCACCGTGAGCAGGACGCTCACCGCTTGCTTGCGGAGTTGACGTTCGTACCGATAGCCCATCCCCGTGGCCGCCGCGATGAAGCGCGCCTCTATCTCGCGAGCCAGGTCGGGGCCGAGCCATTTCTCGGCCAGCTCACGGTGATAGGTGCGATGGATGTCCTCGGTGTAGGGCAGGACGCCCATGAAGAACAGCGTTGATGTCACGCGCGTCCACTGCGTCTCCCAATCGTGGCGCCAGGTCCGCCGCTGATCGCCCGCCTGGTCCAACGCCGTCGCCTTCCAGGCAAGCAGGCGCTCCCAAGTGAAGGCCCAGTAGGTGCAATCCAGGTCCAGCATCATCTGTTTGCACAGGCGGAAGGCGCTGTACAGCGCCGCTCGCCGGTTTCGATCGTCGGACCCGCACAGTGTCCTGCGCAGGAACATCTCCGCGAAGGGGTCGAAGAGCGCGATCAGCCGTTCCCGCTCCGCCAGGTCTAGGCGCTTTCCCATGAGCGCGGCGCGCTCCGCGACGGTCAGGGTGTGTGGCCGCGCGGAGAGAGGCACGGAACCGTCCATCACCGCACCTCCTCGCCGGGCAGCGCCCCCAGGCGCGCCGTCGCCATGGCCTCCTGGTACTCCTGCTGCAAGCGCCCGTCACGGACCTCGTTGTAGATCATCGTCGTGTCGATGTGACGATGGCCCAACTGCCGTTGCAGGGTGTCGAGGGCCATCCCGGCCTCGGCGAGATTGGTCGCGCAGGTGTGCCACAGGGCGTGCGCATGGACCTGCGGCGTCCCGGCCTGTCGCCGCGCCTGCTCGCACACGAAGGCCCAGGCGCGGTATCCGAACGGCCGGCCGAAGCTGCGCTGCCCGAGGCAAACGAAGATGTAGTCATGGTCCAGGTCCGGGGGACGTTCCAGCCGCACGTACGCGCCGAGCGCCGCCAGGGCGTCGGCGCTCAGGGCGATGGTGCGGGCATTGTGCGTCTTGGGCACCCGCACCGTGATCCGCCGCCCGGCCTAATGGATGTCCCCGATCCGCAGGTCGAGGGCCTCACCGATGCGCAGCCCGCCGTCCTTGAGCAGCCAGACGATGGCGCGGTCCCGATGGCTCGTCGCCGTCAGATGGGCGATGAAGTGGTCGATCTCGGCGGGCGAGAGGACCTCCGGCTGACGACGATCGTAGCGCAGCAAGGCCGGGCGGCCCGCGACGATGCCGCTGGCCGTCCGCAGCGTGCCGCCGCTAGGCACCGGGTTCCGCTGCACGCCCGTCACCTCCGGTTCCAGCATCAGGTACGCGTACCACTGGCGGATCGCCGAGAGGCGCCGGACGAGCGTCCGCGCGCCGACCGTGGCGGTGTCGCGGACGGGACGCTCGCGCTCGTGTCGGATGAAGGCGATAACGTCCTGCGGTCGGGCCTGCAGCGGGTCGACGGCAACCGTGCGACAAAAGTCGGCCCAGCGTGACAGGTCGTGTCGGTAGGCGCGAACCGTATTGGCGCTCCTGACAACCCCCAGATCCGCGAGGAACCGTTGAATCCAGCCCGCCGTGTCGAGGTCGACGTTGGCGCGGGTGGCGCCCTCGACACTGCTATCCTGATGTCCTGCCATCGTAGCCCTCCTTGCTGTGTCCCAATCATCGATTCCGTATCTCCGTCAGGATACTGCCATCATACTGTAGATAAAGGCAGCGCACCGGATGCTACAGCCCTGTAAGCGGACGCTCGAAACGACGCCGTAGCCTTCCACGAGCGAGCCGTGATAGACCGCGTTGACCCGCAGGATGCCGGGGCCGGGCCTATCCACGCCAACCGGCAGCCGGACAAGCGTTTCGATGCCCGGCCGCGCACAGTAGAGCGCGCGGCCGGGACCGAGCGCATCACGCGCGGTCCCGGCCTGATCGGCCTCCTCGAGCCCCCCGACGGCCGCCGCGCCGGTGGACGCGTCGATGTTGAAGACGATGTCGCCCATGCTATCCCCGCCCTCCGACCTGTCGCCGGGCCAGCTCGCTCTGCTGCTGGATGACGGGTTGGTAGAATTCCTCCGTCCCATCGTCCACGACCGGTGGGCCCATCATGGTCCTGGCCCACTCGGCCGGTTCCGTGCAGCTGGGGCCGGAGAACCCCTCGCTCTTGTACTCCGCCTGGCCGGTTCCTGGGTCGACCGTGATCGTGATCTCCCGATTCTTGTACGGCATCGTCCTCTCCCTTTCCTCGCCCCGCGAGGCAGATTAGCCCCGCGAGGCCATTACAACTTCATGCGCCCCATCCATGCGCGCCATGGCCCGTCGCGTCGGTATCGCCCCGCGCCGGCGCCCCGCGGTAACACGGGATCAGGGTCGCCCAGGGCGCGGCGGAGATGGGCTTTCGGGGCGCGGCGCGCACGCGCCCCGAAAGCTCTCGTCGCCCTCGTCGCGCGGGTCCGCCCCTCGCCGTGACCAAGGGCGTGACACGAGGGCGGCGCGCATTCGATGGATACGGGTGGTAGGTAGTACGGTTATGCCACCATCCCCGAACGACAGCTACGACGGATAGGCCACGGTCAGGACGATCTTACCGCCCTCCGTGCGCCGGCGGACCTCGGCGCCGACGTTGCGTGCGATCGTCGTCGCCGCGCGCGCGGCACGGGCCACGCCCACGCTGGCCTGGAGCTTCGCCAGGAACTTGGCCTGGTCTACCTCCCAGCCCGACGCGTTGGCCGTCGCGAATGGGTGATCCAGATGGTCGATGTGCAAGGCGTAATGGTCGCCTGCTATTTCCAATCCGATGTCGGCGTGCAAGTGCACGCCGTCCGCGTAGGTCCCGCGCGCCACGACGATATCCGCCCGGCGCGGCGTGCTCGCGCCGTAATAATCCCTGAGCGCGCGGGGTGGCCCGACGCTGACGCGGTCAGGAGAGAAACCCATCTCGACGAGCGCCTCACGCACGATCTCGGGATCGTTCACCGGAAGGTCGGCGGGCGCGGCGAATTTGAGTAATCGCGACATGTCTATCTATCTCCTCTTCCTACTGCTTGTAGTTTCGCGGCCATCCACGCGCCGATCACGCGTCCCATCGTCGGCGGCGCGCCATGCGCGGGGGGGACGACCGACCGACGGCGAGCCGGTTGACCCCAGCCGGGCCTATCGGAACCCTCCCTCGTCGATGTCGAAACAGACGGCGCCGCGCTGCCATCGCCGCCAATCGTCGGCCGACCAGACCTCGACCCCCGGACGATCCGATCCCTGCCGCTGCACGTACACGGCGCACGCGCCCAACTCCCTGCCGCCGCAGCCAATCAGGACCCGGTACCCATCGTTGCGCTCACTGAGGTCTTGGCGCACCTCCACGGCCAGGTCCTCGATCTCCGGCGGACACTCGATGAAGACCTCGGGGCGCTCGCCGCCCAGGAGGCGCCCCCGTGGCGAGTACGCGAACGTCCCGAGCAGGCCGCTCGGCGTGTGGAACACCTGGCGGAGCACGCGACCCGTCGTGCGCGAATAGACAAGCGTGACACTCCGCAGCCGTTAAAACGGCGCGGCTTCTTGGGCCACGCGCGTGGGCAGCCCCACCACGTTAGCGCCCAACGGCGGTGTCCCCGCCGGCTGCCAATCAGACGCATCCCGCGCTCGTTTCAGAATGTTACTGGCCGCGTTGTGGTCGCGGTCGAGCGAGACACCGCACGCTTGGCAGGTGACCCACCGCACGGAGAGGGTAATCTCCTGCGTGAATTGCTCACCACAGCCGGAGCACGTTTTCGATGTGTACGATGGATCGACCAGGCACACCTCACGGCCGGCGCATGCTGCCTTGCGCATGAGGTGGCTTGCCAGGTAGCCCCAGCCTGTATCGAGAATGCTCTTCGAGAGTGATGGTTGCGCGTCATATTGGTAATACGGAGGTCTTCAATCGCAATCAGATCGTGAGAATGAACAAGATCGGCCACGAGTTTGTTGAGGTAGTCCTTGCGCCTGTTGCCGATCCGCTCGTGCTGCCGTTGTACCTGGGCCACAGCTTTGCTGCGATTGCTGCCGCCCTTCTTGCGTCGGGCAATGCGGCGCTGAATGATCCGCAGCTTGGTTTGTTCTGTGCGATACCAACGGGGGTTCTCGATCGTGTCGCCCTCGCTCGTCGTTAAGAGATGCGTTAATGCTACGTCTATCCCGATAGACGTACCCGTCGCCGGTAGGGGCTCCTTATCCGGCACGACACACGAGAACGCAGCGTACCACTTACCCGCCTTTTTACTGATCCGCACCGTCTTGATGTCGCCCTCGATCGGACGGTGCCAGCGCACGGGAATGCGACCGACGCCGGGGACCTTGAGCTGCCGCCCATCGATCTTGAAGCCGTTGCCTAGCTCTTTCAAGCCGAAGCTGGTCCAGCGGTTCGCCCCTTGGAATCTGGGATAACCCGGCTTCTCGCCTGTTCGGATGCGCCGGAAGAACGCCCGGAACGCCTTATCCAGGTCGTCGGCGACCACTTGTAAGATGTGCGAGTGGACCGATGCCGCGTCGGGGTTGGTGGCCTTGCGCTCTTTCACGCGCCGCAATTGCTGGACCTTCGTGACGCGCTCACCGCGCTCCTCCCACGCCTGCGTGCGCTCGGCCAGCAGGCTGTTGTAGAAAGAGCGGGTCGTGATGAGGATCGACTCCATCGTGCGCTCCTGCGTGCGCGACGGATACAGGCGATACACAAATGCCTGGCGCATAGGATCCTCCCGTACTCGGTGGTAGCACGTTTGTTCTCAGTATATCACTGGGTGTGTGACTAAAGCCGCGCGAGAAACGCGCCTATCCACACGGGATAAATCCCGGTGGCTTGCGGCGCGTTACGTGTAGGTCATTCGGGACCTCCTCATACTCATGGGATGATGGGGGAGGCCGCACACGGGCAACGCGCGCCCCCCGCAACGGTGTGTCCACGCCACATGGGCGTGGACACGGATTCCTCGTTGAGCGTCCGTGTACCGGTACGCCTGCGTGTGTGGCCCACCTCGCGGACAAGGCCGGCCACCTATCGTGTCGTCATGCGCGCCAGTGTCCGCCCGATGTCAGTCGACGAGACGGAGTTGGGGCGGATATACGCGTCGACGTCGCGCGCGCGAGGCCCAGGATGCGGACGCATCGCGCCGCATCTCGTCGCGGATCGGCCCGTGGATGGCGACGAAAATATCTTGCAGGACCGCGGCGTCGACCGGGCCCGTGAGGTTACGTTGGGCGTCCTCACAGCTCTTGCACATGGTTGTTCTCCATAATCTTTTGCCGCAGGGGACACCGGCTTTCAAGCCGGTGAGGAATGCGGCCCTCCTCCTTATACATTAAACTAAGATTGTCCCCCCTCAATGGAGGGACACGGCGGACCGTACAGCCGCCGGATGGTGGGCGAGGGAGGAAAGGATACCCTCTCCTAGTACCCTTCGCTGGAAATGGTTCCGCAAATTCAGTAAGCGTTTCGAGGAGTCATCACGCACGTTGTAGCGTGCCGAACATGCGGAGGAACTTCCAGCTAGCGGTACTAGCGGCTCGACCGTTTGAGAAAGATTGACCTTCCTCCTCGTCGTTCCTGGGGCTAATCGACCATAGAAGGATGCGCTTCGAGCGCCGTGTATAAGGGCACGACTTCCCAGGATTCTCGCCACTTC
>JAABUM010000555.1_pt1 | contig 63988 bp, 60 predicted proteins | sample 5559161 | NCBI WGS metagenome assembly JAABUM01 (sample SAMN10711868, study PRJNA513369) | rock metagenome | isolation source: Antarctica rocks | place: Antarctica: Victoria Land, Siegfried Peak nord
CCTGCGCCGCCGCCACCTCAGCCCGTAGCTGCGCGTTCTCGGCCCGCAGTGCTGCCACGTCCTCTTCAAGGCTCATACTCCTAGCCTACCACAGGTGCTCCGCTTTACCCCAACTCTGAACACTTACCGTACAGCCTCCTCAGGTGTTACGGTGGGCCGGTCAACTTCATGGTAGCCCGAGCGCGCCCTTGCCCGCCGCTCCGCCAGTGGGCGAAAGTGCGCCGGACTGCTATACTCCGGGCACAGGCTACTATCAGGATGGTCCCCGCGAATTCGCGTCCTGACGATGGACCTGGCATGAGTATGCCGATCGCGCCGTGGTCGCGGCCCGGCCGCCTATCAGAGCCCAGTGGCAACGGAGGGTCCGTCAGATGAGCACCCGTGGTAAGGTCATCGCTCAGCCGCGCCGCGCGGGCGCACTGCTCTGGCTAGCGGCGCTCGGGATAGGCCTGCTGAGCCCCACCCCGCTACCTGCCAGAGGGGCGGGCGCTCCGGCAGCGCCCACCTGGAGGCTGGTCTGGCGGCAGGAGTTCAACGGTAGGGTGGGCCTGCCCGTGGACGGTACTAAGTGGACTGCCGAGGTGGGCGGCGACGGCTGGGGCAACCAGGAGTACGAGTACTACACCGACAGCGCGCGTAACGCCCACCTGGACGGCCGGGGCAATCTGGCCATCATGGCGCGCAAGGAGACGCCGCCCAACTCCACCTGCTGGTACGGGACCTGCCGGTACACCTCAGCCCGGCTGGTCACAAAAGGGGCCTTTGAGCAGCGCTACGGCCGCTTCGAGACGCGCCTGAGAGTGCCGGCGGGTTACGGCTACTGGCCCGCCTTCTGGATGCTGGGCAACGACATAGATAGCGTCGGCTGGCCAGCCTGCGGCGAGATAGACATCATGGAGAATGTGGGGCAAGAGCCAACCATCGTTCACGGCTCGGCGCACGGCCCCAGCTACTCGGCGGGCGACTCGCTCACCGACCAGTATGAGCTGTCCGGCGGCCGGCGCTTCGCCGATGGCTTCCACCTGTTCGCCGTGGAGTGGAGCCCCACGGCGCTGCGTTGGTACGTGGACAACCATCTCTATGAGACGCGCACGCCCGCCGACCTGCCCACCGGGACCACCTGGGTGTACAACCACCCCTTCTTCCTGATCCTTAACCTGGCCGTGGGCGGCCAGTGGCCCGGCGACCCCGCAGCCTCCACGCGCTTCCCCCAGAGCCTACTGGTAGACTACGTGCGCGTCTACCAACCGGCCCTACCAGGGCAGCGGCCCTGAAGGTCGGGACGGCAGGCTTAACGCCGAGGCGCGCGCTTCAGCCGCTTCAAGGCCTCTTTAAGCGTGCCCCACTCCCGCTCGGCATGGCCCACGGCGTCCGGTGGCACATCGTGGGGGCTGTAGCGCGCCCGCACGAACTGGCTGGTCAGGTCGTCGAAGGCGGCGCCTTCCGCTCCAAGGCGCTGGCGCACCCGCGCGGCGTACTCGTCGGGCGTCTGCCCGTCGCCGCGCCGCTGGCCCAGGCGGGCCAGCGCGGCGAGGGCCAGGCCGTACAGATAGGCCACCAACTCGCGTGGCAGCATCTCCCCCGGCCGCCTGGCCGCACGGCGGCGGGCGGCCTGCTCCTCGGCGGTGGCCGCGCCTACCCGCGCGGCCATCTGCCCGGCCAGCGTCCTGACCGGACCAAACAGGGCGCGCAGCAGCCGGCGTAGCTCCAGCCAGATAGCTGGGAAGATGCGCCACCACGGCGCGCCAGGCTCGCGTTCCTTGCGGTAGCGCAGATATGCCCGCAGCACCAGCGCCGCCGCTAGCCCGGCGATCACCCACGGCCCTACATGAGTGATCCACCATAGTAGGGCGCTGGGCTGCCCGTGCGGCGTTGCCCGCGGCGGGGGCAGCCGCCCATTGGTGGACCCTGGGTTGAAGGCCTTTTGCAGGCCGGAGATGTTGGCGTGGGCGCCGGAGAGGTGGTTGAGCCAATCAATCAAGCCATAGAGCAGTGGCCCAGCCGTGGAGGTCCACAGCCAGGCCAACACCAGGTGGGTCAGGTCCAGCAGATGCGCCAGCACGACCAACCCCACCACGGCGGCGGCGCCCACGGTCAGGGCAAGCGTGGTGGGCATCCAACTCTGGCCCACCGACGGGGCCAGGGCCAGCCGATCCAGCCGCCACTCGCTGAGCAGCCGCAGCAGCGCGGAGCGGCCAATCAGGCTCAGCCCCACCAACACATAGCCCGTAAACAGGGCCGCCGAGAGCAGGCCTGGTGGAGCCGCGCCGCCCAGGTTGACCAGGCCCGTGGCAAATAGGGCCAGGCTGAGCGCCAGCCCCCACGCGGCGAACTCGCGCCACATCAGCCGCACCTCTCGGGTTCGGTTGACCCGGCCTCCCGTCTGCTCGTCAAAGCCGGTGTGGCGGGTCGGCCGATCCGTTGCCCCATCTTCCCAGGGCTGGATGTGCAGCGCGTGCCACCGCGCGAAGGTGGCCGTGGCCCGTGACCAGGCCAGGCCCACCGCCGCGATTGAGGCCAGCACCGGCGCGCCGAAAGCCCAGTCTTTCCAATCGGCCCCCCCGTGTAGCCGGGACCACTGCAGCAGGGGCAGCCCCACCAGCAGGGCGGCCACCGTGGTCAGCGTGCCCAGGTTCTCCTTTGTGCGGTACTGCCGCACGGCCAGGCCGGCCAGCCCCGCCGCGTGACGTCGCGACAACACCGCCCCCAGTGGCAGCAGATAGCATAGAATCAGCGCCACCAGTAGCTGGCCGGGTAGCCAGCGCAGAGGAAAGCTCAACGCGGCCAGCAACAGGCCCCCGGCCAGGCAGAAGCTGGCCAGGGCGATGGCGTAGGGCGCCAGCACCTCATCGTCGGTCGCGGCGCTGGGCGTCGTCGCCGCGCTCTGGGTAGCCATCGCTCTCCTCACTTCTCCCGCTCGCGCGTGGCGGCTACTCTCGATTCCATGCTGGACATACTGAAAGTGATCTTTCTCCCGCTCGGCCGTGGCGGCTACTCTCGGGCCACCGCCGTGGCCAGCGCGTCATCGGTGGGCACAACGCGTAGTCGCACACCCAGCGTCACCGCCCGCGCCTCCATCTCCTCCACGTCGCCGCGCCGCTCAATATCCAGCAAGACGACCAGTAACCCGGCCTCGCGCAGGCGGTGCAGCACGGCGAACAGCCGCTGTGAGAGCGACCCGGTGATGGCCACCACGGTTGAGCCCCACGGTAGGTCAAAGCTCTCACGTTGCAGCAGGGCCACCAAATCCTCCCCCCCTTCGGGGATCTCCAGGCGAGCCAGCAGTTCCATCACGTGCATCAAGTGGCCATGGCCCTTGCCGCTACGCACCGGCGCGGCGGCGAAGCGAGGGCCACTGCCGACCCGATCACGCTCCTCGGTGCGCTCGGCGGCTGACGCCGCCGCCGGGTCAGCCACTAGCAAGGCCAGGTCCGCCTCGGAGAGGCCCTCGGTGGGTGGCAGGGCTACCTGCCCATTTGTGATCAGCCCCACCTGCTGGCGCTGGCCCACTAGGTTGCTGGCCAGCGAGGCGGCCACGGTCACGGCCAGATCGGTCGCCGCTAGCACATCGGGCAGCGTGTACCCTCCCCGCGCCATATCCAGAAAAATGGTCGTCTGCACGGTGGTTGAGGGTTGGAACTGCTTGACCTGCAGGGCGCCCGTGCTAGCCGTGGCCCGCCAGTGGATGTCGTGCAGCGGGTCGCCCGGCGCGTAGTCGCGCACGCCGGCCAGCCGGGCCGGGTCGCCCAGGATCTTGCGGCGGCTGCGCAGGTCCCCAAACAGCGAGAGTGTGGGCAGGCCCAACCGCTCCAGGGGCAGCACCTCGGGGTAGACGATCAGGTACTGGCGCGTGCTCACCTGAAACGTGCGCTGCGCCTGGCCAAACACATCGCCCACGGTGAGGGTCAGCGGCCCCACCGCGTGGAAGCCGCGCCGCCGCCCGGTCAGGCGGTACGTGGCGCGGTGCGTCTGTCCTGGCCCCAGGGCGAACACTTCGGCGAACGAACTGGGCAGGATCAGCGCCGGGGGCAGGTGGTCACGCAGCTGCACCCACGGAGCGGGCAGCGCGCTTGTGTTTGTGATGCCCAGCGTCACCTCGACGCTCTCGCCGTAGAACACGCGGCGCTCGAAGTGGCGCTCCACGCGCAGGCCAGCCCCCACCGCGCGCGTCCAGGCCCGAGTGCCAAAGTGCAGGGCCAACAGCAGGACGATGAAGAAAAACAGGAACCCGCTGTTGAAGGCGACCGCCAGCACAAGCAGGACGGCGACCAGGAACCTCATGCCGGCCTGATCGTCGCCGCCGGCTCTGGTTCCTCAATCGGCACAGCCGTGGTCTCCAGCACCTGGCGGACCACTGACTCGCTGGTGTGGCCGCGCATCTCCGCCTCGGCTTTGATAATCACCCGGTGGGGCAGCGTCACCGCCGCCAGCGTCTTGATATCGTCCGGTGTGACAAAGTCACGGCCCTGCAGCGCGGCCAGGGCCTGCGCCGTCTTGAACAGGGCCAGGCTGCCCCGCGTGCTGGCCCCCACGGCCACGTCGGGGTGTTCGCGAGTGGCCATGATGATCCGCCCGATGTAGTCCACCAGCGAGTCGTCCACATAGACCTCCCACACCGCCGTCTGCAGCGCCACAAGGTCGTCGCGCGTGGTCACCTGGCCGATGTGCGTGATGGGGTGTTCGCGCTGCAGGTTACGCAGGATGCGCTTCTCCTCATCAAGGCGCGGATGGCCCAGCTTGAGGCGCATCAAGAAGCGATCCATCTGGGCCTCGGGCAGGGGGAACGTGCCCTCATACTCGATAGGGTTCTGGGTGGCCAGCACGAAGAAGGGCCGTGGCAGCACCCGCGTCTCCCCATCAGCCGTGATCTGGTGCTCGCCCATGGCCTCCAGCAGCGCCGACTGGGTGCGCGGCGTGGCCCGGTTGATCTCGTCGGCCAGCAGCAGGTTGACGAAGATGGGTCCCTCGCGGAACTCGAACTCAACCGTCTTCTGGTTGAAAATGCTCACGCCGGTCACATCGTTGGGCAGCAGGTCCGGCGTAAACTGCAGGCGCTTGAACGAGCAGCTCAGCGACGCGCTCAGCGCCCGCGCCAGCATCGTCTTGCCCGTGCCCGGCACGTCCTCCAGCAGAACATGGCCGTCGCACAGCAGGGCCACGAGCATCAGGCGCACCACGTCGTCCTTGCCCACGATGACGCGGGCCACGTTCTCGCTCACCCGTCGCCCGAACGCGGCGATCTCCTCCGCTTGCGCGGTCATGCGCCTCTCCGCCTTCCCATCTATGCAGCACTCAATCGCGGCGCTCATCCCAGGCGGTCGGTCCACAACCGTCGAGGCGCTCAGCTCCTCGCGCATGGCCGCGGGGGCCTTGCCCTGTCTACCGACGATAGCACGGCCCGTCCGTGCTGGTCAAGCGACGCCTAACCAGCAACCTGTGACCGGTGTGGGGTAGGAGATCCGCGCAGGGGCCAAGTCGTGGTGGCCGCGGCTGTGCTCCCCGCTCGGCCCTCAATCCGTCCCCTGGCTGCTGCCAGCGTAGGAGAGTGCGCCGGTCATCAAGCTGACCGCCTGGTCCATGGTGGCCTCTCGGGGGTAGAGCGTGCCCACGCGCCGCCCATGGCGTAGCACAATCATGCGGTCGGACACCTCCCACACATGCGGCATATTGTGGCTGATGAAGATGACCGCCGTGCCCTGATCCCGGATGCGCTGCATCAACTGCAATACCATGCCCGATTGGGCCACACCCAGCGCGGCCGTCGGCTCGTCCAGGATAACCACCTCTTTGCCCCAGAACACGGCGCGGGCCACGGCGACCGACTGGCGCTGGCCACCGGAGAGCGTATCCACCGTCTGGCGTGACGACTTCAGCGTCACTTTCAGCTCACGCAGGTGCTCCTCGGCCTTCTCACGCATAGCCCGCTGGTTGAAGAAGTCCAGTTTGCCCAGGAGCCCTGGCCGGGTTATCTCTCGCCCCAGGAACAGGTTGGACGCCACGTCCAGGTCAGGGGCCAGCGCGAGATCCTGGTAGACGGTCTCAATGCCGGCGGCGCGCGCGTCGCGGGGACCATGCAACTCCACGGGTTGCCCGCGCATATAGAGCGATCCCGTGTCCGGGCGCAGTGCCCCAGAGAGGATCTTGATCAGTGTGGATTTGCCCGCGCCGTTGTCGCCGATCAGGGCGACGATCTCACCGGCATGGACTTCAATGTCTACACTATGTAGCGCCACGACGCTGCCGTAGCGTTTGGCCACGCCACGCGCCTCCAGGATGGGTTGGCGTCCTGCGCTGGCGTCGGCAGTCCTGTTCTCCATCACGTTCCGTCTCTCCGCCTACCGCTCAATCAGGCTGCTTGTTCTCTGTGCCAGGGTGCGCCTCAGCGGCACCGGCGACGACCGCCTGGTTGTTGCAGTCGCCGGTCAAGAACCGCGCCTCACGCGGCGACAACGCGTCGCTTGCGCCACTGGTCAACCCATACGATCAGGATCAGCAGGAAGCCTTCGATCACCTGCTGCATGTGCGGCTCGACGTTGATCAAGTCAATGCCGTTGGCCAGCACGTTGATCAGCACCACGCCCAGGAATGTGCCAAAGATAGTGCCCTTGGCCCCAAACAGGCTGGCCCCACCCAGCACGGCGGCTGAAATGGCGTCCAGTTCGTAGCTCAGGCCGTTGTTGGGGTTGGCCCCGTTCAGGCGGCCGGTCAGCAGCAGGCCGGCCACGCCGGCCAGCAACGCGCTGATCGTGTACACGGTCAACACGGTGGCCCGCACATTGATGCCTACCAGGCGCGCCGACTCGGGGTTGCTGCCCAGCGCGTAGATATAGCGGCCCCGGCGGGTGTAGCGCAGGAAGATGGTGGCGACCACACCGATTACGGCCAGCACGACAAAAATGGTGGGCACGCCCAGGTAGGTGCCGCCCACCCACACGCTGAACGGTGGTGGGTCGCCGGTCACGCTCAACGATGAGTTGAGCCCATTGCCCAGCAGATAGGCCGTGCCACGCAGGATGCCCAGCATACCCAGGGTGACGATAAACGGGGGGATCTTTGCCGCGCTGACCAGGAAGCCGTTGAGCAACCCGACGGCCATGGCAAACAGCAGGACGCTGACCACGATCAACACGGTGGGCCAACCGGCCAGGAACTCCAGGGCAGTGATCACCCCACAGAGGCCCAGCAGAGAGCCCACCGAGAGATCAATGCCCGCCGTGATGATCACAAAGGTCTCGCCGATGGCGATCACGCCCACCACGGCCATCTGACGGCCCACGTTCTGCAGGTTGCCGCCGCTGATAAAGATGGATTGAGTCAGATTCTGGCCCTGGGGGATCGTGCTAACCGTAAAGAAGATCACCGCGATAACAATGATGCCCAGCAAGCCCAGGCGCAGTACCAGATCAATGCGGGCCACCAGCCACGCCGTGACGGCCGGCCAGCCACGTATGGGTTCCTGGGCAGCCGGCCCCGGCGCGGAGGACGCCGCCGAGAGCGATGAATTAGCCACAGCTCAGCCCTTCAGGAGATGGGCGGGGGCCACGCGGCCCCCGCCCAACCAGCTACACACGCGTAATGGCTGCCGCTTAAAAGCCCAGGTGGCGGCCCGGCTTGCCCAACGGCGAGAGCAGTCCCGCGATCAGTGGGGAGGTCATGTTTGCCGTCGTGGCGATAGTAGCGCCCGTATCCACGAAGGTGGGCGTCTTGACGCCCAGAGCGGCCATTACCCCGTACATCACGCCGCCGTAGCCCATCATGTAGGGGTCCTGCAGCAGCAGCGCGTCTACCCGGCCCGACCGCAGTTCGGCGACCAGCGTATCATCACTGTCGAACCCAACTAGGGAGACCTTCTTCTGGCTGACACCCTTCTCCTGGAAGGCTTTTGCGGCGCCCTCCACGCACTGCAGGTTATCGCCGAAGTAGCCGACCAGGTTGGGGAAGCGCGTGATCGTATCGGCGGCGATGCTGATCGGTTTGACCGCGGCGTCGCCACCGGCGTCGCCGTGCTTGACGATCTGCAGTCCAGGATACATCTTGATGCCTTCCAGGAAGCCCTTGTCGCGCTCACCGAGCGAACCCACGTTGGACTGGAAGCTTGTGTAGGCGATCTGGCCTGCGGCGCTGCCGTGCTTCGCCTTGATGGACGCGGCCAGCGCGTTGGCGCAGGCCAGGCCGCCGGCGTGGTTATCCGTGGACAGAAACGCCTGGTAGCTGTCCGTGGTGGCCGATGAGTCAATCAGGATCATCTTGATGCCCGCGCTGTAGGCCTTCTTGATCACCGAGTTCAGGGCAGTCTTGTCGGTGGGCGCGCACACGATGAAGTCAACCTTCTGCGCGATGGCGTTCTCCACCAGGTTCACCTCGGCGGCAATGTCGGCTTCCGACGGCCCACCGGTATACTTCAGGCCCTGCACGCCCAGGTCCTTGGCCGCCTTTTTGGCTGCCGACAGCACAATGGCCCAGTAGGGCGAGTTGATCGTCTTGACGATGCAGCTGAAGCGCAGCGAGCCAACGCTCGTGCCCATCGCCCGAGCGCCGTCCGCGGTCTCCAGAAGGTTGAGACTACCCGCCGCCGCGCCAGCGCCCAGGAGGGCCGCGCGACTCATAAAGCTGCGTCTTTCCATGTCGTCGTTGACCTTTCTACTTACCCAGAATCAAACAGGGATCTCCCCAAAACGGGGGCGTTCCATGACACGTTTCTTGGACCATACGTCGCCATGATCTCCACTGAGACTGTGTTCCTCACCCCTTTCTATCGCGCCCATTGGCTCTATATCGCGGTGACTGGCAGCAGCAGTACACTACCTGATCAGACCTATACTATACACCTTTATCTGGCCTTCTGCTTTCTGGCCTCCTGATCTTTCACCGCCTGGTATCACTGTGGCCATGGCCGTCGTGGTTGATCGCGCTATCTCGTACAATGCTACAGTGCGTGGCCGGTGGTCGGCTGTCACGCACGGCAACAAGCAAGAAGGAGAGAGAGATGCCCGTGACCGTATCCGGCATGGAATATGACGATCTTGTGGAGGGGTCCGGCGCTAGCCCCCAGCAAGGTCAGACGGCTGTCGTCCACTACACCGGCTGGTTGACTAACGGCACGAAGTTCGACTCCAGCCTTGATCGGGGCACACCGTTTAGCTTCCCCGTCGGCCAGGGCCGGGTGATCAAGGGGTGGGACGAGGGTGTGGCCACGATGAAGGTGGGGGGCAAGCGCCGCCTGACCCTCCCGGCCAGCCTGGGGTACGGCGCCCAGGGCGCCGGTGGAGTCATCCCGCCCAACGCTACTTTGGTCTTCGAGGTCGAGCTGCTGGAGATCCGCTAGCTCTTGGCTGGTGGTCAGGGGCCAGCCGGGGTGATCTTGCCGTGGTCCTTGATGTAGTGGCTGAGCACCCACCCCTCGGTCCCGCTGGGTAGGCGCACGTGGCTCCAGCTCACGTGCGTGCCCAGCAGGCGCACCGGCGTATTCTCACCGGCCAGAGCCACCACGGCCCCAGACAGGCGCGGCGCGGCGCGCACGTACAGCGTGGTTGCCCACGTGTAGTAGACGCGCCACGCCCTTGGCGCGGACGCTTTTCGGGTGGCGGGGTGGGCGCGGACGAGGCCTGCTACCTGCTGGCGCGCGTGGGGCATCTCCAGGTAGGCGCGCAGCATCCAGCCCGTGGCCCCGTTGGTGAAGGTCACCCGCGCCCAGCTCACCTGCACGTCGCGGACGGCTACCATGGAGTTGCGATAGGCCAGGAACAGCACATCGTTGCGCAAGCGGGGTCCCTGGCGCACGCGCACCCCATCGTTGCTGACGCGGGCCAGCGGCCCCAGTTTATAAATGTCCACGTGGGGGGCTACCCGATGGGCGGTCCGAGCGGGCAGCGCCAGGTAGTCGCCCAGCACCCAGCCCGTGGCCCCGTTGGTGAAGGTCAGGCGCACCCACCCGTCTTGCATCGCTCGCACGGCGGCCATTGAGGTGCGGTGCGCTGAGAACAGCACCCTGGCGGCGAGGGCCGGATCCTGGTGGACGTTGGCCCTATCGGTGATCACGCGGGCCAGCGGCCCCAGCCGGCGGATGTCTGGCCTTCTACTACTAATGGGGGCTGGCGCGCTGGCCCGTGTTTTGGCCCTTGGGGCCTGGCTCTTGGCCCGCAATGCGGGGGGGATCGCGCCTATGACCCATGAGCCATGAACCCAACCGGTCACATTCTCCGGCAGGGCCACGTGCAGCCACGCGCCTGAGGCGCCCAGCAGAGCCAGCTTTGTATGCTCCTGCACCACGCCGACCTGCCGTTGATCGGCGCCCGGTCCACGGCGCAGGCGCAACGCTGGGGTATTGACCGTCACAAAGTAGCGATAGTGGCTCAGGAAGCGCCGCACCAGGGCGGTGCCCTCCTGGTCCGTGCCGTTCTTGCGGGGAGCCCCGGCAGGGCGCTGCTGTCCACCGGCCCCAAGCGTGTGGGGCAGTGGTGGGGCGGTCGCCACCGTGGCGATGACCGGGGCGGGGGTGGGCAGCGGCAAGCGGGCGATCACAAAGGCCAGTGGATCATAGAAGCCGCTCAGCAGCTTGATGTTGCCGAAGGTGTATCCTGGGCCATCGCTATCGCTGTCCTTGATCTCGAAGTGCAGGTGGGCGCCCTGGGCGAACCCGCTGGCCCCCACGGCGCCGATCTGGTCGCCCGCGGCCACGGTCTCGCCAGTCCACACCTTAACCGTATAGTCACCCAGGTGTTCGTACTGCGAGTAGACCACGGCCCCGTCGGCCAGCAGGTGAGCGATGCGCACCATGTTGCCGTACGAGCCATCAGGCCCGGCAAACACCACCCGGCCAGCCGCGATAGCCCGCACGGGGCCGCCATAGCTGCCCGACGCGCTGAGGTCCACCCCCGTGTGCCCGCAGAAGAAGTAGCCGGCGTAATAATGGCCCTCCCCCGCGTTGGGGTCGCATGAGGTGTTGAAGCCCTGCGTAATTGTGTAGCCGTTGGCGTTGCCATCGGCAAAGGTGGGCGCTACCGCCGGGTCGCCCACCGGAAATACAAACTGGGTCGCCACGGCCAGCGGGGCCACGCCGTTTGCCGCGCTTGTGGGGGAGGCGCAGGCCGCCATGGTCAGTAAAGCCAGGGCGGCGACCAACCGCGGCGGGGATAGGGCTGCCCATGTCGTCCGGCGCACTCAGCTCCATCCCTTCTCAAGGACCGCGCCCCTCAGCATAGCCAGACCGAGCCTCTCCCTGCAGGGTTTAACATCAGAGGCGCTGCCATGCTGAGGCCGAGTGTAGCAGAGCGCGTCAGTGGCTGTCAAGCACAACGCGACATCAACCCAGGTGTGGAGAGTCCCACGAACGGCGGCGGATATGCTATGCTACGGCATACGTGGCGGAGCCTGGAGACGCCGCCTGGTCGTCTGTCAACGCTCATGTGAGGGAGTGCGGTCGGGCCTGGCCCTCAAGCATCTCTATCCTTCATCTGAACACTTGGCCAACGACCAGATGGTGTCACCCGCCCGTTGGCGCCCAGCGTCGAAAGGTGGAGAGACATGGGAGACAAGAGTCCAAAGAACAACCAGAAGCAGCAGCAGCAGAAAAAGGTGGCCACGACCAAGAAGCCCAGCGCCGACGCGGTCAAGAAATAGCCGCGGCCGCGCATCGGGGCTGGCCGTCTGATCACTGCCTACGAGTGGGAGCGGGTCTAGCTCAGGACGCCCGTTCCCACTCGCTGTTTTATATGAGGCGGTCACCCTATGCCTTCCCTTGCGCCCGTGAGGCGGACGCCGTGCTACCATACTTTTGAGAGCACCGCGGGCGGAGTGGGTATAGTGGCCCCCGTGGCTGTAGCCGAGGAGAGGCGCGCGTGGTGACGGGAGCGACGCTGATGCGTGGGGGCGTTCTAGAGGGGCCTGGGCAGGTGGTTGTGGAGATGCGTGAGGTCCCGCAACCGGGGCCTGGGCAGGCGCTGGTGCGCGTGCGCGCCTGCGGGCTGTGTACCAGTGAGCTTGACGTCTACCTTGGCCACAACCCGTGGGCGGGGTTCCCCATGCGGCCGGGACACGAGGTGACCGGCGAGGTGGTGGCGCTGGGACCCGGGGTGACCGAACCTGCCGTGGGCCAGAGCATCGCTGCCGCCCAGGCTGGCGGCGGGTACGCCGACTACGCCGTGGTCAACGCCGTTGATTGCCTGGTTATTGCCCCGCATCTGCTGCCCTATGCCTTGCTTGAGCCGCTGGGATGCGCCGTCACTACCGTCCGCGCCGTGGCCACCGCGCCTGGTGATGGCGTTGTCGTCTACGGGGCGGGCTTTCTGGGCCTGACCCTCATTCAGCTGCTGCGCGCCGCGTGCGGACCGTCTTATATCCTGGCCATCGCCCGTCGCCCTGAGTCGCTGGAGCAGGCCCGCCGCGCTGGAGCCGACGAGGCGTGTACCCCCGATGCCATGTACGACGCCAATGGCCGGCTCAGTGGCTATCAGGGCGCCCACCTGGTGTTGGAGTGTACCGGTCAGGAGGAGGGCCTGGCGCGCGCCTCCGGCCTCTGCCGCGAAGGCGGCACGATTGGTATCGTAGGGTACCATCAGGGGGCTGGCCGCACTCTGCCCATCCACGAGTGGAACTGGAAAGCCCTGCGTATCGTCAACGCCCACGTCCGCTCGGCGGAGATAACCCGCGACGGGGCCCAGCGCGCGCTCGATCTGCTCACCCGTGGTCTGCTCGACCCGCGGCCGCTGATCACCCATCGCTACAGCCTCGACGACCTGCCACGCGCCTTCCGCGAGGCCGCCGAGCGGCCCACCGGCTTTGTCAAGGCCGTCATCGAGCCGTGACGCCGCACTGTCTACCCTGGCTCAGCGCGCCGGCGGCCCTGGTCAACGCCGTTGATGGACGCCGCCAGGCGCTGGCCAGCCCTGACGGTGGCGCGGCCACAGTGCCGGGGAAGGTAGGCACCCTGCTGGCGCGCCAGGCCGTTACACCGGCGCCGCCGGTCCTTAGCAGCCCGTGACCACGCCGCTGCGCCTGCGGCTCGACGACTTTAAGGCGCTACGCCACCTGATTTATCAGCACAGCGGTATCTGGTTGGGCGATACCAGAACCAACTTCCTGGGCGTGCGCATCGCCGAGCGACTGCGCGCCCTGGCCATCACCACCCCGCGTGAGTATTATCACCTGCTCAAGGACGCGGCGCCTGACGCGGAGATCGCTCATCTTGTTGACGCCGTCACGGTGAACGAGACATGGTTTTTTCGGGAGATGGGACCTATCCAGGCCTGGCGGACGGCCATTCTGCCCACGCTGCGGGCTGCGGGTGATGTCGTGCGGGTGTGGTGCGCTGGGTGCTCCACCGGCGAGGAACCGTATAGCCTGGCCATGACCCTGCTCGACGACTGGCCGGAGGCCACCACGATGGCGCGTATCGTGGGCACTGACATCAGCCACCGCGCCCTGGACGCGGCGCGTGCGGCCACCTATGACGCCTACAGTCTGCGCCATACCGACCAACACTGGCGTGAGCGCTATTTCGAGGCCGCGCCTGCTGCTGGCTACGCCGTGGTGGCTGGCGCCCGCCGGCTGGTCAGCTTCAGCTGGACCAATCTGGCCGACCCAGCGCTGGCCCACCGCGTGGCTGGCATGGATCTTGTGTTGTGCCGCAATGTGATGATCTACTTCAATGAGGCGAGCAAGCGCGCCGTGTTGGCCAACCTCACCGCCGCGCTCAAGCCGGGCGGCTATCTCATCGTGGGCCATACTGATATGCTGAGCGATGCGCCCCCGTCTCTGGAGGGCGCCCGCGTGGGCAACGAGATCATGTACCGCAAACCGCCGATGACCCAGCGCCCTGGTGGATCGCCTGCTCTATGGGACCTGTGAGAGCCGGCGCTCCCGGAGTGGATCAGACGCGACATAATCGGTAGAGCAAGACAGGCTTGTGTTCGATGACTAAGTGGGCCGCCGGCCAGGGTTCGTAGATCTGGCGGTCGTCTGCGCCACCGCAACGGCACCGGAGCCACGGCTCATTGGCGTCAGGAAAAGTGAGAACCTACACCGCCGGGCCGCTTAGTTGAAGACAATAGGAGGATGGTCTATGGCAGGGGTAGTCCTGGTGGTGGACGACTCGATGAGCGTGCGCAGGCTCATCGAGTTTACCCTCAAAAGCAAGGGCTATGGTGTGGCTGCCGCCGCCGATGGCCAGGAGGCCCTGACCCTTCTGGAGAGCGGCCACTTTGATCTGATGGTGCTGGACATCAACATGCCCCACCTAGATGGTCTCTCCCTGCTCAAGATCCTGCGCGAACGCCCCCAGTGGGCCGACCTGCCCGTGCTGGTGGAGACAGCCGAGGGCCAGAACGAGGACCGCGACAGGGCGCTTCTGCTGGGGGCCACGGGATGCATTGACAAACCGTTCAAGCCTACCGATCTGTTGTCCCGCGTGGCCAGCTTACTAGAGCAGGGGTAACAGCCGGCAGCCCGCACGGTTGTGCCTGCCGGCCTGACGACAACGATGATGGGGCGATATGGACCTCAATGCTGAGCTACTGGCCCAGATGCGGGGCGACTTCCTGGCCGAAGCGCAGGATATCCTGGTGCGGCTGGGCGGCCTGTTGGCCGATCTGGAGCGCTCCGCCGACGCGGAGACGATCAACGCTGTGTTCCGCGAGGCGCATACGCTGAAAGGCACCGCCGGCTTCCTGGGCCTGACCGCCATGGAGACGGTAGCTCACCGCCTGGAAGACCTGTTCAGCCAGCTACGGCGTGGCACGCTGGCGGCCACGCCCGCCGTGCTGGATGTCGCCTTCGAGGGCGTACAGGTCTTGACCGCGATGCGCACGGACCTGCAAGCGGGCGGCGCGGGCGACGCCAACACCGGCCCCCTGCTGGAGCGCATCAGCGCTCTCCTGGCTCCTCCCACGCCCGCGCCCGCGCCTGCCGCCCTGGCCGACCCCGCCCCGGCGGAGGCCCCCCAAAGTGAGGAGAGCGTCGAGCTGACCTTGCGCGTGGATGTGCGGGCGCTGGATACCCTGATGACCCTGGTGGGCGAGCTGATCACGGCGCGCAACGCCCTGCTGGCCCACGTTGAGCGGCTGGGTGATCAACCGCTGGACGAGACGGCGGCGGCTATCGGCCGCCTGACCGGGCAGCTGCGGGACGCCGTGACCACCACGCGCCTTGTGCCGGTGAACCGGCTCTTTGCCCGCTTTACCGGTGTGATCCGCGCGCTGGCCCGTGAGCAGGGCAAGGGGGTGCGCCTGATCAGCCAGGGCGGCGACACACCCCTGGATCGCGCTATCTCCGAAGGGCTCTACGACCCCTTGATCCACCTGCTGCGCAATGCGATAGACCACGGCCTGGAAACGCCCGCGCAGCGGGTAGCCGCTGGCAAGCCTGCTGAGGGCGTCGTGCGCCTGGAGGCTCAGCGGCGCGGCGACACCGTGGAGCTGACTGTCGCTGATGACGGGCGCGGTATGGACCCCGCGCGCCTGCGCGCCATCGCCGTGGAGCGTGGGTTGATCACGCCCCCCCAGGCTGCCGCCCTCTCCGATGAGGCGGCGCTGCGCCTGATCTTTACCCCAGGCTTCAGTACCGCGCCCACGGTGACCGATATCTCCGGCCGGGGCGTGGGCATGGACGTTGTGCTGCGCAACGTGCGCCGCCTGCGGGGGACCATTGATGTGCGCGCCATTCCTGGCCAGGGGGCCACGTTCATTGTGCGGGTGCCCCTGATCCTCTCTCTTCAACAGGTACTCCTGGTACGCGCCGCTGGCCATACCTACGCTCTGCCGCTGCGCGCCGTGCGTGAGACCCTGCGGTTTCAGCCCGAGGAGGCGCCTCGCGTCCAGCACGGACAGGTCATCTTCCTGCGCGACGTGGCCCTGCCGGTGTGCTCCCTGGCCCACTGGCTTGGCTATAACACCCCCGCGCGCCCAACATCGCTGGCTCAGTCCGCCGTGGTGGCGCGCCTGGCCAATGGCCCCAGGCTGCTGATTGTGGACGCCCTGGAGGGGACGCGGCAGGTGGTGGTCAAACCACTCAGCCCCTACCTTGGAGCCGTGCGCGGTGTTGATGGGGCGGCTATCCTGCCCGATGGCACGGTGACGCTGATTCTAGACTTGGAAGAGCTGGCCCAGGAGTGAAGCGCGCCTGGCCCAGGCTGTACACTGGTCACAAGCGACACAAGCGAGAGGAGTGGATATGTTTCAGCGCAGCATCGGGGCCAGCATCCTGTCCGGCTATGTGTTGATCCTGGCCTTGCTACTGCTCGTGGTGGGTGTGCAGAGCGTCTACCGTACCCAGGCTATCGAAAAGTTCCACTCCCTGATCGTCAACGAAGAGCCGACGATCACAAACGCCCAGGAACTGTTGCGCCTGGTGGTGGATATGGAGACGGGCGAGCGCGGCTTTGTGATCACCGGCAAGGAGGTGTCGCTGCAACCCTACAACGCCGGCCTGCGCGAGTTTGATCGCGTCTACGCCATCGAACAGGCTCTGGTCGCCGGCCACCCCCGGCAGACCGCCCTGTTGCAGGACGTGGCGCGGCTGAAAAACCAGTGGCTGAGCCAGGCCGCCGGCCCCGAGATCGCCCTCCGCCGGTCCGTCAGCGCGCGCACGGCAACCCTGCAAGACGTGATCGCCCTGGTCTCCCTGGGCCGTGGCAAGGCCATCATGGACACGATCCGCGCCCGCGTGGCCCAACTGCTGATCGTGGCGCAGGCCAGGGAGCAGGACGACTATAACGTGGCTACCGCGGCCAGCGACAACCTCAACCGGCTGGCCGCGGCTCTGACAGCCCTGGCCCTGCTGGTGGCCGGGTTTGTCTCGTGGCGGATCACCCGCGACCTGCAGCGCAAGCTGCGTGAGGTGGCCAACCAGCTACGGGCGCTCACCGCCGGCGGGGCCGACCTCGGCGCGCGCCTACCCGTCACCTCCAGCTATGAGATCGGTGCGCTGACCACGGCCTTCAACGCCTTCCAGGATAGCCTCGGCCTGATTGTGCGTAGCCTCCTGGATAACGCCCTGAAACTGTCGTCGGGGACGACGCAGATGAGCGCGGCCACTAACCAAATGTCGGCGGGGGCCGATAGCCAGACCCAGCAGGTGGTGCGCGTCTCGTCGGCTATGGAGGAGATGACGGCGGCCATGCAGCAGGTGGCCCGCAATGCCCAGGCCACCAGTAGCGCCACTGAAGCGGCGGTGGTGCGCGCCGAGCAGGGCAACAGCACCGTGCAGGCCGCGCTCGGTGGCCTATCCCAGGCCAACGCGACCCTGCAAGAACTGCGGCAGCGCTCCCAGGATATCGGCCAGGTGGTCAACCTGATCGCCGACATCGCCGCCCAGACCAACATCCTGGCGCTCAACGCGGCCATCGAAGCCGCCGGCGCCGGTGTGGCCGGGGCGCGCTTCGACGTGGTGGCCGAGGAGGTACGCAAGCTGGCCCAGCGCACCACCGCCTCTACCGCGCGGATCAACACCATCGTCGGGGAGGTGCAGGGGGGCACCCAGGCGGCGGCGGAGCAGATGGCCCGGGCGGTCAACCAGGCCGAAGAGGCTGGCCAATCGCTGGCCGATATCGTGGAGAGCGCGGCCTCAATCAAGGATATGATGACGCTGATCTCCAGCTCCACCTCCCAGCAGGTGCAGGCCGCTGGTCAGGTCGCCGAGTCGCTGCAGGTGATCACGCAGGTCAGCCAGCAGACCGCTCAGGCTGCCCGTGAGACCGCGAACACGATTGACGACCTGTCGGTGCTGGCCCACGGCATGAGCGCGACCGCCGCTCGGTTCAGAGTGTAGGGGACGTGGCTAGGATGGATGATGAGCCGGTGGACCGCACGGGCATCCCCGCCGTGGTCGTGCCCGACGCCGTGGACGGCGCCCACCCGGAGAGCACACCACGGGCGTCTGAGCCAGGTCAGCTTCCCGGCGGCCCACCGCACTCGACTGAGCAGAGGATGCGGGTGTTGGTCTTCACCGTGGCTGAGCGCGACTATGTGGTGGATATAGCCCAGACTCGGGAGGTTGTGCGCGGTGCAACCGTAGTCGCGATGCCCGGCGTCGCGGCCTTTGTGCAGGGCGTGATCAAGCGCCGGGGGCGCATCGTGCCCGTGGTTAACCTGCGGCGCCGGCTCGGTCTGCCCCTCCTACCCTCCCCCCAGGAGACCTGCATCGTCGTGGTTCGGCTGCCCAGCGGCCCGGTCGGCTTCCTTGTGGATGGCGTGCTAGAGCTGGTGTGGGTGTGGCCCGGCGACTTCGAGGCGCCCTCGCCCCTGCTGGCCCGGCCCGACCAAGAGTATGTGCGGGGCGTCGCCTATCTGGGCGACCGGGTGTTGACCATGCTGGACCTGACCCGGGCGCTGGCCCCCGCCGAGCAGGACGACCTGACCCGCTCGCTCACCGGCGCCGCCGAACCGGGGGAGTTCCAGGAAGGCCACACAGGCGATGCGGACGAAGACGCTGCCACCGGCGAACGCGAGGGCGGGGAGCGCCAGCGGCGGGTCCGCCTGCTAGCCTTCGAGCTGGCTGGGGCGCTGTATGCCGTGGCCCTGGCCCGTGTCTCCGAAGTGCGCGAGATGGGGCCACTGATGCCGCTGCCCCATCTGCCCCCCTATGTGCTGGGCCTGGTCAACCTGCGTGGGGCCGTCGTGCCGGTCATTGCGCTCGATGAGGTTGTGGCGGTCGCTGAGCCCTCTGGCCTCCCACCCGCGCTACAGGGCGCCGGCCAGCGCCTGATCGTGCTGAAGGGCTCTGGTTACCAGGTCGCCCTGCGGGTACCCTCCGTGCATGGGCTGATCGAAGCGCCCGTGGTGGCCTACCACGCGGCGCTCCCTGGCGCCGGCCTGCTGGAAGAGTGCATTCTGGGGTTTGCCGTGGTGGAGGATCGTCTGGTGACCTGTCTGGACGCGGCGGCTCTGATCGCGCGGACTGCCCTACTGGACCACGCCGGGGCGGCGCGGTGAGTAGCATCCGCGTTCTCGTGGTTGATGACTCGGCTTTCCTGCGCAGGGCGTTGCCGCTCTTGCTAGAGAGCGATCCCCTCATTCAGGTGGTGGGCACGGCGGCGAACGGCGTGGAGGCGGTGCAACAGGTCAAGGCTCTGCACCCCGATGTGGTCACGCTTGATGTGCTGATGCCTATTATGGACGGTCTGACCGCGCTCAAGATCATCATGCGCGAGGCGCCCACGGCGGTGGTGATGATCAGCGCCACCACGGGAGAGGGCACGCTGGAGGCGCTGGAGGCGCTGGCTCTGGGCGCCGTGGAGGTGGTGATGAAGCCCTCCGGCTCGGCGTCCCTGGATATAGGCAGCAACCGCGCTGAACTGGTGCGGGTGGTCAAGTCGGCCGCGCGGGCGACGGTCACGCCCATTACTCCCGGCGACCTGACCCGCGACAAGTTCCGTTCGCTGATCCAGGGTCTCACGCGGAGCCAGCAGCCCAACCAGGCGGCTTCGGCGGCGACTCTGGGCCACGCCGATGGGGCTAGGCGCCTGGTCGCTATCGCCGCGTCCACCGGCGGCCCCGCCGCGCTCCAGGAGATCCTGCCCCAACTGCCCGGCGACCTTGGCGCGGGTATCGTGATCGTGCAGCATATCGCCGCTGGCTTTACCCGCCCCCTGACTGATCGCCTGGACAAGCTCTCGGCCATCACTATCGTCGAGGCCACCGACGGCATGCCCATTCAGCCCGGGGTGGCCCTACTCTGCCCAGCCATGGTCCACCTGACCATTGAGCGCTCCCTAACCGGGTTGGTGGCCCGGTTGAGCGATCAGCCATTCTCGGCGCCCTACAGGCCCTCCGCCGATGTGCTGTTCCGCTCCATCGCCGAGGCGTGCGCGCCCCAGGCCTGCGCGGTGATCCTGACCGGCATGGGTGATGACGGCGCGCTGGGCATGCGGGCCATTCACGAGGCGGGTGGGTGGACAGTGGCCCAGGATCAGCAGAGCTGTGTGATCTATGGCATGCCCCGCCGGGCCGTGGAGCTGGGTGGGGTCCACGTCTCGATTGGGCTCGACCACATTGCCCAGGAGATCGTGCGCGTGACCAGGGGCGTGGCGCGTTAGGGCAGCTTCCGCGCGGTTGGACCTGGCCCCAGCGTGACGTCCCCCACTCTCTCAGCGCCACTCGGCCGGCAGCAGGGTCACCTGGGGCACGCCGCGGCTGGGGTGCCGCGTTACGGCGACCCGCGCGCCGTACACCGCGCCGATGATCTCCTCGGTCAGCACCTCGTCTGGCGTGCCGGCGGCCACAATTGCCCCGTCGTGCAGCAAGAGCAGCCGATCAAAGGCCAGCGCGGCCAGGTTGAGGTCGTGCATGGTGGCCAGCACGGTGATGCCTGCCCGGTGTAGCTGGCCCACCAGCCCCAGGACCTCTAGCTGATAGGCGATATCCATGTGCGCGGTCGGCTCGTCCAGCAGCAGCAGCAGCGGTTCCTGGGCCAGGGCCATGGCCAGGGCAACCCGTTGGCGCTCCCCCGCGCTGAGGCTCTCGAAGCGCTGCTCGGCCAGGTGGCCCAACTCCAGCCGTTCCAGGGTGGCCGCGACCACGGCTACGTCGTGCTCCCGGTGGCCCATCAGCGGTTGCAGGTGGGGCGTGCGGCCCAGCGCCACCATCTCGCGCACGCTAAACGAGAAGGGCATGCTCACGTCCTGGGGCACCACGGCCATGATGCGGGTGATCTCCTGCCGCCGTAGCGCGCGCAGCGGCCGTCCCTGTAGCAGAACCTCTCCCCTGTCGGGGGCCAGGATACCGCTGAGGCAGCGCAGCAGCGTTGACTTGCCGGCCCCGTTACGGCCCAATAGCGCGGTCATCTCCCCCGCCCGAACGGTCAGGCCGCACTCCCGCAGCACCTGGCGACGCCCGAAGCGCACCTCCAGGCCCTGGGCGGCCAGCATGGTCAGAGGTATCCTCCCTCGCGGCGCGTGCCGCGCCGCAGCAGCCACAGGAACCAGGGCGCGCCGGTCAGCGCTGTAATCACGCCCACCGGCAGTTCGGTGCCCGCGCCGATGGGCAGATAGAGGATGATGCGGACCAGCGTGTCCGCGGCGAGCAGGAACGCGCCACCCAGCAGCGCCGAGGCCGGCAGCAGCAGACGGTGGTTTGCCCCAAACAGCAGCCGGCCGATATGCGGCACGATCAGCCCCACAAAGCCGATCAGGCCGCTGATCGAGACGGCCAATCCGGTCAGCAGCGACCCCACCAGCAGCACGGCCAGGCGGCGGCGGGCCACCCGCAGCCCCAGGTAGGCGGCGTGCTCATCGCCCAGCAGCAGCACATTGAGGTCCCAGGCCAGCGCCTGCAGCAGCGCCAACCCCACGACCATCGCCGGGGCCACCACGGTGAGCTGCCCCGGCGTGGTCAGCTCCAGCGAGCCGAGCAGCCAGAACTGCATCTGGCGCACCTGCGCGCTGAGAGCCATGGCCAGCGCACTGCCCGCATTGAGCAGCGCGCTTACGGCGAAGCCAGCCAGCAGCAGCCCGGCGGTGGGGGCCCGGCCACCTACCCGCCCCAGCACAATCACCAAAAACACCGCCGCCGTGGCCCCGCCGAACGCGGCCAGCGAGACCACGCTGAAGCCCAGGACGGTCTCCCCCAGCGGCAGCAGCAGGGCCAGGATAGCCCCCGCCGCCGCGCCCGCCGAAGTGCCCACGATAGCCGGGTCGGCCAGCGGGTTGCGGAACAACCCCTGGAAGGCCGCTCCGGCGGCGGCCAGGCAGGCCCCCACCAGGATAGCCGTGGCGATGCGCGGTACGCGGTCCAGCCACACGATCGTGTCCACAAACGGGTCGCCGGCCAGCGGTAGCCCGAACAGGTGGCGCGCCACCACGCCGGCCACCACGCCGGGACCGTAGACCGTCTCCCCGATCATCGCCGCCACCACGGCGGCGGCCAGCAGAAGCAGGCCTAGCCCGGCCAGCACAAGGGCGTTACGCCGCGCGCCGCGCCGGCTGGGCTGGCCCTGAGGGCGCTGCACAGCCGGCGTGAGCGCGCCGCCCTGCCCGTTGGGCGCGGTCGCCCCACCCCGCGGCGCGCCCGCTTCAGCCGCCGCCGTGGCGACCAGGCTAACCAGGTCCCCTTGCCGACGCTGGGTCAACACGGGCCGACTGTGGTCATCTAGCGGGCCGCGAATAGCTCGGGGTGCAGCAGGTGGGCGATCGTCTCCAGACCATCAACAATGCGCGGCCCTGGCCGGCTGACCAGGTCGTCGTTGATCGGGTAGACCCGGCCGTCGGCCACGGCGCTGATGCTCTTCCAGCCAGCGCGTTTGGCCACCGCCGCCACGGTCGTGCCGTACGCCGCGTCGCCCAGCAGGATCACCTGGGGGTTGGCCGTCAGCAGCGCCTCCCCATTGAGTTTGACATAAGAAACCTTGGCCGTGCCGGCGATGTTCGTGCCACCGGCTAGGCGGATCAGCGTATCTATGTAGGAGCCAGGGCCAGCGGTGTAGTAGCCGCCGGTGGCGTCCAGTTCGTAGTAGACGCGGGGATGGGTGGCCGCCCTAGCCATGCGGTTCGTGAGGATGGCCACGCGCGTCTTCATGCCGGCGACCACCAGATCCGCCGCCGTGGCCTTGCCCGTGGCCTGACCGACCAGAGCAATGTCGTGGTAGATATCGTTCAGGTTGTGGGGGTCCAGTACCAGCACGGCCAGGTGCAGCGAACGCAGCTTTGTGACCTGCTGTGGCGACACGATACCCGCCGCGGCGACGATCAGGTCGGGGCGCAGGGTCACAATGCGCTCAGCCTTCATGCCGGTGTAGCTGAACACCACTTCCTTCTTGGCCGCTGGGGCCGGGTAGGTGGTGTAGGAGCCAACGGCCACAACCTCGCGCCCAAGGCCCAGCGCATAGAGGATCTCGGCGTCGCTGGGGGCCAGGGAGATCAGCCGCTCGGGCACGCGCGGCAGGGTGAACGATGTGCCATGGTCGTCGGTCACGGTGATCGCGCTGGCGGCCCCGGCCACGTGCGCCTGAGCCGCTCCAGGCGCGGCGATCAGCAGAACGGCCAGCAGTAGGCCCAGCCGCCGCAACGCGCCGGACCACGCGGAAACAATAGTCATCACTACTACACCTTTCATAATCGGATGATCAGACGAGCGAGAGCCTGGCCACTCTGAGCGTCAGGCCATGGGCTATCAGGCGCGCATGAGCGCGGCGCCCTCAAGCGCGGGCGGCTCCCAGCGCCAGGACGATAGCGGTGAGCCGCGCAGGCAACAAAAAACCCCACTGCGCGGGCCGCGGCGCCGGGCGCAGAGGGGTAAAAATCACGTTGCTCTAGGCATTGTGACCTACCCCTTTCTCTCGAAGGTGGTGGTACGCACGTGTAAGGGGTAGGTTTTCTGGCTCACGCTCCCTACGCGGGGAACGCTGACAGTAGCGGGACTGCGCCGGAGTCGCACCGGTCTTGCCCTATGAAGCTCCTGACATTGTGCGTTGTCAGGGGCGCCCCTTACATGACCCTCTCACGACCAGGCGTCCGCCCGGTCGGTTGGGTCTCTTAGTTCAGTATAGCACGGGGGCGGCCCCTGTCGCCGCGCGGGCGCTCTCCAACCGGTGACGAGTAGGACCGGCACAGCACGGGTCAGGCTTCCCAGACCCGCGCCCCATCCACCACCTCGCAGGCGTATACCTTTGGCTGCTTGCCGGTACGCGCGGGGTATTCGCTCTCGATCCTGCGCTGGAACTCCGGCCACGCCTCGTCGCGCACCAGGTTCACCGTGCAGCCGCCGAAACCAGCACCGGTCAGCCGCGCCGCCACGACGCCTGGCGTGGCCGCGGCGATCTCCACCAGCGCGTCCAGCTCAGGGCTGCTCACCTCGTAGAGGTCGCGCAGGCTGGCGTGCGAGGCGGCGAACAGGCGGCCCAGCGTCTCCAGGTCGCCGGCGCGCAGGGCCACGGCCGCTTGCTGGACCCGCTCGTCTTCCTCGACCACGTGGCGACAGCGGCGCAGCGCCACCGGCGGCAACTCCGCGCCGTAGCGCTGCAGATCCGCTGGGGTCACATCGCGCAGCGCCCGCACGTGGGGCAGGCGTCTTTGCAGGATGGCCACCCCCTGGGCGCATTCATCACGCCGCTGGTTGTAGGCCGACGAGGTCAGGCCGCGGCTGACCCCGCTGTGGCAGACGCCCAGGCGCACGCCCGGCAGGGCCATGGGGACCTGCTGGTACTCCAGGCTACGGCAGTCCAACAGCAGGGCGTGATCGGCCGCGCCCATCCGCGAGATGAACTGGTCCATCACGCCGCACTGCACGCCCACAAACTCGTTCTCCGCCTGCTGTGCCTTGAGCACCTCGTCGCGGGGGTCCAGGTCCACGCCCATCAGCTGGGTGAACAGGCCAATCGAGGCCACCTCAAACGCCGCCGACGAACTCATGCCGGCCCCCAGCGGCACGTTGCCCCACACCAGAATGTTCATCGGCGGCAGCCTGTAGCCAGCCCGCTCCAGCACATCGGCCACGCCCTGTGGGTAGTTGACCCAGGTGGCCCCGCTGGTCTCCCGGCGGCGGTCGTCCAGGTCGAAGAGGGCCTGGCGGCCAAAGTTGCGTGACACCAGGCGCACCATACGCTTGCCCTCCTGGTCCTCCCGTGCCCGCTGGCCGACCATGATGATCTGCCGGTCCACCGCCACGGGCAGCACGTAACCCTCGTTGTAGTCGGTGTGCTCCCCGATCAGGTTGACCCGGCCCGGCGCTCTGGCCACCACAATGGGGCCGTGGCCCTCGGCGGCCAGTGTGCGGCGGAACTGAGCGACCAGCACGTCCGGCGCGATGGCGTCGTCGAGCGCGATCATAGCATCTCCCTTCCTAGAATTTTGGCAATTTGCCGCCAGTATAGCACGCTGCCCCCTCCCCACGGCCTCGTTTCGGGTTACCGCGCCGTCCGGCACGGGGCAGGGTGTGGTCCCGGCAGACGCCGCATGTCCTGGCCCACCCGCCCTCATGCGGCGCCCTGGTGGGGGACGCGCAAAGCTCACGATGCGGTACACTACAACTATGTCTGCCCTCTACACGCTGCGCGGCTATTTGTTCAAGCATCGTTGGCCGCTGCTCGTCGGCATCTTCTTTGTGTTGGCCGGCAACGGGGTCAACCTGCTTGGTCCCTACGTGCTGAAGCTGGCTATTGACAGCCTGCACGGTGGTGTAGATGCGCTCACCCTGGCCAAGTATGGCCTGTTTATCGTGCTTATCTCCATTGTGCAGGGCATCTTTGGCTTTGGCGCGCGGTGGCAGGTAGCCAGCGTCTCCCGCTATATCGAGCGCGAGATGCGCGGCAACCTGTTCTCCCACTTCCAGAAGCTGGAGCTGGCCTTTTTTCAGCGCAACAAAACGGGTGATCTGGTGGCCCGGGCCACCAACGACCTGGCGGCGGTGCGCGGCCTAGCCGGGCCCGGCATCAGCAACCTGCTCAACACGCTGGCCGCCTTTGTGCTCACCGTGATCGTGATGGTGCGCATAGACGTCACCCTCACCCTTTATTCCGTGGCCGTGCTGCCCCTGCTGTCCATCGTGTTTATCCTGCTGGGCCGCCGTATTGAGGCCAGCTTCAAGAAGGTGCAAGATCAGTTCGGCGATATCTCCGCCCGCGCTCAGGAGAGCTTCTCGGGGATCCGCGTGCTCAAAGCCTATGTGCAGGAGCAAGAGGAGATCGTCTCGTTCGCCAAAGTCAATCGGGAGTACGTTGACCGCTCCATCGCCTATGCCAAGATGACCGGCCTGCTGTGGCCGGCCATGTCGGCGGTCGGCGGTCTGGCCACGGGGGTGCTGCTGTGGGTCGGCGGCAACGAGGTGATTGATGGGCACATCAGCCTGGGCACCTTTGTGCAGTTCAGCGGCTATGTTGCGCAGCTGACCTGGCCCATGATCGCCCTGGGGTGGGTGTTCAACCTGTTCCAGCAGGGCGCGGCGTCGTTGATGCGCATCCAGGAGATCATGACCTACCAGCCGGTTATCGCCGACACCACGGCTACCCTGCCCCTACGCGACCTCAAAGGTGATATCGAGTTCAGCCATGTCAGCTTCTCCTATGGCACGCATCGCGTGCTGCACGACGTGAGCTTCCGCGTGCCGCGCGGCGCCTCGCTGGCCATCGTGGGGCCTACCGGCTCGGGCAAGACAACTCTGATCAACCTGATCGCCCGCGTCTTCGATGTGGAGACCGGCAGCGTCTCCGTGGATGGCGTTGACGTGCGCCACATCCCCCTGGAGGCGCTGCGGCGCAGTGTGGGCTATGTCACCCAGGAAACGTTCCTGTTTAGCCTGCCCCTGCGCGACAACATTGGCTTCGGCGTGGAGGCGATTAACGACGAGGTGATTGACTACGCCGCGACCGTGTCGCGCCTCTCCAACGACTTACCCGACTTCCCCCAGGGCTACAACACGATGGTCGGCGAACGCGGCGTGACCCTCTCCGGCGGCCAGAAGCAGCGCACGGCGATCGCCCGCGCCGTGGCCAAGAACCCCCGCGTGCTGATCCTGGACGACGCCATGTCCGCCGTGGATACGCATACCGAGGAGCAGATCTTGCAGCGACTGCGCGGCGTGATGGCCCAGCGCACTAGCATCTTCATCTCTCACCGCGTCTCAACCGCCCGCAACGCCGACAACATCATCGTGCTGAGCGATGGTCGTATCGTGGAAGAGGGCCGCCACGAGCAGTTGGTCATGCGCGGCGGCCTGTACGCTCAGATGTATCGGCGTCAGCTGCTCACCGAAGAGCTGGCCACCGACGAGTAGAGAATCAGCAACGATCAGGCGAAAGCGAGGGGCCGGTCCCGTGCGAGGTGAGCAATGAGCACGTTTTTTCAAGAGGATGAGGTCGTCGGTAAGGCCTACGATGCCCGTCTGACCCGCCGGCTGCTGACCTACCTCGGCCCATATCGCCGCTGGGTGGCCCTGATCGTGGGTCTGCTCTTCGTGGGCGCCCTCTCAGATCTGGCTGGCCCCTATATCCTCAAGCGGGCCATTGATGAAGATATCGCGCCGGCCCTGCGCCTGCATACGCACGCCGCCGCCGTGGGCTATCAGCGCGGCCTGCTCACCGCCGTGTTGCTGTTCCTGGGCAGCGTCTTGCTGACCATGCTGACCAACTACCTGCAGCGGCTTACCCTGGCCTATCTGGGCCAGAACGTGATGTACGATATCCGCGTGCAGCTCTTTGGTCACCTGGAGCGCCTCTCGCTGTCCTTCTTCGACCACAACCCGGTGGGCCGGCTGATGACCCGCCTGACCAACGATGTGGACGCGCTCAACGAGATGATCACCTCGGGCGCCGTGGCTATCTTTGGCGACATCTTCATGCTTGTCGGTATCATCATCATCCTGTTCGCGCTCAACTGGCAGCTCGCTCTGATCTGCTTCGCCGTGGTGCCCGTGCTGCTGGTGATCACGGTCTTCTTCCGCGTGGCCATGCGCGACGCCTACCGCGAGGTGCGTACGCGCATCTCCCGCCTCAACTCCTTTATCGCCGAGAATATCTCCGGGGCGCAGATCGTGCAGCTGTTCAACCGGGAGCGGCAGAACCTGCGCGCCTTTGATCGGCTGAACGACGATTATACAAAGGCAAACCTCAAATCGCTGCTGTGGTTTGCCCTGTTCTTCCCCGTGGTCAATCTGGTGGGCGCCTGCGCCGTGGCGGCCATCGTGTGGTACGGCGGCGGCCAGGTGGCCCACCATATCCTGACCTTCGGCGCCCTGGTGGCCTTCCTGCAGTACACCGACCGCTTTTTCAACCCCATCCGGGACCTCTCCGAGAAGTACACGATCATGCAGTCGGCCATGGCTGCCTCGGAGCGCATCTTCGGCCTGCTTGATCAGCAGCCCGCCTTCGCCGACCCGCCGCACCCCCAGCCGCTGGGCGAGGTGCGCGGCTCCGTGGAGTTCCGCGATGTGTGGTTTGCCTATAACCCCGACGAGTGGGTGCTCAAGGGTATCTCCTTCAAGATCGAACCCGGTGAAAGCGTGGCCTTCGTGGGAGCTACCGGGGCCGGTAAGACTAGCCTGATCAGCCTGATCAGCCGCTTCTACGATGTGCAGAAGGGCCAGGTGCTGGTGGACGCCGTGGACGTCAAGGAGGTGGCCCAGGGCGACCTGCGCCGCCACGTCGGCGCGGTCCTGCAGGACCCCTTTATCTTCTCGGGCACCATCGCCTTCAATATCCGGCTGCACAACAAGGAGATCACCGATGAGCAAGTGCGCCGCGCCGCCCGCTTTGTCAACGCGGACGCCTTTATCAACCAGCTGCCCTCTGGCTACGATGAGGAGGTGCGTGAGCGTGGCGCCGGCCTCTCGGTGGGCCAGAAGCAGCTGATCTCCTTCGCGCGGGCGATCGCCTTCAATCCGGAGATCCTGCTCGTGCTCGACGAGGCCACCAGTTCGGTAGATACGGAGACCGAGTTCCTGATTCAGGACGCCCTGGCCAAGCTGATGCGTGAACGTGGGGCCGTCGCCGACCGCCAGGCTCGGCTGAGCGCCGCCGGCGCGGCCTCCGGTGATGGCCTGGCCTACCCGGCCCCCGCCCCAGTGGCCAGTGGCGATCCGCTGGCCAAGCCGGCGCTGGGCGCCCGTGGCAAGGGCGGCACGACGATCATCATCGCCCACCGGCTGTCCACCATCCGCAACGTGGACCGCATCATCGTGCTGCACAAGGGCCAGGTCGTGGAGCAGGGCACCCACAGCGAACTGCTGGCCCGGCATGGCGTCTACCACCGCCTGTATGAGCTACAATACCAGGGCATGGAGTGAGAGTCAGGGCCGCGGCGCCGGCTGGCGGCGCTAGCCTGCTCACCGCTGGCTATGGGTGGGGCGTCGCGTGATACTGACCGACGAGACACGGCCATTCTTCGATGGCCAGGGACCTATCGTGGTGGCCCGCGCGCCGGGCCGGCTGGACGTGATGGGTGGCATCGCCGACTACTCCGGGTCGCTGGTGCTGCAGAGCCTGATCGCCGATGGCACGCATGTGGCCGTGCAGCGCCGCCCGGGCGATCTGCTGCGCGTGTGGAGTATCGGCCCCGAGGCGGCCATTCTGCGCCGCCCACTGGTCGAGGCGCCCCGCTCGGTCTTCTACAGGCCAGAGGGCGGGCTGCGCCCCGCCGAGGAGGTGCGCGCCGCCCTATCGGCCATGGACGCCCTGTGGCCCGGCTATATCCTGGGCGTGTTCTACATTCTGCTGGCCGAGGGCGTGCTCACCCACCTGGAGGGCGGGGCCAACATGCTGGTCCATAGCACCGTCCCCCTCGGGGCCGGCGTCTCCTCGTCGGCGTCCCTTGAGGTTGCCGCCATGCGCGCCGTGGATGGCTTGCTAGGCCTTGGCCTGGAGCCGATCCGCCTGGCCCGCCTCTGCCAGCTGGTGGAGCACCGCGTGGTCGGCGCCCCGTGCGGCATCATGGATCAGGTGGCCTGCGCGCTCGGCCGGGCCGGTCACCTGCTGGCCCTGCGCTGCCAGCCTCACCATGTTGAGGGCTTTGTGCGATTGCCGCCCGGCGTGGCCACGCTGGGCCTCGATTCGGGGGTCAAACACTCCGTGGGGGCCAGCCGCTATACGCACGCCCGCGTGGCCACCTTCATGGGTCGGGCGATCATCCGCCAGGCCGCGCCGGCGCCTCAGGAGGGCAGGACCTTCTACCTGTGCAATATCACCCCCCAGGAGTACCGTAGCCGCTACCGCGCCCTCCTGCCAGACACCCTGCTGGGCGCTGAGTTCCTGGCCCACTATGGCGACCACGATGACCCCGCCACGACCATTGAGCCGGATGTGGTGTACGCCGTGCGCGGCTGCACCGAGCACCCTATCTACGAAAACGCGCGGGTGGGCCGCTTCGCGCGCATCCTGGCCCGCGCGGCCCACGGCGGCCCCAGCCCTGCCCTGGGGCCACGCGATCCAGCCGCCGGGCGCCGCCGCCAGCACCTCAGCAGCGCCGGCAGCCTGATGTACGACTCCCATCACAGCTATAGCAGCCGCGCTGGCCTGGGCGCCCCCGAGACAGACCTGCTGGTCCGCCTGGTGCGCCGCCACGGTCACGCTGCTGGCCTCTTCGGGGCCAAGATCACCGGTGGCGGCTCCGGGGGCACGGTCGCCGTTCTGGTTGAGCAGAGCGGCCCGGCCGAGGCCGCTATCGCCGAGGTGATCGCCGAGTACAGCCAGGCCACGGGCGTCACGCCGCGGCTGATCGCGGGGACCTCACCCGGGGCCTACGAGACGCCCATTCAGCGCCTTGATCCCGCTTAGCAGGAGGGCCAGACGATGACGAGCCCGCTACAGGCCGACTACTTTGTGGACAAGCTGCGCGCTCTGCACCTGCGGCTGCGCGATGGCATCCGCCGGCAGGTCACCGCGCGCACGGTCGAGGACCTCTCCGGCGTGGCCGCCGCCCGCGACGGCGATACGATCTACCACATTGACGAGCGCGGCGAGGAGATCCTGCTGGACTACTGTGCCGCCTGGGGCCGCGAGCGCAGCTTCGTTCTGGTGGCCGAGGGCATCGCCGGCGATGGCCGCCAGGTGTTCCCCGCCGGGGCCGACCCGACCATGGCCGAGTTCTACCTGATCGTGGACCCCATTGATGGCACCCGCGGCCTGATGTATGGCAAGCGCAGCGCCTGGCTACTCACGGCTATCGCGCCGGCCCGCGCCGATGGCGTACTGCCCACCCTGCGCGACATCACGGTGGCCATGCAGACCGAGTTGCCCACGGCACGGGCCTACCTGTCCGACCTGCTATGGGCCGTTGCCGGCCAGGGCGCCCACGCCGAGACGCACAACCTGCTCACCGGCGCGGTGTCCCCCGCCGTGTTGCGGCCCAGTCGCGCGCCCGGCCTGGAGCATGGTTTCGCGGCCATCGCCAAGTTCTTCCCCGGCGGCAAGGAGCTGGCCGCCCGCCTTGAGGAGCGCCTCTATCTGGAGCTGATGGGTCCGCCGCTGGACGGCAACCCCCAGGTTTTTGACGACCAGTACATCTGTTCGGGCGGCCAGTTCTACGAGTTAATGGCTGGCCACGACCGCTTCCTGGCCGATCTGCGGCCCACCTTCCACGGGGTCCAGGCCGCTGGCGGAGCCTATCCGACGCCGCTGCTGTGTTGCCACCCCTACGATGTGTGTACCGAGTTGATCGCCCGCGAACTGGGCGTGATCATCACCGACGAGCGCGGCGCCGACCTGGATTACCCCCTGGATATTCGGGCCGACGTGGGGTGGATTGGCTACGCCAATGAGGCTATTCGGCGCAAAGTCGAGCCGGTTCTGCTGCGCCTGCTGGACGAGCTAGAGCGGCAGCCCAGGGCTGCCCGCCTCTAGTGAAGGCGTCAAGAAATGGCAAGATAGCGACACAGGCTGGGGTGGAGCCGTGAGACGATCGCCGGGTGGTGAGATGCCTACGCGGGGGAGAACGGGTTGCCCGCCGCGCATTCTGGCGCGGGCCGGTGAGAGACCGATGCGGGGGAGGATGACATGGTAGCGCGCGTGCGTAAAGCGGTGATCACGGCGGCCGGGCGGGGCACGCGGCAGTACCCCGCCTCGACCACCGTGCAGAAAGAGATGTTCCCACTGGTAGACCGCGACGGCATCACAAAACCAACCATCCAGATCATCGCTGAGGAGGCCCTGGACTCAGGGATCGAGCAGCTGTGCATCATCACCGCGCCCGGCGACGCCGACTCCTACCGCCGCCATTTTCAGGGCCTGACCACCGAGCTGTTGCCCGCCTTCGCCGGCAAGGAGTGGGCGCTGGAGGCCTCGCGCAAGCTGGGCTGGCTGCAGGAGGCGATCACCTACGCCACCCAGGAGAGCCCCGAGGGCTTCGGCCACGCCGTTTACCAGGCCCGCGACTTCGTGGGCGACGAGCCTTTTCTGCTGCTGCTGGGTGACCACGTCTACGTCTCCGAGCACCCTCACAACCTGCGTTGCGCCCGCCAGTGCATTGATGTGTTTGCCCAGTATGGGGTGACCACCTCGGCGGTCAAGCGCACCGACGAGGACCTGCTGCACCTCTTCGGCACGGTGGGTGGCACACGCGTCGCCGCCGACCCCGCCGTCTACGAGGTCGGCTCTCTGGTCGAGAAACCCACCCCCGAGTACGCCGAAGCCCACCTGCGCGTGGAGGGGCTGCGCCGCGGCCAATACCTGTGCTTCTTCGGCATGCACGTGTTCACCCCGGCCATCTTCGACTGCCTGGAGTATAATATCGCCCACGACCTGCGTCAGAAAGGCGAGATCCAGCTGACCAGCGCCCAGGATCTGCTGCGCCAGCGGGAGCGCTACATGGCCGTTGAAGCTCTGGGCGAACGCTACGATATGGGGGTGCCTTTTGGCCTGGTAGAGACCCAGCTAGCCCTCACGCTGCATTCACCCGCCCGCGAGGAGATGCTGGCCTCGCTGATTCGCATCCTGGCCGGCCAGGGCCGCCACGGGCCGCGGGCGCACCTGGCCACGTCGTAGCAGCCCGTGCGTGGGGCCATCGTCTACCAGGACGACGATCTGCTGGTGGTCCACAAGCCGTCTGGTCAGGTCGTCCACCCGGCCCACGCCAACCCCACCGGCACCCTGTGGGACGACTTGCGCGCCTATTTTGCCTGTATGGGCATCACAGGTCAGCCCGGCCTGGTCCACCGGCTGGACAAAGATACCTCCGGCCTGCTCGTCGTGGCCAAGACACCCGCCGCCCACCGCCACCTGCATCGCCAGTTTGCCCGCCGCCAGGTCGTCAAAGGCTACCTCGCCGTGGTTGACGGTCAGCCGCCCCAGGGGGCCGGCGTGATCGCCCTGCCGCTGGCCCGCGACCCCCATGATCGCCGCCGCGTGCGTGTCGCGCCTACCCTCGCCGGGCAGCCACCGGGAGGCCAAGAGGCCCTGACCGCCTACCGGGTGCTGCGGCGCTGGCCGGGCCATACCCTGCTGCGCCTGTGGCCGCACACTGGGCGTACTCATCAACTGCGCGTCCACCTGGCCCATATCGGCATGCCCATCGGGGGCGACCCGCTGTACAACCCGCGGCCCCTGGAGGTCCCCCGCCTGATGCTACACGCCGACACCCTTGGTCTGACCCTCCCCGGCGGCGCGCCGGTCCTCTTCCGCATCGGCCTGCCCCCCGACATCAAAGCCTTTACCTGGCGGCTGTCCTGAGCAGCGGATCAGGCGGGGGAACGCTTCTTGCAGTAGCCGCGCTGGCAGGGGGCGCCTGCCCGCGGCGTGGCTGTCGCGCCGACCCAGCCCAAAAACAGGGCGGCTCACACATTATGTTCGTCGCCGCCAGGATGAGGAGAGAACAGGACATGCTTGACTCCATTTTGCAGCAGTTTGCCAGCGGTGACTCCAGCGGCCTACCCCACGAGCAGGCGGTCAGCCACGTTAGTCGCATGCTGGAGCAGGCGCCTCAGGAGCACGCCCTTGGCGCGCTGTCCGACGCTGTGACGGGCATGGACTCAGGGACGTTCGGCAACAGTGTGACATCCGCTGCCCAGAACCTGGGCCCAGAGCAGCGCGGCCAACTCGGGTCGCTGTTGCAAAGCGTGATGGGTGGCGGTGGCGCGGGCAACCCCAGCGATCTGAGCCCCCAGGAGCTGGGCTCTCTGGCCACTCAGGCTCATCAGACCAACCCCTCGGGCCTGGTGGGCATGCTCGGCTCGGCCCTGAGTGGAGGTAACCTGGGCGGTATGAGCCTGGGTGGCCTGGGTGGCACCGGTGGTGGTGGGTTTAGCACTGGGAGTGGCTCCGGCCTGCTCTCCTTGCTGGGCAACCCCATGGTGCGCCAGGTGGGCATGAACCTGGCCCAGCGCATGCTCTCCGGCGGCCGCAGCAGCCTGTAGGTCACCGGGCAGGCGGACTTTTGCCCGCCTGCCCGATCTGCTTTCGTCGCTTTCCCGCTCCCCCTGCTTCAAGAAAGACGCCAGGCGCGGCGCCTTCCCCATGCTGGCCGTGAGGCTAACCACATCCTCTGCTTGACATCTACCCTGTGCGCTCCGTATAGTCTGGGCAGATGCTCGAAACGTTTCGGGCAGCGGCGGGCAACAGGCTACCCTGGCCGCGACCACGCCACGTGTGCGCGGCATTGGGAGGGCAGGTGTAAGATGGTCACTATCAAAGACGTTGCTCGCGTGGCTGGCTTGTCGGTGACGACGGCCTCACGAGCCCTGAACAACTACGCCGATGTGGCCGAGGCGACGCGGGTGCGTATCCGCGAGGTGGCCCGGGAACTGGACTACCACCCCAGCGTTGTGGCGCGCACCCTGCAGGGCAGCCAGACCAATACGGTTGGTTTGGTGGTGCCGCTGGTGCTCCATCGCTCTCACCACGCCTTCTGGCTGGAGTTCATCGGCGGGATGGCCGCCGCGTGCGCCCTGCGCGGCGTGGATGTGCTGGTCTCCATGGCCGAGGCGCATGAGCAGGTGGGGCAGGGTTTCAGACGGCTGGTGCGCGGCCGGCGGGTTGACGGTTTGTTGGTCTGTGACGTGCGCCAGATTGACCCACGCATCGGCTATCTACGGCAAAGCGGGCTACCCTTTGTGGCCTTTGGGCGGATGACCGAGACGCTTGACTACCCCTATATTGATGTAGATGGCACGTCGGGCGTGCTGCAGGCCATGCAGCACCTGCTTGCCCTGGGCCACCGGCGTATTGCCTACCTTGGCCTTGACCCCGAGTTCGGCTTTTCGCACTTTCGTTTCGCTGGCTATCGGCAGGCTCTGGATCAGGCCGGCCTGCCCTGTGACTCAGAGTTGATCTACCATGGCCTGACCGAGGCGGCGGTGCCGGCTACCATGGCCTGCCTGCTGGCGCTGCCCCGCCGCCCCACCGCCCTTTTTGCTGGAGCGGACTACGTCGGTCTGGCCGCCCTGAAGGCCGCGCGAACGCTGGGCCTGGCCGTCCCGAGCGATCTGTCGCTGGTCGTCTTCGACGATAGCTTGCTGATCGAGCATGCCGAGCCTCCCCTGACAGCGGTCAGCCAATCCAGCCGCCGTCTGGGCGAAGAGGCCGCTGGCCTGCTGCTGGACCGCGTGGCCCACCCCACCCTGCCCCTGGTCCAGCGTCTACTTGTGCCCTCCCTGGTGGTGCGCCGCTCCACGGCTAGCGCGCCTACTCCTTGACGTCCGAAACGTTTTGGATTACAATGCCGCTCAGAGGCGTCAGTGTGAGGCGACCATGCGCCAGACCAAATAGTGTACGGTTGCGCCGCTGGAGTGATGTGGCCTGAATCTTGCCGCTGCGCGTAGTCCTAGAGCGCCACGCCGGCGCCCGTCGGGAATGGTGTGGCCGGTTACGCGGCTATCACAGGCTCCCTTCCGGCCACTGACGGTCACGGAACGGAGAGGAGGTGTTTCTTCATGATGGCCCCCAACGGCGGGGGCTTGCTAGCAGTACGACCTTGAGTCGCGGCCAAAGGCGCGCATGCGTTTTGGCTGGCCTGGGTCCTGGACACAGTATGAAGAGGAGATGCCCTTGCGACGACGTACGGTTCTCATTCCAATGGCCGCGCTCGGCATGAGCGTTTTTCTAGCCGTGGGCCTGGCGGCGGCCCAGCCCCAGGGCAGCGCCCGCGTCGCCGACACATCCGCCGCGCTGGCCCGCACGTTCTATGTCTCGGGCAGCATGGTCACCGCCTCCGGCTCACCGATGGCGCTGGCTGGCCTGGCCTCGCTGACGGTGACCACCACGGGCCAGTATACTGGTACGCTGGTGCTGGCTGGTCCCAAGCCGGCCACGCTGCAAGTCAGCGGCAGCATCAGCGGCAGCAATATGACCCTGGCCACCATGGTGGGGAGCCAGCCGCTCTCGGTGACCGCCCACGCGGTAACGGATCGGCTGGGCGACCGGGGCAAGGACAGCCCTATGACCACGGCGGGCAATGAGTTTCAGGGCGCCGCGATGCTCGGCGCCACAACCACGGGGTGGGTCACCGTGATTGACACAAGCATCATGCGCCAGTATGGCTTTGCCGCTACTGTTACCAGTGGCCCTGATCGCGACGCCATTATCAATGGCACGCTGGTTCTGTTGGCTGACCGCTATGGTGACCTGCATGGTTATCTGCTGCGCGACCCTGATGGCACGCTGTTTCCGCTGCGCAGCGGCGCGCTGAATAGGGGCCAACTAGTTATTCACCTGGACCTGATGAACGATGGCCAAGTGGTCGGCGCGGCCATGCAGTCGCGCTCAACGCTTGCTCATCAGCTTATCTTCAAGGGTAACTTCGGCGGCCCACGCCCCGGCGACGTGGGTACCTGGTTCAGCGCGCCCCCGGACTAGGGGGGGCGGTAGGCCGCTCCTCGCGCGACGCCACCTGGCGTCGCTACCCCTCTGGCCCCACATTTCGTTTAGACATGGAGAAAACATGAAACGCACCCATCGGCTGCGCCTGGCCGCCCTGGCCCTGCTAGCCACCACCGTTGTCGTGCCCACCTCGCTGGGCCATGGCGCTCTGGCGGCCTCCTCGGTCACCCTGCGCTTCGCTTACTTCGGCGGGCCGGACACGGCCAAGCTGATCAACAAGATCCTGGTCCCCTTCCACAAGGACTATCCCACTGTAACCGTTAACCTGGAGCCATTCCCCGATACGCGAGTTAAGGCGGTCACCCAGATCGCCGCTGGCACCTCAGCCGACGTCTTCATGAATGGCGACGGCGATGTGCAGTGGTACAGCGCCAAGGGCGCCCTGACCGATCTGGCCCCCTACGCCGCCGCCGACCACTTCAGCTTCTCTCAGTACCTGCCGGGCACGCTGACCATCGGCAAGAGCGGCGCCCATCAGTATGCGCTGCCCAAGGACTACTCGCCCCTGGCCGTGTACTACAACAAGGACATGTTCAAGGCCGCCGGTGTGGCTCTGCCCTCCAACAACTGGACGTGGAACGAGTTCCGCGCCGACGCGATCAAGCTGACCAAGGGCGGCGTCTATGGAGCCGTTCTCCCTGGTGACTGGCCGCGCGCCGTGGACGCCGTGGTGCAGTCCCTGGGTGGCCAGTTGGATAGCCCCGATGGCAAGAAGGTTGTGGGGTACATGGACAGCGCTGCCTCGGCCAAGGCCGTGCAGTTCTGGATTGACCTGTTCCTCAAGGACAAGGTGTCGCCCACCCCGGCCCAGGCCTCCTCGCTGAACATCGGCGATGCCTTTGCCTCGGGCAAGGCGGCCATGAACCTGACCGGTATCTGGCCGTCGGCTGACTATAAGAAGACCCTCAAGTTCGGCTGGGCTGTCGCGCCGCTCCCGCACGGCGCCAACCAGAAGCACGTCAACACGATCTGCTACGCTGGCTTTACTATGGCCCATACAACCCGGCATCCCCAGCAGGCATGGGAGCTGATCAAGTACCTCAGCGGCCCCGTCGGCGACAGCGTGTGGGTGACCAACGGTCTGCCCTCCATCAAGTCGGTGGCCGACAAGGCCGGTGTGACCCGTGACCCAGTGTCCAGCGTCTTCCTCAAGGAGGCTGGCTTCGTCAACCTGCCCGAAGATATCAATGGACCCGCTGCTGCCCAGGGTGTCGGTGACACGCTGCACGAAGCGTTGCAGCTGCTGCTCAACAACGCTAGTGGTGGCGTGAGCGTGGCCCAGGTGCTCAAGATCGAGGCCAAGAAAGGCCAGAAGCAAATAGACGCCTACTACGCCCAGTAAGAGCGGGCAGGCGTGCCCCGCCCCCTGCCAGTTCGCGCTGGCGGTAGGGAGGGCCGCGGGGAGGCTCTGGGGTCCTACGCTCACGGAGCGTGGGACCCCAGGGTAGCCCGGTTGAAGCTCCGGGCAGCGTCTGGTAAGAAATGCCAGTACGTCGAAACACGGTCTCATCATGAGATCAATGGAGCGATAAGCGTACAAAACAGTAGGGGGAAGGTGAGGACGCCCTTATGGCCCAGGCAACTGCTATTTCAGCCCCCCGCCGGGGCAGAAGTTCGCGCCGACAGCGCGAGGCGCTCACCTTTTATCTGCTGGTCAGCCCCTTTGTGATCGGCTTTCTAACGTTCACGCTGATCCCAATGGTCATCTCTTTTGTGATGAGCTTCTGTAAGTGGGATCTGCTCAGCACGCCCACGTTTGTTGGGCTGGACAACTACCGCACCCTGATCACCGCCGACCCTGATTTCGTTCAAGGCATTAAAGTAACGCTCAGCTACGCCGCCTTTGCGCTGCCGCTGGGGCTGATCGCCCCCTTTACGCTGGCCATGCTGATGAACCGCAATATACCCGGCGTCAACGTGTTCCGTGCGATCTACTACATGCCCGCCTTGCTGGCCGGCTTCTCCGTCGCCGCGCTGTGGATCTGGGTCTTCGACGTGGACCACGGCATCCTCAACCAGGCTATAACCTTCGTTGGCTTGCCCAAGGTTTTCTGGTTGACCGACCCAAACTGGGCCCTACGCTCGTTTGTGTTGATGGGTCTGTGGGGCGCCGGTGGCGGCGTGCTGATCTACCTGGCCGGCCTGAAGGGCATCCCGCAACCGCTCTACGAGGCCGCCCAGATTGATGGCGCGGGCTGGTGGGCGCGCTTCCGGCATGTGACCATCCCCATGCTCACGCCGACCATCTTCTTCAATTTGGTCACCGGCTTGATCGGTATCTTCCAGTACTTTGATCAAAGCTACGTGATGACCGGCGGCGGACCCCCCATTATCCAGGGTGACAACATCGTCGGCTCGACACGCTTCTATATGCTCAAGCTGTACAACGACGCATTCGGCAGCAACCACGCCTTCGGCTACGCGGCGGCGCAGGCCGTGGCCCTGTTCGTGTTCATCATGCTGGTCACCCTGTTAGTGATCAAGCAATCGTCGGCCTGGGTCTACTATGAGGGCTCCGTACTCAAGGGAAAGTGAGGGTTTAAGCCGTGGCGAATACCCTGCAAGGCAGAGAAATCTCCCTCCAAAGCGCGGCCACTGCTCGCCGGGCGCGCATTCTGCGCGACCGCGTGGCTACGGGCTCCGTCTACCTTGTGCTGAGCCTGGGCGCCCTGGCCATGTTGGTGCCCTTCTTCTGGCAGATCAGCACCTCGCTCAAGGATGATGTGCAGGTCAATACGGTGCCGCCCCGCTGGATCCCTAACCCGATCCACCTGGACAACTATATCACGGCGTTCACCGCCTTGCCCTTCAACCTGTTCTTCCTGAATACGATGATCATTGAGGTGGGTGTGCTGACAGGCATCCTGTTGACCTCGACAATGGTGGCCTACGCTTTCGCCCGCTTCGAGGCGCCGGGCAAGAGCTTTCTGTTCCTGATCGTGCTGTCCACGATGATGCTTCCCGGCATCATCACCCTGGTGCCCACCTACTTCATCTTCGTCAAACTGCACTGGGTGGACACCCTGTTGCCCCTGATCGTGCCGGCCTTCTTCGGCGGCGGGGCGTTCAACATCTTTCTGCTGCGGCAGTTCTTTCTCTCCATCCCCGGCGAGTTGGGCGAAGCAGCCTTCATTGATGGCGCGGGTACGCTGGGCATCCTGTTTCGCATCTATGTGCCCCTGGCCAAGCCAGCCATCGCGGCGATCATGATCATGACCTTTATCGGCGTGTGGCACGACTTCCTGGGCCCCCTGATCTACCTGAACACCGAACACCACTTCACCCTGGCCCTGGGCATCAATGAGTATATCCAGCAGGTCAAGGGTCAGACGACGCACTGGCAGTTGGTCATGGCCGCCTCGACAGCGATCATTGTGCCACCGCTGCTGATCTTCCTGTTCTTCCAGCGCTTCTTCATCGAAGGCATCACCCTAGGCGGCGTCAAGGGGTAATGCCAGGCCGACTGTGCGCCGTTGCTCTGGTCAGCGCCACCTCGTTGATGTGGGAGGTGGCGCTGACCCGCCTGTTCTCCGTGGTGTTGCAGTACCACTACGTCTTCCTGGTTGTGTCGCTGGCCGTGCTGGGCCTGGGGCTGGGGGCCGTGGTGGTCGCCTCAACGGGCTTGCTTACCCGCTCTACTGGCAGTGGCGCCGCCCTGCTGACCTACCTGTGCAGTGGCCTTGCCGTGGCCTTGCCCCTGACGGCCCTGGCGATTGTGGCCCTGGGCAACGTCGAGTCGGTGGCCCTGTACAGCCTGCTGGCTGTGATCCCCTTTACGCTGGCTGGTATCGTGGTCAGTGGCCTCTTCACCCTCTGGCCCACCATGGCCGGACTGCTCTACGGCGCGGACCTGCTGGGCGCGGGGGTGGGCGCGGCGGCCGTGGTGGCCTTGCTGAACGCCTGGGGCGCCGTGGGTGTCTCTGTTGCTCTGGGACCCTTGGCCGCCCTGGCCGGGCTAGCCCTGTGCTGGTCTGACCCCCCTCACCCCTCCGCTGCCCCAGACGAAGGGGTTGCCGTAGCCAGGCGGGGTCCCCGGCGCCCGCTGCTGGTGGCCACGGCGGCCCTGATCCTCACCGTGGCCCTGGGCGGAGCCAACCTGGCTACACCACTGGCCCAACTTAATCTGAGCGCCAGCACGGCCGCCCCACCAGACAAGACGATGCTGCATGTGCTGGCCGATCCGACTCAGAAGGCCCAGGTGGTCTGGACCCGCTGGGATGCCTTTGCGCGCACCGATGTTGTGCGCACCGCCGACTCGGCGACGATGCTGCTATTCAGCGATGGCGGGGCCGGGGCGGCCATCTACCGCTTCAACGGCGACATCGCCACGATGGCTGGCCTGCGCAACGACCTGCCGTATCTGCCGTACCAGGTGGCCGCGAGCGGCGGCGCGCGTCCGCGCAAAGTGCTGATTATTGGCCCGGGTGGCGGCTACGATGTGCTGCTGGCCCGGCTGGCCGGCGCCGCCGAGATCACCGCCGTGGAGATCAACGGGGCCGCCGTCGCTGCCGTGCGCCACTTCGGTGCCTACGATGGGCATATCTACGACCTGCCCGGGGTGACCACGGTGGTCGGTGACGGGCGCAACGTGGTGCGCCGTAGCCATGAGCGCTATGACCTGATCGTGCTGCGGCTGGTCTATAGCCAGGCCGCCGAGGCGGCCAGCCACGCCCTGGCCGAGAGCTATATCTTCACCACGGAGGCCTTCCGCGACTATATAGGGCACCTGACCCCGGGGGGCTACCTGGCGGTCACCGGCCACCAGGCGCTGGAGGTTCTGCGCGCCTTCACCACCGGCATCGCCGCCCTGCAGGCCTCCGGGCTGTCCCAGACGGCGGCGATGAAGCGGGTCGCCGCGTTGATGACGCACAACAACGATCCCCAGGCCCGCCCCTCGCTGATGCTGCTCAAGGGCAGCGCCATGAACCAGCGCGACGTGGCGGTGCTGCGGGCCAACAGCGGCACGCTGAACCTGCAACCACTGTATGTGCCGTACCTCTACTCCGGTGGGTTCGACAAGCTGGCCAACGGCAGCCAGAGCCTGGCCGATTTCCTGGCCGGTGGTAGCGATTACGCCGTTGGCCCAACCTACGACGACAAGCCGTTCTTCTTCGATTTCAACCTGGGCCTGCCCGACGCCGTCGGCGCCGCCCTCGTGCTGGCCCTGATGCTCAGCGCGGGTATCGTGGTCGCCGGCTGGCTGGGCCGGAGCAGGCGGCGCCGCGGCCCCGCATCTCCCGCGCGGGCCACTCCGGCTCGGCCGGCCGGCGTCAAAGCGGCGCGGCAGGTGGCGCGGCGCGGCCCTTTCTGGCCCTTGATCCTCTATTTCGCGCTGATCGGGATGGCCTTTATGCTGGCCGAGGTCTCCCTGATCCAGCGCTTCATCTTGCTGCTAGGGCAGCCCGTATTGGCCCTGGTCGCCGTGTTGGGCAGCCTGCTGATCGGGGCTGGCCTGGGTAGTCTGGCCAGCCAACGCATCGTGGCTGGCGCCCCCCGCCGCCTGGCCGCCCTGGCCGCGCTGATCGCCGTGGCCCTGGCGCTGGCCGTGGTCGCCCTCCCGGCCGCCGTGGACGCCCTGGTGCCGCTCGATCTCTCCCTGCGCGTGCTGGCCAGCGTGGCCCTGCTGCTGCCCCTGGGCTTCCTGCTGGGTATGCCGTTCCCCAGTGGGCTGGCCATGGCCAGCCCCGACGCCGTTGCGGGCGATGTGGCGTTTTTATGGGCGATCAACGCGGCCACCTCGGTGCTTGGTTCCGCGCTGGCCGTCACGGTCGCCCTCACATCTGGCTTCACCATGGCCCTCTGGCTGGCCGCGCTGGCCTACCTGGGCGTCGCCGCCATCACACTGCTGCGCCCGCGCCCGCAAACCGCCGCCAGCGGCGCCACCGCCCCAGAAAATAGACGGGTCGGCTCTGCCCAGGTAGCAGACTGAAGGCCGTCACACCATGCCGCACGGCGCCTCAGGCGGCATGACCACATCCTGCCCGCTCCCTACACGCTGATAGCCATGGTGGCCTCGTAGGCGCGCGGGTGGGGAATGGCTCGACCCATGGCTGTCTCGCCGTCAATCCACGCCGCGATGGCGTCCTGGGCCTGAGCGACAGCCTCCTCGTAGGTGGCCCCATGGGTGACGCACCCGACTAGCTCAGGCACGCGCACGACAAACGTCTGATCAGGCTCTGACCAGGCAATAACCAGGGAATAACGCAGCGCCGGTGTGGTCATCTACTCGTCTCCTTCCTTTGCCAGGGTAGCCCGCGTCATTGCGGCGCGTACCCCGGCCTCCTGATAAGGCCGTGCGTCGCCCCCGTCGCTCCCGGAGTGTGAGCTGATATTCCATCCAGGATAGCCCAACTGGGTGGGCGGCGCTGGGGCAGGCTAGCGCGCGGGTGCTGTATACTGAGGGTACGGTCGGGAGCCGGGGCGCGGACGGCGTGCGCCACGGCCCTGCTAGGAGCGTGCGCGGTCATTTGCGGAGGTGTCCCAGGGATGCAGGCTCTGCAGTGGACACTATCGCGCCTCAACCTGTTTAGCGGCCTGGACATTGTCGTGGTGACCCTGATCTTGTTCTGGGTCTTCATGCTGGTGCGCGGCACACGGGCTGATCAGGTTTTGCGCGGGGCGTTGCTTGTTATAGCTGTGGCTGCCTTCGCCGCCTCGGCCCTGAAGCTCACTGTGCTTGATTGGCTGGTGCGCAACTCTTTCCCTGCCCTGCTGGTCGCCGTGCCGGTTATCTTTCAGCCGGAACTGCGCCGCGCCCTGGAGCAGATCGGCCGCGGCAGCCGCATCATCAACCGCCCGCTGGGCGCCCTCAGCGCCCCCCTGGGCGACCGCACCGTTAATGACATCTGTGAAGCCTGTGAGCGCCTGGCCCGCCTGCGCTACGGCGCCCTGATCGCCATCGAACGGGCCACCGGGCTGCAGGAGTATATGACCGGCGCCGGGCAGCGCATTGATGGGGTCGTCTCGGTGGACCTGCTCCTGTCTATCTTCTACCGTAACTCGGCCCTCCACGATGGCGCGGTGATCGTGCAGCAGGACCGCGTGGCGGCGGCGAAATGCGTGCTGCCCCTCAGCGACAATGTGCCTGAAGGGTCGGGTCTGGGCACCCGCCACCGCGCCGCGCTGGGTCTCAGCGAACAGACTGACGCGGTGATCGTGGTCGTCTCCGAGGAGACCGGCGGTATCTCCCTGGCCAGCAATGGCCGCCTGATCAAGGGCCTCTCTGGTGAGCGACTGCGTCGTGTGCTGGGCGCCTTTCACCGCCCACCGGGTGTGGAGAGTCGCGCCGCCCGCCAAGTCCAACGCTCGGAAGAGGGCGTGATATGACCATGCGCGCCGATGGGTTTGAGGAGCGGCAGGCGGATGAGGTGGCGGCGTTGCCCACCTGGTCGGCCACCCTGACCGGGCTGGCGCGCGCCTGGCGGCGGGCGCTGACCTTCACGCCGGCGGTGATCTCACGCTTCCTGCTGGCTTTTGTGCTGGCCGTCGCCCTCTGGGCGTATGTGACGGCGCAGAAAAACCCCGTGATGACGATCAGCCTGAACACTATCTCGATTACGCCTCGCGGCCTGCCCAAAGGCTATGTGCTCAGCCGCCCTCTGCCCTACCTCTCGGTCAAGCTACAGGGTCTCGCCGACGACCTGAGCGGCGTCACGGCCAGCTCAATTGTGGCCACGGTTGACGCGCGCGGCCTAACCCCCAACTCGCCGCCGCGCGTGCTGCCGATCAACGTCACCGTGCCCAGCGGTCGCAACCTCACCATTGTGGACCCCAGCCCCCTACGCGTGCAGGTGACGGTGGACAACATCGCCAGCCGCAGCGTGGCCGTGGTGGTCGTGCCCATCGGCCAGCCCCCTGCTGGCTTCTCCCACACTGGCTTTGATCAGGTTGATCCCCAGTCGGTCACCGTCACGGGCTTGAGCAGTGTGCTGGATCGGGTGCGTAGCGCCACGGTGGAGGTGGACCTGAGCAACGCGGTCAAGTCTATCCAGGAGGCGCGGGCGCCCGTGCTGCTGGACGCCAGTGGACGCCAGATCAATGTGTCATCGCTGGTGGTCACGCCGGCCGTCGTGCAGGTGAGTGTGCCCATGGTTTCTCAGGTGTCCTTTAAGTCCGTTGCCGTGGCGCCCATCACGACAGGCGTCCCCAGGTCAGGGTACACGCTGGTTGGGCTGAGCGTCTTCCCGCCCTCTATCAGCGCCTACGGCCAGCCTGCTACGATGGCCACGCTGAACACGCTGCCCACCGATGCGATTGACCTGAGTGGCCTGGCTGGCCCTACAGTGGTCTCCACAACTGTGCGCCCCCCCCTCAACGTGGTCATCTCCAGCAGCCAGGTTGTGACGGTGGCCCTGGACATCCAGCCGATCACCACCACCGCTGACCTGCCACTGCTCATCACCGTGCGCGGCCTGCCCCAGGGCTGGAAGGCCACCGTGCAACCTGCCCAGGCAGTCGCCCGCGTGTTGGGGCCGGCCGCCGTCCTGGCCACCATGACCTCCCCAGATCTCTCGCTCGACGTCGCCGGCCACGCCCCTGGCCGGTACCCCCTGGCACTCTCGTTGCGCCCGCGGCAGCAGGGCCTGCGCCTGCTCAGCCTCAGCCCCGACCACGTTATGGTCACGCTCTCCCCGCCCAAGGCCAAAGGGTAGGCGCTCCGCCCTGGGCCTGACGTACACATGGCCTCAGCGTGTTGTCCTGGACACGCGCGCTCCCGGCTCACCGGACGCGGATGGACGCCCCGATGTGATGCTGGGTACCCTCCCCGTCAGCCAGTAGCTAGCCTGCTTTGGCTTCGACCGCGTGGGGGTCGGCCTCCACTCTACCCGTCAGCCAGTAGCCCCTCCAGCGTTTCGATCACCAGGTCAGGTTTGGCCGCGCTGGTCGCGATATCGTCCCTTGTGCTCACCCCGGTCAGCACAAGCACGCTGTAGCAGCCCAGGCGCGCCGCTGCCCCGATGTCCGTGAGCAGGTTGTCGCCCACCACGATAACCTCCGCGAACGGCGTGCCCAGCTTGTCCAGTAGCGCTGTGAACAGGTGCGGTTCCGGCTTGCCGATAGACAGCGCGGGCTGCCGGCAGGCCGTCTCGACGGCGGCCACAATTGAGCCAGCCCCCGGGGTCAGGCGGCCCCCCTCACTGGGGAACTGGGGGTCACGGTTTGTGGCGATCAGGGTCGCCCCGGCCAGTACCGCCGTCTGGGCCAGGGCCAGGCGCGCATAGGAGAACTGGCGATCGAGCCCCACCACCACGTAGTCGGTCTCCCGATCGGGGTCGTGGACCGGCGATAGTCCGGCCTCGGCCAGTTCCTGGTGCAGGCCGCTCTCGCCGAGCACCAGCAGATTACCCGCCGGCCTGGCAGCGTGCAGCAGGTAATGCGCCGTGGCATACGAGGAGGTCATCACCTCGGTGGGCGTGGCCGGCACGCCCATGCCGCTCAGTTTGGCCGCGAACTCGGCCCGCGTCCTGGTCGAGTTGTTCGTGGCAAATGTGACGGTGTGACCACGCGCCCGCAGCGCCGCGATGGCCTCGGCGGCGCCAGGGACGGGGTCATGCCCCCGGTAGACCACCCCGTCCAGATCAAAGATATATACAGTCATAATTCTTCCTGAAGTTTAGACTACCTGTGCGCCGTTTCTCGCGGGTGTTCATTATGCCCTAAAGAAGGACCCCAAAGGATGATACCACTCGCGGCTTGGTGGCCTACCAAATAGGAGGGCTTATCGGTGGGACAATTGTGCTACACTGGGGCCATACTGAGCTTGGCCAAGAGTGAGGATGTCGTGCCATGAGTCAGACGTTGACGATCCCAGATGACCTGTATGCCCACCTGGAGAGCACCGCCCGCCGCCGCGGCGTGACAATCGAGGAGTTGCTCAGCGCCTGGCCGATCAACGACCAGGATCGGGATAATAGTGACGTGAGCGAGGAGTTGCGGCGCCGCCGCGTGGCGGTCGCGCGCATTGATGCCACGCGGGCCGAGTTCGCTGCCCGTTATGGCGAAATGCCCGATAGCACCGCTATGATCCGCGAGGACCGGGCGCGTTAGACGATGGCTGCCGAGCTCGTCGTTGACAGCAGTGTCGCCATCAAGTGGTCGGTCGTTGAGCCTCTCGTCACGGAGGCGACCGCTATCCTCCACGCCTATCAGGCGGGCACATTGATGCTCCTCGCGCCTGATCTGATCTATGCCGAACTGGGCAACATCGTCTGGAAGAAACAGATGCTGCAGGGCCTTGCCGTCCTGGATGCGCAGCGTATCATCGCCGATATCCTTAGCTTGCGGCTCGCCACGACACCGTCCGCCGAGCTACTCACCGACGGGCACCGCCTCGCCGTCGCCTACGGGCGCACCGTCTACGACGCACTTTATCTCGCGCTCAGCCTGCGGCGTGGGTGCCCCTTTGTCACCGCCGATGAGCGTCTGGTCAACGCCGTAGCTAGGATGATGCCACAGGTTGTGTGGCTGGGTCAGTGGACGCCACCAGGGCCATAAGCAACGATTAGGCCAGGTTCAACACCGGAGCCAAACTCCGCGGAGGGCCAGCAGTCGTGACCGCGGCGACACCGACCACCGTTATTGCGGAGTATGCGCGTTGGCTTACTCCGCGCCGGGCGCGTAGCTGGCGATCCACCGGACCGCCGCGGCTGGATCAGGCGCGCTGAAGACCAGTGAGCCCGGCGTCACCCCGTCGGCGCCGGCCCTGGCGATCAGCGGCACGGTGTGCTGGCGGATTCCACCGTCCACGAAGACCTCCGGCCGATGGGGGCCGCGATCCCGTTCGCGCGCCACCCCTGTAATGCGCTGGTAGACCACGGGCTCAATCTCCACGCCCTTGACGCCCAGTGGGGTGCCCATCAAGAGCACGCGGTCAACGGCTCCCAGCAGCGGCCATAACCAGTCCAGGGACTCGGCGACGGTCACGGCGATAGCCGCGCGCACTCCCAGCGCGCGGATGCGCGCCAGCGTGGCCCCCACGTCGGCGCAGGCTGGCGCGTGGACGGTGAGCATGCCCGCCCCGGCCTCGGCAAACGGGCCGATCCAGCGGTCGGCGTCAGCGACCATCAAATGCACATCAACCAATCGGCGCGTGCGACCGCGCACCGCCTGCACCAGGTCGGGGCCAAAGAGCAACTCCGGCACGAAATGGCCATCCATCACGTCAATGTGGAAGCCGTCTACCACGGGCTCGACGCGGTCCATCGCCGCGCCGATGTCCAGCAGGTCCGCCGACCATAGAGATACCGATGTCCTCATCTTTTCTCGCTCACCTCTGTTCCGCGTCTCGGAGAACGGCCTGGGCCTGAGAGGCGCCCTGCCAACCGCGAGAGTGGATGGTGCTTCCCTCCAGATCCTTATAGACCTCGAAGAAGTGCTCGATCTCTTTCAGCAGGTGTGCCGGGACATCGGAGACATCGTTGTACTCAGCGAAGCGCGGCTCGCCGATAGGCACACTCAGCAGCTTGTGTTCGGGGCCTGTGCTGTGTGTGATGGTCAGGACGCCGATCAGGCGCACCCGCAGGAGACAGCCGGGGAACGAGGCCTCCTCCATCAGGACCATGGCGTCCAGCGGATCGCCGTCGGTCCCCCGGGTGCTGGGGATAAAGCCGTACTCGGTAGGGAACCGCACGGCGGAGTAGAGGGTGCGGTCCAGGGCAATCACGCCAAGATCCTCGTCGTACTCATATTTGTTGCGGCTGCCCTTGGGGATCTCCACGACGACGCGTACCGTGCCATCGGCGTCACGCGCCGTCATCTCTGTGATCTTCATGCCGGCCGATCCGCGGTCACCATTGCTCACGTCCTTTGCCATCTGCCTTCCTCTCAATCGTTGTTCATGAGAACCCTCGGCCGGCGCATAGCGCGCCGCCCACAGCCGTGCTTACTGGCACATCCTATGCCCGCATGACGTCAGCATGGCCATTCACAGCACACCATGGGCGATCCACCCGTCCGGCAACAGCAAGGCCACTGCGTGCCAGGGGACAGACGACGACAGGACGACCGACGACGCCATCGCGCTGGACACGTGCCTCGACGCCACTGGCATCTGCCCAGAGGATCCTCTTGACCATCACCATTGTGGTCGCCCACGCCCATCCACAGTGGCGCCTCTTGCGGAGCAGTCGCCTGCAGCAGGCTCCAGTTTGGGTATCCTTGAGCTAAAGTGAGAGGAGTAAAGATGATGCCGTGCCCGCACCGCGCTGCCTCTACAACCACACGGGCGGCCCGCCGCACCACCCTGGGCTGCCGGATGTTCCGCTGCCGCGCCTGCCGGCGGACGTCCAACGAGCGCACGAGCACACCCTTCAATCATCCGCGGGTACACACTGATGTCGCCGTGCCGGTCGTGCCGGGGCGGCTGCAATACATGCTGTGCCTACGGAATGTGGCTGAGATGTTTCTCACCCGCGGCTTCACGTACCGGGCTAGTGACCCCGAGGGGAACCGGGTGGAGACAATGTTGCGGCGCTCTCGCTTGACATAGCGCGGGGCCACACCGTACCCTAACGCTACAGTACCCTGACGCTATAGCAGAGACGAGAACCGGGCACGGGGCGGGCGCGCACGACGGACCGTGCGGCGATCACGTGTTTAACAATGAGGGGAGACGACGATGAGTGTAGTGCTGGACTCCTCGCTCACACAGGTAGCGGAGGCCCTGCCGGCGACGATGAGGGCGGTGGTCTGCTACAACCCGGGTGATTACCGCCTGGAAGAGGTGCCGGTGCCCGTGCCGGGGCCAAACGAGGTGCTGGCCAAGGTGGAAGCCTGTGGCATCTGCATGGGCGATGTCAAGACGTTTCGGGGCGCGCCCTCCTTCTGGGGCGACGAGCAGCAACCGCGCTACGTCAAGCCGCCCATGATCCCCGGCCATGAGTTCATTTGCCACGTGGTGGCCCTGGGGCAGGGCGGGGCCACCCGGCATAAGGTCGCCGTGGGCGATCGGGTCATCTCCGAGCAGATCGTGCCCTGCTGGAACTGCCGCTTCTGTAACCATGGCCAGTACTGGATGTGCGAGAAGCATGACCTCTATGGGTTCCAGAAGAACGTCCACGGCGCTATGGCCGAGTATATGATCTTCCCCACTGAGGCGATCGTGCATCGGGTGCCCGATCATGTGCCGATTGAGGAAGCGATCATCATCGAACCGCTGGCCTGTTCGCTGCACGCGGTGGACCGGGCCAACATCGGGCTGGACGATGTGGTGGTCATCGCCGGCGCGGGCACCCTCGGCCTGGGCATGGTCGGCGGCGCGCGGCTCAAGAACCCCCGCAAAGTGATCGTGCTCGACGTGCGCGCCGAACGGCTCAAGCTGGCCACGCGGATGGGGGCCGATCTTGTGCTCAACCCCAAGGAGGTCGACGTGGTGAGCGTGGTCAAGGGCCTCACCGACGGCTATGGCTGTGACATCTATATCGAGGCGACCGGCTACCCGCCCAGTGTCAATCAAGGCCTGGCCATGATCCGCAAGCTGGGCACGTTCGTCGAGTTTAGCGTGTTTACCGATGAGGTCAAGGTGGATTGGTCCATCATCGGGGACCGCAAGGAGCTGGACATCCTGGGCTCCCATCTGGGTCCCTATACCTACCCCCGGGCCATTGAGTGCATCGCCACACGCAAGATTGATGTGCGGGGCATCGTGACCCATCAGTTCCCCCTGGAGCAGTTTGCCGAGGCTCTGGCGACCATGGAGCGCGGCGCGGAGTCGCTCAAGGTGGTCTTGCGGCCCTAACAGCGCGTCGGTCGCCGCCGGCCAGGAGGGTCCCTGGCCGGCGCAGCGCAACGATACCACTCTGGTCCCAGCAGGGACGTCACACAGTGGGGGAGTGACGAGGTGGCGATGACCGAGATCTGTGTGATCGGCCTGGATTGCTCGACGACGGCCACAAAGGCTATCGTCTGGGACGCCAACGGTGTGCCCCTGGCCGAGGGCCGCGCTGATCTGCCGCTCTCCCGCCCCGGCCGAGGCCTCTACGAGCAAGAGCCCGAGCAGTGGTGGGCCGCGCTTTGCCAAGCCACCCGCGCCGCCGTGGCTGGCCTGCGCCATCAGGTGGTCGCCGTGGCCGTAGCCAACCAGCGCGAAACGGTGGGCGTGCTCGACGCGGGCATGCGCTCGGTGCGCCCGGCCATGCTGTGGTGCGATGAGCGTGGCCGCGCCCAGGTCGCCCGGGTGGCCGCTGAGTTGGGGGCGCGGCGCGTGCATGACCGCACCGGCAAGCCCGTTGAGCTGTGTCCCGCCCTCTACCGTATGCTGTGGTTGCGTGACGTGGAGCCCGCGTCCTTCGTCCGTGCGCGCCACTTTGTGGATGTGCAGGGCTACCTCAACTGGCGCCTGACCGGCCGGTTGGTCACCAGTTGGGCCAGCGCCGATCCTTTTGGCCTGCTCGATATGCGCCGCTTCAGCTGGGATGAGGAGCTGATGGGCGAGTTGGCTCTGGAGCCAGCGCTGTTTAGCCCGCTCGTCGCGCCGGGCACGCCGGTTGGGCGGGTCACCCCAGAGGTCGCGGCGGCCTGCGGGCTGCCGACCGGCGCCCTGGTGGTGGCCGGTGGGGGCGATGGCCAGGCCGCGGGGCTGGGCGCTCGTGCGCTAAGCGCCGGTCGGGCCTACTGCAACCTGGGCACGGCCGCCGTGGCTGGCGTGGGGACCCAGCAGTACCGCGCCGATCTAGCTTTTCGCACGCTGACCTCCTGTGTGCCAGGGGGCTATGTCTGCGAGGCGCTGCTACGCGCTGGCACATCGCTGGTCTCCTGGTTTGTGCGACAGTTCGGCGCGCCGGAACCGCTGGCGGCCGGCCGGAGCGCCGAGGAGGCCCTCGAAGCCGTGGCCCTCCTCGTCCCCGCCGGCAGCGATGGGCTGATCGTGTTGCCCCACTGGAACGCGGCGGGCACACCGCATTGGGATGGCGATGCCCGAGGGGCCGTGGTAGGCTGGACGCCTACGCATACCCGCGCTCATTTTTATCGCGCGGTGCTCGAAGGGGTGGCCATGGAGTTGCGCCAGGCCCTGGACGGCATCGCCGAGGTGACGGGAGAGCCGATCACCCACCTCGTGGTCACGGGGGGCGGCGCGCGCAGCGCCCTGTGGCGCCAGACTATCGCCGATGTGACTGGCCGCGTGGTGGTTCTCGTCGCCAGCACCGAGCTGACCAGCCTGGGCGCGGGTATGCTGGCCGCTGCCGGCGTCGGCGCCTTCCCCGACGTGGCCGCCGCTGCGCTGGCCATGACCCGGGACGTGGCGACGATCACCCCCGTCCCGGCCACGTGGGAGTTGTACGACGCGCTGTACACCCGCGCCTACCGGCCCCTCTATCCGGCGTTGCGCGAGGTGACCCATGCCCTCAGCGCGCTGGAGCAGGAAGGCAGGTGGGCAGCGCCCCTTATGTAGTCGGCCAGCCTTGGTCAGTATGGAGGCCGCCGCGCGGCAACGGGAATCAGCGGAGTTAAGAAGGAGCGTACAATGACGGCGCAAGACCACCCGGCCCTGCTCATCGGGTCTGATGAGGCCGGCTACGAACTGAAGGAGACGATCAAGCGACACCTGATGGCCGACCTGGGCATGGCCGTGCTCGACGTGGGCTGTCACGATACCCAGGCGGTGGATTATCCCGATGTGGCCGAGGACCTGGCCGGACGGATCGCCACCGGCGACCACCAAAGGGGCATCTTGATCTGCGGCACGGGCATCGGCATGGCCATCGCCGCCAACAAGGTGCCGGGGGTGCGGGCGGCGCAGTGCCATGACACCTATTCCGCCGAACGGGCGCGCAAAAGCAACAATGCGCAGGTGCTAACCATGGGGGCGCGGGTGATCGGCTCGGAATTGGCCAAGCAGATCGTTGATAGCTGGCTGAACAGCGAGTTCGCCGGCGGCGCGTCGGCGCGCAAAGTGGCCAAGATAGATGGCATCGAAGAGAAGTATACCCACGATCGCTAGTCCTCCCTTAGAGCGGACGTGCGTGATCGGTGTAGGGGCGTCACCTTGTGGGCGCCCTCAGGAGCACAAGGTGTAGGGGCGTCCCCTTGTGGGCGCCCTCAGGAGCACAACAAGAATGGAAAAGGTCGCCATACTGGGTGCCGGAGCAATGGGCAGCGCTCTTGTAACCCCGCTGGTCCACAATGGTCATGACGTGCGCCTGTGGGGCACCGAGCTGGACGACGGCTACCTGGAGGCGATCAGGGCGGGGAAGCCCCATCCGCGCCTGGGGCTGGTCAGCGGCGCGGGGGCGCGGCTGTTCGCCAGCCACCAGTTGGCCGACGCGCTGGATGGGGCTACCCTGGCCGTGTTGGCCGTGACCTCCGGAGCCGCCCTCTCCGTCTTCGCCCACGCACTGCCCGCCCTGGGCGACGGTGTGCCGGTAGCCATCGTCTCTAAAGGGTTCGCCGACGATGGCGTGGGTCCGGTGCGCCTGTTCCCCGAGGCGCTGGCCGGGCTCTCAGGGGATGGGCGGCCCTTTGTGGGCATCGGCGGGCCCTGCAAAGCAAACGAGGTGGCCGCTGGCTGGCCTACCGTGGCCGTCTTTGGGGCCCTGGATGGGGCGCTACGGGAGCGCTGCGCTGCGGCTTTTGGCACGGACGTCTATGTGGTGGTAGTCACCGACGACCTGACTGGGCTGGAGCTTGCCGCCGCGACCAAGAACGCCTACGCTATTGCCCTGGGGGCCTGCGATGGACTGGCCCTGCGGGAGGGCCACCCCTGGCACAATCTTAAAGCTGGCCTCTTTGCCCAGGCCATCGGTGAGATGCGCCTGCTGGCCAGGGCCCTGGGCGGGCGGGACGACACGATCATCGGCCCCGCGGGAGTGGGCGACCTGGAGGTGACCGGCCTCTCGGGGCGCAACCGCGCCCTGGGCGAGTTGATTGGCCAGGGCACACCGGGTGACCAGGCTATCGCCATGATGGAGCAGAGCGGCCAGACCGTGGAGGGGCCAGCCGCCGCGCGGGCCGCGTGGCGGCTAGTCAGCCAACTGGAGGGTCAGCGCAAGGCTCAGGCGGCGGCCTATCCCCTCCTGGCCGCCCTGGTGGCGCTGCTGGCCGGTCAGGGCGACCCGGCCACCGTGCTGGCCAGTCTGCTGGTGTCGTCGCGCCGGGCCGGGCTGGCTGGTTCGGCGTGACGCCGGAGATGAGTAGTTGGAGTTCAGGTGGACACCGCCCACGGCAAGCCGCTCCTGGGCTGGTTCGGCGTGACGCCGGAGATGAGTAGGCGCAGGTCAAGGAGAGGGATGTGGTGGTGATGACCGAGTTACCCAGTTTCTCGCTAGCGGGACGAACGGCGGTGGTGACCGGGGCCAGCCGGGGCATCGGCCGCTCAGTTGCCCTGGCCCTGGCTGAGGCGGGGGCCGATCTGGTGGTCACGGGGCGCGCGGAGGCCGACCTGCGGGACGTATCTAAGCAGATCCGGGCGCGCGGGCGCGCCTGCACGGTGGTCGCCGCCGACCTCGGATCAGTCGCCGCCATCCAGGCGATGGCCGATGCCGCGCTCTCCGCGCTAGGCCACGTGGACATCCTGGTCAACAACGCGGGCATTGCACTGCCCCAGGCCGCGCTGGACGTCTCCGAGGAGGCGTGGGACAGCCAGTTCGCGGTCAACCTCAAGGGTCTCTTCTTCTGCGCGCAGCGCTTTGGGCGGCACATGATCGAGCGCGGCCAGGGCGGCCGGATCGTCAATATCAGCTCCCAGGCCGGGGTAGTCGGCCTGGCTGACCACGCGGCCTACTGTGCTACAAAGGCCGGGGTTGGCCTGTTGACGCGGGTGCTGGCCATTGAGTGGGGACCCCACAATGTGCTGGTCAACGCCGTGGCCCCAACGGTGATCCTGACCGAGATGGGGGAGCGCGTGTGGGGCGAACCGGCCAAACGCGACCCTATGCTGGCCCGGGTGCCCCTTGGTCGCTTTGGACGGCCCTCCGAGGTGGCCGGCGTGGTTGTCTTCCTGGCCTCAGACGCCGCCAGCCTGATCACGGGGGAGACCATCCTGGTTGATGGCGGCTACACGGCCCAATGAGCCGATCAGGGGCTACTGTCCGCTAGCGGCGCCGGCTGCCGGGATCGAGCAGCACGTAGCGCCGCGTCACGTTATGGCGGTACGCGAAGAGGGCCCTGAAGAACGGCCGCAGAAAGAGGCGATCAACCAGGGCGGCCAGGGGACCGCCAGGAGCCCCATAGGTCACCTCGTCGGAGAGCACCGCTCCACGGGCGTGCGGCAGCACGCGGTGGTGGTGCTCCCAGCTCTGGAAGGGGCCGGAGACCTGCCGCTCCACGAACTCACGCGGTGGATCGTACGCGGTATGCTCGGCCACCCACAGCGGCCCCACCAGCGGTGGGCCCAACCGGATGATCGCCCGCGACCCCGGCCGCAGGGTGGGCGCTGCCTGAACGATGTGTGCGCCCGACCACCAGGGCGTGAGCAGCTTGAAGGCGTCGGGCCGCTCGTGGAAGGCAAAGACCGCCTCCGGCGTCGCCGGCATGATCGAGCGGTGGACAAATGTGCTCATTGGCTCCTCCTCAACCCCACGCCGCGCGGCCCACCGAGCCGGTACAACGCGGCTGACATAACGCGGCGGTTTGCCATCTCCCCCCGCCCGGTCTGCTCCAGGCCCCCAGGCTGGGGGCGTCCCTACCGTTGGCCCAGGTGGTGTAGCCTGGCCCTTGAGTGTACCTGTTTTGGCCGTTGCCTGGACCGCCCCCCCCAAACTTGCTGACCACGTTAGCAAGTTTGTTGACGCTACACGCGGAGGGTAGCTATACTGATGTGGGGCGTTATGCCCCTGCTTACCCCCACATGGCGTAGGTCTACTAGGGATTGCCGGGCTGCCCTATACTTAGGGCATGGGGAAGGCGCGGGACGACGCGCGCATGAGAACGGGATAGGGAAGCTGTGGCAACTGCAAAGCGCGATTATTACGACATTCTAGGCGTCGCGCGCACAGCCGAAGAGAACGAGCTGCGGCGCGCCTTTCGCAAACTGGCCCGTGACTATCACCCAGACGTGAGCAAGGCGGACGACGCCGAGCAGCGCTTCAAGGAAGTCAATGAAGCCTATGAGGTGCTCAGCGACCCTCAGAAGCGCCGTGTCTATGATCAGTTCGGCCATGCTGGCGTCAGTGGCCAGTTCAACGGGGCCGATGACCCCGCTGGCTATGGGGCCTTTAACGATATCTTTGAGCAGTTTGGCTCGTTCTTTGGCGGCGCGGCCACCGGCGCCCGCCGTGGCCCGCAGCGTGGGGCCGACCTGCGCTACGACCTCTCGATCACCTTTGAGGAGGCCGCCTTTGGGGTTGAGAAATCGCTGGATATCCCCCGCTCTGAGACGTGTGAGACCTGTCGGGGCAGCGGCGCTGAGCCGAACACGGAGGCCGTCCGCTGTCCCCAGTGCAACGGCTCCGGTGAGGTGCGGCGGGTGCAACAGTCCGTGTTTGGCCAGTTCGTCAATGTGACGGCGTGCTCCCGCTGCGGCGGCGAGGGCAAGATCATTAGCCATCCATGCAAGACCTGCCACGGCGAGGGCCGCACGCGCACCACCCGTTCGCTCAAGGTCAAGGTGCCCGCCGGCGTGGACAACGGGCAGCAGATCCGCCTCTCCGGCGAGGGCGAGTCTGGACCCAAGGGTGGCCCGCCCGGCAACCTCTACGTGGTGCTGGAGGTGAAGGCGCACCGCTACTTCAAGCGTGATGGCAGCGATGTCTACTACGAGCTGCCCATCTCCTTCCCGCAGGCCGCCCTGGGCGATACCGTGGAGGTGCCCACCCTGGATGGGGCGGACAAGGTGCAGATCCAGCCAGGCGTGCAGACGGGCAAGCAGATCAGGCTGCGCGACAAGGGTATCCCCCACCTGCGCGGTATGGGCCGCGGTGACCAGTATGTGGTGCTCAAGGTCAAGACGCCCGGCGCCCTCTCCGCCCGTGAGCGCGAACTGTATGAGGAACTGGCCCACATCTCTGAAAAAGAGGGCGAGCGCGGTGAACGCGGTTTCTTTGATCGCGTCAAAGATACCCTGGGCATTTAAGGCTGTGTGGCTTGAACTGAGCGTGACGGCGGATATCGCCGCCGTGGAGTCCGTCTCCGCTATCTTCCAGGAATACGGTGAGGGCGGCGTGGCGATCAACCAGCCCGTGGTCTCCGACCCCGAGGGGGAGCACTACGGGCTGGATACGGCCAAGCCCGCCGTGGTCACCACCTACCTACCGCTGGATGAGCAGGCCCCCGCGCGGCGGGAGAGCATTGAGCGGGCGCTGTGGCACCTGCGCGCTTTCGCCCTGGCCCCCATGGGGCCGCTGCAAGAGAAGCGCATCGCCGAGCAGGACTGGCATCAGGCCTGGCGTGACCAATATCACCCTCTGCGCATCGGCCGCCGCACCGTGATCAAGCCGACCTGGCGCACCGTGGAGGCCGCGCCAGATGACATCATCGTGGAGCTGGACCCCGGCATGGCCTTTGGCACCGGGTCGCACCAGACCACGGCGCTGTGCCTGGTGCTGCTTGAGGATCTGGTCCGACCAGGTATGCGTGTGTTGGACCAGGGCACCGGCTCAGGCATTCTGGCCATCGCCGCCGTTCGCCTGGGCGCCGCCTCGGTGGATGCCGTGGATATCAGCGCGGTGGCCGTGCGCACCGCTGGGGAGAACGCTCGCCAGAACGGCCTATCCGACCGCCTGCGTGTCTGGCAGGTCGAGGAGGATCAGCCCGCCGGTGGGGCCTCCCGTGGCGAGGCCACCTACGATCTGATCATCGCCAACATCATCGCCCGGGTGATTGCCCAGTTGGCCCCCTCCCTGCGTGCGGCGCTGGCCCCCGATGGGCGGCTGATCGCCTCGGGGATCATCCGTGAGCGCGAGGGCGAGGTCGTGGAGGCGCTGGCGGCCGCCGGGTTGATCGTAGTCCAGCGGCTGGCCCAGGATGAGTGGGTGGCCCTGCTGCTGCGCGCCGACGATGGGCCAGCCACGGCGTGACCCGCCGCCCGCCCCTGGTTGGGCACGACGCCCGGGTCAGCCCGGCCCATCACCACTTTTTCGTGGATCTCGCCGCCCTGACCAACCAGGTGGTGTGCTTCTCCCCTGAGCAGGAGCGCCAGATCACCCGCGTGCTACGCCTGGGCGACGGCGACGTGGTGGTCGCGCTGGATGGCCTTGGCCGGGCCGTCGAGGCGCGGCTGACCGTGGAAGGCCGTCACGTGACCGGCCAGATCGTGGGACCCTCCACCCGGTGCAGTGAACCGGCCCTGGCCGTCACGGTCTACCAGGCGATGATCCGGCCTGAGCGGATGGAGTGGCTGTTGCAGAAGGGCGCCGAGGTGGGTGTGCGGGGCTTTGTACCCCTGCACACGGCCCGCGGCCAGCGGGGCGTCGCACTCTCGGAGGCCCGCATCGCCCGCCTGCGGGCCGTGCTACGCGAGGCCGCCGAGCAGTCACGCCGTCTGCTGATCCCCCAGCTTGGCCCGGCGATGGCCGCCGCCGCCGCCTTTCAGCAGGTCGGTGAGGCCATGCGCGACCAGCCCAACGTCCACGGCCTGTTGCTCTGGGAAGGTCAGGGTGAGCGGCGTCTGGAGGCCGTGCTACGTGGCCGCGTGGCCGCCGGTCACGCGGTGCATCTGCTGGTAGGGCCAGAGGGCGGGTGGGCGCCCGAGGAGGTGGTGGCGGCGCGCCGGGCCGGGCTGACCCTGACGTCGCTGGGGCCACGCCTGCTGCGGGCTGAGACGGCTGCCCTGGTGGCGGCGGCGGGCGCGCTAGCTCTGGCCGGCGACCTGCTGTGAGGTGGCCGTGAGCGCCCGGCGGGGCCGCGTGGGCGGCATCATCCTGGCGGCGGGGCGCGCCGCGCGGATGGGCCAGACTAAGCAGCTACTCACCCTGCGCGGCGCGCCCCTGCTGGCCCACGTGGTGGCGGCGGCGGAGCGCTCGGCGCTCGATCAGGTCGTGCTGGTGCTGGGTCACGAGGCCGCCACGGTGGCGGCGGCGGCGGGGGGCCAGCGGACCCAGGTGGCGCTCAACCCGCGTTACGCGGAGGGCCAGAGCGCCTCGCTGTGGGTGGGACTGCAGGCGCTGGATGGGGACATCGTGGCCGCTCTGGTTCTGCTGGGCGATCAGCCGACCGTGCGCGCGGCGGCCATTGATGCTATCGTAGAGGCATACTGGCAGGCTGGGCCGCCCTATCCGCTGGTGGTCATGCCGACCTATGGGGACCGCGATGGTCACCCGGTGCTGCTTGCCCGCCCGCTATGGGCCGAGGTGATGGCCGTGCGTGGCGATGAGGGCGCCCGCTCGGTGATCCGCGCCCACCCCGACGCGGTGCGGCGGGTGGCTCTGCCGGGCCGCCTGCCGGGTGATGTGGACACGCCGGCCGACTATCGGTTGATCCAGGCTGACGGGGACGATGAGGAGTAGGAGTAGGGTGCGACCGGCAGACCCAGTACACCACGGCCTGCGTGTACTAGCAGCGGCAGCGCGCGGGCGCCGTGATGGCTGATCCGCGCCCGCATAAGAGTGTGGTCACGCCGCCTACTGGAGCGGCGGTGGGGCCAGCCACCGTGTTGGTCGTGGACGATAACGAGGCGACGACGATGGTGCTGCGCGCCATGTTATCCCTGGACGCCCATCAGCCCGTGGTGGTCTACGATGGGCGCTCGGCCCTGGCCGAGGTGGCTACCGGCCAGATTGACCTCGTCCTGCTCGACGCTGGCTTGCCCGATATGGACGGCCTGGAGGTATGCCTGCGCATCAAGGAGGCCTTCCCCCGGCGCTTCTTGCCGGTCATCCTGCTCACCGCGCGGGCGCGCCGTGATGAGCGGCTGGCCGGGTTGGCCTCGGGGGCCGACGACTACATCACCAAACCCTTTGACGCCGAGGAGCTGCTGGCCAAGGTGCGCGGGCTGCTACGGATCAAGCGCGTCGAGGATGCCCTGCTGCAGCGCAACCGGGAGCTGGCCAGCCTCAACGCCGTGGCCACGCTGGTCAATCAGTCGCATCGTCCCGACGAGATCATGCCCCGGGTTCTTGATGAGATGTTGCCCCTGTTCGGCTTTACGCAGGGAGCTATCCTGACCTGGGAACGGGACAGCGCTCAGGCCCGCCTGATCGCCTATCGCGCCCAGGGCGGGAGCGATGCCGCCGAGATCAGCCTGGGCAGCGCGTTTGCCGTGCCGCCCACTCTTTTTGGAGGAGCGGCCGGTGTGGCGGGGGCCATGACAGCCGAACCCGCCGACCTGGCCTGGTGCGCGCCGCTCATCTCGCCCGAGCTACCCCGTCGCTACCTGGCCCCACTGTGGTCACAGGATGTGCCCCGCGGCTTTCTGCTGCTGGCTGGCCCGCCGCCAACGCCGGGGGCGCGGGAGCAGGCCACCTTACCGGTACTGCGGGCGCTGAGCTATCAGCTAGCTATCGCTCTGGAGCACGGCGCGCTGTTCACTCAGGAGCAGCGGCAGCGTGAGCAGTCCGAGGCCATGGTGCGCAAGCTAACCGAGCTGGACGCGCTGAAGAGCCAGTTCATCTCCACGGCCAGCCACGAGTTCCGCACGCCGCTCTCCATCATCAAGGGCTTCGCCAACCTGCTCAAGCGCCGCGTGGAGTTCGGTTTCGATAGCGAGGCCGAGCACGAGTACTTCGACGTGATTGATCTGCAGATCCAGGCGCTGACCCAACTGATTGACAACCTGCTCAGCGTATCGCGGATCGAGTCGGGCCGTGTGCCCATCCAGCCACGGAGCATTGACCTCGCCGCGTTGGTCAGCCGGGCTACGGGGCTGATGGTTCTACAAGCCGCCCAGCGGTCCATCACCATCACGGTCACGGATAGCCCGGCGCTGTGGGCGCATGCCGACCCCCAGCACGTTGAGCAGGTTTTGCTGAATCTGCTCAGCAACGCGCTAAAATACTCCGACGACGGCACATATGTGCGGGTGCGCCTGGGCGTCCAGGAGGCCATGGCCGTGGTGGCAGTCGAGGATCAGGGGGTAGGCATCCCGGCGGACCAGATGTCCCGCCTGTTCGAGAAGTTCGCCCGCCTGGAGAGCCGGCGAACCGTTGAGGCCGGTGGCACCGGTTTGGGCCTCTACATCGCCAAAAACGCCGTTGAGGCCAACGGTGGTCGGATGTGGGCCGAGAGCACCCCCGGGGTAGGTAGTACCTTCATGTTTACCCTGCCCCTTAGCGCGCCGCCCACCGCTCCAACCGACGGGTCTTAGCGACGCGCCGCGGCTGCCGCCACTGGGCCGCCGGCCTTGCGTTTTGCCTCGGCCTTGAGCGCCTTCACCCGGTGCTTGCGGATCGCTACCTTTTTGCGTTTGTTCATCACTTGCTCTTCTCTGATCTCTACACTGCTTGTGTGCTGGCCCACCCCCAGCGCCTGATTAATGTCAGGAAGGGAAGCGACCATGCCGGGGGCATTGTAGCACCCGTGGCATGCTCATAGCAAAGGCGCTCACCCCCGGGAGGTGGGCAGTGGAGTGTCAGGGACCAGGAGCCGGCTGAGGCGCGATGGTCCCACCGCCCCGCCAACCCTGCAAGGTCAGCGGCTGGGCCGTTGTGTCCCTGGGGCTGGGCGGTGGCAGGAACGCCAAGGTTGCCGCGCCCGGGTTGGAGTCAGCGCTGACCTGCAGGTAGCCGGTCACGTCGCTCAGGGTGACTGTAGAGGTGATCACGCTGGGGGGAGGACAGCCGTCGCGAGTGGAGCAGGGCCGGCCCATCTGGGGTCCCAAACGGGTGGAGGTGATGGTGGCGCTCACCGCTACATAGAGCGGGTCGCTAGGGTGACGGGGGTCCTGGGCGAAGGAGCCCGTGGCGCTCTGAACGCCCACCGGGGCGTAGCACGTCAGCCGACAGGCAATGCCTGGCCGCGCCGCGCCGGGGGCCGCGTTGCGCTCGATAGGCGGCCCCATGGCTACCCGCGTTACAGCGAACGAGCCAGCGGTGGGCGCGCCACAGCCGCTATACGAGCGGATGCGCAAGCTGCCCCGTAGCGCCCCGAGATAGTAGGTGGTCAACGCTGAGGCCGTGCCGCCGGGTACCTGGGCCAGCGGGGCGCCCGAGCGGTTGGGCGCGGGGGCCATGGGCAGCACCCGTGGCCCCACCAGGTAGACCCCCACGGCGGCGCAGGCGGAGCCAACCGCTACACGGGTGGTGGCCTGGACAGCATTCAGGCCGGTCAGCCCCCCCAGGGCTCCCGCGCCAACTACCACGGCAGCGGCCAGCAGGCCCCGCGCCGCGGTCCAGTGTGTTTGCTCACGCATCTCCGCGCCTCCTCCAGGGTGTGTCTAGGGCAGGGCGCCCACGGCGTCCGCCCTTCTTCCGATAGCTGTGTCGTGTGTTCTAGTCTAGCACATCTAGCAGGGGAGCCCTCAGTGGGGGCTCCCCTGCCAGTGTCTCTGGGGATAGATATAGGGGCAGGCGCCGCCCCACGCAACGCCTGCCCCTATGAGTCGCCGAGAGCAGGTGACCCGGAGAGGAGGGCCACTCACACCGGCATTGTGAAGGGCTACTTGTTGACGGCCAGCACAAAGTGCAGGCCATAGTGCAGGGTAACCGGCACCGCGCCGGGAGTCAGGCTGGCCTTGAGATAAACCAGGCCGTTGTACACGCCGGGCCGGGCGTTCTGGGGCACGTTGAGCGTGAACTGCACCGAGGTGGGTGTGTTGGCCGCGATGGTGGCAGGCAGGGCGGGAGTGACGATAGTGATGCCGTTCCTGACCGCGTTCGGCCCCAGCTCACCGACCAGCACGGCGCCGGCGAGGGCTGTCGTGGAGGAGAAGGTAGCTGCCTGCGCGGCGCTGACCGTCGCATTGGCGGCGCGGGTAACCGTGTAGGCCACCGGCGAACCAGAGGGCCAGGCGATCAAGGTCGTGGTCGGCGCGGCCACGCGGATAGCCATGCCCAGCGCGAAGGGCAGCCGGGTGGCCGCGCCGCCGTTGGCCGAACCAAGCAGGCGCAGGTTGGCCCCGTAGACGCCCGGCGTGGCGGTGGCCGAGGCGGCGACGCTGACGCTCACACCGACCGGCGTGTTAGGCGACAGCGTGGCATAGCTCGTCGTGCCCAGCAGGGTGACGCTCAGGCCGCGCGCCGCCGCGTAGCCGCTGAGGTCGCGAACAATCTGAACGGCGGTGGCCGTGTAGCTCAAGGTAAAAGAGGCGTTCTCGGTGACCGTCTGGCCAGGATTGATCACGATCTGGCCAAGGGTGCGGGGCGTCCAGACAGCGGTGACCACGCGCGGGTGGTGGGCGGCGTGTACGCGCACGGCGAAGGTGAAGGGCCCACCCAGGGCGTCAGTGTCGTGACCGTTACGGGTGAACAGGCGCACCGTGCCCTTACGGTAGCCGTCTTCCAGCCTGCCTGGCACAGTAACGATCACGCTCATGGCGTAGTAGTGCAGGTTGTTGATCGGTATGATCTGGGGGCGCTGGGCGCGCAGGCCGCCGCCCAGGTCGGTATCAAAGACCACGCGCGCGACCACGTTACGCGAGTAGAAGTGGGTGGTGAATACTAACTGACGCGTGGCGCCTTCGACAACGCCCTTCTCCATGTAGGCGGGCTCCCAGCGGAAATTGGGTCCCTTGGCGGCCTGATCATGTGGCTTGGGCGCGGCTAGCGCCGCCGCTGGGGCCAGTGCGCTGGCCAGTAACACCGCTGCTAGCAGCAACCGCGCCGACGCGCGCACGCGGGACTGTCTCTGTGTCATCGCTTGTGTATCCTCCAGGAGCGCTACGCTCTACCTTAGCGGTAGCTGGGTGGGAGTCCGACGCCTCGGCGCCAGGGCATCCCCGCCCGCTCATTACAGAATAGGCGGCGTAGGCTACCAGAGTATTGCCGATCTGCAAAGCTCTGCGTGATAGTGGTAAAAAGACTGTAAACTCTGGCAGGGCAGATAGGAGGGCCAGACTGATCACGCGGCGTGCGCGCCGGTCAGCTCTCCCCCAAATACACGATGGCGTCTATCTCCACAAGAATGCCCAGCAGGGCGGCGCCCACGGTCGTGCGCACGGGAAAAGGCTCGGGAAAGAACTCACGGTACACCTCGTTGAAGTCGCGGAAGTAGTCCAGGTCACTGAGATAGGCGTTGACCTTGACGGCGCCAGCCAGCGAACCCCCCGCGGCCTCCACGATAGCCTGTAGGTTGAGCAGTGTCTGGCGCGTCTGGGTCTTGATGCCCTCGCCGGCCAGCGTGCCCGTGACCGGGTCCCCTGGCCCCTGGCCAGCCACGAACAGAAAGCCTCCGGCGATGATGCCCTGCGAATACGGCCCCGCCGGACGGGGCGCTCCCTCTGTCTGCACCTGTTGCTTGGTCATAACCACCTCCTGATTGCCCTCACTATCCTCGGCGCCGCCCGCCGTCTGAACGATAGACCGGGGGAGCGCGGCGACGCCAGTGGAGCCGTCTCGCGGCTCCAGTAGAGAGTGTAGCAGGTGGCCAGACCTGTCTAGTCGCCTATCAGAGCTGATGATGCGCGTGATCCGTGTCGGGGCGCCCCGTTCAGAGGGCGAACCCCGCATGTGATGAGTGCCAGACGACGAGCGCCCTGCTCTGTGTGACCATAGACCGCCGTGCGGCATAGATCTGGTGGCGCGGACCGCGCGGCGCGCTCTGGAGCAGGCCGTGGGCGGAGCTACCGTGTGGCGGCGGATGCTTGACGCGGCCCCTAGTAGGCTATAGAGTAGGGAGGCTACAGTAGTTCATCTTCGGAATAAGAGGAGGGGGCTGGTGCCCCTCCCCGGGCACCCCGGTTAAGCCAGGCGGCGCTGATCACGACGGCCCGGGCGGCAGCGCCGGGCGCGCAGTTCCACCACCGCAC